>BFBZ01000393.1_pt1 | contig 45504 bp, 47 predicted proteins | sample 1888401 | NCBI WGS metagenome assembly BFBZ01 (sample SAMD00112614, study PRJDB3348) | symbiont metagenome | host: Chara braunii | reverse complement strand
CCTCTGCGCGATGCGGCCGTGATCGGGCTCAATCTCGGCACCAGGATCACCGACTCGATCTCGGCCTATGTTCGCTACGACGGTGAGCTCAACGGTCGTGACGATACGCACGCCTTCTCCGCTGGCTTCCGTATGACATGGTAGGGCGCATAGTTAGAAAAACTGAAACGGCCGAGAAATCGGTCAATTGAGAGGTATCGGCTCGCAATTGGCGGGACGGCTTATAGGACGTCCCGGACGGTTCAAGATGCTGTTGTGCAGGATCGTTGGATCGGTGTGGGCAGGGGGCACGAGGTTTCCGATCAGACGGTCGGCAATGTCCTGGGCGTCACGGCCTACCACCGGCGCCGGAGCGCAAGCGCACGACCACATGGGCCGACTTCATTTGCACTCACTTGGATTTGCTGGCGAGTACCGATTTCTTCACCGCCGAGGTGCTGACGCTGCGCGGGCTGGTGACCTGATCAGTGCTGTTCTTCATCCACTTCGAGAGCCGCTGGGTGGCGATCGCTGGGATCACCGTTCATCCCAATGAGGCGTGGATGAAGCAGATGGCCAGGAACGTGACCATGGACGAGCATGGCGTGTTGTTGGATTGCCATTATCTCCCGCATGATCGGGACACGAAAATCGCCCGTTCGTTCCGAACTATCTTTGCGTCGGGCCAGATGCTGTTTCCTCGGGTACCGCGAAGGGCCAGTGCGTTGCCGCGAGTGTTTGGGTGGGCTGCTCCGCTACTATCATCGACAGGTCGCGTGATGGCCGACGGCCGGAGCAATATTTTGTATTTTGGCCAAACGGGCAAACTGCCTCTGGAAAGCGCGCGTAATGCGGGCTCGCGTCCCAGGCGCTGAAGAACCGCGACGTGTTCACGGAGTACAGGAAGAGACGAGTATCGGAAGGCGGGGCTGGGCGTCGCCCTGCCAGTCACTCGCGTTCAGCCTGCCGACAGCCGTCCCGTCGGCAGCAGTTTTGACGTGATGACGAGCCGCACCAGAGCGGTCGCTAGGCCTGCTGAATTGCCGACAATATCCATTTGCCGCCGCGGCTGCGGACAAAGGTCCAGACTTCCGTCGCCTCGGTACGAACGTGCTCGTTGCCATCGACGATCTTGCCGTCGGCGAGGGCGCGAGTGACCTCGATCATGCTGAAACGCATGGCGACCGTCGCGTAGTCGAGGCTTGCCTCACTCCAGGCCTCTGACAGGTCGCCCTGTTCGAGCTTTACCGCCTCGACCTTGTTCTCGACGCCGCGGCTGGCGTTACCGGATAGCTCTTCGGAGAAATAACCGAGCATCTCCGGTGTCGCGAGGCCACGCATCCTGGCGAGGTCTCCCTGGCTGTAAGCCGTCTGGACGTCGGTCAGCAGGGCCTCGAATGCCTGGTAGTCGTCGCCGGTGATGGCGAGTTGCCCGGATGCGTTGCCCGAAGCGCTGCCGCCGCCGGCCGTGCCGTTGGCAGTGGTGGGTGCCGCCAGGTTCGAACGCGCCATCGGCGCCTTGGTCATCCCTGGCGTCCCCGCGAAGGCATAGGCCGGGCCGGCCGGCTGAGCTCGCGCGGCGCTCCAGCTGCGGAACAGCCGAACGGCCAGGTAGGCGACGCCACCGATCAGGAGAACCTGCAGCAGCAAGCCGAGAAAGCCAGCGCCACCGCTCAGGCCACCGGCAAAGCCTCCGCCGAACAGCATGCCGATGAGGCCGGCGCCGAGCATGCCGCCCATCAGGCCGGAGAGGAACGGATTGCGCGCCATGAAGCCGCCCGGTTGCGGTGCGGCTTGCGTCGGCGCTCCGGTGGACGGCTTCTGCGTCGGCTGTTGCGGCGTCGTGCTGCGTTCAATGGGTTTGCTCTGGGGGGCGGTCTGGGTCGGCGCCGGGGCCTGGTCGGTGCGGCTGCCGCGACTGCCGGAACCCGAGCCTCCGCCGGGGCGCGCCTCGACCAATGACGGTGCGATGATGATCGCGGCGGCGATTACCGCAAGCCAACGAATATTCCTCATTCTCGAGCCCCCTGTCGGACAAGCGAACACTATTGCCATTCATGGGCATCCGCCGACGATCGATGCCGGCAGAATGCAGTGCTTGTGAAGAACATACCAGAAGCTACGGCTCAGGCCATATGAAAGCCATGCGAAACGATCGCTTGATCGTTCATGGCTACAAGTTCCGCGGAGCGCTCCTCAGCCGCGAAAGCTGCGGAAGGCGATGCTTGGGCTGGCGCCCCAGCCATCCGCGTCTCCCAACATTGAAGATTGCCAATGTGGCGGCAACGGCCCGGCGATGGGTTGCGGCCTAGCCTTCTCCTCACGGGCTCGATGCTCGAAGAGGAGAACAGTGATGAAGGTCGTCAAAGGTATCGCCACCACCCTGCTCGGCACCACTCTGCTGGCGGGCATCGTCTATGCCCAGCAGATGCAGACGGCCCCCTCGCAAGCCGCTCCCCTGCAGGCGGCGCCCCAGCAGGCCGCATTGCCGACGGCGCAGCAGAAGGACGCCGCGCACGACCTCCGGAAGATGTCTGCCGACGGCGCCAACGCTTTCCGCGACATGCACCGGGCCCGCGTTGCGATCTTCGACGCCGATCCGGCCGCGGCCAAGAAGCTGATCGCCAGCGCGCGCGAAGCGCTTGCCAAGGCCAGGACCGACTCGACAGCCTTCCAGAAGGCCGAGGCCGATCTCAAGATGCCGAACGGCCTCAAGAAGGAGCCGGCACCGGTGTCGACCCAGCCGATCGCCTGGCTGCCGATCGACGGCCAGCTGACCCTTGACGAGGACTTCGTCGCAACGCCGGCCAAGGCCGCCGCGGTCGCCGAGGCGAACAAGTCGCTCGAGAAGGGCAACCGCGCCGAAGCCCTGGAGAAGCTGCGCGTCGCCGACGTGAAGGTGATGTTCGCGATGGCGGTGGCGCCGCTCGACAAGACCGTCGCCGAGGTCGACCAGGTGGCCAAGCTGATGGACGAGGGCAAGTACTACGAAGCCAACGCCGTCATGAAGAAGGTCGAGGAGGGTGTGCGCTACGACGTGGTCGTGGCCACGGCGCAGCCGGCCAAGGCCGACGCCCCGAAGACGGAGGCGCCGAAGCAGAAGTAAGCGTTCGCATCTCGCTTCGATCCGCCGGAGGTGTGTGGTGGCACGCCTCCGGCTTTTCGTGTCTGGGTCAGCCGGACCGGTTGGCGGCTGCGAACTTGCGCGCGAAGGCGCGAAGGGCGCGGGCCGGGCGGCCGAGGCTGCTCTTGCCGAAGACCAGGGCCAGCTCGGTCTGCAGATCGAGCCCGTCGACCGGCTTGCGCAGGAGTTCGCCCCGGGCTTCGCCGGACGCACGGAACCAGCCCAAGGAGAGGGCCGGCAGGTTCGACCGGCGCGCCTGGCGCGCCAGGGCCTCTTCGGTGTTCTCCGCCGGCACGATCCCCATGGCGCCGGCGCGTGCCAGGAACGCCGATACCGCTGCCACGAATTCGTGCCCATGATCGGGGCCGGGCACCAGGATCGATTGGCCGGCGAGCGATGCCAGCGTGAGTGACGGCAGCCGGGCAAGCGGCGAGGCCGGCGGCACCAGCAGGGAGAGAGTCCTCTGGCTGAGCACGAGACGGGGCAGCTCGGCGGGAAACTCGAGTTCGCCGTCGCCCCAGGTCGTGCGTCGCCGGCGCGGAATGGGATAGCCCATGAGCAGGGCGGCCTCGAGCTCACCGCTCAGCAATCCCGTGACATGGCTGGCTTGAAGGCGGCTGTCGACGTCGAGGCGAATGTCGGGCCGCGCTGCCACGAACGCTTCGAGCAAGGCCACGCGCTCAGGAATGTTCTGAAGATAGAACACGCTCCCCAGGCGCAGATGGGTGCGGGCCTTGCCGCGAAGGTCCTCGACGCCCTGCTTCAGCCGATCGGCGTCGGCGAGCAGCGCTTCGACCAGCGGCAGCAGGTGCTTGCCTTCCTTGGTCAATTCGATGCGGCGGGTCGTGCGATGCAGCAGCGAGAAGCCCAGCGCCAGTTCGAGCTTGCGCAACTGGGCCGAGACGGTGGGCTGGCGAACGCGCAGCCGTTCGGCCGCCCGGCTCACCGAACCTTCGCGCGCCGTGACGGCGAAGCAGCGCAGCGCTCTCGCCTCGAAGTGCATGGGCCAATTATAGACTACCGTCTATATATCGGCGACGCTTATCTATTGGACCGTTCCGTCTGCCGCCGCGATCCTGCCGACAAGGAAGAACAGGCGAGGAAACCATGGCGGACCAGACGCGCGACCAAGCCATTGCCAGCCCCAAGACCTATGCCGATCCCGAGGCCTATCATCGGCTGTTCGCGGAACTGCGCCGTGACGACCCGGTGCACTGGACCGAGCCGGAGGGCTTCCGACCGTTCTGGACGGTGAGCCGGCACGCCGACGTCGCCGAGATCGAGCGGCAGAACGACAAGTTCCTGAATGCGCCGCGCCTCACCTTGCTGTCAGTCCGTGCGGAGGAGGTGATCGGGCGGGCGGGGCCTTTCCGTACCCTCGTCAACATGGACAATCCCGACCACCGCGCCTATCGCGGCATGACGCAGGCCTGGTTCATGCCGCCGAACCTGAAGAAGCTCGAAGCGTCGATCGATGCCTTGGCGCGAGAGTATGTCGAGCGCATGGTGCGGCTGGGTGGCGCCTGCGATTTCGTCAGTGAAGTCGCCGTCTGGTATCCGCTGCGGGTCATCATGACCATCCTCGGCGTGCCGCCCGAGGACGAAGGCTTCATGCTCAAGCTCACCCAGGAACTGTTCGGGGCGAACGATCCCGATCTGCGGCGCGATGGCGATCCCGACATCCGTCGGCGGGTCGCGGCCGACTTCTTCGACTATTTCCGCAAGATCGTCGTCGACCGTCGACAGAACCCGCGCGACGACGTGGCGACCGTCATCGCCAATGCGACCATCAACGGTCAGCCGATCGCCGAGCACGAGGCGCTGTCCTACTATGTGATCGTCGCCACGGCCGGGCACGACACGACCAGCTCCACCACGGCCGGCGGCCTGCTGGCGCTGCTGCGCCACCCTGAGGAGTTCGCGAAGCTGCGGCGCAGTCCCGACCTGCTGTCGAGCGCCGTCGACGAGATGCTGCGCTGGGAGTCGCCGGTGAAGCATTTCTTCCGCACCGCCGCGCAGGACTACGAGCTGCGCGGCCGCAAGATCCGCGCCGGCGACAACCTGATGATGTGCTACTGGTCGGCCAATCGCGACGAGGAGGTCTTCGCCGATCCGCACAGCTTCCGCATCGACCGCTCGCCCAACCGTCATCTCGCCTTCGGCTTCGGCGTGCATGCCTGCCTCGGCCAGCATCTGGCGAAGATGGAGATCCGTGCCCTGTTCCGCGAGCTTCTGGCGCGCATCGACGAAATCGAGCTGGCGGGCGAGCCGGCCTGGTCGGAAGCCAATTTTGTCAGTGGCTTGAAGCGGCTTCCTCTGCGCTACACCGTGCGGGCCGAGGCAGCCTGACCTTGCGAGGGCGACGCACCGCATCTGAAATAGCGCAGCGAGTGCGGGAAACGACGGTGGCCTTGGCGACGGGATGGCCGCTTTGTAGCGTCGGCGCAGGCAAACACGCGAGGGCTCGATCATGACCGACAAGCCGACCATCGTTCTGGTTCATGGCTTCTGGGGCGGCGCTGCCCACTGGAGCAAGGTGATCGTGGAGCTTGCCCGCAAGGGCCATAGCAAGCTGCGGGCCGTCGAGTTGCCATTGACCTCGCTGTCCGACGATGCCGAGCGCACGCGCAAGATGGTCGCCCAGCAATCCGGGCCGGTGTTGCTGGTCGGGCATTCCTACGGCGGGGCGGTGATCACCGAAGCGGGCAACCTGCCCAACGTCGCCGGTCTGGTCTATGTCGCGGCCTTCGCTCCCGATGCCGGAGAGAGTCCCGGCGGCATCAGCCAGGCTTTGCCACCGGCGGCCATTGCAAACCTTGCTCCCGATAGCGACGGCTATCTGTGGATCAAGGCGGACAAGTTCCACGAGAGCTTCTGCCAGGACCTCAGCCAGGACGACGGCCTGGTGATGGCCGTGACGCAGAAGGCCCCTCTCGCGAGCACGTTCGGCAATGCCGTCACGGCGCCGGCCTGGAAGCAGAAGCCGTCATGGTACCAGATCTCCAGTGCCGACCGCATGATCAATCCTGACAACGAGAAGCGCATGGCCGAACGGATGAAGCCGCGCAAGATCATCACCCTGGAAGCGAGCCACGCCTCGCTTTCCTCCAGAGCGGGTGACGTCTCGGCACTGATCGACGAGGCTGCCGCTGCCGTGAGCAACGCCTGAGGCGACGGCGTCAGGTCTGCGGCCGCTTCATCGCCCGCTCGCGCGCCTGCCAGATCCGGGCCAGCCGGGTCGAGCGGTCCTCGGCGGCCGTGAAGAGGTCGGGCAGGCCTTCCTTGCTGCCGTTCAGCAGGCGATCTTCGACGGCGGCATGCGTCTCGCTGCGCCCGTCGGCCAGCAGATGCTCGACTGGGAGGCCGCGTTCGGCGAGCCGCCGCGAGACCAGCACCGTGCGATGGCAGTCGAGCGGCTCCTTCTCGGCGCACATCAGGCAGAGCGTAGTGTCGGCCGCCGACGCGGCCAGCCGGTCCAGCGCTTCGGCGAATTCAGGTCTTGCCGCGAGCGTCTCGTAGCTGCCGCCGCCTTGCGGTTTGCCGCCGAGGGCGGCCCCTTCGTAGCGATAGAGGATGCCGGCGACGGCGAGGCGTGCCGCGAGGCGCTCGCGGCCGAACTGGGGGAAGCGCCTCGAATAGGGTGTCGAGCGCACATCGACCAGCACCTCGACGCCGCCTGCAGTCAGGAGATCGACGAAGCGGTCGATCGGATGATTGGAATGGCCGATGGTCTTGATCGGTTTCATGCCAGACGCCGCACCAGGTCGATGAAGCCCAGCGTCGCGGCCGAATGCTCGTCGCGGCGGCAGGCAAGATTGAGCGGCACCTTGAGGGCAGGCCGCCCGGTGAGCGAACGATAGGTTACACCCTCCAGGGGGAGGCGACTCAAGGAAGCCGGCACGATGGTGATCCCCAGGCCGGCGGCCACGAGATTGAGGGTCGAGACGATGCGTGGTGCCTCCTGCGAGATGTGAGGGCTGAAGCCGGCTTCGGCACAGGCGGCGATGATCACGTCGTAGAGGCCACGCCCGTCGGGGCGGCGGTAGAGGATGAGATCCTCGGACGCGAGATCCTTCAAGGTGAGGCGCGGCCGCCTGACGAGCTTGTGGCGGGTCGGCAAGGCGGCCGCCATCTCCTCCTGCAGCAGGGGCTGAACGCTGAGGCCTTGCGGATCGGCGAGGCCGGAGCGGATGAAAGCGATATCGAGCCGCTCGTCGCGCAGGCCGGCGAGCAGCTCGCCCGAGCTGCTCTCCTCCAGCACGAAGGAAATGTCGGGACGCTGGGCACGATATTCGCGGATGGCGCGCGCCACCAGCGGATGGAAGGGCGCCGAGGTCGTGAAGCCCACGGCGATCCGCCCGGTCTCGCCGCGTGCCGTGCGCCGCGCCCGCACCACGGCCCGGTCGACCGACGCGAGGATCGCCTCGGCGTCGGCAAGGAAGGAGCGGCCGGCATCGGTCAGGCTGACGCCGCGCGGATGGCGGACGAAGAGCGGCGCGTCGATCTCGCGTTCGAGGGCGCGGATCTGCTGGGAAAGCGGCGGCTGCTGGATGTGGAGCTTCTCCGCCGCGCGGGTGACATGACCCTCGCGCGCGACGGCGACGAAGTAGCGGAGATGGCGCAGTTCCATAGATATCTATCCGATATGGATTCGCCATTTATCATATATTTGAACACTGGATAAGCCAGGCCTACACCCGGGGCACCTGGACCCGAGCGCAAGGGCGGTCGGGCGACGGCAACGAAAGGTGTGGCGATGACGATCGGCATGGCGGCAGGCGTGGGGCTCCTGATGGTTTTCACCGCCTTCCTGTCGGGCATCTTCGGCATGGCCGGCGGCATGGTCCTGATCGGCGTGCTGCTGTTTCTCCTGCCGCTGCCCACCGCCATGGTGCTGCATGCGGTGACCCAGATGGCCTCGAACGGCTGGCGGGCGCTCCTGTGGTGGCGGCACATCCAGTGGCGGATCACGGTCTTCTACGTGCTCGGCTGCTTCATCGCCGTCGGCGTCTGGTCGTTGACGCTCTACGTGCCGGAGAAGGCGATTGCACTCCTGATGCTGGGGCTGTCGCCCTTCGTGCTGCGCATCGTGCCCGAGCGGCTGATGCCGGCGACGTTGGGGCCGGTGCAGGCGATCGGCGGCGGCATCGCCTGCATGGCGTTGATGCTGCTGACCGGCGTCACCGGACCGCTGGTCGACCAGCTGTTCCTGCGCTCGCCCATGGACCGCCGGCAGATCGTCGCCACCAAGGCGTCGTGCCAGGTGTTCGGCCACGGCTCGAAGCTGCTCTACTTCGGCGCGCTGATCGAGCAGACGGGCTCGGTCGAACCCTGGATCCTGGTGATGGCGGTGGCGGCGTCGATGCTCGGCACGTCACTCGGCAAGCAGATCCTGGAGCGGCTGTCGGACGGGCAGTTCCGTACCTGGGCCGGGCGGCTGATCACCGTGCTCGGCCTCTACTATGTCGGCTACGGCCTGGTGCTGCTGTCGGGTATGGCGGCCTGGGCCGGCTGAAGCGATGCGACGACGCGCCGAAGCGTGTCCTTCGGCGCGTCGCGCGCTGTCGTCGATACCTTACTTGGGCAGGCTGGCGCCGGCCTGCTTGATGGCCGAGGCCAGGGTCTGGCAGAGCTTCTCGACGGTCGTGCTCTGCGCCTTGGCCGCAGCTTCCATCTCCTGCCTCACGCCCATGCCCGACACGGTGCCCTTGCGGCCCAGGGCCTCGGCCTCGTCGCCTTCCTTGGTGTCGGCGGGCTTGGGAATGAGGCCCATCATCTTCTGCTGCATCGATATGGTCTCGGCGTCGGCGAAACCCTTGTCCTTGCAGTACTCCACCACGCCGAGCTGATTGCGGGCGCTGTTGTAGGCCATCTTCATCTGATCCTGCGTCTGCGCCACGGCAGGCCCTGCTGCCGCCATCAATACGGCAGTCGAAACCAGCAATCCTTTGGCGTGCAACTTCATCACATTCTCCAGCTTGGAATAGGGGCCACCCACCGCCCCTTTGGATATCGCCGCGACACAGGATAGTCGTGGGCTAATTGTGAGCGTTGTGAAATTTCTGTGTAGGATGGCCCCCGTGAGCAGAGTTAATGCAAAAGTCCCGGAAGGGTTCCGCGAAATCGCCGATGCATCGGGCTTTGCCGCCGCCAACGGGCCGTGGTTCGAGAAGGTCGAGGGCCGTCGCGTCTGGCGCGGCTTCCTGCCGGGCCCACAGCATGCCAATGCGCTGGGCATCGTCCATGGCGGCATGCTGGCCGCCTTTCTCGATGCGGCACTGGGGTCGGTCGTGTGGCGCGCGATCGACCGGCGCTGCGTGACCATGCGCCTGACGCTCGACTATCTGACGCCGGCGCGGGTCGGCGACTGGATCGAGGCGACCGGCGAGCTGATCGGCCACGACGAGCACATGGCGCATGTGCGGGGCCGGCTCTATGGTCCGCGCCACGACGTGCTGGGCGGCCTGGGCGATTTCGCCCTGCTCAGCACGCGCCGCCAGCTTCCCGTCAGGAGTTAGAGTGACCGACGACAATCCGCCCGAGGGCTTCATCCGCATCGACTTCGACCGCGGCCGCCCCGATCCCACCTTCAACACCCATATCGGTCCGCTCTACGCCAAGCGAGGCGAGAAGGGCACGCGCGATGAATTCGTCATGGGCGTTCGCGTGCGGCCGTACATGTGCAATCCGGCGGGCGGCATGCATGGCGGCATGATGATGAGCGTCGCCGATCTCGTCGGCACGATGGGTGCCGGCACCCTGGCCGGCCTGCGCAAGTTCCTACCGACGGTCAGCATGACCTTCGACTTCGTGGCGCCGGCCAAGATCGGCGACTGGGTCGAGGGCCGCGCCGAGATCGTGCGCCAGACCCGTTCGCTGCTCTTCTCGACCATCTATCTGACGGTCGGCGAGGAGAAGATCCTGCGCGCCTCCTCGATCGCCAAGATCCCCTCAGGCGACGGCCCCGCCTTCGGCAAGGCGCGGCTGGCGCGCGAAGAGGCAGGGGCTACGGCGCAACCGTCGCGCTGACGGCGGGCGGGACGCCATGGCGTCGGAGGTCGATCGTTCGGGCAGGCTCGCCGCTCTGTTGCCGCGCGGGCCAGGGCATCAGTTCGTGTTCTACGGCGATGCCTGTTCCGGCCTGCCGGGGCTGCCGCACGAGAAGACGTTCGCTGCCGTGAATGGCGTGGTGCGTCGCCTCGAACCGCCCCCCGAGTTCGTGCTCTTTCTCGGCGACGAGATCGCCGGTCTCACCGCCGATGCCGGCGCGCTTCGAGCACAGTGGCGGCACTGGCTGGACTGCGAGATGGCCTGGCTCGATCGCGTGGCGGTCCCGCTCTGGAACACGACCAGCAATCACACGACCTACGACGCCATGAGCGAGGCGGTGTTCCGCGAGATCTTCGCCGATCTGCCGCGCAACGGTCCGCCGGGGCAGGAGGGGTTGAGCTACTGGGTGCGGCGCGGCGACCTGCTGCTGGTGTTCGTGAACACCATGTGGTCGGGGCTGGGCGGCGAGGGCCATGTCGAGACGGAGTGGCTGCGCGAGGTCCTGCACCATCAGCGCGATGCCCGCCACAAGCTGGTGATGGGCCATCATCCGGTCTTTCCGATCAACGGCTTCTCGGGCGCCTATCAGCGCGAGATCGGCCCCGAACATGCCGGCCCGTTCTGGGATGCCCTCGTCGACGGCGGCGTGATGGCCTACCTCTGCAGCCATATCCTGGCCTACGACGTCCAGGTCCATCGCGGCGTGCTGCAAGTCTGCACGGCCGGCGCCGGTACGGCCCATCGCATGCCGGAGGGCGTCGAGTATCTTCATTGCGCGCAGGGTGCTCTCGATGGTGAGGGGCTGCGCTATCAGGTGATCGATAGCGAGGGCCGTGTGCGCGAACGGCTGTCATGGCCCCTGCAGATGCCGCCGGTTTCCGGTTGGCGATCCGTTCCGGCGGGCGTGAGCGAGGCGCCTCTGGTCGGCGCCCCGTGCGACGATCGAATAGTGTTGCTGCGATTCCAGGGAAGGGCAGCGCCGGCAGGTGACGGTACGGCGCAGACGCTGCTCGCCGCTTTCGATCCTGAAGCAGTGGGCGCGCTGGCCCCGCTCTGGGTCGGCGTGTGCGGGACCGAGCAAAGGCTGACAGTCGTCGTCGGTCCGGAGGCGCGCCGCAGTCCGCATTACTGGCACGGGCCGTCGTTGGCACCCGGCCAGCCCTTCGACCTGCAAATCGTCCTCCATGCCGGCATGGGCGCCGGCGGCCTCCTGTGGCGGGCCAGCGAGGATGCGCTCTGGTCGTCGCTGGCGGCGGCATCCGCCTGGGGTGTCGAGCGGCTCGGTTGGCCGACGCACTGGAGCGTCGGCCATGCGTCGCGCGGGCCGAGTGACCAGCCGTTCCGAGGCGGCGCTCTCGTCGTGTCGTCGGCGCTCTCGGAGGTCCGCGTCTAAGACCAGGGATGGTCAGGATAGTAGCGCTTCATCAGGCGCGCGGCATAGCCGACGAGATTCGGATAGCGCAGAGCGCGCCGGCGGATCTCTGTGTCGAAGAAGGGCGTCAGGAGGCCCGAGATCGTGCCGAACGCGGTGGCATCGACTGCCACCGGCCTGTCGCCCATGAGATAGGGCTTGTCGCCCAGGGCCTGCGACAGCGCGTCGAGCGATTGGTCGCCGAGCTCGACGACCTCATCAGGCGCATGACGAGCCGGCCCCAGGGCGCGCATGCTTGCGGTCACGGCTTCGAGCAGCTGCTGGCGCAGGCCGTCGCGCATGGCTTCCGGCGCCGCGTCGAACCAGTGGGCGGCACCCTTGGCGAAGTTCTCCGGCAGCAGAAAGCGCGTGTAGCCGATCACCGGATTGAGGTGGTTTTCGAGCAGGCGTTCCAGGGTCCAGGCCCAGGCGCGTTCGCGGGCATCGAGGCCGGCATCGAGGTCGACCTTGCGGGTCTTCTCGATATGGCGGCGGATGAAGGTCGAATCGGCGACCAGCACGCCATCGTCCGAGAGGAAGGGCAACTGGCCCTTGGGCGAGGCATCGGGGGTGGCCTGCTGCTTGGCGTAGGCGAGGCCGGCCATCTTGAGCTGGACCTCGGCCTTGACGGCAAAGGGGCTGATCTCGGGCAGGCCGAAACCGGGGCCGGCACAGAACAGGACGAGGGGCGACGACATGGGATATCTCCGTGCTGAGAAGGCCCTTGTCTATTCCCAGCCTGCTGCCAACGTGGTGGCAGCATGAGGCGGGCCGACCGGCTTTTTCAGATCATCCAGATCCTGCGGCGTTCTGCGCGCCGGCCGATCACGGCCACCGCCATCGCGCGCGAGCTGGAAACCTCCAAGCGCACCGTCTATCGCGACGTCGCCGACCTGATCGGCCAGCGGGTGCCGATCCGCGGCGAAGCCGGCACCGGCTATGTCCTGGAAAGCGGCTACGACATGCCGCCCTTGATGCTGACCCCGGACGAGATCGAGGCGGCTGTGCTCGGTGCGCAATGGGTTGCGGGTCGGGCCGATCCTGTTCTGGCGCGCGCGGCGGAAGATCTGATCGGCAAGATCGCCGCCATCGTGCCGGAGCGGTTGCGGCCCTTCGTCATGGAGCCGGCGTCGCGGGCGCCCCCTGCCTGGAATGCGCCGCCCGACCGCCTCGACCTAGTGAAGACGCGGGCTCATATCCATGCCGGCCACAAAATCGCGCTCGTCTATCGCGACGAACGCGAGCGCGTCAGTCGGCGCACCGTCTGGCCGGTCGTCGTCGGCTACTTCCAGACAGTGCGCATCCTGGCTGCGTGGTGCGAATTGCGGCGAGACTTCCGGACTTTCCGCACGGATCGCGTCGAGGCCGTCGAGTTTCTCGAGGAACGCTATCCTGAGCGCCAACCGGCATTGCGGGCGCGCTGGCGCAAATGGTTGGCCGAACGGCGACACCATCCGCAGCGCGCTGAGAGCCGGTCGATCTGATAGGGTCGCGGCATGAGTAACGTGTTGCCCAAGGCCGTGCTGTTTGACCTTCTGACGGCGCTGATCGACTCCTGGACGCTGTGGAATGCGACCGCAGGATCTGAGGAGGCCGGCCGGCGCTGGCGCGCCGAATATCTGCGGCTGACCTATGGCTGCGGCGACTATCGCCCCTACGAAACGCTGGTGCGCGAAGCCGCCCGTGCGACCGGGCTCGCCGAAGCTGCAGCCGATGCGCTCGAAGCGCGCTGGTGCGAGTTGCCGGTGTGGAGCGGCGCGCAGGAGGCGCTCGATGCCCTGCAGGGGCGCACCAGGCTCGCCGTCGTGACCAACTGCTCGGTCAGGCTGGGCGAGCTCGCGGCGGCACGCTTGAAGATCCGATGGGATTGCGTGATCACCGCCGAGGAAGCCGGCGCCTACAAGCCCGATCCGCGGCCTTATCGTCGGGCGCTCGACCGGCTCGGCGTCGCGCCGCAGGACGCCGCCTTCGTGGCGGGCTCCGGCTACGATCTCTTCGGAACGTCGGTCGTGGGACTGCGCACCTACTGGCACAACAGGATCGGCCTCGCCCGGCCCGACGCTGCCCCTGGGGCGTCGCTGGAGAGGCCAACGCTCGACGATCTCATTCCCTGGCTCGAAGGACGGCTGCCGTGAAGCTGATGGACATCGAAACGCCCGCCGCGCTGATCGACGAAGCGCGCATGGCTGCCAACATCGACCGCATGCAGCTCCATCTCACGGCGCTCGGGGTGCGGCTGCGGCCGCATGTGAAGACCTCGAAATGCATCGAGGTGGCGCGCCGCCAGCAGGAAGCCGGCGCCCAAGGCATCACGGTCTCGACCCTGAAGGAGGCCGAGCAGTTCTTCGCCGCGGGCTTCTCCGACATCCTCTATGCCGTGTGCATGGCGCCCGACAAGCTCGACCGGGCCCTCGCCCTGATCCGGCGGGGCTGCGCGCTCACGATCCTGGTCGATTCGGTGCCGGCCGCCGAGGCCGTCGTCGCCAAGGGCAAGGCCGAGGCTCGAGCCTTTGACGTGATGATCGAGATCGACTCCGACGGCCATCGCTCGGGCGTGCAGCCCGAAGCCGCCGACCTGATCGAGATCGGCACAATCCTGCAGGCGGGCGGCCAGCGCGTGAAGGGTGTGCTCACCCATGCCGGCAGCTCCTACGATCTCGACACCGCCGAGGCCTTGGAGAAGCTCGCCGAACAGGAGCGGGCGCTCTGCGTGCGTGCGGCCGAGCGGCTGCGGACGGCGGGAATTGCCTGCCCCGAGGTCAGCGTCGGCTCGACGCCGACGGCGCTCGCGGCCCGCAACCTCGCCGGCGTCACCGAGGTGCGCGCCGGCGTCTACGTGTTCTTCGATCTGGTGATGTCCAATGTCGGCGTCTGCACGCCCGGACAGGTGGCGCTTTCGGTGCTGGCCACCGTGATCGGCCATCAGGCGGAGAAGGGCTGGGTGATCGTCGATGCCGGCTGGATGGCGATGAGCCGCGATCGCGGCACGCAGCGCCAGAAGATCGACTATGGCTATGGCGCGGTGTGCGATGCGGCGGGGCATGTCCTCGACGGTCTCGTCGTTTCCGGCGCCAATCAGGAACACGGCATCGTCTCGCGCCGCGACGGCACGGCCGATCCTGATGTGGTGGAGCGCTTCCCGATCGGTACCCGGCTGCGGCTGCTGCCCAATCATGCCTGTGCGACAGGCGCGCAGTATCCCAACTATCTCGCCGTGGCGTCCGACGGTTCGGCGACGGTCTGGCCGCGCTTCCAGGGCTGGTGACGAAACCGTCGTGGCTCAGACCACCATAGCTTAGACCGTCGTGCCGAAGTGGCTGCCGAGCGCGCGGCGGCCGGAGTCGGTCAGCCGCACGGTGCGGCTGCGGCGCAGGCGCTCCGCCCAGCCGCGCTTGAAGAACGTATCGGCGATGGCGGCGCCCAGGGCGCCCGAGATGTGCGGCCGCCGTTCGCTCCAGTCCAGGCACTGTCGCGCGAAGTGACGTGAGCTGGCTTGCCGGGCGCCGGGCAGATCGACCCCCAGCCGCTCGCAGAACAGCTCACCCGACGGCGTGAGTTTCCAGTCGCGCGGCCCCCTGGGTTCGAGGTGGCCGTGCTGGGTGAGCGAATCGGTGACGGCGATGCCGACCTGGCCGGCGAGATGGTCGTAGCAGGTGCGGCAGAAGCGCAGGTCGGGATCGCGCCGCCAGGCCGCAGCCTTGGACGCCGGTGCAGCCCGGGCGCCGGCCAGCGCCATCAGGGATTCGATGGCGTGGGCCACGTCGGAGGAGGCGAGACGATAGAAGCGGTTGCGGCCCTGCGCGCGGGCCGCCAGCAGATTGCCCTCGACCATGCGGGCGAGGTGGCCGCTCGCGGTCTGTGCCGTGATGCCGGCGGTCAGCGCGAGATCGGACGCGGTGTGGGCGCGGCCGTCCATCAGCAGCGACAGCATGGCAGCGCGCGCCGGGTCGCCCATCAGGGCGGCGACTTCGGAGAGGGCGTTCACGGTGATCATGAACGGACTCTAGGCCCCGACCAGTCCGCTCGCCACGGTCAATCGTTCGGCGGTCGCCGAAGCATCTTTCTCCTCCCCATATGAATGGGGAAGCGGGGACCGGATGGGTAGACAGCCGCGGGCTTTTGCCCTCGTCTGTCGCCGGGGTGCGTAGCGTAACGGAGCTTGAGAATGAGTGATCCTCAATCGGTGCAGAAGATCGTTTCGGGTTATTTCGCCGATCTCGTCGCACCGCTCGACAAGGCCCGCGTCGGCAAGTCGGTGGGCATCCTGGTCGGCGTGACCATCGATGGCGCCAGGTACTACTTCCAGTTCGGCGATGTCGGGCTTCAGGGCGGTGGCGGCAGCGGCGCGGTCGCGATCGAGGACATCGTGATGTTCATCGGCTCGAACACCAAGGTCTTCACCGGCACGATGCTGGCACTGGCCGACGTGACGCAGGCGAGCACGATCCCGATCCGCTGCGACACCGACGTGGCCGACCTGCTGCCGAGCGGCACCACGCTCAACCTGTACAAGGATGTGCCCCTCAAGTTGTGGCATCTCGCGACCCACAGCGCGGGCTATCCCGATGGCGTTTGCGGCACCTACCCGCTGGGGCAGTATCCCTTCAGCGCGATGCAGTCCTTCCTCGAGTCGTTCCAGCCGGCCTATCCGCCGGGGGAATACTGGGTCTACAGCAACCAGGCCTTCGCGCTGCTCGGCAGCCTGCTGTCGCACGCCTATGCCGGCGGCAGCAGCACGACCTGGGATGCGAGCTATCAGTCGTGGCCGGCCTATGTGATGGACCTCGTGGTGACGCCGCTCGGCATGCCGACGACCCAGGTCGACTACAGCAACGTCACGGCGCAGCTGGCGCAGGGCTACAACTTCGCCGCCGCCGGCCAGCCTTATCCCACCGCGCCATTGCCCCAATGGCTGCTGACCTCGGCCGGGCTGGGCGCTGGCGCCCTGTCGTCGACCTTGCGGGACATGCTGACCTTTCTCGAGGCCCAGATCGCACCGCCCAAGACCGATCTGGGCGCGGCCATCGTCAAGACCCAGCAATCCTTCGGTCTCACCTTGTCGATGGGGCTCGGCTGGCAGATCGGCTTCGGCTACTGGGTCAAGGACGGTGCCATCAGCGGCTTCGACTCCTACATGGCGTTCGACGCGCTCTCCAAGGTGGGCGTCATCGCGCTCAGCAACACCGACAGCAATGCCGTGGGCGGGGCGCTGACGCTTGCCTGCCGCGACCTGCTGGGGACGCTCAGCAAGACCGCCTTGGGGCCGTCCAAGTTCCCCAGCCCGAAGACAGTTCCGCAATGCCCGCAGTGACGGACGGGTGCGCTATCGCCACTTCGGATTGGCGATGGCGATCTTGTCGGCCGTGGTGGCGTCGAGATGCGCCATCAGCTGAGCGTCGCGCTCGTCGCGTTCGCCGGCGCGCAGTTGCCGCGCCAGCTCGCGGTTGAGCTCCGCCAGGGTGCCGTCGCGGCGGAGCAGCCGGGTCAGCCGTTCATGCTCGCGCGCGTCGGCGGCGGGGCCGAGCCGGGCCTCGCGCTCGAGGATGGCCAGCGAATTCACCGCGACCCGCGTCTGGAAGCCCAGCCGCGGGTCGACGCGATCGAGGGCCGGTGTCACCTCCTCGCGCAGGAAGTCGGCGATGGCGGCCAGCAGTTCGCTGGCGGTGGGGCGATCCTGCGCCATCTCAAACCTCGCTCTTCAGGAGTTGCAGCAGGTCGACCTCGGTCTCGACAGCGCGGCGGCCGATCGAGGCGAGCTCCATGGAGTGCTGCGCGCCGGAGAGATGCTTCCAGGCCTGGGTGTGGCAGATGATGCCCCAGCGCACTGTCCCGAAGACCTCCCACCAATGGGCGCGCACCGGATCGACCCGGCCGCCGCCGGCGCCCTCGTAGGCCTTCCAGAGCTGCTCGCGGCTGCCGAAGCCGCCGGCCGGCTTGTCGACGGCGCCGAAGCGCCAGCTCTTCACGCACAGCCAGCCGAGATCCTCGATCGGGTCGCCGAGATGCGCGCCTTCCCAGTCGAGGATCGCGGTCACGCCGGACTCGTCGGCGAGATAGTTGCCGGTCCGGTAATCGCCATGCACCAGCACCGGCCGAGCCGCGGCGGGCGGCTTGCGGCGGTCGAGCCAGGTCAGCGCGAGCTCGAACACGGGCTGGGCGAGGCCCAGCCGGTCGAGCAGGCCGCGCAGGCCTGCAATGTGATCGTGCGCCTCGCGGCGATCGAGCGGCGGCAGCGTTGCGGCATCGACGGCGTGGATGCGCGCCAGGATCTCGCCAAGCTGGCCCGCCATCTTCTCGCGGGCCGAGGCGTACGGGGCATCGCGCAGGAGCTTGCGTGCGATCGCCGTGCCGCCGACGCGGCGCATGACGAAGGCCTCGCCCAGCCCATCGTCGGGCGCGAGTTCGAACAGCACTTCCGGGGCGCGCACGCCGGCTCGCCAGGCGGCGCGGATGACATGGAACTCGGTGCGCCGGTCGAGAGACGCCGAGCGCTCGCCACCGCCTTTGGCCTCCGGTGCCGAGGCTTCACTGGCCGCGAGCAAGGGTGGATCTCGGCGCAGGATCAGCTCGTGGCGATGGCCGTCGACCAGGGCATCGAAGCTCCAGGTCTGCCGCGACGCGCCGCCCGACTGGCGAGTGAGCTTTTCGATGAGGGCGGGCCGGCCGAAGTGGCGTCCGGCGGTGGCGGCCAGTGCTTGGGCGACGGAGTCCGCTTCGGAGGGGATGTGAACGGTCATTTACCCGGACTGTGGCACACCCCCCGGTGCATGGTAAGAGGGCGCGCCCAACCGCGTCCGCCCAACGGCACTCAAAGGGGAGATAGCCAGTGTCGAATGCCTTTGCTGCGATGAACGGCCTGTTCCTGGAAGACCTAAAGCCCGGCATGTCGGCCATGTTCGGCAAGACCGTGACCGAAGCCGATATCGCAGGATTTGCCGGCGTCTCGGGCGACACCAACCCGATTCATCTGCATGACGGATTTGCGCGCACCACGCGGTTCGGCCAGCGGATCGCACACGGCATGCTGAGCGGCAGCTTCATCTCGACGGTGATCGGCACCAAGCTGCCGGGCCCGGGTGCCGTCTACATTTCCCAGACCATGAATTTCATGGCCCCGGTGATCATCGGCGACACGATCACCGCCGTCGCCACCATCACGGCGATTGACGAAAAGCGCCGTCGCGTGACGCTCAAGACCCAGTGCCTGAACGGCGAGAAGGTGGTGATCGACGGCGAGGCCGTCGTGCTGGTGCCGCGGCGCGACGCCGCCTGATCGGACGACGATGATCCCGAGCTTCGACGACTGGCAGGCCGTGCCCGCCGACTGGAAGGGCGGCGTGGTGGCGCTGGGCAATTTCGACGGCGTGCATCGCGGTCACCAGGCGCTGCTGGCGCGTGCGGCCGAGCAGGCTGCTGCCCTTGGTGCTCCGATGGTGGCGCTCACCTTCGAGCCGCATCCGCGCCGCTTCTTCGTGCCCGATACAGGTCCGTTCCGCCTGACTTTGCCGCCGGCCAAGACGCGACTGCTCGCCCAGTACGGCGTGCAGGCCGTGCTGGCGCAGCGCTTCGATGCGGCTTTCGCGGCCTTGCCGGCCGACACCTTCGTGGCCGACGTGCTGCTGAAGGGGCTGGGCGCCCGCCATGTCGTCTGCGGCTACGACTTCACCTTCGGCGCACGGCGCAGCGGCAATGTCGAGCGGCTGCATGCCGAGGGTCGGACGAAGGGCTTCGGCGTCACCGTGCTCGACCCGGTGATGCGTGAAGGGGAGATCTACTCCTCGACGCGCATCCGCGAGGCATTGCGCGCCGGCTGGGTCAGCGAGGCGGTCGAGCTGCTGGGCCATGGTTGGGAGATCGAAGGTGCCGTCGAGCTGGGCGATCAGCGCGGCCGCACCATCGGCTTTCCTACCGCCAATGTGGCGCTGGGCGAGCATCTGCGGCCGCGCTTCGGTGTCTATGCGGTGCGTGCCTTGGTTGACGGGACCTGGCGCGACGCCGTGGCCAATCTCGGCCGGCGGCCGACTTTCGGCAAGCTGCAGGAGAATTTCGAAGTCCACCTGTTCGACTTCGTCGGCGATCTTTACGGCAAGGTCCTGCGCGTCGAGCTGGTCGATTTCATCCGGCCGGAGATGAAGTTCGCCGGCCTCGATCAGCTCAAGGCCCAGATCGCGGCCGACGGCGCGGCGGCGCGGACGCTGCTGGCCGGCCGGCGCGCATGAGGCCATCGATGAAAAGGTCGATCACGGCTTCGGCGGCTTCGGTCGAGCGCGCGTCCTGCACGCCCCATTGCGGCAGGTGCCCGTCGACCCGCATGCGCGCCAGGCCGTAGACGAGGGCGCGGCTGGCCAGTCGCGCCACGGCGGGATCGATATCGGCGGCAAGGCCGCGCTTGCGGGCCTCGATCACCAGACGAACCATCAGCGCCTGCATCTCGCGGTTTTCGCGCACGATCGACTGCGAGCTATCGTAGTCGATCAGGCGCCGGTCGGAGACGACGGCGAAGTGGGTGGGATTGGCATAGGCCCAGCGCAGGTAGGCGCGACCCATCGCGCGCAATGCCGCAAGCGGATCGTCGGCCTCGCTCGAGGAGACTGCTGCAAAGACGGCGTCATGCAGGCGATGCGTCGCCTCTTCCGCCACCGCGGTCATCAGGCTGGTGCGCGTCGGGAAATGGCGGAACGGCGCTCCCGGCGAAACACCTGCCCGTCGCGCCGCCTCGCGCACAGTGACGGCCTCGGGCCCGCCTTCTTCGACCAGCGCCAAGGTCGCCTCGATCAACACCTCGCGCAGGTTGCCGTGATGATAGCCGGCGCGCGCCTTCTTGCGAGGCCCGGCCTTCTTGGCGGCAACCTTGGCCTTGCTGCTGCGGGAGGATCGCGGCCGCGTCGTCATGGTGGCAACGCTAGCATCACGGTGACGTGAGTGTAAGCGCTGCATACTTGATTTGATCCGATGTCGTCCTCGAATGTAATCGATGATTACATTGAGTGATGTCTGGAGGTCGGCATGTCGCATTCACGCTCGTCGCGCTCGCTCCTGAACGGTTGGCCGTTGCTCGGCCTTCTGTCAGCCGTCCTCGTCGTCATGACGCTGGCCATCGTCGCGGCGCATCGCTTCGACGTCGACGGCGTGCGGATGGCCATCCGCGCGACGGCGCGGACATCGTTCGTCCTGTTTGCACTGGCTTTCTCGGCCAGTGCGCTCCTGGCATTGTGGCCGGGCGCCTGGACTCGCTGGCAGCGGCGCAATCGCCGCCAGCTCGGCCTCGCCTTCGCCGTCTCGCATGGCCTGCATGGGCTGGCGATCCTGGCCTTCGCGCGGCTCGATCCGGCCGGGTTCATGGCCGCGACCAGCCTTGCATCCTACCTAACGGGCGGCATCGCCTACCTCTTCATCGCCGCCATGGCCGCGACCTCGTTCGACCGGACCGCCGCCTGGCTCGGGCCGCGTGCCTGGCGGGTCCTGCACGGGGTCGGGGGCTACTACCTCGTGATCACCTTCCTGATTTCCAACGGCAAGCGGATCGGCATCAGCCCCTATTACGGCCTGCCGGTCGCGATCCTGGCGGTCGTGCTGCTGCTGCGCCTGCTGGCGTGGCGCCGCAAGGCCGCCCTTCGTCCGGCAGCGTCCCGTTCCTGAGCTGTCCCCGATCTTTCGCGCCCAGGCTGCAGATCCCGAGGTGCGCGCGGCCGCGCCGCTCCTTGACCCTCCGGACCCCCATCCCTAGATTGCCGGCCCTATGTTTCCCAGGGCCCTTCAGGAGCGAATTATCCGCCCGGTCCGCTGACCGCGGCCGGGTCGTCCCGCCTGTCTGCGGCCGCCGGCAAGGCGGTCGCCTATCGCTCCTCCCAGCGCCGAGTTTCTCGTGACAACTGATTATAAATCCAGCGTTTTCCTGCCCAAGACCGACTTCCCCATGCGCGGCGGCCTGCCCAAGAAGGAGCCGGAGCTGCTGAAGCGCTGGGCCGACATGAAGCTGTGGGAGCGCACCCGGGCCGAGAGCAAGGGCCGGCCCAAGTTCGTCCTGCATGACGGCCCGCCCTACGCCAACGGCCATCTCCATATCGGTCATGCGCTGAACAAGATCCTGAAGGACCTGGTGAGCCGCACCCAGCAGATGCTGGGCAAGGACAGCCACTACGTGCCCGGCTGGGACTGCCACGGCCTGCCGATCGAATGGAAGATCGAGGAGCAGTACCGCGCCAAGAAGCGCGACAAGGATCAGGTGCCGGTGGTCGAGTTCCGCAAGGAATGCCGTGCCTTCGCCGATCACTGGATCACGGTGCAGCGCGAGGAGTTCAAGCGGCTCGGCGTCGATGGCGACTGGGACAACTACTACTCGACGATGAAGTACGAGTCCGAGGCCGTGATCGTTGGCGAGCTCGGCAAGTTCCTGATGAATGGCGGGCTCTACAAGGGCTCCAAGGCCGTGCTGTGGAGCGTCGTGGAGAAGACTGCGCTCGCCGAAGCCGAGATCGAGTATCACGACCACGTCTCCGACACGATCCATGTGCGCTTTCCGGTGCTGAAGTCAGCCGGCGGCAAGCTCGACGGCGCGTCGGTGGTGATCTGGACCACGACTCCCTGGACCATCCCGGGCAACCGCGCGCTCGCCTACGGGCCGGAGATCGCCTATGCGCTGGTCGAGGTCGTCGCGGCGGGCGAGGGCAGCAAGGCCCGCGTGGGCGAGAAGATGATCCTCGCCAAGGATCTGGTCGGCGCGGCCTCCGAAGCGGCCAACTTCACGGCCAAGCACCTCGCCGACGTCGAAGCTGCCGATTTCGAAGGCCTAGTCGCTGCCCATCCGCTGCGCGGCAAGGGCTACGAGTTCGACGTGCGCCTGCTGCCCGGCGCCTTCGTCACGGCCGATGCCGGCACGGGCTTCGTGCATATCGCGCCGGGCCACGGCGCCGACGACTACGAGCTGGGCGTCGCCAACGGCGTCGAGGTGCCGGACACGGTGGCCGAGGACGGCACCTACTATCCGCATGTGCCGCTGTTCGCCGGCAAGCGCGTCTATACGCCGGAAGGCAAGAAGGGCGACGCCAACCGGACCGTGATCGCCGCCCTCGACGAGGCTGGCCAACTGCTCGCCTCGGGCCGCATCACGCACAGCTATCCGCACTCCTGGCGGTCGAAGGCGCCGGTCATCTTCCGCAACGCGCCGCAGTGGTTCATCGCCATGGACAAGCCGATCCCCGAGATCGGCGGCACCCTGCGCGAGAAGGCGCTGGCGGCCATCGATGCGACACGCTTCGTGCCGCGCGCCGGCTACAATCGTCTGCGCTCGATGATCGAGACGCGGCCCGACTGGAACGTCTCGCGCCAGCGCGCCTGGGGTGTGCCGATCGCGGTGTTCGTGAACAAGCAGACCGGCGAGCCGTTGCGCGACGCCGAAGTGATGGGCCGTGTGGTCGAGGCCTTCCGCCAGGAAGGTGCCGACGTCTGGTTCGACAGCCCGCCCGACCGCTTCCTCGGCAACAAGTACAAGGCCGAAGACTTCGAGCAGGTGACCGACATCCTCGATGTCTGGTTCGATTCGGGCTCCACGCACGTCTTCACGCTCGAAGGCAATCCCGACCTCAAGTGGCCGGCCGACCTTTATCTCGAAGGTTCGGACCAGCATCGCGGCTGGTTCCATTCTTCGCTGCTCGAAAGCTGCGGCACGCGCGGCCGCGCGCCCTATGACGGCGTGCTGACGCACGGCTTCACGCTCGACGAGCAGGGCCGCAAGATGTCGAAGTCGCTGGGCAACATCACGGCGCCGCAAACGGTATGCGACCAGTATGGTGCCGACATCCTGCGTCTCTGGGTGGTCGGCACCGACTACACCGAGGACCAGCGCATTGGCCCTGAGATCCTGAAGCACCAGGCCGAGGCCTATCGCCGGCTGCGCAACACCTTGCGTTATCTGCTGGGCAGCCTCGACGGCTACGCCGCCGCCGAGACGGTGGCGCATGCCGACATGCCCGAGCTGGAGCGCTGGGTGCTGCACCGCCTGGCCGAGCTCGATGCGGTCTTCCGGCCGGCCGTGGACGACTTCGACTTCCATCGGATCGCGACCGAGCTGCACAATTTCTGCGCGGTCGACCTCTCGGCCTTCTACTTCGACATCCGTAAGGACGCGATCTACTGCGACGCCGCTACGTCATTGCGCCGGCGTGCGGCGCGGACCGTGATGGCAGAGATCTTCTCCTTCCTCACGGCCTGGCTGGCCCCCATCACCTGCTTCACGGCGGAAGAGGCGTGGCTCGCCCGGCCGCAGGATGTACCCGACGGCAAGGCCGACAGCGTGCATCTGCGCCTTTATCCGACGATCCCGGCGGCCTGGCTCGACACCGCGCTCGGCGAGAAATGGAAGACGGTGCGGGCGCTGCGCCGCGTCGTCACCGGCGCGCTCGAACTCGAGCGGGCGGAGAAGCGCATCGGCTCCAGCCTGCAGGCGGCGCCGCATGTCCATGTCGCCTCGGAGTATCTCGAGGCGCTGAAGGGTCTCGACCTTTCGGAGATCTGCATCACGTCGGGCGGCGACCTCGTTGAAGGTGCGGTGCCGGACGGTGCCTTCACCCTGCCGGATGTGGCGGGCGTCGGCGTCGTGCCGGCGCCGGCGCATGGCAACAAGTGCGCACGCTGCTGGCAGGTACTGGAGGAAGTGGGCAAGTCGACCGCTCATCCGCTGATCTGCCGCCGCTGCGAAGACGCAGTGTCTGCATGAGCGACGCGATATGAGGCCCATCGATCGTCAGGCGATGACCCTGGTCATCGTCACCCTGATTGCGGACCAGGTCTCCAAGCAATTGCTGCTGGGCTACCTGATGAAGGCGGGCTCCGTGGTGTCGGTGATCGACGGGTTTTTCCGCCTGGTGGTCGTTTGGAACCAAGGCGTGAGCTTCGGCCTGCTGGGCGGCGACAAGGCTCTGCCGCCCTGGGTCCTCTCAGGGGTCGCCATCGCCGTCTGCATAGGGCTTTTCCTGTGGCTGCGACGAACCGACCGACCGCTCACCGGATGGGGCATCGGCCTTGTCATGGGGGGGGCCATCGGCAATGTTATCGACCGCGCGAGATGGGGAGCGGTTTTCGATTTCGCCGATTTCCACATAGGCCAATGGCATTGGCCGGCGTTCAATGTGGCGGATTCGGCGATCGTGATCGGGGTAGGCCTCATGCTGCTCGACTCACTGCTGGCCGAGAAGAAACCCGCTCCCTGAAGGCCCACTTCCTGAAGGCACGCCCTGATACAGCCATGATCGACCGACACAACAAGGCTTCGAAGGACCAATAATGACAAGCATGCGCCCGATCCCCGTGGCTTTGCTCGCCTGCACCGCCCTCGTGCTCGGCGGCTGCGGCGCCTTCGAGAATCTCGGCGGCAGCAAGAAGGTGTCGCCCGACGAATTCAAGATCGTGTCGCACTCGCCCTTGACCATGCCGCCGAACGCCGAGCTGCGTCCGCCGCGCCCGGGTGAGCCCCGGCCGCAGGAGATGACGCCGGCCGACCAGGCCAAAGAAGCGCTGTCGCCGGCGCTGGCGGGCCGCACCCAGGAGCGTATCAACGCCGGACCGAACGCGCCGCGGACGGGGAGCAATTCGGAGCAGGCGCTGGTCGCCCGTGCCGGCCAGGGCGGCGTCGATCCCGACATCCGCGGCCGCGTGAATCAGGACACCAAGACGATCGCCGACAGCGACAAGTCGTTCATCGACGGGCTGATCTTCTGGCAGGATACGCCGCCGTCGGGTGTGCTTCTCGATCCGACCAAGGAACAGCAGCGCATTCGTGACGCGCAGGCGTCTGGCCAGCCCGCTTCCGGTCCGACGCCGACGATCACGCGGCGCAAGCGCGGCCTGCTCGAAGGCATCTTCTGAGTTCCATGCGCTATCCCGGCCGGCGCGCTCTGCTCGGCGGCCTCTTCGCGGGCGCCGTCGCGACACCGCCGGCGACGGCGTTTGCCAAGCTGTTTGCCGTTGAACGCCGCAACGCCGAAACCTTCACCTTGCCCAATGGCCTGCAGGCCATCGTGCTGCCGTCTCGGCGTGCCCCCATCGTCACCCAGATGGTGGTGTACAAGGTCGGCAGCGCCGACGAGACGTTCGGCAAGACCGGCGTCGCCCACTTCCTCGAGCACATGATGTTCAAGGGCACCGAGAAGGTGCCGGGCGGCGAGTTCTCGCGGATCATTTCGCGCAACGGCGGCCGCGACAACGCTTTCACGAGCTTCGACCAGACCGGCTATCACCAGACGATCGCCGCCGAACGACTCGAGCTGATCATGCGCATGGAAGCCGATCGCATGACCGGCATACGCATCAGCGACCGCGAGATCGTGCCGGAGCGCCAGGTGATCCTCGAAGAGCGCCGCTTGCGCGTCGACAACGTGCCGGCGGCCCTGCTCGACGAGGCCGTGCGCGAGCAGCTCTACGGCCGCCACAAGCCCTACGGCATGCCGGTCATCGGTTACCCCGACGATATCCGCAAGCTCGGCGTCAACGATCTCTCGGCCTTCTACCGCCGCTATTACGCGCCCAACAATGCCGTGCTGATCGTCGCCGGCGACACCACGACCGAGGCGGTGCGCAAGCTCGCGGAGAAGTATTACGGGCCGATCGCGAGCCGCAAGACCGAGCCGCGGCGCCGCCCCTCCAAGGGGCCGTCCAACCTGCCGCAGAAGGTGATCCGGGCCGATGCACGGGTCGCCGAGCCGCGCTGGTCGCGGCTCTGGCTCGCCCCATCCTACCGCATGGGTGAGACCAAGCACGCCTATGCGCTGCAGGTCCTGGCGCGCCTGTTCGGCGGCAGCGAGACCAGCCGGCTGTGGCGCACCGTAGTGGTCGAGGGCAAGGTCGGCCTTTCCGCGTGGGCTTCCTACAGTCCCGCGAGCCTGGGACTCACCTCGTTCGATGTCGGCGTGCATCCCGCCCCGACATGCGGCATGGCCGATGTCGAGAAGGCGGTCGTGGGCGAGATGAAGCGTCTGCTCGATGAAGGAGTGAAACCCGACGAGGTCGAGCGGGCGCAGAACCAGCTCCTGGCAGCCGCGATCTACGCCCAGGATTCGCTGGCGAGCGGTCCGCGTCTCTACGGGACCATGCTCAGCACCGGCGGGACGGTCGCCGACGTCGATGCCTGGCCGCAGCGGATCGCCGCCGTCACGCCTGCCGACGTGCAGGCGGCGGCCGAGCATGTCTGGCGCGACTCGGGCGCCGTGACGGCGATGCTGACGCCGGCAGAAGGGAGCCGATGAAACGCCTGATCGCGGCCTTCCTGGCGGCTTTCGTCCTGCTGCTGCCGACGATGGCGGCCGCCATCGACATCAAGCAGATCACGACGCCGCTCGGCATCAAGGCCTGGTTGGTCGAAGACAAGAGCACTCCGGTCATTGCCCTTTCCTTCTCGTTTGTGGGCGGTACGGCCTCCGATCCGGCCGGCTTCTCAGGCGCCACGGACCTGATGGCCAATCTGCTGACCGACGGGGCGGGGACGCTCGGGGCGCAGGCCTTCCGGCAGCGCCAGGAGGACGCCGCCGCGTCGCTAGGCTTCTCGGCGTCGCTCGATCGGATGAACGGGTCGCTGCGCGTCCTGTCGGCCAATCGCGACGAAGGGTTCGAACTGTTGCGGCTGGCCATGGTCGAGCCGCGCTTCGAACCCACCATGATCGAACAGCGTCGTGCCCAGACGATCGCCTCCCTCAACCAGGCAGCCCAGCGTCCGGCCTCGGTTGCCGGCCGCACCTTGATGACGACCCTGTTCGCCGGTCATCCTTATGCTGCCGACCCGGAAGGCACGCGCGAGGATCTGACGAAGATCACGGCCGACCTCCTGAAGAAGCGGGCGGCCGCCGTGCTGCTGCGCAACGGCGTCACGATCGCAGCCGTGGGCGACATCACCGAGGCGGAGCTGGCGCGCCAGATCGATCGCACCTTCGGCAGCCTTCCCGTCGGAACGTCGCCGGCCCTGCCGCCGCAGTGGGAGCCGCCGACCAAGCCGCGGACTGTTGTCGTCGAGCGCCCGGTGCCGCAAAGCGCCATGCTGATGGCCTTACCCGGCATCGCGCGCGACGATCCGGACTGGTATGCGGCCCTCGTGATGAACCACGTGCTGGGCGGCGGCGGGCAGCAGTCGCGCCTGTTCAACGAGGTGCGCGAGAAGCGCGGGCTGGCCTACAGCGTCTCCAGCGGCCTCCGCACTTACAAGCGCGCCGCACTGCTGGTCGTCCAGACCGGCAGCGCCAACGAGCGCGTCGCCGAAGCCATCCGCGTGATCAAGGCCGAAATGGTCCGGCTGCGGAACGACGGTGTCACAGAGCAGGAACTCACCGACGCCAAGACCTATCTCTCGGGAGCGCTGGCCCTGTCCCTCGATTCGTCGAGCGCGATCGCGGCCCTCCTGCATTCCATGCAGATCGACGGCCTGTCGCCGGATCATCTGACGCGGCGGGCCGCCCTGATCGCCGCCGTGAAGCTCGAGGACGTCCGCAAGGTGGCGCGCCGCCTGTTGCGTGACGAGGCGCTGACGACCGTGGTGGTCGGAAAGCCCGTCGGCATTGCCTCTGACCCCTGAGGCGGTTTCCCGGCGGGATGGGATTTTCGAGGCCGAGGTCGCATCGCATGCTCTACAGCCATCGGATCGACGACGCGCTCGATGCCAAGGTCGGCAAACGCGGCCTGCCGCAGGCGTCGCTCGACCGCGAACTCGGGCGCGCGGGGGCGGCGCTGGACAAGTTCCGGCGCTGGAAGGCCGACGGAACCCTGCCGCTGCTCAGCCTGCCCGGCCGGCATGACGATCTGGTCGAACTGAAGCCGCACGCCGAACGCTTCGCCAAGCTGGAGCACGTCGTCGTGCTGGGCACCGGCGGGTCGAGCCTGGGGGGCCAGACCCTGCTGGCGCTCAAGGACCAGGGCTTCGGTCCTCTCGCGGGGCGTCCCAAGCTCTGGTTCATGGACAATGTCGATCCGTCGACCTTGACCGAGCTTTGTGCCCGGTTGCCGCTGCAGCGGACCGGCCTGATCGTCATCTCGAAGTCGGGCAGCACGGCGGAGACCCTGGCCCAATTCCTGACCCTGCTGCCCGAGTTCGAGGCGAAGGTCGGCAAGGCCAAGCTCGCCGACCACGTGGTCGCCATCACCGAGCCCAGCGACAATGCCTTGAGCCGCATCGCCGGGCGCATCGGCTGCCCCATCCTCGATCACGATCCGCGGGTCGGCGGCCGCTTTTCCGTGCTGTCGCTGGTCGGCCTGCTGCCGGCGATGATCGGCGGCCTCGATGTCGAGGCGATGCGCGCCGGGGCGGCGAGCGTGCTCGATCCGGTGCTGCAGGCGGGCGATGCGCGCGGGCTGGCGCCGGCGATCGGTGCGGCGCTTTCGATCGGGCTGGCCCGCGAGCGCGGCATCGGCACGACGGTGCTGATGCCCTACTGCGATCGACTGGGCTACTTCGCCTTCTGGTACCGCCAGCTCTGGGCCGAGAGCCTGGGCAAGGGCGGCCACGGCACCACGCCGGTGCGCGCCATGGGCACCGTCGATCAGCACAGCCAGCTCCAGCTCTATCTCGGCGGCCCCGCCGACAAGATGTTCACCGTGCTGATCCTCGACACAGCGGGGCAGGGCAAGGCGATCCCGGCGGCGGCGCTGGGCGGCGACAAGTCGCTCGCCTACCTCGAGAACCGATCGCTGGGCGATCTGCTGCTGGCCGAGGCCGACGCCACGGCGGCGACGCTGGTGAGGAACGGCCGGCCGACACGCGTCATGCGAATTGCCACTCTCGACGAGCGGGTGATGGGGGCGCTGTTGATGCATTACATGCTGGAAACCATGTTCGCAGCGGAGCTGCTGGGCATCGACGCCTTCGACCAGCCCGCCGTTGAGGAGGGCAAGTTCCTGACCCGGCAGTATCTTTCCGCCCGAGTACCATCCACAAGGCGGCAGTCGTAGACTGGCCGTACCATGAACGCGTCTTCCCGCCTTCTGCGTCGCCTACCCTCGACGCTCGTCAACCGCATCGCCGCCGGCGAAGTGGTCGAGCGTCCGGCGAGCGCGGTGAAGGAGCTGGTGGAGAATGCGATCGATGCCGGTGCCCGCCGCATCGGCGTCAGCCTCAAGGAGGGCGGGCGCACCTTCCTCGCCGTCGTCGACGACGGCGTCGGCATGTCGCCTGAGGAGCTGAAGCTCGCCGTCGAGCGGCACTGCACCTCGAAGCTGCCGGGCGACGATCTTTCCGACATTCGCACGCTTGGTTTCCGCGGCGAGGCGCTGCCTTCGATCGCCTCGGTCAGCCGCTTCACGATCACCTCGCGGCCGGTTGGCGCCGACACTGCCTGGATCCTGGAGATCGAGGGCGGGGCGAAGGGCGAGCCGAAGCCGGCCGCGCATCCGGCCGGCACCCGGGTCGAGGTACGCGATCTCTTCTTTGCGACGCCCGCCCGCCTCAAGTTCCTGAAGGAGCCGCGTACTGAATCCAGTCATGTGGCCGACGCCTTGCGGCGGCTCGCCATGGCTCATCCGGCGATCGCCTTCCGGCTGGAGAGCGAGGAACGCGCCCTGCTCGATCTGCCGGCGGCCAATCCCTCGCTGCTCGACAAGACAGAGGCGGCAAGAACTGATGCGGCGCGACTGGAGCGGCTGAGCGCCATCATGGGGCGCGAGTTCGGCGAAAACACCGTGGCGATCGACGCCACGCGCGAAGGGTTCCGGCTGACCGGCTTTGCCGGCCTGCCGACCTTGAACCGGCCGACCAGCCAGCATCAGTATCTCTTCGTCAACGGCCGGCCGGTACGCGACAAGCTGCTGGCCGGCGCGGTCCGCGGTGCCTATCAGGACTTCCTGGCGCGCGATCGGCATCCGATGGTGGCGCTGTTCCTCGAGGCACCGACCGAGCTGGTCGACGTCAACGTGCATCCAGCCAAGACCGAAGTGCGGTTCCGCGATGCCGGCATTGTGCGCGGCCTGATCGTGGGCGCCCTGCGCACCGCCTTGTCGGCCGCCGGCCACCGCGCCAGCACGACGGTGTCCGACGCAGCGTTGGGGGCCTTTCGTCCGCATACCGGCTTTGCCACACCGCTGCCGATGGGCGGGCGGCCTGGTGGTGGCTTTGGCGGCTTCGGCAGCGGTGGGTTCGGTGCGGTGCCGCGCGGCCTTGCCGAAGCCGCGACACAGTTCATGGCGCCGCTCGCCGCGCCGTCGGCGCGGATCGAAGATCCGTCGACGCCGACCGCGAACGGCAATGGCGAGACGCCGCACTATCCGCTGGGCGTGGCGCGCGCGCAGCTTCACGAGACCTATATCGTGGCCCAGACCGACCAGGGCGTGGTGATCGTCGATCAGCATGCCGCGCACGAGCGGCTGGTCCACGAGCGGCTGAAGACCCAGCTCGCGGCCGAAGGCGTGAAGCGCCAGGCGCTGCTGCTGCCCGAGGTCGTCGATGTCGGCGAGGATGGCGCGCGGCGCCTGGCGGCACGGCAGGGCGAGCTGGCGGAGATGGGCCTGGTGCTGGAGCCGTTCGGCCTCGGCGCCGTCGTGGTGCGCGAGACGCCGGCGGTGTTGGGGGAACTCGACCTCCAGGGGCTGGTGCGCGATCTCGCCGACGAGCTGGCCGAGATGGGCGATCATCTTTCGCTGAAAGAGAAGGTCGAGGAAGTGTGCGGCACGCTCGCCTGCCACACCTCGGTGCGGGCGGGCCGGCGCCTCACCGTCGAGGAGATGAATGCATTGCTGCGCCAGATGGAGGCGACGCCGCATTCCGGCCAGTGCAATCACGGCCGTCCGACCTACGTGGAACTCAAGCTGGCCGATATCGAGCGGCTGTTCGGAAGACGATGAAAAAAATCCTGTTGGCAGCGGCCCTGTTGGTCGCGTGCGCTACAACCGCGCCCGCACAGACGCGCGCGCCCGCGCCCCCGGCGACGCCGCCGCAGCCCGGCGCGGTCGAGCCGGCGCCGGCCTCGCCGCTCGACGGTCAATGGCGCGGCACCAGCGACGGCGGCTCGTGCAACGCACCGCTCGACTACCAGCTCACCATCGAAGCCGGCATCGTCGACGGCTCGGCCTATGACACGACGGCGCAGGGGCCGGTGCCCAATCAGAAGAAGTCAGCCCCGCCGCCGCCGGGGCCCGGCCTCTGGCAGATCCATGGCCTGGCGCGACCGACCGGCACATTCCCATTGATCAGCGTCGCCTCGGTGAAGGGCACCGATCAGCGCCGCATGCAGCTCTCGGCGCGCAGCGAGGGCGGCGCGCTGGTCGTTAGCGAAACCAGCGGCTGCCGCCGCACCGCCCGCCTGGTTCGCGGCTGACGCCAATCAACCCGCCTCCCCATTCAAATGGGGAGGTGCCCGCGTCTCACGCGGGCGGAGGGGTCATGAACGCATCTTAGAGTAGTATTCTGATCATATTTTCGCCGAGAAGTATGATCAGCATCCTCTGATGCTTCGTCACGCCCGCGACTTGCGACGAGATGCGACCGACGCTGAGAGCCATATCTGGAGATGCCTGCGTCGCCGTCAGCTCGGGGGCGCCAAGTTCCGGCGGCAGCATCGCATAGGTCTCTATATTTGCGATTTTGCCTGCGTCGAGGCCTCTCTGATCGTCGAGCTGGACGGTAGCCAGCATGTCGATCGTCAATCCTATGACGACCGTCGTGACGCGTTCTTGAGATCGGCAGGCTTTCGCGTCCTTCGATTCTGGAACAACGATGCTTTGGAACGGACGGAGCAGGTCCTCGATACGATTTTCGAGGCTCTGAATAGACGCGAAATAGATGGTCGGCTCGACTGAGCGAATGACCCCTCCGCCCCTGATTACAGGGGCACCTCCCCATTTGAATGGGGAGGTGAAGATCATCTACCTCCCCCGTCAGCGGGGGAGGTGTCGTCGTCTTACGACGACGGAGGGGTCATGAGCGGCGACTGCGCCGACAACCCCTCCTGCGGTGAAGACGTGCGCGCCTCACTATTCGAACCGAGAACGACTACCGACCAGGAGCGAGCAGACCCAGCCGTTCGCGGTTGAGCCAGCGGGCGATCAGGAGGATGGCGACGACGACCAGGCCGGTGGCCAGGCCGATCCAGATGCCGATGCCGTCGAGCTTGAAGACGAAGGCCAGCACCACGCCGGCCACCAGGCCGATCGCCCAGTAGCCGACGCCGGCATAGATCATCGGCACGCGCGTGTCGTGCAGGCCGCGCAGCATGCCGGCAGCGACCGCCTGGCCGCCGTCGGCAAGCTGGAAGAGCGCGGCCATGAACAGGAACGACACGGCAAGCTCGATCACCGGTGCGTTGGCCGGCGTGCCGAGGTCGAGGAACAGCCCGACCAAGGTGCGCGGCAGCAGCACCATGGCGAGTGCGGTCAGCGCCATGAACGCCGTGCCCATGGCGAAGGCCGTCCAGCCGGCGCGGCGGATGCCGTCGGGATCGTCGGCACCGTAGGCGCGGCCGACGCGCACGGTGGCGGCCTGGCTCAGCCCCAGCGGGACCATGAAGCAGAGCGAGGCAATCTGCAGCGCGATCGAATGGGCGGCAATCGAGGCGGCGCTGATCAGCCCCATCAGGAAGGTCGAGGCATTGAACACCGTGACCTCGAAGACGAGGGTTGCGCCGATCGGCAGGCCGAGCCGCCACAATTCGCGAAAGCGCGGCCAGTCGGCGCGCCAGAAGCGGCCAAACAGGTGATAGCGGCGAAACTTGCGGTCGGTATAGACCACGATCGCGAGCGCCCCGAACATCAGGATCGTCGAGAAGGTCGTGGCGATGCCTGCGCCGACCAGGCCATATGCCGGCAGGCCGAAGTGACCGAAGATCAGCGTCCAGGCCGCCAGGGCATTGATGACGACGGCAGCGATGCCGATCACCATCGCCCAGAGCGGTCGCTCCAGTGCCGCCACGAAGGAGCGCAGCACCAGGTAGAAGAAGAACGGCAGGATCGACCATTGCAGGGCGCGCATATACTCGCCCGCGGCGGCGGCCAGGCGCGGTTCCTGGCCCATCAGGCGCAGGATCTCCTCGCAGTACCAGAGCACGACCCAGATCGGCACGGCGATCACGACGGCCGCCCACATGGCCTGCCGCACGGTGCGGCGCACGTCGCGCACCGAATGGCTCTTGCGGCCGAGCTCGCGTGCGATCATCGGCGCGGACGCGGTGGTGATGCCGAGGCCGAAGATCATCGTGGCGAAGTAGAGGTTGGAGCCCAGCGCGCCGGCCGCCAGCGCATCGGCGCCGAGCCATCCCAGCAGCACGACGTCGGTCGCCGTCATTGCCGTCTGCGCGAGGTTCGTGAGGATGAGCGGCCAGGCCAGCGCCAGAGTCGCGCGTGCCTCCGCTCCCCACGCACCGCGCGCGGAGCCCATCGTCGAAACCGGATTGGACATGGCCGCTTTTTTACCGATCTTCGCCCGGCTTGGCGAAGCAACCCTGACCGGCATCGCCCGCAAGGCTGCGGGCCGTGCCTGCAAAGCCACAGTCTTGGCCGCTAAGGCCTAGAATCCTTCGCGGCGATCACAAGCTCTTCTCAAGCCTGCACACAGGTGATCCGTTCTTCGCGACCATTGACCAAGCGGAAGAAGGCATCCTGCGGCTTCTCCAGGATGAACATCGCGCGCGCATCGAGACCCAGATGCAGCCCGCGCATGACGGCGCCGCTCACGCCATGGCTCACCACGACGACGCGCGTGTTCAAGGCGGCGATCTCGGCAAGCATCTCGGCCGAGCGGGTGCGCAGCTCCGTATGCGTTTCTCCGCCGGGCGGGCAGTAGCCGTGCGGATCGGCGCGCCAGTCCGTGAGCGCCGTGGGATGCGTGACTTCGATCTCCTTCCAGGAGAAGCCTTCCCACTGTCCGTAGGCGAGCTCGGCGAGGCGGATATCCTCACGCCAGTCGCTGCTCGGGATCCCGATCTCGCGGCCGACGATCTCCGCCGTTTCGCGGGCGCGACCGAGCGGGCTCCGGAAAAAGACCGTCGGCTGGGACTCCCGCGCGAGTTCGCCTCTCAAGGTGCGTCCCATGGCCAGTGCCTGCTCTCGACCGCGTTCGGTGAGATCGGAGTTCTTGGTGCCCTGCATGCGGCGTTCGGTGTTCCACGCGGTTTCGCCGTGGCGCAGCATGTAGAGCGGGGCGGTGAGCTTCATGGCGTACGCTTCAGGATCACGATCTTGGCGGCACCATAGCGCCTTTCGTCGACGGCTTCGAAACCCTCGGGCGCCACCATGTCCTCGTTGTGGGCGAGCTCGACGGTGGCGACGGCGTCGGGGGTCAGCCAGCCCGCCGCCGCCAGCGCTGCCAGAGCCGGGCCGGCCTGGCCGGAGCGGTAGGGCGGATCGAGGAAAACGAGATCGCAGGCGTCGCGGCCCGGTGGCGGCCGCGTCGCGTCGGCGCGGACGACCTTGGCGGCGGCGGTCTCGCCGAGCTTGCGCAGGTTCTCGCCGATCGACTTAACGGCCGTCGCATCGTTGTCGAGGAACGTCGCATGGGCGGCGCCGCGCGACAGGGCCTCGAGGCCGAGGGCACCAGACCCGGCGAACGCATCGAGCACGCGGGCATCGATCAATGGCGAGGTGCCGTCGCCGCGCCATTTGGCGTGCATCAGCACATTGAACAGTGCTTCGCGCGCGCGGGCCGCCGTCGGCCGGGTCGCGAGACCCTCCGGCGTCGCGAGGGGGCGGCCGCGGTGCTTGCCCCCTATGATCTTCAACATCCGATCTTCAACATCTGATCTTCAATATCAGTGACGGCGACGCTTGGCCTGGGCGGCCGGTCGCGGCTGCGGCTTGGCCCAGCCCTCCTTGCGGGCCGGCCGCTTCAGGCCCAGCAGGTTGTCGAGCGCCTGGGCCGGGACCTCGTCGACATGGTTGCGCTCGAGCTCGCCGAGATGGAACGGCCCGAAAGCGACACGGATCAGGCGCACGACCGGCAGGTCGAGATGGGCCAGCACCCGTCGCACTTCGCGGTTCTTGCCTTCGGTGAGGGCGATGTCGAGCCAGGCATTGGAGCGCTGCTGGCGATCGAGCGAGGCCTCGATCGCGCCATAGCGCACGCCCTCGATGGTGATGCCGTCGGCGAGGGCTGCCAGCCGCGCCTCGTCGACCGCGCCGTGCACGCGCGCGCGATAGCGCCGTGTCCAGGCGTTGGCGGGCAGCTCCAGCCGGCGCGCCAGACCGCCGTCATTGGTCAGCAGCAGCAGGCCCTCCGACATGAAGTCGAGGCGACCCACCGTGACCACGCGCGGCATACCCTTGGGCAGCGAATCGAAGATGGTGCGCCGGCCCTCGGGATCGCGAGCCGTCACCATTTCACCGGGTGGTTTGTGATAGCGCCACAGGCGGGCCCGGTCGGCTTGCGGCAAGGGCTTGCCGTCGACCTCGATGACGTTCTGGTCGGTGACCACGAAGGCCGGAGTTTCCAGCACCTTGCCGTCGACCTTCACGCGGCCGGCTTCGATCCAGCGTTCGGCATCGCGGCGCGAGCAGAGGCCGGCACGCGCCAGGCGCTTGGCAATTCTTTCGGGTTCGCTCACGTCGGTGCCGCCGCTCCCAGGAAGGCGCGAAACAGCTTCGCGTCGCCCTCGGAGATCAGGAATTCGGGATGCCACTGCACGCCGATGCAGAAGCGATAGGCCGGGGCCTCGATGCCTTCGATGACCCCATCGGGGGCCACGGCATTCACGATCACGCCTTGCGGCGCATCGGCGGCAGCCTGGTGATGAGCGCTGTTCACGGCCAGTTCGTCGGTGCCGACGATGCCGTGCAGTTGTGTTCCCTTCGCGACCTTCACGAGGTGGCCGGGCTCGTTGCGCGGATTGGGCTGCTCGTGCGCCAGCGGCTGGGCGATGGTGTCGGGAATATGCTGGATCAGCCTGCCACCCAGCACCACGTGCAGGAGCTGCTGGCCGCCGCAGATGCCCAGCACCGGCTTGTCCTGCGCCAGCGCGCCCTTCGTCACGGCGAACTCGAAGGCCGTGCGCCGGTCCTTGGTGATCACGGTGGCGTGCTTGGCCCCGCCGTCATAGTAGGACGGGTCGACATCGAAGGCGCCGCCGGTCACGACCAGCGCGTCGATACGCTCGAGATAGTCGGCGACGCGGTCCGGCTCGTGCGGCAAGGCGACCGGCAGGCCGCCGGCGGCATCGATGGCGTCGAGATAGTTCTGGCGCAGCGCATACCAGGGAAATTTGGAGTATCCCCCTGGCTTTTCCGCATCCAGGGTGACTCCGATCAGAGGGCGAGGCATGCCGCCAAGATACGCGGGCCAGCCGGTGAGCGCTATAGTAAGGCCTTCCTCCCCCGTCATCGGGGGAGGTGTCGTCGTCATCGACGACGGAGGGGTCATGTGCGGCAGGCGCTTCGCGGCAGATGACCCCTCCGCCCCTGATGACAGGGGCACCTCCCCATATGAATGGGGAGGCGATAAAAACGAACGGCATCCTCCCGCTCCATGAATGATCCTGTTGTTCCGAAGTCGACCCCCATGGAGCTTGCCCTCGCCGCGGCGCGCGCCGCCGCCGCGCGCGGCGAGGTGCCGATCGGTTGCGTGATCGTAGGGCCGGACGGCGCCCTGCTGGCCGACGAAGGCAATCGCACCGAGGCGCTGGCCGATCCGACGGCCCATGCCGAGCTGCTGGCAATTCGCGCGGCCGCGGCACGGCTCGGGGCGCCGCGGCTGGTCGATTGCGATCTCTATGTCACGCTCGAACCCTGCCCGATGTGCGCCCAGGCGATTTCCTTCGCGCGGTTGCGTCGCGTCTACTGGGGGGCCGGTGACCCCAAGGGCGGCGGCGTCGAGCATGGGCCGCGCATCTTTGACCAGCCGACCTGCCATCATCGGCCGGAGCTTTATCCGGGGCTGGGCGAGCGCGAGGCCGGCGAGCTCCTGCGCGCCTTCTTCAAGGAGCGGCGCTGACGCTCAGGGCTTCACGAATTTCAGGACGAACTCGTCCTTGGGCTGCGGCGGGTCCGGCGTGTTCTTGTCGCGCGGATCGTTCGCGTTGCGCAGGAAGTTGCCTTCGGCCGCGAGCTTGAAACCGGCAGCCTCGACTTCGCGCCGCAGGAAGGCCTCCTCGATCCGGTGCAAGGTTCCGGATTCGGAGATGCCGGTGCCGGGGCGGCCCGAATGGTCGGCGATGACGTAGACGCCGCCCGGCTTCAGCGCCTTGAACACTGCCTCGTTCATCCTGGCGCGATCGACGCCGAGAAAGCCGAGGTCGTGATAGTTGAACATCAGGGTCACGAGATCGAGGCGGCCGTTCGCCACTTCCGCCGGCACGGGATCTTCGAAGGGGCGCACGAGCGCAACGATGGGGGCGGCCTGGATGCCGGCGGCCTTCAGCTTGTCGCTGCGATCAGCGAGCGCCACGGGCGAGGGCCGCGGGGCGGCTGGCGCTGCGGCCGGCGGCGCCGTCTGGGCGGCACCGGTTGCCGCCGTCGGATTGGCATTGCCCTCGGGCGCGGCGGGCCGTGCCGCGGGCTGGTCGGGATTGCGCGGCCGGCTTTGTCCGTAAACTGTTCCGCCAGGACCGATCGATCGGGCCAGCAGCTCCGTGGTGTAGCCGCCGCCGGCGCTGAGATCGAGGGCGGTGATGCCGGGCACGATGCCGATGAAGGCCAGCATCTCCGCCGGCTTGCGCCGCTGGTCGTTGGTGCGGTCGGCGGCGCTGCGATCGGGGCTCGCCACTATTTCGGCAATCCGTGCTGGCGGGTTCGCCTGCTGCGCCAGGACGACATCGGCCGTGCCGACGAGCAGCGCGCTCGCGAGTACAGCCGCCAGGAAAGCCTTGCGCTTGCAGATCATCGTCTCGCTCCTTCACGAAGGGCCAGGGTCCATTCTTCCTGGACGATGGCATCGGTTTCCTCAGCGGTCGACCGGCGCGACCCGACCTCGGTCGGCGCCAATCGAGACAGCGCCCAGACCGCGGCACCTCGCACCAACGGCGAGGCATCCACCAGAAGATGCTCGACCGCCGGCAGCGACGTTGCGGGCGCCGCGCTGTTGCCCAGCGCATAGGCGACGTTGCGCAGGAAGCGTTCGCGGCCAATGCGCTTGACGGCCGTGCCGGCAAAGCGGGTGCGGAAGGTAACGTCGTCGAGCCGGGCGAGTTCGGCGAGCCTCGGCGCATCGAGAACGGCGCGCGGTGCAAAATCGCTCACGCGGGCCTCCCTTGCAAACTTGTTCCAGGGACAGACGGCCAGGCAATCGTCGCAGCCGTAGATGCGATTGCCCAAGGCCGACCTGAGATCGGGATCGATCGGTCCCTCGTGCTCGATCGTGAGGTAGGAGATGCAACGTCGGGCATCGAGCTTGTAGGGCGCCGGGAATGCCTTGGTGGGGCAGATGTCGAGGCAGGCACGGCACTGGCCGCAATGATCCCGCTCCGGCTCGTCCACGGGCACGTCGACCGACAGCAACAACTCGCCGAGGAACAGCCATGAACCGAACTGCCGTGATACGAGGTTCGTGTGCTTGCCCTGCCAACCGTGGCCGGCCTCCTGGGCGGCGAGTTTTTCCATCAAGGGAGCGGTGTCGACGAAGACTTTAAGGTCGTGGTGGTAGGTGTCCCAGATGAAACGGCCCAGCGCTTTCAGCCTGGTCTTCATCACCTCGTGATAGTCGCGGCCCTGGGCATAGACCGATACCGCGGCGCGCTCGCCATCGGCCAGTACGACGCGGGGGTCGCTGGCCGGGCCATAGTTCATCACTACCGATACGACGGTTCGGGCGCCGGGCCACAGTGTCTCCGGGTCGACGCGTGCCTCTGCACGATCCGCCAGCCAGCCCATGTCACCCTGGAAGCCCTGCTGGACGAAGGCGGCCAAGCGCTCCAGCCGCTGGCGCCGGGCTTCGGGGGCGAGGCGCGCGGGGGCAAAGCCCACGGCGTCGAACCCGAGGGCCAATGCCTTATCGCGGATGGCGTCGCGCAGCTCGCCCGGACTGGCGCGCCTGGGCGGGCGCTTCGGGATCGGCGGCGCCCTGGTCATTATCCCCGACCGCGATAGGACGCGACGCCGGTGTCGGGCAGCCACAGGCCCTTCGGCGGAACGCCGGTCTGCCAGAAGACGTCGATCGGCATGCCGCCGCGCGGATACCAGTAGCCGCCGATGCGCAGCCAGCGCGGCGCCAGAGTTTTCACCAGCCGTTTGCCGATACCCACGGTGCAGTCCTCGTGGAAGGCCGCCTCGTTGCGGAAGCTGTTGAGATAGAGCTTCAGCGACTTGCTCTCCACGAGCTTCGCTCGCGGCACGAAATCGATCACGAGGTGTGCGAAGTCGGGCTGGCCCGTGACCGGGCAAAGCGACGTGAATTCCGGCTGTGTGAAGCGCACGAGATAGAGCGTGCCGGGATGCGGGTTCGGCACGGTCTCGAGGACGGCCTCGGCGGGCGAGGCGGGCAGGGCGGCAGGCCGCCCGAGTTGAGTGAGGTTTTCGAGCTTCTTTGCCATCTCATCTCCCATGGCCCTCACCCTGAGGAGCGAACGAAGTGAGCGTCTCGAAGGGTGGGCGACCGGCAAGGTGTGGCCCACCCTTCGAGACGCGCCCCTATGGGGCGCTCCTCAGGGTGAGGCAAGTCCTTTCATCTTGTGCTAAGCGAATCGACATGACTCACAGGGTTGCCATCGTAGGGGCGGGCCCCTCGGGCTTCTACGCCGCCGACGGCCTGCTGCGCAGCCGTCCCGATCTTCATATCGACGTCATCGATCGCCTGCCGACACCCTTCGGTCTCGTTCGAGCGGGTGTTGCGCCCGACCACCAGGGCACCAAGGCGGTGGTCCGCCAGTTCGACCGCCTGCTCGCCCAGCCCGACCTGCGGTTTGCCGGCAACATCGAAATCGGCCGCGACCTCTCCTGGGACGATCTCCTCGAGGCCTACGATGCGATCATCGTCGCCACCGGCATGGTGGTCGACCGCAAGCTCGGCATTCCCGGTGAAGAGCTGCCGCATGTCTGGGGCTCCTGGCGGCTCGTGGCCTGGCTGAACGGTCATCCCGACTTCCGCGCCGGCCCCGACCTTTCCCAGGTGAAGTCGGTCGCCGTCATCGGCAACGGCAACGTCGCCCTCGACGTTGCCCGCGTTCTCGCCAAGAGCGCCGAGGAGATGGCGAAGTCCGATATCGTTCCCGAGGCCGAGGCCGCCATCGTCGCGGCGCCGATCACCGATATCCATGTCATAGGTCGCCGCGGCGCCGAGCATGCGTCTTTCACCAACAACGAGCTGGCCGAAATGGGCCGGCTGGTCCGCGCGGTGTCGGTCGCCGACGCGAGCGTGTTGCAGGCCGTGGCGCCGGCCGAAGATCCGACGCCCGAGAAGCTGCGCAAGGGCAAGAACATCGACACCTTGAAGGGGTTTGCCGCGCACAAGCCGGGCGAGAAGCCCGTCACGGTGCACTTCACCTTTCATGCCGCGCCAACGAAAATTCAGCCGGGTGAAGTTGTCCTGTCGAGCGGTTCCGTCAAAGCCGATCTGGTCGTGACCTGCATCGGCTATACCGGCCAGCCCTTCCCGCAGGGCGAGGGCATCTTTCCGGTGGGCTGGGCGCGCCGCGGGCCGACGGGTACCATTCCGACAAATCGGGCCGACAGCCACGCCGTGGCTCAACAGGTTCTCGCCTGGCTGAAGGACCGCGATCCCAAGAGCGGGCCGGACGTTCTTCCCGTCGCCGTCGACGCTGCGGGCTGGCATCGGATCGACAAGCACGAAATCGCGGCGGGAACGGCCGTCGGGCGGCCTCGCGTCAAGTTGACGGACTGGCAGGCGCTGCTGGACGTCGCGCAGAGCGGCTGAGGCGTCTATACCTGCTCCTGAAGAACGAGGGGAGCGTCAGCTCCCTGAGAACAAGGGAGCTATCATGAGATTCACCCGTCGCCTTGCCCTGGTTGCGGCTACGGCTGCCGCGGCCTTCCTGCCGCTCGCCGCGCCCGCTTCGGCGCAGAGTACGCTCAAGGCCTCGTTGCATTCGGACCTGAAGATCATCGACCCGATCTGGACGACGGCGTTGATCACGCAATATCACGGCTACCTGGTCTACGACACGCTGTTCGCCCTCGACGACAAGCTGCAGGTCAAGCCGCAGATGGTCGACAGCTGGACGATGAGTGACGACAAGCTCACCTGGACCTTCACCCTGCGCGACGGCATGACCTGGCACGACGGTGCGCCGGTGACGGCCGCCGACTGTGTCGACTCGCTGAAGCGCTGGGGCGCCAAGGACACGATGGGTCAGAAGCTCATGTCCTATGTGGGCGAGCTGTCGGCGCCGGACGACAAGACGATCAGGATGGTGTTGAAGGAGCCCTACGGGCTGGTGCTGAGCACCCTCGGCAAGCCGGGTTCCAACGTGCCGTTCATGATGCCGGCGCGGATTGCCAACACCGATCCCAACACGCAGATCACCGACGCCACGGGCTCCGGTCCCTTCATCTTCAAGAAGGATGAATGGAAGGCCGGTGAAAAGGTCGTCTACGTCAAGAACCCGAACTACAAGCCGCGCAACGAGCCGGCGTCCGGGCTGGCCGGCGGCAAGGTCGCCAAGGTCGACCGCATCGAATGGCTGTGGATTCCCGACGCGCAGACCCAGGTCAACGCGCTCCTGAATGACGAGGTCGATCTGATCGACATCGTGCCGCCCGATCTCCTGCCGCTGGTGCAGAAGGAGAAGGGCATCAAGATCATGGTCGTGAACCAGGCCGGCCGCCAGTATGCAATGCGCTTCAACGTGCTGCACAAGCCGTTCGACAATCCCAAGATTCGCCAGGCCGTGCTCTATGCCCTGAACCAGAAGGATTTCCTCGACGCCAACGTCGGCAATCCCGAGTTCTACAAGGAGTGCAAGTCGCTGTTCCCCTGCGGCTCGCCGCTCGAATCGACCAAGGGCTGGGAAGACAAGCTCGGCGGCAACACCGCCAAGGCCAAGCAGCTCCTGCAGGAGGCGGGCTATGACGGCACACCGATCGTGCTGATGCACCAGACCGACACGCCCGGCCACAACAACCTCGCCACGGTCGCGAAGCCCCAGCTCGAGAAGGCTGGCTTCAAGGTCGACCTGCAATCGATGGATTGGCAGACCCTGGTCGGCCGTCGCGCCAAGAAGGATCCGCTCTCGGCCGGCGGCTGGAGCGCCTTCTTCACGTCGTGGGCGGCCGTCGACGTGCTCGACCCGGTGGCGACGTCCTTCCTCAACGCGTCCTGCGACAAGGCGACGTTCGGCTGGACCTGCGATGCCGAGCTCGAGAGGCTGCGCGACGCCTATGCCAAGGAAACGGATCCGGCCAAGCAGAAGGCGATTGCCGAGCAGGTCCAGTTGCGCGCCGCCGAATACCCGACCCACGCGCCGCTCGGCCAGTTCCAGACCCCGACGGCGCTCGGCCGCAAGGCGACAGGCCTGCTGCCGTCGCCAGCCATGGCGCTGTGGAACGTCGAGAAGAAGTGAGCGCGTAGCTTTTGTCATCCTGAGCGGAGCGCGAAGCGCGTAGTCGAAGGATCTCATGCCGATTGCAAGCGGCGATGAGGTCCTTCGCTTCGCTCAGGATGACAGGGTTTAGTCCAACCTGACGCTTATGCCTTCGAGGCCCTTGGCCGAGGGCGGGAAGCGCTTCATCACTTCGGCGTCGTGGCCGGGGATCACCATCTCGATGTGGCCGTCGGCCAGCTTCTTCAGCTTGTCGTAGCCGGCCAGCATGTCGGCGACCGAGTAGACGATCGAGAACAGCTTGTCGTTGTTGACGCCCCAGAAATAGTGGCTGGCGTCCGACGCGAGTACCAGCCAGCCGTTGCGGGTCATGATGCGCACGGACTGGATGCCCATCGTGTGGCCGCCGATCAGGTGCAGCGAGATACCGGGCTGCAGTTCCTCGTCACCGTCGTGGAAGACGACGCGGCCGCCGTAGAGGACACGCACCATGCCGACGATGTCCTCGCACTCGTAGGCGTGGCGGAACGGGCCTTTGCACATGTGCCGGCCAGTGGCGAAGTTCATCTCCTTGTCCTGCAGATGGAAGCGCGCCTTCGGGAAGCGGTCCCAGTTGCCGATATGGTCGTAATGCAGGTGGGTGACGATCACGTCCTCGACTTCCTTGGCATCGATGCCGAGGTCGGCGAGGAGATCGGCCGGATTGCGCTTCACCTCGCGGCCGCGCTGCTTGCCGACCGTGGCGTTGAAGCCGGTGTCGATCACGATCGGCTTGCCGCCCAGCGCCCGCTTGCCGCTCTCGTCCAAGGGGATCGCCACCCAGACGAAATAGTCCATCGGGAAGTCGGCATCGTGCGGGTCGGGATTGATCTGAACTTCCCATGCCTTGCGCGGCAGGTGGGCATATTTGACGGCATGTACCTCGTAGATGGGCGTCGAACGCATGAATATTTCCTTCCCGGCGGGTTGTTGGCGCGAGCGTAGCGCGCCGGCCCTTCGGGGCGCTATAGTGGCGACATGGCCCGCACGGACCTCCTCGTGACGCGAATTAGCAACCCGGTTTGCACTGCAGGCCGGGCCGTTGCCGTTCGTCCGTCACTCGAGGAGTTCTTCCATGTCCGTCGCCGCCCCTTCCGCCGTCCTGGCGCTCAAGCGTAGCAATTCCACCGTTCGTTATTGTTTCGAGGCCGACGCCGAGCCCGGCGTGCTGCCGCGTGCGCTCGAGCTGATCGCCAAGCGCGGCCTCGTGCCGGCCCGCGTCTTCGCCCAGGCCGATGCCGATTCTCTGAATGTCGAGATCGAGGTCGAAGGGCTGGCGCCTGAGACCGCCGAACATGTCGGCCGCTGTCTCAGTGAGATCGTGGGCGTCAGACTGACATTCTGAGGCGGCGGGGCGCGTCGTTTCGCAACGCGCCCCTCAACGATTCAATCCCCTCAACGACTTAATCCATCGTGATCTTGTTGTCGCGGATGACCTTGCCCCAGGCCGCGACCTCGTCGCGGGCGAACTTGTCCATGTGGGCGGCATCCCAGTCCTTCAGGACCATGCCGAGCTGATCGGCGCGCTGGCGTGTGATCTCCATCTTGGCGATCTTGCGCATGGCGGCGTTGAGCTTGTCGACGATCGGCTGCGGCGTGCCGGCCGGCGCGAACAGCGCGAACCAGCCGTCGAGGAGGAAGCCGGGCAGTCCCGCCTCGGCGGTCGTCGGGATGTCTGGGAAGGAGGGCAGGCGCTCGGTGCTGGCCAGTGCCAGCGCCTTCAGGTTGCCGTTGCGGATATGGCCGGAGACCGACGGCGGCGTCACGATGAAGAGTTCGACCTGGCCCGCCACGGTGTCCTGCGTGGCGGGTCCCGACCCCTTGTAGGGGACGTGCATCAGGTCGATGCCGGCTTCCTTGTTCAGCATCACGCCGCCGATATGCGGCGCCGATCCCGGTCCGACCGAGGCGTAGTTCAGCTTGCCGGGATTGGCCTTGGCGTAGGCGATGAAACTCTTGAGGTCGTCCACCGGGACCTTCTTCGGCACGACGATCACATGCGGGCCGATTGCGCCCATGGCGACACCGACGAAGTCTTTGGGATCCCAGTTGAGGTTGCTGATCAGGGCCGGGTTGGCGGCATGGAAGCCGGAATACTGCATCAGCAAGGTGTAGCCGTCGGGCTTGGCGCGGGCGACGAGCGCGCTGCCGATATTACCGTTGCCGCCGCCGCGATTGTCGACGATCACCTGCTGGCCCAGTTCCTGCCCGAGCAGGTCGGCATAGAGGCGCGCCACGAGATCCGTGCCGCCGCCCGGTGGGGCGGGAACGATCATGGTGATCGGCTTGTCGGGATAGGCGTCCTGCGCCGTCGCCGGCAGCGTGAAAGCGGTGGCTGCCAAGGCAAGCAAGGGAGCGGCGACCAGACTGCGTCGTTTCATTGACTTCTCACGAATTCCAAACAGGGCGCCTCATTAATATCGGCGGCGCGTTCGAGCGAAAAGCAGCCGCCTGCGATCACATTCCGCGTGGCGCACACAGTCGTTCGACGATGGCGTCGATATGCAGGCGGGCGACATCCAGGG
>BFBZ01000392.1_pt1 | contig 45514 bp, 38 predicted proteins | sample 1888401 | NCBI WGS metagenome assembly BFBZ01 (sample SAMD00112614, study PRJDB3348) | symbiont metagenome | host: Chara braunii | reverse complement strand
GAACAGCACTGCGGTCATCACGACGTTCACGACGCGGTCGTTCATATGCGCGGTGTTGACGAGATATTTCTGCATATAGGTCGTGAACGTATAGAATAGCAGCGAACCGCCTGCCGTGTAACCGAGCACAAGCAGAAACGGCTTGAGGTGGTATTTGAAAATGTGACGCAGCGAGCCCGCGCCCTCGCTGCTGCGGCTGGTGGACGATGACGTCTCATGCAGTGATGTTCGCAGATACAAAGCGATCAGCGCGCACAACGCGCCGATGAAGAACGGAATCCGCCAGCCCCATTCGCGAAGCTCGCCGTCCGTCATGGTTGTTTGCACGATCAGCACGACAAGCGACGCCAGAAGCTGTCCACCGATCAGCGTGACATACTGGAACGAGGCGTAGAATCCGCGCTGTCCGGGAAGCCCGACTTCGCTCATATACGTTGCGCTGGTGCCGTATTCGCCGCCGACCGAAAGTCCCTGCACCATCCGCGCCAGCAGCAGCAGCACGGGCGCAGCCGTTCCGATGCTCGCATAGGTCGGCAGCAGCGCGATGGCGAGCGAGCCAGCGCACATCATCAGGATCGAGATAATCATCGATCGCTTGCGGCCGTAACGGTCGGCGATGAAACCGAACACATAGCCGCCGATGGGACGCATCAGAAACCCGATGGCGAACACCGCCGCAGTCTGAAGCAACTGCGTGGTCTGGTTGCCCTTCGGGAAGAACGCCGACGCGAAATAAAGCGCGGTGAACGCGTAGGCGTAGAAATCGTACCATTCGACGAGATTGCCGGAGGAGCTTGCGAAAATCGCCCAGATGCGGCGGCGGCGATCCGCCCCTGCGTCGAGAACTGCGGTGCTAGCCATGTGACCTCCCGATGATTTGAATAAGCCGAACTTATTTTCCGTCGCGGCGCATGAAATCGAAATCGCAGCCCTCGTCGGCCTGCGTGATGGTCTCGTTGAACAGATGCGCGTAGCCGCGCTTGGCCCAGCCCGGCGCTACGGGTTTCGGCAGCGCGTGCTGACGCATCGTCAGTTCGACCTCGTCGATCAGCACGTCGATCTTTCGTTTCGCCACATCGAGCCGGATCATGTCGCCGGTTTTCACGACGGCCAGCGGCCCGCCGACGGCGGACTCGGGCGTGATGTGCAGCACGATGGTGCCGAATGCCGTGCCGCTCATGCGCGCGTCGGAAATGCGAACCATGTCCTTCACGCCGGATCGCAGAAGTTTTTGCGGGATCGGCAGATAACCCGCCTCCGGCATGCCCGGCGCGCCCTTCGGCCCGGCGTTGCGCAAGACAAGAACATCGTCCGCGTTCACGTCGAGATCGGGTGAATCGATCCGCAGCGTCATGTCCTCGACCGACTCGAACACGATTGCTCGCCCGGTGTGCTGCAACAGTTTCGGCGTCGCCGCCGATTGCTTGATGACCGCGCCGCGCGGCGCAAGATTGCCGTGAAGCACGGCCATTCCGCCTTCCGGCGTGATGGGATCGTTGCGCGAGCGGATCGCATCCTGTCCCGGCACTTCCTCCGCGCCCGCAACGACGTCGCGCAGCGTCTTGCCTTCGATGGTCTTCGCATTCAGATCGAGCAGATCGCCAAGCTGTTTCATCAGCTTCGGCATGCCGCCGGCGTGATGGAAGTGCTCCATATAATGTGCGCCGGATGGCTTCAGATCGATCAGCACCGGCACCTCGCGGCCGAGCGCGTCGAACTCCGCGAGATCGATCTTGTGCGGCGTGCGGTTGGCGATGGCTGTCAGATGAATCAATCCGTTGGTCGAACCGCCGATCGCCTGCAAAACGACCTGCGCGTTCTTGAACGCAGCCGGAGTCAGCAGCTCGCTCGGCTTCGGTCCGCCGCTCATCGCCATTTCGGCAGCACGCTTGCCGCTGGCTTCCGCGATGCGCACGCGCTCGGAATGCGGCGCGGGAATCGTCGCGCTCATCGGCAACGACAGGCCGAGCGCCTCGGACACGCACGCCATCGTGCTCGCCGTGCCCATCACCATGCAGGTGCCGACGGACGGCGCGAGGCGTCCGTTCACCGCTTCGATTTCCACAGCATCGATTTCGCCCGCGCGATATTTTCCCCACATGCGACGGCAATCCGTGCACGCGCCGAGCACCTCGCCCTTGTGATGACCGACGACCATCGGCCCGACAGGAATCACGACTGTCGGCAGATCGGCGCTTACAGCCGCCATGATCTGCGCAGGCAATGTTTTGTCGCAACCGCCGATGACAATCACGGCGTCCATCGGCTGCGCGCGGATCATCTCCTCGGTATCCATCGCCATCAGATTGCGAAGATACATCGAGGTCGGAAACGAAAAACTTTCCGCAATCGAAATGGTCGGAAACACCATCGGCATCGCACCCGCCAGCATGATGCCGCGCTTCGCAGCTTCGATCAGTTGCGGCACGTTGCCGTGACACGGATTGTAATCGCTGTAGGTGTTGGTGATACCGACGATCGGGCGCGTCAGCGCGTCGTCCGAATAGCCCATCGCCTTGATGAAGGCCTTGCGCAGGAACAGCGAGAATCCCGGGTCGCCGTAACTGGTAAGACCTTTTTTCAGTCCGCTCTTGTTGTCTTTGCTCATCCGAAACCCGTCAGGCCGCCTGTGCGGGTCTGACACGCGACGTCGCGAGGCGCAAGACATCGAGATAGCCGGGCGCAACATCGACCCGCGCAATCAGCCCCTTCTCGCTCAATAGCCGATGCGCCTCCGGCAAATTGTAACACGGCAGATACATAAACAGATGATGTTCGGCGTGATAGTTCACCCAGTAGGGCGCGATGAATGCGCGCTCGAGAAAATTCGCATGCGTGGTTCGCGCATGACTGAACGGATCGGGGCCGGTCGATGTGCAGGCGTGTTCGGCAATGTTGCGAACACGCGTCACCAGCGGAAACCACGTCGCCATCGCGACCAGCCACACGCCAACGAACCAGATGCCGGCGCCGGCCAGCCAGAACAGCGCGAATAGGATCGCGTTCACGCACAGGAAATTCACCATCGCCTGCGCGCCGCTGGAGAGAAAATTCTCGTGCTCGTCGTCGTGCTCTTGCTCGACAGCAGGCCGCGCGCTGCGAAACAGTTCGAGAAACAGCGGAGAGCGTTGCTTGTAGAATGTCTGCCCGGTCAGATCGCGAAACGCCTTGCGATAGAAACTGTCTTTCGAGATCGGAAACGGCGCGGATAGTCCCAGGTCAGGATCTTCCGGCTGCTGCGTGTAGCGATGATGCTTGAGATGATAGGCGCGATAACCTGCGAGCGATGCGCCGACCGGAACCGCGCACAGCCACTGCCCGGCGAATTCGTTGACTGCCTTGTTCGCGTGCAAGCCGCCATGCGCAGCTTCGTGCATCAGGATCGCAAGGCCGAGCTGGCGCGTGCCGACGATCATCACTGCAATCAGCCAGGTGAGCGGGTTCGGCCAGATCGTCACGAGTGCGACAGCGGCGGCGATGGTGCTCCAGCAATGCGCGACCAGCCATATCCCGCGAAGCGAACTGCGCGATGTCAGCTGCGCCCATTCGTCGGTAGTGAAAACGGTCTTGGGATCGATGCGTTCTACGGCTGGCATGGCTGGCTCCGCCGACTCCTGTCGCTACATCGTAGCGCCTAATACCCAAGGCGCAAACTCGGCCGCGCCGAAATCGAAGGCCTCGCTCTTGGTCCGTTCGCCCGACGCCACCCGCAGCATGAGGTCAAAAATGCGCTGGCCGCACTGCTCAACGGTTTCCTCGCCGTCGAGGATGGCGCCGCAGTTGACGTCCATGTCGTCTTCCATGCGCTTGAACATCGGCGTGTTGGTCGCGAGCTTAATGGAGGGCGACGGCTTGCAGCCAAACACGCTGCCGCGCCCGGTCGTGAACGCGACCATGTTCGCGCCGCCCGCCACCTGCCCCGTCGCCGCCACCGGATCGAAACCCGGCGTATCCATGAACACGAAACCTTTTTTGGTGACAGGTTCGGCATAGCCGACAACGTCGACGAGATTGGTGCTGCCCGCCTTCGCCATCGCGCCGAGTGATTTTTCGAGAATGGTTGTGAGGCCGCCGGCCTTGTTGCCGGGCGATGGATTGGAATCCATTTCCGCATTGTTGCGCTCAGTGTAGTCCTCCCACCAGCGCATCAGTGCAACGAGCTTCTCGCCGACCTCGCGGCTGACCGCGCGGCGCGTGAGCAGGTGCTCTGCTCCATATGTCTCCGGCGTCTCAGAGAGGATCACGGTGCCGCCGTGACGAACAAGAATGTCGCTGGCGGCACCGAGCGCCGGATTGGCCGACACGCCGGAGTAACCGTCCGAGCCGCCGCACTGGAGCGCGATTATCAGTTCGCTTGCCGAGCACGGCTCGCGTTTGATGTTGTTCGACTCGGCGAGAACCTCGCGCACGAAAGCGACGGCCTTTTCCACCGTCTTGCGCGAGCCGCCGACGTCCTGAATGTCGAGCGAACGCAAGCGTCCCGCGAGGCGCTGTTCTTCGAGAAATCCGCCGATCTGATTCATCTCGCAGCCGAGCCCAAGAATAATGACGTGCGAGAAATTCACATGCCGCGCGTAACCGCCGAGCGTGCGTCTCAAAACAGTCAGCGGCTCGAGCTGCGTCATACCGCAGCCGGTCTTGTGCGTGAGCGCGACCACGCCATCGACATTGGGATAGTCGGCCAGCGGATCGTGGCCGGTGAACGGATTGCGCTTGAACACGTCGGCCACAAGACCGGCGACATGCGCGCTGCAATTCACGCTCGTCAGAATGCCGATGTAGTTGCGCGTCGCTACGCGGCCATCCGGTCGCCTGATGCCGTCGAAGGTCGCGGGCAGATCGAAATTCGGCGTCGGCTTCACGTCCACGCTGTAAGCATAGTCCTTGGAGAATTCGCCCATACCGATGTTGTGAACATGGATATGCTGGCCGGGTTGAATAGCCTTGGTCGCAAAGCCGATGATCTGGCCGTAACGCTTCACAGATTCGCCGACAGCAATTGGCTTCACGGCCACTTTATGTCCGGCGGGAATTTTCTCCGACGTCACCACGCCCTTCGCGACTTCGACGCCGGGCATCAGCGCCGCGCGCGCGATCACCACGCTGTCGTCGGGGTTGAGGCGGATCACGGGTGCTGCGGACATTGGTATCTCAGCTTTCTCAGTCGTCATGCGCGGGCCTGACCCGCGCGTCCATCGAAAGAAAAACATCGCCAAGGATGGATTGCCGGGTCAAGCCCGGCAATGACAAGGATACTGTATCACGCCTTCGCGCCGTCGTTCTTGCGAACTTCCGCAATATGGCTTCTCGCCGACATCGCCAGCAACCCGCTGTCGTTCAAGAGCGTCACCAGCTTGAAACCGCGCTGGATCGCGAGCGTCGCGCCGGCGTGGCCGGAACAATGGATGCCCGGATAAAGCCCGCGCTTGCCGCACTCCTTCACGATCCGCTCGTAGATTTCCAGAATCTGCGGCTCGGTGCGATCCAGCGTCGGGTGCAGACCGTAGGAGAATCCCAGATCGGACGGCCCGATATAAACGCCCGCAATCCCCTTCACGTCGAGGATCGATTCCAGATTCTCGACCGCCGTCCTGGTCTCGATCATCGGAATGCACAGCGTCTCTTCGTTCGCGGTCTGCTGATAGGTGCTGGGCGCGCCGTAGACGGCCATGCGGATCGGGCCATTGCTGCGCGTGCCGCGCGGCGGATATTTCGCATATTGCACGAAGCGTTCGGCTTCCTCTTTGGTATTTATCATCGGGCAGATCACACCCTGCGCGCCGCCGTCGAGCACCTTGCCGATGATGCCCGGCTCGTTCCACGGCACACGCACCATCGGTGCGACCGGATGCGCCTGCATCGCCTGGAAGCATTCGATCATCGACATGTAGTCCTGCACGCCGTGCTGGATATCGACCGTCACCGAGTCGAAGCCGCACTGCGCCATCACTTCCGCCGAGAAGCCCGACGGGATCGCGAGCCACGCATTGACGACGACCTTGCCCGCTTTCCAGATGTCCTTGACCTTGTTTGTCATTGTTTTTCTTTCCGTGTGCTTCTGTTGACTTGTCGCCGTCTTGTCATTGCCGGGCTTGACCCGGCAATCCATCTTCTGAAGCGATGGATACGCGGGTCAAGCCCGCGTATGACGATTCACGTTCTATGTTGTCGCCGCCTTCACCGCCGCCTCGTCGATGCCGACGGATTTTGCGGTGTTGACGATTGAAGCCCATGTATCTTCGGTCAGCGGCACGCCGTTCCTGGTGCGCTCGGCGCGCATCGCGGCTTCCGGTTCGCCCGGAATGAGAACCGCATCATGGCCTTCGGCCAGATTCGAATTTTTCACAAAGTCGATATAGCGCGCGACCTCAGTGTCGAAGAAATGTTTCGGATCGACAACCTTGGGATCGACATAGAAGGCGAGCATGCCGTTGGCGAAGCGGCGGCCGCTTTCCGTGGCACCGTTGCCGGTGAGCGCGCCGCCGAGCAGTTCGCACATCAGCGCCAGACCTGAGCCTTTATGCTCGCCGAAGGCGCGGATCGCGCCCTTGCCCTGCGCGTGAATGCGCGGGCCGGCGTCTTCGTAAGGACCGTAAAGCGTATGCGGGTCTTCGCTGAGCGTGCCGTCTTCGTTGACGAGCGCGCCCTTCGGCAGTTTCTTGCCGCCGCGGCTTGCGACCATGACCTTGCCTTCGGCGACAATGGAGGTGGCGAAATCCAGCACGACCGGAATTTTTCCCGGACGCGGCACGCCGACGCAATATGGCGCGGTCGAGAATTTGCGTCCCACGCCGCCATACGGCGCGACCAGCACCGAACCTGCAGCATTGACGAAATGCACCGACACCAGATTTTCAGCCGCCGCCATTTCCGCCCAGTCGCCGACGCGGCCGAGATGGCCGGAATTTTTCAGCGTGATCGCCGAAAGTCCATTCGTCTTGCATTTCTCGATGCCAATTTTCACCGCCTGCGGCGTCACCGTCTGGCCGTAGCCGAAGCCGCCGTCGATCACCGCGAGCGATGGCGTATCGACCTCGATCTTGATCTTCTGGTCGGGCACCGTGACGCCCTCGTTCACCCAGCGCACATATTGCGGCACGCGAATGACGCCGTGACTGTCATGGCCGGTGAGATTGGCGATGACGAGATAGTGCGCGATGCGCTGCGCTTCTTCTTTCGACGATTTGGCGCGGGCGAAAATATCGCTCACGAAATTCGTGAGCTTCTCGACTTTGATTGTAACCATGTCAGGCGCTGACTTTCGTGTGGCCGCCTAGATAAGCGGCTCTGATTGCTTCGTTGCTCCATAGCTCGTCAGGCTTGCCGCCGAGCGCGAGGCGTCCGGTTTCCAGCACATAGCCGTAATCCGCCACCGACAGACCCATGCGCGCATTCTGCTCGACGAGCAAGACCGTTGTCTCTTTTCGGATTTCGCCGATGATGCGAAACACAGTCTGCACGATGACTGGCGCGAGACCAAGCGACGGCTCGTCCAGCAATAGAAGTCGCGGCTTCGCCATCAGCCCGCGCGCGACAGCGACCATCTGCAACTGCCCGCCGGACAGCGTCCAGCCGAGCTTGTCGGTGAAGGGCCGGATATCGGGAAACAGATCGAACATCGCGTCCGCCTCGCGCGAGAGCTGCGCCTTGGCCACACGCCGGTTCGACGCGCCGAGCATGATGTTTTCTTTCACGGTGAGGCCCGGAAACACCCGCCTGCCCTCCGGCACATGCGAGATGCCGAGCCGCACGATCGCTTCAGGTCCGAGCCCGACGATGGATTTGCCGTCGAACAGAATGTCGCCGGATGTCGGCTTGGCCAGACCCGAGATCGCGCGGAGCGTTGTTGATTTTCCGGCGCCGTTGGAACCAAGCAGCGTGACCACCTGCCCGGCATCCACTTTCAGCGACACGCCGCGCAGCGCCTCGATCTCGCCGTAACGCACCACCAGATCGTTGATCTCCAACAGAGCCATGCTTACTCCGTACCCAAATAGGCGGAAATCACGTCGGGCTGCTGCAACACCGACAGCGACTCGCCGTCCGCGATGCGCCGCCCGAAATTGAGCACCGTGATGTGCTGCGCGGCTTCGCGCACCAGCGCCATGTCGTGATCGATGATGAGAATAGTGAGACCCTGATCCGCGATGCGCTTGAGCAGACCGTGCAGCTCGACCTTTTCGCTCGAATTCAATCCAGCGGCGGGTTCGTCGAGCAATAGCAGCGTCGGATTGGCCGCGAGCGCACGCGCGATTTCGATCAGCCGCTGATGGCCATAGGAGAAGCTCGACACCAGTTCGTTGGCGCGCGGGCCGAGACCGACGAATGTCAGCGCCGACATCGCGCGTTCGCGCAGCGAATCTTCATTGTGCTGCACAAGCTGATTGCCGGTGCGCTCCGCGCCGATCATGACGTTCTCAAGTGCTGTCATCGTGCGGAACAGACGGATGTTCTGGAAGGTGCGTCCGAGGCCGGCGATGGTTCGTCTATGCGCGGGCATGTGGGTGATGTCCGTGCCGTCGAGCACGATCTTGCCCGACGTGACATTATAAAGGCCCGACAGCATGTTTAGCGTCGTGGTCTTGCCCGATCCATTGGGACCGATCAGCGCATGCACGCCGCCGCGCCGCACCGACAGATCGACATTATCGACGGCTTTCAACCCGCCGAAATGTTTCGACAGGCCAGTGACCTGAAGCACCATGTCGCCGCCGGTGGTCGCAGGTGCCAGCCGTAACGCGGGCGCGGCCAGAATCGGCGGCACCTTCACGCGCCAGCGTTTCAATATGTCCTGCACGAAACCCCAGATGCCGTCCGGCATGAAGCGCACGATCAGGATCACAAACAGGCCGTAGATGGCGAGATAAAGCCCCGGAATGTTTTTCAGAAAACGGAGCCATTCGGGAATGAGGATCAGCAATCCCGTTCCGATCACAGCCCCGATGGGCGAGCCGACGCCGCCGAGCAGCGCCATCGTCAGGAACACGATGGATTCCGCGAACGAGAATTGATCCGGGCTGACATAGGCGAAGCCGCCGGCGAACAATCCGCCGCCGATCGCGCCCAGCAAAGCCGACAGCGCGAACGCCGTGACCTTGGTGCGGAACACGTCGATGCCCGCGACACTCGCCGCCAATTCATTGTCGCGCACCGCGCGCATCGCGCGGCCCATGCGCGTATCCGGCAGATGCCAGACCAGATAACCGATCAGCGCCAGCGCACCGACACAGAAGGCGAGAAACGATTGCTGCGTGTTGAACAGTCCGGGCTTGCCGATGCGCGAGACGCCGTCGGGTCCGTGCGTCAGCCAGATCGCGTTAATCATCACCAGCGTGAGAATCTGCTGGAACGATATTGTGACCATTGCGAGGTAGTGACCGCCGAGTTTCAGCGTGCTCGCGCCGAGAAACGCGCCGGCGATCAGCGACAGCACCGCGCCGCCCGCAAGCGCGATCCAGAAATTCAATTGATAGTCCGCAGTTCCAAGTCCGACAGCATAGGCGCCGAGACCGAAGAACGCGGCTTGCGCCAGATTGATCTGACCGCAGAAGCCGAGCACCACCGTGAGCCCGAACACCGCGACCGCAAACGTCGTCGCCTGCATCAGGATGTTGAGCGTGTAGCCGTCGAAGCGCAGCGTTGCGGCGGCGGCCACCGCAACAGCCGCCAAAAGAAAGTAAGGCAGATGCCGCAGCAGAAGCGGCGTCGTGCGCACGCGCGGCGCTGCTGCCTGAATGTTGCCGGTCGAGACGCTCATGCTTTTTCCGCCACGCGCTCGCCGAAAATGCCCTGCGGGCGGAACACCAGAAACGCGACCAGCACGAGGAACGCGAAGCCGTCTTTATACGGCACTGAGACGTAGGCCGCGCCGAACGTCTCGATGATGCCAAGCGCGATGCCGCCGATGATGGCGCCCGCGACATCGCCGAAGCCGCCGATGATGGTTGCGGCGAATGCCTTCAGCGCAATCGTGCCGCCCATCTGGATCGACACGAACAGGATGGGTGCGACGAGAATGCCCGCAAGTCCGCCAAGCACCGCCGAGTAGATGAAGGTAATCATAATCATCGACGAGACTGAAATGCCGAGCAGCGCCGCCATTTCCTTGTCCTGCGATGTCGCCTGCAATTTCTTGCCGAGCATGGTGTGCTCGAAGAACCAGAAATTGAAGATGACGAGAACGATCGTCACAAAGATGATGAGCAGATACTGGCTGTCGAGATAGACCGGACCGGCCTGAATGCCCGGCGTCTCAAACCATCCGTTCAAGACCTGCGGCGCGGGTCCGTAGATCGCCAGCACCGAATTGGCGAGAAAGATCGACGCGCCGATGGTTGCGATAATCACCGGCAGAAACGTGCGGTGCCGCAGCGGGTAATAAACGCCGAGATTGAAGATCACGCCGAACAGCGCCATGCCGCCGAGCGAGATCAGAAACGACAGCCAGTACGGCCAATGCAAATCGACGGCGAACACCACCATCAGGAACGCGGCGACCATCGAGAACTCGCCCTGCGCGAAGTTCACGACGTTGGTGGCGCGGAAGATCAGCACGAAGCCGAGCGCGACCAGCGCGTACACCGAGCCGATGCCGATGCCGGTGAAGAGAAGCTGAAGAACCTGATCCATGACGAGCTCGCGACAGAAACCGAAGAAACGAAGTGGTTGTCATTGCGAGGAGCGAAGCGACGAAGCAATCCAGTAATGAACCGATGGATTGCTTCGCTTCGCTCGCAATGACAGCGGCCTTCTTGCGAAGGCCGCCCGTCTGTCAGTTCGCCGACTCGATGTGCTTGTCGAAGACGATGTTGCCGCCGTCGTTCTTGACGATGTTGTAGCCGTGAAGCCCGTCGCCGTTGGCGTCGAAATTATATTCGCCTTCAGCCCCGGCGAATTTCTTGATCGACAGCACGGCACTGCGGATTTTCTCCGGATCGGTGGACTTGGAATCGTTCATCGCCTTGCAGAAGACGGTGACGGCGTCGTAGGTCCATGCGCTCTGGTTGTCGGGCGCAAGATTGTAGGCCGCGCGATAGGCCGTACCATACGCCTTCGAGGTCGGGTTGGATTCCTCGGCGTAATCGGCAACGCCGTAGGTGCCGTAAAGCGTCGCACCGGCAAGGCGCGTGGACGACACGCCGACGATCGACGGCGAGCCGACCCACGGAATGGTGACGCCGAGCTGGCGCAGCTGCCGGGCGAAAATGCCGAGATCGTTCTCGAAGGTGAAATACGAGCCGAGAATGTCCGCGCCCGATTGCTTGATCGCGAGCACGACCGGCGTGAAATCCTGGCTCTGGTTGGCGTAGCCCTGATCGATCACCGGCGTGACGCCGAGCTTCTTAAGGCCTTCCGTCAGCGCCTGCCCGCCCGCCGTTCCGAACGCATCGGTCGAATGCAGCACCGCCCATTTCTTCTTGCCGAGCGTGTTGGTGCCGAAATCGGCGATGACGCTGCCTGAGTAGCTGTCGTTGGGGCGGAAGCGAAACAGCCACTTGTTGTCCATGTGGGTGAGTTTCGGATCGGTCCCGCCGATGCCGACAGGCTTGCCGAGTTTCAGCACGTCCGGCGCCATCGCGTGGACCTGCGTGGAGCGGATCGAGCCGAGGAAGCAGACGATGTCGTTCTGCGCGGCGAGTTTGGAGAAGGCGAGCACGACGCCCGGATTGGTGGTCTGGTCGTCTTCCGTGATGAGTTCCACCTGCTTGCCCATCACGCCGCCTGCCTTGTTGACGGCATTGAGCGCCAGTGTCGCGCCGTTGAGCGCAAACTTGCCCTGCTCGGCAGCCGATCCCGTGACCGGAAGCACCATGCCGATCTTGATCGTCGCGCCCTGGGCGCCTGCACTTTTGATGATTGAAGGGGCCGCGAGGGTTGCAGCAACGCCCACGGAAAAATCGCGTCTCGTCAGCTTCATTACGTCCTCCCAAATGGCCATGCGTTTGCCGCTGGCCTTATTGATCGGGATTAGAGGGATGAATTTTCTGCTTGTCCACTGGCACACGAAAAATCGTTCCGCGCCGCTCGCGGCCTGCTGCACCGCACGAAACCCGGTCTTTGACGGCCTTAACGAGATCGACATAGCGAAAATGATCGCCGATCAACGGGACCAAAAAACAGGCAGCCGCAAGGTGCCGCGATGCGGGGCCTATGCGACATCTGTGCAACCAAGTTTCCAAGAACCGTGTGTTAGCCGCCATTTTGCAGTGAACAAAAACATGGTACTGGACTTCAATTACGGTGATCGACAGCCAAAACAGGTATCTGGAAATGTCTCTGTTGAATTTTAAGGTTTGCAAATTTTACGGATTTGTCTCGGCGCTGGCCCTGCTCGGGTCGGGCTCCACCGCCCACGCCGGGGCGTTCGACGACTATGCGGGCATATGGTCGGGCAACGGAACCATCACGATCGCGGATGCCGGCACCGAGCGGATTCGCTGCCGTGGCGTCTACACGGTCGATGCCGCCGGCAACGGCCTGCATCAGAACATCAAATGCGCCAGCGACAGCTACAAATTCGAGCTGGCGAGCAATGTCGAGGCTGCGGGCAGCAAGATCACCGGCAGCTGGTCGGAGGCGACACGCAACGTCAACGGCTCGATCGACGGCAGCATTTCCGGTCAGGACATCACCGCGCTCGTGACGACCAACGGCTATGCCGCAACCTTCAACGTCTCCACGCGCGGCAGCAAGCAGAACATCTATATCGCCTCGAAGGGCGAGTTGCGCGGCGTGACGATGTCGCTGTCGAAGAACTGACGCGCTTTCTCATAAGGCAATCGAAAGCCCGCGAACCGCAGTTCGCGGGCTTTTCATTTCAAGACACGCTTATCGCGATGCCCACGCCGCCTTGATGCGGTCGGCCGTGCTGATGAGCCACATCGCCGTCGGACGCAGAATGAAGAGGTCGGCAATCAATGCCGCGATCATCGCGAACGCGCTGAGCCAGCCGAACAGCCGCAGCGACGGCAGATCCGAGAACACCGTCACGACAAGGCCGCAGGCCAGAACCACGGTCGTCAGGATCAGCGCCGGACCGACCAGCACGGTCGCACGCTGCACGGCTTCGCCTTCGTCGACGCCGGGCTTTTCCTCAAGCCGCAGCCGGTTGAGGAAATGGATGGTCGCACTCAACCCCAGACCGAATGAAACCGTCAGCGCAACGACGCTTGCGAACTGCAAGCCCTCCCCCAGCACGTAAAGTACCGTGCCCGACAGCACGACCGGAAAGATACCCGGCAGAATGCTGGCGAACATCACCACCACCGAGCGGAACGCGAGGCCGATAAACATCGCGACCAGCAGAAATTCGAGCGTCAGCCCGCGATTGAGCTTGTCAATCATCTGCGCGGAGTTGCGCGCGGCAATCGCCGACAACCCGGTGACGGCAATCGTGTAACCCGGATGCGCCTTGCGTATCGGCTCCATCGCGGCGTCGAGTTTTTCGACGACGGGCAGAATCTGACTCGAATCCTTGTCGGGCACACGGCCGCTGACGACGATCGCGTCGCCGTTCTCGGACAGGAATCGCCGCACCAGATATTTCGGCAACAGATCGACATACTCTTTCAGGATCGCCGGATCGGATCGCCCGACTTTCTCGGCGATCCACCGGCGCAGCGACTCGATCGACCAGACGTTACCGACGCCCGCCTGCTTTTCGACAATCGAGTGCACGGCCGCCATCGTGTCGAGCGAATCCTGATCGTAGAGAGATTTGCCTTTCGGGAATTCGATCAGCACGTCGATCGGGTTGGCGCCGGTGAGCTTGGCATCGAGGCGGCTCGACGCCTGCACGGCCTGCTCCTTGTCGGGCACCTGATCGGCCAGGCGATAGCGCGGTTCGAGATTGGCGTAGATGATGCCAAGCCCGGCCACGACCAGAAACGCAATGGCGCTGAACAGGCCGGGGCGGCCGACCATGCGCACCGCGATCCACGCGCAGAACGCGCGCAGCGCCTCAACGCCCTTGTCGGCAGCTTTGACGTTGGAGGTCGCCATCAGATGTTCGTTGCGCACGAACAGCACGCCGAACACCGGAACCAGCGACAGCACCGCGACCAGTGCGATGAGCGTCGCCATCAGCCCCGCTTCGCCGAATGCGCGGATCAGATCGGAATTGGAGAATTGCAGCGCGATGAAGGACAAGGCGGCAGTGCCGTGGGTCAGCACGCAGGCCGGGCCGACGACCAGCACGGCGTTGCGGAACGCGGCCCTCTTGTCTTCACCCGCGATCAATCTGTCGCGCGCAGCGAATGTCAGCTGCATCGAGTCCGCGAATGAGATGACCATGATGAGCGGCGTCATCACGTTGAGGAACATGTTGAGGCTGAAGCCGAGCCAGCCGAGCGTGCCGAGCGCCAGCAGAATGGCGAGCAGCGGCGGGAATGCCGCGACAACCATGAACGAAACGCGGCGGAAAAACACGATCGCGATGATACAGCCGGCGAGAATGCCCGCGATGTTGTAGGTCAACCCGTCGCGCTCGACGGCGTTGCGGATTTCAAGCTGCATCACCGGCACGCCGGACAACTCGCTCTTGAGTCCCGTGCCGGCCAGATCGTCCGCCATCGTCTTGCGTACTTCGGCGATGGTCGTGTTCAGACCCTTGTTGCCGACGATCGACGGATCGAGCGCAAGCACGACAAGCGCCAGCGTGCCGTCTTCGGACAGAAGTTTGCCGCGGATGATCTCGTTGGTCAGAACCTTGTTCTTGATAAAATCGTCATAGGCCGCGCCCTCGGGCAAAGGCTCGGGAAACAACGCGGCGGGAAGTTTTCCCGCTTCCGGCGATTGCCGCGCGGAGAACAGCGAGATGATGCCGCGCGTGCCTTCGATCAATTGAAGATCGGTGGTGAGATCGCGCATCTTTTCGAGCGAGGAGCGTTCCAGCAGCGTCTTGCCTTCGACCACGACCAGCACGTCGTATTCGCTCGACGGGAAACGCTTTGTCACTTCCTCGTACTGCTTGTATTCGGGCGTGTCGGAGCGAAACAGCTGGCTCAGGGAATCGTCGATCTTGATGCGCTGGATGCCGAAGACGGCGATGAGACAAAGTCCGAGCAGGATTGCCGCTGCGAGCCGCGGCGCTTGCAGCGCGATCAGGCCGATCCGCTCGAGGCCGAACGCGATGCTGAAATTGCGCTTTCCAGGGGTTTCGGAGGCGGGGTCGAAAGGCTGTCCGTGCGACAAAGGGCGTTCCGATTCTGTGAAATGGCAGAGGCTATCTAGCAGATTTCCCGGCGGGACCGGGATATGCCTGAAATAATGCAGAATTTATGCAGAAACAGCGGGTTCCTGTCGAGCAAACCGGGCCCTTTTCCTCAGGCTTTGCGGGCGTGAATGCGAAGGGTACAAGGCTCCGCCCTGCTATAGGCCCGTCATGTCGCATAAAGTTGCCGCCTTCTATCAGTTCACGGCCCTGCCCGATTTCGAGGCGCTGCGGGAACCCCTGCGCAACATGTGTGTGGCGCTCGGCGTGAAGGGTATCATTCTGCTGGCCGGCGAAGGCATCAACGGCACGGTCGCGGGCACCGACGTCGCCATCGACGCGCTGATGAACCAGTTGCAGCACGGCGACCTGTTCGGCGGACGCCTGAACAATCTCGAACTGAAATTCTCATCCGCCGCCGACATGCCGTTCAACCGGATGAAGGTGCGGCTGAAAACCGAGATCGTCCGTATCGGCGATCTCGATGTCGATCCGAATGCGAAGGTCGGCACCTATGTCGATGCGAAAGACTGGAACGATCTCATCAGCCAGCCGGATGTGACGGTAATCGACACGCGCAACGGTTTTGAAGTGGAGATGGGGACGTTCGAGGGCGCGCTCGATCCGAAGATCACCCGGTTCGGCGAATTCCCGGACTACGCCGCGCGCGAACTCGACAAAACGAAACACAGGAAGATCGCGATGTTCTGTACCGGCGGCATCCGCTGCGAGAAGGCAAGTTCGTACCTTCTGTCGCAGGGCTTCACCGAGGTCTATCACCTCAAGGGCGGCATCCTGAAATATCTGGAAGAAATTCCCGAAAGCCAAAGCCTCTGGCGCGGCGAATGCTTCGTGTTCGATCAGCGCATCGCGCTCGGGCACGGGCTGAACGAACGCGACAAATCGCAAGGCATAACGGATGCCACCGAAATCGAAATGAGCGAGCAGTCCCAGGACAACGCAAATGAGTGACGCACTCACAAAGCGGCTTGACGCGCTGGAAGCCCGTGTCGCCTATCAGGACGACACCATCGAGACGCTGAACAAGACGATCACCGCGCAGTGGTCCGAGATCGACGGCTTGAATCGCCGCGTCGCCGAGTTGCGCGAACGCCTCGCGGAAGCCGAAAGCCGCGCTGTCACCGCGCCGTCATCGGAGAAGCCCCCGCACTATTAAGATGCAGGCGCATCATCAAATTATTTGTATTTGCTATCCCCCTATGTATGGTCGCCGCACGATCCAAGAAGGAGGGACACAATGCTTAAAAAAATCGCAATGCTCGCAGGCGTGGCAGCACTCGCTGCCACCGCAGCATCGGCTGACGATCTCAAGATCGCGCTGATCTACGGCAAGACCGGCCCGCTCGAAGCCTACGCCAAGCAGACGGAAAACGGTCTGCGTATGGGCCTCGAATACGCCACCAAGAACACGATGACGGTCGATGGCCGCAAGATCGTGCTCATCACCAAGGACGATCAGGGCAAGCCGGATCTGGCCAAGGCGGCGCTCGCCGAAGCCTATCAGGACGACAAGGTCGATCTCGCCATCGGCACCACCGCCTCCGGCGCGGCGCTCGCGATGCTGCCCGTCGCCGAGGAAATGAAGAAGGTGCTGATCGTGGAGCCGGCGGTCGCCGACGCCATCACCGGCGAAAAATGGAATCGCTACATTTTCCGCACCGGCCGCAACTCCTCGCAGGACGCGATCTCGAACGCAGTCGCGATCGGAAAGGCCGGCGTCACCGTCGCCACGCTCGGTCAGGACAACGCATTCGGCAAGGACGGCGTCGCAGCCTTCAAGGAAGCCCTGAGCAAGACCGGCGCGACGCTCGCGACGGAAGAATACGTGCCTGCGACCACGACGGACTTCACCGCCGCAGGCCAGCGCCTGTTCGACGCTTTGAAGGACAAGCCCGGCAAGAAGATCATCTGGGTGATCTGGGCCGGCGGCGGCGATCCGCTGACCAAACTTCAGGACATGGACCCGAAGCGTTACGGCATCGAACTGTCGAGCGGCGGCAACATTCTGCCCGCGCTCGCCGCCTACAAGCGCCTGCCCGGAATGGAGGGAGCCACCTATTATTATTACGGTATCCCGAAGAATCCGATCAACGACTGGCTCGTCAGCGAACACCAGAAGCGTTTCAACGCGCCGCCGGATTTCTTCACGGCGGGCGGTTTCGCTGCCGCGATGGCTGCGGTGACGGCGGTTCAGAAGGCCAAGTCCACCGACACCGAAAAGCTGATCGCTGCGATGGAAGGCATGGAGTTCGATACGCCGAAGGGCAAGATGGTGTTCCGCAAGGAAGATCATCAGGCGCTGCAAAGCATGTATCACTTCCGCGTCAAGGTCGATCCGAACCTCGCCTGGGCGGATAACGAGCTGGTGCGCGAACTCAAGATCGGGGACATGACGATCCCGATCAAGAACAAGCGGTAAGACTCTTGAACCTCTCCCCGCTCGCGGGGAGAGGTCGGAGGCTGAGCGCGGACGTTGCTCAACATTCGATGTCGTCCCCGCGAAGGCGGGGACCCATAACCACCGAGCGTTGTTGCAACCCGCCGTAGGACAACCATACTCAGGGAGTATGGGTCCCCGCCTTCGCGGGGACGACAACTTGATGATGGCTGCATGCCCCTCACCCTCGAGACCCGCGACCTCACCATCCGTTTCGGCGGCCATGTCGCCGTCAACAAGGTCAGTTGCGCGTTTCGTCCGGGCGAACTCACCGCCATTGTCGGGCCGAACGGCGCGGGCAAGACCACCTATTTCAATCTGATCTCCGGCCAGTTGCGCCCCACCGCAGGCGACGTGCTGCTGAACAATGAAAACATCACCGGCCTCACCGCGCCGCTGCGCACGCGCAAAGGATTGGGCCGCGCGTTTCAGCTCACAAACCTGTTTCCGAATTTGTCGGTCGAGGAAAATGTCCGCCTCGCCGTGCAGGCGGCGAACGGCACACATTTCGACATGCTGCGGCCGTGGATGACGCGCCGAGACCTGATCGAACGCGCCGACGCGATCCTGGACTCGGTCGCGCTCGGCAATCGCCGCGCGGTGGCCGCAGCGGCATTGTCTCACGGCGACCAGCGCAAGCTCGAAGTCGCGCTGATGATGGCACTCGAACCCAAAGTCTTCATGTTCGACGAGCCGACCGCCGGCATGAGCGTCGATGAAGTGCCGGTCGTGCTCGATCTGATCGCGCGGCTGAAGAAAGACACCTCGAAAATCATTCTGCTGGTCGAGCACAAGATGGACGTGGTCCGCTCGCTCGCCGACCGCATCATCGTGCTGCACAACGGCGCGCTCGTCGCCGACGGCAAGCCTGCCGAGGTGATAGCCTCGCCCATCGTACAGGAGGCGTATCTCGGCATCGCTCCCGGAAAGACCGCAGCATGAGCGACGTCCTCACACTTAGCGGCGTTCACACGCATATCGCGCAGTATCACATCCTGCACGGCGTGGATTTTGCCGTGCCGGAAGGCCGGACCACGATGCTTCTGGGGCGCAACGGCGCGGGCAAGACGACGACGCTGCGCACCATCATGGGCCTGTCGCCGCCCTCCTCCGGCACCATCACGCTCGGCGGCGAACGCACCGAGAAAAAATCGACGCCGGAGATCGCAGGACTCGGCGTCGGCTACGTGCCGGAAACCATGTCGGTGTTTTCCGATCTGACGATCAAGGAAAATCTCGTGCTCGCCGCGCGCAACGGCCCGCTCGACACGCAGCGTCTCGAATGGATTTTCGGTTTCTTCCCGGCGATGAAACGCTTCTGGCTGTCGCGCGCCGGATCGCTGTCCGGCGGACAGAAGCAGATGCTGTCGATTTCGCGCGCCATCGTCGAGCCGCGCAAGCTGCTGTTGATCGACGAGCCGACCAAGGGTCTCGCGCCTGCCATCGTCATGAACCTGATCGAATGCCTTGCCGAAATCCGCAAACGCGGCGCGACGATCTTGCTGGTCGAACAGAATTTCCGCGTCGCGCAGGAACTCGGCGACAGCGTGCTGGTGATGGACAACGGCAAGATCGTGCATCGCGGCGCGATGAGCGACCTTGCCAAAGACACCGCGTTGCAGGAACGGCTGCTGGGATTGAGTCTGGAGGCGCATCAGTGAATTTTCCTCTTTCGTCATTGCGAGCGAAGCGAAGCAATCCAGCTTGCCGATGCATTTCAAAGACTGGATTGCTTCGTCGCGGGTGCTCCTCGCAATGACCGAGATGGTTCAATCCGCCGAACCGTTGCCACAAGCAAAGAGCGACTGGATTCCGCTGCTGCTTCCCGTCGCGCTCGCGCTCGCGATGATGCCGTTGATCGGCTCGCCCTCGACATGGGTGACGCTCACGGTCGCCTCGCTCGCGATGGGCATGATGATTTTCATCATGGCGTCCGGCCTGACGCTGGTGTTCGGCCTGATGGACGTGCTCAATTTCGGCCACGGCGCGTTCATCGCGGTCGGTGCGTATGTGGCGACGCTGATCCTCGTGCCGATGGCGTCCTACGTGCAGGCGGATTCGCTGATGCTCAATCTCGCGGCGCTCGCGCCGGCCGCGCTGTTGTCGATGGCGGTGTCCGGCGCGCTCGGCCTCGTGTTCGAGCGCGTGCTGATCCTTCCCGTCTACGGAAATCACCTCAAGCAAATCCTCATCACGATGGGCGGATTGATCGTCGCCGAGCAGGCGCTGTTCGCGCTGTGGGGACCGGAGCGGATTCCGCTGCCGCTGCCGTCGTCGCTGCGCGGCTCGTTCATTCTCGGCGACATTGCGATTGCGAAATATCGCGTGCTCGCCACCGTCGTCGGCCTCGTCGTGTTCGCGATCATCATGCTGATTCTCAACCGCACCAAAATCGGACTGCTGATCCGCGCCGGTGTCGAGAACCGCGAAATGGTCGAGGCGCTCGGCTACAAGATCAAGCGCCTGTTCCTCGGCGTGTTCATGGCAGGCTCCGCGCTCGCGGGCCTCGGCGGCATCATGTGGGGACTGTATCGCGAGGAAATTCACGCCTCGATGGGCGGCGATCTTCTGGTGCTGGTGTTCATCGTCATCATCATCGGCGGACTTGGTTCGATCGGCGGCTGCTTCATCGGTGCAATTTTAGTGGCAATGGTTGCAAACTATGGCGGCTTCCTGGTGCCGAAGCTGGCGCTGATTTCCAACATTCTGCTGATGGTGCTGATCCTGATGTGGCGGCCGCGCGGACTCTATCCGGTGACAAATCGATGATGATCCTCTCCGGCGACCCGCCGCGCAGCCGCGTGCTCACTTTGATCCTCGTCGTCATCGTGGCGGTGCTGGCGCTTGCGCCGTTCCTGTTTCCCGGCGCGAAGGCGATGAATGTCGCAACCAAAATCTGCATCTTCGCGGCCCTCGTCGCGTCCTACGATCTGCTGCTCGGTTATACGGGCACGGTGTCGTTCGCGCACACGATGTTCTACGGCATCGGCAGTTACGCGATCGCGATTGCGCTTTACGCGATGGGCCCGACATGGAGCGGCGTCGCAGCCGGCATCGTAATCGGCCTGCCGCTCGCAGCATTGCTGGCGCTGGGCATCGGCCTGTTCTCGCTGCGCGTGCAGGCGATTTTCTTTGCGATGATTACATTGGCAGTGGCGTCGGCATTTCTGGTGCTGGCCTCGCAACTGTCGTGGCTGACCGGCGGCGACGACGGCCGCAGCTTCCAGTTGCCTGAGTTACTGCGTCCGGGAACGGTGTTCGGAAATATCGCAGGCTTCGAGATCAATGGCCGCACGCTGACCTATTACATCGTATTCGTCGCGTCGGCTGCGATGATCCTCGCGCTGTTGCGGATCGTGAATTCGCCGTTCGGCCGCGTGTTGCAGGCGGTGCGCGAAAATCGCTTTCGTGCCGAGGCGCTCGGCTATCGCACCGTGTTTCACCTGACATGGGCGAACGTGATCGCGGCACTCGTTGCAGCGGCGGCGGGAATTCTCAACGCGCTGTGGCTGCGCTACGCGGGGCCGGACACGTCGCTGTCGTTCGCCATCATGATCGACATTCTCCTGATGGTCGTGATCGGCGGCATGGGCACGATGTACGGCGCGATCATCGGCGCGACAATCTTCATTCTCGCCCAAAACTATTTGCAGGCGCTGATGGGAACGGCGTCGAAAGCGACCGCCGCAATCGGAATTCCGGTGCTGCCGAATCTGCTGCATCCGGATCGCTGGCTCTTGTGGCTCGGGCTTCTCTTTATCGCGAGCGTCTATTTCTTCCCGACCGGTGTCGTCGGTAAGCTGCGCGGGAAGAAGTAAGCACAAACACTTCCTCGTCATGCCCGGGCTTGTCCCGGGCATCTACGTTTTTCTGTCGCAGTGGAACAACAAGACGTGGATGGCCGGAATAAATCCGGCCATGACGAACTCTCGGTTTTTCGTATTAGCGCGCCGGATCGGGAAACACGAGGCTGCGCCAGCCGGTGCGCTCGAACGGCTTCCACTGCCCTTCCGCCTGCGCGAGGCGATCGGCGACAGCGTAAACCACCGCAGGATGATGTCCCATGCCGCAATGGCTGCCGAACACTTCGATGTTCTCGGCACGCTTGCTCGGCTTTTCCATGCAGCTTTGCCACGCGCAAATTCCATCGGTGCGGCTGAAGATCGCCGTCGTCGGCACCGGCGGCGTCCGCGCCATGTTGCCGCCGAAGCTCGGTTCTTCATGGTCGGAGCGTTTGCCGCTGACGGCTTCGTAAACGCGCCACGCATTCGTCGCTTTCGGGCTTCCGGCGAACGGGCTGCCCAGCGTGATGACCGAGCGCACGCGCTTGGGCATCATCTTCGCAAGCTGGCGCGCATAGAGACCGCCGAGCGACCAGCCGACCAGCGAAACCTTGCGGCCATGAACGTCGTTCTCGCGTTCGACCAGATCGACCATCGCCTGCTGAATGCCGGCGCGCAGACCGAAATTGCGGCCCAGTCCCCAGCCGCTCACGGCATAGCCGCGGCTCTTGAGAAACGAGCGCAGAGGCCCGGTCGATGTATCGCTGGTGACGAGGCCCGGCAGCACGATCACCGGATGACCGTCGCCCTTCGCCGTCATCGACAGCAGCGGCAGTGCTGCGACGAACGCACCGAATTCATTGATGGCGCGCGCTTCGAGAAGCATGAGCGTGCGCGACGGCGGCTGAAGCGTTGCTGCGGCAGACATTTCAATTCCTTTCATGCTGCGAGATCCCTGTCAGGCAATCCCGCGTTAAGATCCCAAGAGACTCTTCGCACGCGACTCGGGCTTTCGCCGAACCAACCCCCGAAAGCTATGGGGCTATTTTCTCAAGTGCAACCGTTGCACCGCACCTTTCATTCCGTTTCAAACAACTGCGACAATTCGGCAATCCTCACCGATTCAAAGCGTTCTGATGAATTTTTCGGCGCTGTAGAGGGCCAGACCCGCAAGCCCGCCGATCAGCGCGCCGTTGAAGCGGATGTATTGAAGGTCGCGGCCGATATTGATCTCGATCAGATCGATAAGCTGCTTCATGTCCCAGGACTTTACCTGATCGGAAATGAATCGCGACGCGCCGCTTTTCTGATCGGCGATGAACGAGCGCAGCACGACGACGATGCCGTTGTTGATTTCGCCGCGCATCTCGCTATCGCCGGCAAGCTGCCTCCCCGCTTCCACCAGCACATTGGTCAGATGATTTTGCAGCACGTCGCTGTCGCCGGACGCGCTGCGGTCGATGAACTGTTTCACGTTCTGCCAGATGTCGTTGCCGAGGGCTGCGAGTTCGGGCCGCGCCAACAGATCGCGTTTCAATTCGTCGAGCTTGTTTGAATAGGCAGGTTCCTGTTCGAGCTTGTCGACGAACTGCATCAGGATGCGGTCGAACTCGTCGCGGAACGGATGCGCCGGATCGTTGCGGACTTCTTCGAGGAATGAGGTCGCGGACGCGGCAATGCGCTTGAGCAGAAAGGCATCGGCGCGATAAAGCCTGAGCAGTGTCGGCAATTCGCTGCGGATTTTGTCGCGCAGCAGGTCTAGCGTTTCAGGCTTCGACACGGTGTCGTTGAGCGCACCGAGCAGATCGTTGAGCAGGCTCTGGTGCCGCCGGTCGCGGAAGAAACCGCGCAGCGCACCGGCCGCCAGCGGCGCGATGTCGATGTCCTTCACCTGCGACAGCACGCGCCGCGTGACGAAATCCTTCAGGCCGGAGGTTTCGGCGGCATCGAGCGCAGCAGGCAACAGGCGCAAAATGAAGCGCGCGAGGTCACGGCTTTTCTTGGTATCCTGCAACCAGTCCGAAATGAATTTTGCAAAATCCACCTCGCGCAGCTTCGAGTTCACGGGCGCTGCCGAGAGGAAATGCACCTCGATGAATGCGCCGAGTTTCTCCGCGATGCGGTGCTGGTTTTGCTGGATGATCGCGGTGTGCGGGATCGGCAATCCCAGCGGACGCCGGAACAGCGCAACGACCGCGTACCAGTCGGCGAGGCCGCCGATGGTTGCGGCCTCCGCGAAGGCCGCGAGATAGCCGAGCGCGGGATATTGCCGCTCGAAGATTTTGGCAACGACGAGCACGCCGACGCAGGCGACAAGCACAAGCGTAGCGAGAAACTTGATGCGGCGCAGCTCTGCGGCGCGGGAAATATCGCCGCCATCTGCCACCAGCACGAATTTATCGGCGTCGGCCATCGCTGTTCACCGCAGGTCCAAATTCGGCAACACGCCGGATTCGACAATGCACCCGGACACCGTCCGTTTCAAAGACGACGCAGGCGACAAGACGAAGGCCCGCGTTAGCGGGCCTTCGCTAGGATGCGGAACTGAACTTGAACTTAGGCCGACTTCGCGAAGTTCGTGACCTTGGCGAAATTGTCCTGAGCCGACTTCGCACCGTCAGCAATCACCTTGCCGAGGTATTCGGTCGTGGCCTTCGCGCGGCCGACGATCACTTCGCCCTGCGCCTTGAGCGCATCGGTGTTGATCTGCACGGCTTCGTTGATCGATTTCGCCGAAGCGAGCTTCTCGATGGTCGAGAACAGCGCCTGCGCGTCGGCAAGAGCAGCCTGCGAAACGTTGCGGGCGATCTTGGCGGTTTCGGAAACCGAACCCGAAACAGCGGTCTCGATGGCCGAAGTCACCTTGTCCGAGTTGACGTGCAGTTCGGCAGCGCGGGTCTGCGCGGTTGCAGCCTGCTTCTTGACGAAGTCGCGGGCAGCTTCAGGAACTTCCATGTTCTGGAGCTTGCTGATCGCGTCAGTGACCGGCTGGAAAGCGGTCTTGACGTTGTTGATGACGGTCTCGGTGTTGAAAGAATTGGTCATGTTTGTCTCCATCCTCAGGTGTTTGAGCGATTGGCTCGCCCCGTCCGAATGGCCCGGGGTGAGAGCTATATGCCAAAGTCTATGACGCGATGCAACATGAATGTTGCGCCGCGTCATCACGAACCTGTGATTAACTTAAGTGGCTGATTTTATTCAACTTACGGCAGCGGGAACGCCATAAGCCTCAAGCTGGGCGCGGACCTGCGCGACATTATGGCCCAGAACCACGATGTCGTAGGTCTTGCCGGTCTTGTCCTTCACCTGCTCCCGCAGCAGGGCTTCTGCCTTGAAGCCGAGGCTCTCGAACAGCGCGATCGCGCCGCGCTGATCGACCGTCATCTGCGCCACGATCTTCTCCAGACCCATCTCCAGAGCGAGCGCAAAGATTTCCTGCGACAGCGAACGGCCGACGCCGGTGCCGCGCACGTCCTTGGAGACGACCATGCGGATTTCGCCGACATGCGGCGACCATGACAGTTCATCGCGCACGATGGTGCCGCAGCCGACGACCTCGCTGCCCTTCACGGCCAGGAGACTCGTCAGCCCGCCGCGCTCCATTTCCTTGATCCACGCCGCCAGCACCTTCGGATTGCTGATGTCGCGCGGAATAAACAGCAGATCGTGGACCGGCAGTTTTTTCGCAAAGGCCAATACGGCGGCTTCGTCCGCCGCCGTCATGTGGCGGAATTCGATTTCGCCCGCCTCGGTCTTTACGCGGCGCGGATAGGTACGTTTGCTGCTCATGTCGATCGCTCGCTCAACCAGGAATCCAGTTTCGGCCACAGCCGCTTGATGGCGTTCGCGCCGGCCACGAGGCTGACATGTCCGCCCTTGAGAATGACTTCGGTCTTGTCGGTGGATGCGACCTTCGGAATGAGGTGCTTGGCCGCATCGTAAGGCACGATGTGATCGTGCTCGGCGACCGCGTGCAAGATCGGCACATTGATCTTGGAAATGTCTGCCGTCTTGCCGCCGACTTTCATGGTGCCGTCGAACAATTTGTTGTCCCACATCAGATCTTTCACAGTGGTGCGGAAATATTCGCCCGCCAGCGGCAGCGTATCGACCGCCCAGCGGTCGAACATGCGATAGGATTTGACGAACTCGTCGTTCCAGATGTTTTCCCACAGCGTCACCTGGCTGACCGCACGCGAGGCGGGCCGCAGCATCTCAAATGAAGACAAAATCATTTCCGGCGGCACGTTGCCGATGGTATCGACCAGCTGATCGACGTTGAAATAGCGGCGATCCGAGAAGTTCTGGAACAGCTTCATTTCGCGGAAATCGACCGGCGTGGTGAAGCAGACCAGATTCTTCATCGGCCCTTCGGGATGCGTCGATTGATACAAGAGCGACAGCACGCCGCCGAAGCAATAGCCGATCACGCTGACATCGGTCTCGCCGGAATCTTCCTGCACCTTCTTGATGCTCTGCGGAATGAAATCGAGAACGTAATCCTCCATCCGCAGCGACTTCTCGTCCGGCCGCGGCGCGGTCCAGTCGAGCATGTAAACGTCGTAACCCTTCTTCAGCAGAAATTCGATGAAGCTCTGGCCCGGCACCATGTCGAGGATGTAACCGCGATTGGTGGTCGCCATCACAATCAAAATGGGCACGCGATAGATTTCGTCCGACAGCGGCCGGTAGTGATAGAGATTCATGGTGCCGCGCGAGAGCAGCACGTCCTTCGGCGTCGAGCCGAGCGCCGGTCCCGACGAGGAAATATATTCGACGCCCTTGATGCTGCGCTGGATCGTGCGCTCGATTTCCGACTGGATGCGCTTGCTGATGTCGTCGGCGTCGGGAAACGGCGCGGCCGTCGCAGCCGAATTTGCAGCACTGGCGTTCATGCGGAATTGCTCTCAGACGACGGCGGCTGCTTGGTGCGTGGCGGACGCGGCACGCCGGTGCCGCTGTCGGTCATCGCTTCGGGATACGCGCGATAGAGAATGGCCTTGATCTCGTTGAGCTGCGCCTCGATCGTCTGAAGCCGCTCGCCCATGCTCACCATCTGCGCGCGGCTCGGCATGTTCATGGAGACGAGATACTTCTCCATCATGTCGCCCATGGTTTTTTGGGCACCGACAGTCGCGCCGGTCAACTGATGCGCGGTCCTGGAGAATTGCTCCGAACCCATGACCTGCGTGGCCATGGCGTTGAAGCCCTTTTCCATCTCCGCCAGCATGCTGTGCCACAACTGCACAGGATCGTTCGGCTTGTCGGCCATAAAACCCTCCCCGTCACCGCGAGCGCCTGCTTTAGGTTTTTTGGGCGCATCGTCTTTTTTGTCATTCCATACCCTGCCGCAATCGCGGTCAACAGCGATGGCGCCCGTTGCCGCGCTGCGGCGGTTTGCGGCTCTTCTGCCCGGCGGCAAAGCATGCCATAGAAATTAACCAATGGAACTTGCGAGAGAACGAGCGTGACCGACATTTCCTATCAGCCGCCGAAAATGGCGAAGTCCAACGGCATCGAGCTTTGCTACGACATTTTCGGCGACGCCAGTGCCGAGCCGCTGGTGCTTATCATGGGCCTCGGCGCGCAGATGATCTTCTGGGAAGACGATTTCTGCCGCGACCTCGCCGCGCGCGGCTTTCGCGTCATCCGTTTCGACAACCGCGACATCGGGCTCTCGACCAAGATGAGCGGCGGCAAGCCGCTGACGGCGATGGATTTCCTCAAGCTGCGGATTTTCAAGATCGCGCCGCAGTCCGCCTACAAGCTGTGGGACATGGCCAATGACGTGATGGGCCTTTTGGATGTTCTTGGGATCAAGAAAGCGCACATCGTCGGCCTGTCGATGGGCGGAGCCATCGCACAGGAAATCGCGATGCATCACCCCGATCGCGTGCTGTCGCTGACCTCGATCATGGCGACCAGCGGCAATCCGCGCTTGCCAAACCCGACCAAGGAAGCGATGGCGATGCTGATCGCGCCCGCGCCGAAAACAAAAGACGAATACATCTCGCGCTTCGCATCGAACTGGAAAATTCTGCGCGCCGGCAGTTTTCCCGAAGAGGAAGCGAAAGACGGCGAGCGCGCCGAGAAAACTTATGCACGCGGCCTCAACCCGGCGGGTGTCGGACGTCAGTTGCGTGCGATCCTCGCCTCCGGCGACCGCACCTCGCGGCTGCGCGGCGTGAAGGCGAAGACGCTGGTCATTCACGGCATTGTTGATCCGCTGGTGCCGGTCGCGCACGGCAAGGCCGTTGCCGCAACAATCCCCGGCGCGAAAATTCTGCTGATCGAAGGCATGGGCCATGCGCTGCCGAAGAAATTCTGGCCGGCGGTGATTGGCGGCATAGCCGATCACGCGCACAGCGTGACGAGGCACTGACCTCTGTCGTCGTCCCCGCGCAAGCGGGGACCCATAACCCCTAAGCGTTGAGTGCAAGCGAGATCGCCGCACCATTTTTGAACAGTTAGTCCAGGGAGTATGGGTCCCGGCTCGCGCTACGCTTGGCCGGGACGACGAACTCTATGCGCGATTTGGCTTTCGCCGCTTTCTTCGATGCACCCTTGACATTTTCCTATCTAGGATTATATTCCTTAGCACGAAATCGCGCGGAGGACCGATCACCCTTTGCGAGAAGCCTTGAGACAACGGTGGAGCGCCGGGAGGCGCAGCGCCTGTCGCCGACGGGCGCGCACGGTTCGCGGATGAGTCTCGCAAACTCATTTGCAAACCGCGCGAGGCGAGCCGATCGCAAGGCTTGTCTCTAAGGATGTCTCGCACACATCCTGGCGCCTCCCCGCGCTCCACCGTCCGGCCCGCGCGTTCTTGCGCAGCAGGCGGCATCGGCATGCGCGAAGGAAACTAGCCGCCGGCCCAGACGTCGAGCACGTAGCGATTGTCGGTGCCCATCTTGTCGATCCACTGCGCGGCGGCATTCTCATCCGCACCGGATTTCTCGCGATAGATGTCCGTCAGCGTTTTCTTCACGCCGGGCTCCATCTTGCTGCCATCGCCGCAGACGTAGATCACAGCGCCCTGCTCGATCAGTTTCCAGACCTTGTCTTTTTGCGCTTTGAGCTGATCCTGCACATACGTTTTCGGAGTCGACGCGCGCGAGAACGCGGTGTGCAGTTCGGTCAATCCGTCGCTGGCGAATTTTTTCAGTTCATCCGCGTAGAGAAAATCCTGATCGGGATTGCGGCAGCCGAAAAACAGCATCGACGCACCGAGCGATTTGCCGCTCTCTTTCATCGCCGCGCGCTCCTGCAAGAATCCGCGGAACGGCGCGAGGCCCGTTCCGGGTCCGATCATGACGATCGGCGTCGCGGGATTTTCCGGCAGACGGAAACCGGCCTTGGTCTCGCGCACCATCGCATGCACGGAATCTCCCGCGCGGCGGCCGGCGAGATAATTGGAGCTGACGCCTTTATAGATGCCGCGTCCGGAAATCGCCGGGCCTTCGACCACACCGACGGTGACGGTGCATTTGTTCTCGCCCGCGACCGCAGGCGACGACGAAATCGAATAATAACGCGGCGACAATAGCGAGAGCATTTCCAGATAGGTGTGGAACGGCAATTCGCACGCCGGATGTTCCTCAAGCAGATTGTAGACCGATTTGCGCTTGTTGAGAATTTCCGCGCGGTAGTGCTCGTCGTCGTTTGCGAATTTCTCCAGCTTCGGTTTCGTCATCGGGCAGCGCGTGTGCTCCGACATGATCTGGATCTGCTTGCGGGTCGCGACCTGCTGCAACTCCACAAACTCCGTCAGCAAACGACCGACCGAAACCGCGTTGTCGGTGGGCAATTGCGCGCGGCGTCCGGCCGCGACATGCAATCGCACCTGATCGGCGGGCAGAAAACCGAAGCGGCGCGCGACCGCATCGACCAGAACGGGATCGTTGCGCGGCACGATGCTCAAATGATCGCCGACGCGATAGGTCACGTTGTCCGGCAATTCCACTTCGATGTGGCGCGTCGAGCGATCCGATGGATTGGCGCCGTCGCGCCTTTGCAGTTCATCGTTGGCGAGAATCCGGATCGGCACCGCGCCGCCGGATGCGGTGATGGTGTTGACCGCGCTGTGGGCGACCGGCTCGATTTTATAGAGCGGCTCGTCATTGGCATCGCGCGCAAATCCCGTCTGCACGCCGAATTCCTTGACCGCGATCTCGCGCAGCGAAGCGAACCAGTGTTCGAACTGGCCGTCGAGATCGTCGCGCGCATCGCCCTCGCCGCGCGGAATTGCAGGCGTTCCGCCGTGCTTGGCGAGTTGCTCGTCGATCACGCGCGGGATGGACTGATAGGTCGCGAGCCAGTCGCTGTTGCCGCAGCCGAACACCGCGTAGCGCACGTCCTTGAATTCGTCCTTCGCCAGATCGCCTTGCAGCCATTTGATGAACTGCGTGGCGTTGTCCGGCGGAGCGCCGTTATACGACGCGCAGAAGATGATGACTCCGCCCTGACCTTTCAGATTGCCGACATAATCGTCGAGCGGGCCAAGTTTCGTCGCGAAGCCATTGACCTCGGCCAAATCCGCGACGCGATGCGCCAAATCTTCCGCCGTGCCGAGATTCGAGCCGTAGAGAATGAGCAGCGGCGTGTTATGGCCGGGACGCACGCGCGCGGGCGCGCTTCCGCCTGCACTTTCCGCAACGGCAGCGCCGGGCCGCGCGACAATCGTGCGATCCTTGTCGGAGCGCGCGCGCACCTTGATCTTGAAGCCGTCGGGCTTGATGGTGAGCGTTTCCTTCAGATGCATCTGGTAACGCTCGTGATCGACCAGCTTGAAACGTTGCAGGATCATGCCGAGCGCGAGTGCCGCTTCGTGCATCGCGAATCCACGGCCGATACAGGCGCGCTGACCGTTGCCGAACGGCTTCCACGCATTCGCGGGACGTTTCGATTCAACCTCACGGCTGAAATTCTCCGGATCGAACTTGTCGGGGTTCGGTCCCCACACTTTCGGATCGCGGTGCAGCGCCATCACCAAGACAGTGACGAACGTGCCTTTCTTCAGTTTGTATTTGCCGCCGATGACTTCATCCTTGAGCGGCGAGACGCCGTAAGCCGGCGCGGGCGGCCACATCCGCAGCGTTTCCTTGAGAATCTTGGAAATGTAGTGAAGCTGCGTCACCTGCTGGAACGTCGGCTTGGCATTGACATCCGCGCCGAGCACGCGATCGACTTCCTCATAGGCTTTCGCCAGCACGTCCGGGTGCTTGAGCATCGCGTAGATCGCGCAGGACAGCAGACCCGAGGTGGTCTCATGGCCCGCGATCAGGAACGTGTTGATCTGGTAGCGGATGTTGACGTCGTCGAGCTGCTCGCCGGTGACTTTGTCGACGCCGGTCATCATGGCATTGAGCATGTCCTTGGTACCGGCGGCGGCATCCGCGTTCTTGCGGCGCTCGGCGACGATTTCGTCCACCATCTTGTTCATGAAGGCCACGTCTTCGGCCATGTCGGCGCGGCGCGCGCGCATGAACACGTTTTCCAGCGGCAGGCCGCGCGTCATCATGATGGTCTCTAACGAACGCACCAGCGCGCCGACGAAGGGGTGATAGTCCTCGCGATAGAACGAATTGAAGCGATAGTCGAAACCGCACAGCCCAATGGTGTCGAGCGTCAGCGCCGTCATGTCGTGAACGACGTCGATTTCGTCGTCGGCGTTGAGGCGCTCCCATTTCTTGACGAGCTGTTCGGCGATATCGACCATCATCGGGTGATAGGATTGCATCGCGCGGCCGCCGAACGGCGACAGCAGGATGTTGTGCGCCTTGTTCCAGTTCGGCTCGGTGGTGTCCGCCGTAAAGAGTCCGTCGCCGCCGATGGCGCGCACGCGGCGCAGCGCACCGCGCACCGCCTTGTCGAAACGCTTTTCGTCGCTCAGTTCATCGACCAGATCGAAGCCGCCGACGATCACCAGTGGCTGACCCATCATGTCGAGCCAGAAAATCGGACCCAGTTCCTTGGTCTTGCGGACCAGATCCTGCACGGGGGCAGTCGAATCCAGCGACAGCATGTTGCCGATCACCGGCTGCTTCGGCGGATGCGGAATCGGATTCAGCGCATTGGAGGACGCCATCTTGGAACAGTCTCCTAAACCCACGTGATTTGTTTTTTATCCCGGCCTACGCCGGATTTACCGTCAGGCTAATGCGCCACACGTCCTTTGCAAAGCGATTTGGCCGCCAGCCGTTCTGGCATGCAAGCATCAGGCGAAGCGCCGTTTACGCCATTCGGCGATTGTGGCGCTCACCTCGCCGGGCTTTTCCTGTTGCGTCCAATGGCCGCTGCCCTTGACCAGATGTTTTTCCAGATCGGGGACGATTTTTTTCATCCCGTCGCAGGCCGATGGCGGCAGCACCTCATCGTGCTCGGCCATAATCATCAGCGACGGCACGCGCACGGTGTGATCGATGTGCGCCGAACGCTGCCAGTTGCCGGTCATGTTGCGATACCAGTTGATGCCGCCGGTGAAGCCGGATTTCTTGAAGGCATCGACGAAAACCTGCATTTCTTCCGCTGAGAGAATTTTCTCGCGTGGATCGAGCTTGGCGTCATAGCCTGCGACCATCTGCGGAAACGCCATGTTCAATTTCGGAGACGCGCCGAGACCTGCGGCCGGCGGCCCGTCGGACTGCGCAACCGGCGCAGACTTGCGCGGCATCGGCTTGCGCATGAAAAAATCGAATGCTTCAGGGACGCGGCTGTCGAAAATCTTGTCGGCCTTGCGCGACAGATCCTGAAACTGTGCGATGTAGAGGTGATCGCCATATTTTTTCCGCAACAGCGCGATAGGGTCTTCCGACGTGCGCGGCGTATGCGGTGTGTTGACGCCCACCACCCCCGCCACCCGGTCGGGATAGCGCAGCGGCATTTGCCAGACGATGAACCCGCCCCAGTCGTGACCGACGAAAATTGCTTTCTTGATTTTCAGATGATCGAGCAATCCAACCAAATCAGCCGTGAGATTTTCGATCGAATAGTCTTCGACCTTCTCCGGACGATCGGTCGCGCCGTAACCGCGCTGATCCGGCGCGATGACGCGAAAGCCCGCTTCACTCAAATCCTTGATCTGGTGACGCCAGGAAAACGCCATTTCCGGCCAGCCGTGACACAGCACGATTGGAGTCGTGTCCGACTTCGGACCTGCTTCGTAAAAGCCCAAGCGAATGCCGTTGACATTCGCAAATTGCAGCGGCGGCATTTCAATCATAGCGAAAGCCGCGTCTCAGCTTGCCGCGCCTGACATCGTTTCGGGCAATGCATAGGCCGCCTGAAGTTTCGCAAATTCCTCCGGCAGCATGTCCGCCATATGCTTCACGTCGGGAATGACGTTGGCGCCCGCGATGAAGCCGAAATCGAGCTGATCGCGATAACTCTGCACGGTGATATTGAGCGCAAGGCTATGCGTCGCAATCGATACCGGGAAGATGTGCAGCAGCTCCGCACCGACCGCATATAATGTCTGGCGCGGGCCCGGCACATTCGAGATCGTCACGTTCGCAGCAGGCGGCAGCACGTCCGACAGGCTTGAGCGGCTGTAAAGCAGCGCCAAGACCTGTACGACGATCGGCGCACCGAGCATCGAGATGTTCGACATCGACGGCATCAGCGCCCGCAGCGGATGCGACATTTCCTTGGATTTCGCCGACTGCGCGATAATCGCTTCCATGCGCGCCTTCGGGTCTTCGATGTCGGTCGCCAGCGAACACACCATGCCGAACACCTGATTGTTGGCTTCGGTGTTGCCTTCCTCGCGCAATGAAATCGGAACGCCGGCCGTCAGCGACTTCGCCGGCAGCGCGCCCTCCTCGATCAGAAAACGCCGCAGCACGCCGCTCGACACGGCCATCACGACGTCGTTGAGCTTGCCGCCCGCTTTCTTCGCCAGCGCCTTGGCGTCCGGCAAAGAAATTGAAACAGCCGCAAAGCTGCGTTCGGACGACACGGCCTTGTTCAGCACGGACGGCGGCGAGATCAATCCCGCAATGTCGCGGCGCGTGTTCGGATCGGAAATCTTGCTCACCATGTCGGTGACGCTTTTCACCATTTCCGGCACGTTGCCAAGAAATTTCATCCCGGTCTCAAGCTGGAACATCGCGTTGTCGAACAGGATCGAGCCGATGTCGCTCTTGCCGCTGCGCGGCAGGTCGAAATTCTTGGCGCTCGACGCGTCGAGCGGCTTGCGCCACAGCGTCGTGTAGGAATCGACGAAGTTGGCCGCAATGTCGCGCGGCTCGTTGGACTGCACGACGCGCGCGGTCGGCGGCGGCACCTCGCGCGGCGTCGGCGAAATGTCGTAGACCATATTTGTGAGTGCCGCGCCCGCGCCGCCATCGATGCAGGCGTGATGAATTTTCGAGTAAAGTCCGATCTCGCCGTTCTCCATGCCTTCGAAGACATAGAATTCCCACAATGGACGTGCACGGTTGAGAAGTTTCGCGTGGATCCACCCCACCGTCTGTTCGAGGATGTGGCGGTTGCCCGGCGCCGGAAGGCTGGCGCGGAAAATGTGGCGGTTGATGTCGAACTGATCGTCCTCCACCCAGCTCGGATGATCGATGTCGACGGGCGCTTTCTCAAGCCGCGATTTCAAGATCGGCGCGATGTGCAATCGGCCCGCGATCATCTTCTTGAAGTCCTCGAAGAAGTTTCCCTCGTAGCCTTCGCGCGGCTTGAAGATCGCCATGCTGCCGACATGCATCGGCGTCTCGGGCGTCTCGAGATACAGGAACGACGCGTCCATCGACGACAGCTTCTTGGCCTTACTCATGTTACTCTCCTCTGACAGCCAATCGTCGCCTTGAGGCGCTTCTGATCTGGCACCGACTCCTTAAGCACGCACGTGTTCTGGCCGCGCATAGGCAAGCGCGAACGGTCCCGAACGATCGAATGGATGAAACTCGCCTTCATGCTGCGCGAGGCGATCGGCGACCGCCCAAAGCGCAGCCGCGTTGACGCCGATGCCGATATGGCTCGCAAGCGTGATCTCGATATTTTCCGCCGTGTCGTTTTCCTTCACCAGACACGTTTCCCAGTTCACGATTCCGTCGGTGCGGGTGAACAGCGAACTCGTCGGTACCGGAAGATCGCCCGCGAGCTTCTGAATGTCCCTGATGTCGGCGTCGTCGATGGTCTCGCCCGACACCATTTCATAGACGCGCTTGGCGTTGGTCGCGGTGATGTCGCCGGAAAACGGACTGCCGAGCGTGACGACGTAGCGCACCATCTCCGGCATATGCAGCGCGAGATCGCGCGCGTAGACTCCGCCGAGCGACCAGCCGACCAGACTGACCTTGCGGCCGGTCGTGTTGTGAACGCTCATCAGCAGCTTGCGGAGTTTTTCGCGCATGCTGTAGACGCCGCCGACATTGCGTCCAAGTCCCCAAGGATGCGACGAGAAACCCTGCACATCGAGATACCGTCGCAGGATCAGCGTCGAGACGTCGGTCGCAAGAAGTCCCGGCAAAACCAGAACGGGATGACCGTCGCCGCGCGGTGCAGCCAGCAACGCAGGCGACAGCATCAGCGTCGCATTCAGTTCAAACAATCCTCGGCCTTCGGCGAGAAAAAGTCCGAGATTCGGCGGCCGAAGCCGTTTGTTGCCGCTGGCGTCCACATCCATCATCGCTTCACTCTAGAAGCATGTTGAACGCCATGCCAACCGCTGTTTGGCTCGCTTGCCATTGGATGCCGGTCGTGGTGAATTTTATTGCTTTGCAGCAATGTCGCGGCGGCCTTGGCAACCATGCGGCTGAGTGCCTCGGTTGAGCGTCACGCATCGACCACAGCTTCGCGGTAAACGGATTTCGATGAGCACGTATCGCCTCGATCATCTATTCGCACCTCGCTCGATTGCGCTGGTCGGCGGCAGCCCGAAGCCGAACTCGGTCGGCGGCGCAACGCTCCGCAATCTGAAAGCCGGCGGTTTCGACGGGCCCATCGACATCATCAACCGCAAATATCCGGACATCGAAGGCATCAAGACGCGGCGCGATTTCAAGGATCTGCCGCATGTGCCGGATCTGACGATCATCTGCGTGCCGCCGTCCGCCGTTCAGGGCGTGGTGAAAGCCGCAAGCGCGCACGGTTGCCCGTCCGCGATGGTGCTGACCGCAGGTCTCGGCCTCGGAACCGGATCGTTTACCGAGACGATTTCGCAGACCGCGCGCGTCACGGGACTTCGATTGATCGGGCCGTCGCTCGGCGTGCTGGTGCCGCGCGCGAAACTCAATGCCAGCTTCGCATCGCGATTGCCGAAAGACGGCGATTTGGCACTCATTTCGCAATCGGGCGCGATTTCGACCGCGCTGGTGGAATGGGCCTCGAACCGCAACATCGGATTTTCCGCCATCGCGTCGATGGGCGAAAATCTCGACGTCGATTTCGGCGATCTCCTGGATTATTTCGCGCTCGATCCGCAGACCCGCGCGATCCTGATGTATGTCGAGTCGATTACAGATGCGCGAAAATTCATGTCGGCGGCCCGTGCCGCAGCGCGCGTCAAGCCGGTCGTCGTTATCAAATCCGGCCGCCATCGTCAGGGCGCGCGGGCGGCAGCGACGCATACCGGCGCGCTCGCAGGCGCGGACGAAGTTTATGAAGCTGCGTTCCGCCGCGCGGGCCTGTTGCGCGTGCTCGACATGGAGGAACTGTTTTCCGCAGCCGAGACTTTGGGTCATCTGCAATCGTCGCACGGTCATCGCCTCGCCATTCTCACCAATGGCGGCGGCCTCGGCGTGCTCGCCGTGGACAGGCTGATCGATCTCGGCGGCGAACTCGCGCCATTGTCCGATGAGGTACGAAAGAGCCTCGGCAAATTCCTGCCCGAACGCTGGTCGAACGCCAACCCGATCGACATTCTCGGCGACGCCGACGGCGAGCGTTACGCGAGAGCCTGCGAACACATTCTCGGCGACACCGCCAACAACGCGCTTCTGGTGATGAACGCGCCGAACACGCTGGCCTCTCCGATTGAATCGGCGATGTCGGTGGCGGCGGCCGTCAAGCGTTATCGCGACGAGACTCACTCCCGAAAACCCGTGTTCGCCGCATGGGTCGGCGACAGCGGTACGGCGACAGGCGTGTTCAGTGCCGCCAACATTCCGCATTTCGCCAACGAGGCCGACGCCGTGCGCGGCTTCATGCATATCGTGCGCTACCGTGAAGGTCTCGATGTCGCGATGCAGACGCCGCCGAGCCTGCCGGAAAATTTCGTGCCGGACGCCGCAGCCGCGCGCGCCATCCTGCAAAACGCGCTCAAGCAGAAACGAACCTGGCTCAATCCGGTCGAGATCGCCGAACTGTTCGCGGCGTATTCCATTCCGATTGCGTCGGCGGTTCTCGCCCGCGATCCGGAACAGGCCGCGCGGGCCGCGATGCCGCTTCTGGCCGAAGGCAATACCGTCATCGTCAAAATCAGTTCGCCGGACATTTTGAGCAAATCCGATGTCGGCGGAGTGCGGCTGAACCTCACCAGCGAGCGCGCAGTCCATGACGCCAGCGCCGACATCATCCAGCGCGCACGGGCCATGAAGCCGCGTGCATTGATCGAAGGCGTCACCGTTCATCCGATGATCCTGCGTCCCAAGGCGCGCGAACTGATCGCAGGCCTCGCCGACGATCCGACATTCGGACCGGTGGTTGTGTTCGGACGCGGCGGCACCGCTGTCGAAGTCATCAACGACAAGGCGCTGGCGTTGCCGCCGCTCGATCTCAATCTGGCGAAAGACCTGATCGCGCGCACGCGCGTATCGCGAATTCTGAAGAGCTACCGCGATGTGCCGGCTGCCGATGAAGGCGCGGCGGCGCTCACATTGGTCAAGATCGCCCAGATGGCGGCGGACCTGCCGGAAATCCGCGAACTCGACATCAATCCCCTGCTTGCCGACAAGGACGGCGTGATCGCCGCCGACGCGAGAATGACCATCGCGCCGGTCAGCGAAAGCGTGCGCGGTTCGGGCCACTATCGCTTCGCCATCAAGCCTTACCCCAAAGAATGGGAACGGCATGCGCGGCTGAAGGACGGAAGAGGCATTTTCATCCGTCCGGTTCGGCCCGAGGACGAACACCTTTATCCTGAGTTTTTCAAACAGGTGAGCGCCGAGGACATCCGGCTCCGGTTCTTTTCCGCCATGAAAGAACTCACGCACCCCTTCATCGCGCGCCTGACGCAACTCGATTACGCGCGCGCGATGGCGTTCATCGCCATCGAGGAAACCACCGGCAAGATGCTGGGCGTGGTGCGCCTGCATACGGACGCGGATTTCGAGAGCGCCGAATACGCCGTTCTGGTGCGATCCGATCTGAAGGGACTGGGCCTCGGCTGGATGCTGATGCAGCTCATCATCGAATATGCCCGCGCCGAGGGCGTGCGTGCCATTCGCGGTCAGGTGATGGGCCAGAACAAGACGATGCTCGACATCAATGCGCGCCTCGGCTTCACGATCAAGCCGGACCCGCAAAACACCGACCTGATGCTGGTCGTGCTGCCGATTGCCAAACAGCCGAAATAGGCTTACGCGTCAGACTAAAGGGAGCGTCATGTCCAGACTGGTCGTTTCAATGATTATCGCCGCCGCTTTCATCATCGGCGTCTATTTCATCGCGCCGGACGCGATCCTGCATCGCTAGGGGATCAGCACGGCCCGGCCGACCAGCTTGCCTTTATGCAAGTCCATCAGCGTCTCATCGGCTCTGGATAATGGGCGCGTGACGACGGGGATCGGCGCGATTTTCTTCTCGATCACCAGATCGATCAGTTCCTGCGTTTCCTTGACGTTGCCGACATAGCTGCCTTCGATCGTGATCGCGCGCATCGGAATCAGCGGCAGCGCCCATGTCGCGCCGCCGCCGAACAGTCCGACCATCACGAGCTTGCCGCCCTTGCTCAGACAATCGAACCCGAGCTGCGAGGTCTGCGCGTTGCCGACGAGATCGATCGCGCCGTAGATTGGCTCGCCGGCTTTGGTCATGATCTGTTGAAGTGCATCCGGCGCAGCACCGTCGACAGCCGCGAGTGCGCCGGCCTTCATCGCCGCTTCGCGCTTTTCCTTGTCGATGTCGACGACGATGGCGCCCTTGCCGCCCATCGCCTTCAACAACGACAAGGCCATCAGCCCAAGACCGCCTGCACCGAAGATGACGATGGGATGTTTCAGATGCGGCTTGAGCTTCTTGAGGGCGCTGTAGGTTGTGACGCCTGAGCAGGCATAAGGCGCGGCCGTCACCGGATCGAGACCTTTCAGATCGACCAGATGGCGCGGATTCGGCACCGTGATGTAATCGGAATAGCCGCCGTCGCAGTAGACGCCGAGCGAATTCGGCTTCAGGCACATATTTTCTTCATCGGCCAGACAAAGCTCGCACTTGCCGCAGCCGAGCCACGGATAGACCAGCCGCACATCGCCGGCTTTTACGCCCTTTGCATCCGGCCCAAGCGCGACGACTTCGCCGACGGTTTCATGCCCCATCGTCAAAGGCAGCGAGACACCGCGATCCTTCAGCGACAGCGGCTTGCGGCCATGACCGAGTTCATAGCCGCCCTGCCAGATGTGCAGATCGCTGTGACAGACGCCCGCAGCTTTGACTTTGAGCAGAACCTGCGTGCCGGTCGGCTGCGGCGTTGCGGAATCGACTTCCGCCAGGGGGCCGTTGAATTCGGTCACTCGAAAGCTCTTCATCGCGCGTCTCCCGCCTTTTTTATTCTCCACTGAGGCTAGGCGATTGAGGGCGGCGCGGCCATTGTCAAATTCGCTTGACGTCGCGAGTTGTTTTCATCCCCGCACGCGGATATGCAGCTATAGTCCGCACAACAACAAGAACATTCGAGGAAACCGTGCCCGCCAGCGAACTCATTCGCGCCACCGCCTGCCAACTGGTCGAACGCCTCCGCTCCGGCGACATCACCCCCCACCATCTGCTCGACGCGCTCGAATCGCGCATCGCCGAGATCGACGGCAAGGTGAACGCACTCCCCACCCTCTGTTTCGATCGCGCGCGCGCTCATGCCGACCGCTTAATAAAGCTACCGATCGATAAACGCGGATTGCTCGCGGGCATGCCGGTGCCGATCAAGGATTTAACGGACGTTGCCGGCGTGCTGACGACGCAAGGCTCGCCGATCTTCAAGGATAATGTCGCGGCAAAATCCAACATCGTCGTTGAAAATCTCGAGGCGAATGGCGGGATCGTTTACGCGAAATCGAACACGCCGGAATTCGGCGCGGGCGCGCAGACGTTCAACGAAGTATTCGGCGCGACACTCAATCCGTGGAATTTGTCGCGCTCGGCATCGGGATCCTCGGGCGGTGCGGCGGCCGCGCTTGCAAGCGGTACGGCATGGCTCGCGCACGGCACCGATGTCGGCGGATCATTGCGCAACCCGGCAAGTTTCTGCGGCATCGTCGGCATGCGTCCGAGCATCGGACGGGTCGCGCATACGCCGAACGGAATGATCGACCGCACATTGAGCGCCGATGGACCGATGGCTCGCAACGTTGAAGACCTCGCGCTGCTGCTCGACGCAATGTCCGGCGAGCATGCGGGCGATCCATTGTCATTGCCGCGTCTGCCGACGTCATTCCTTGTCGCCGCGCGTTCGGGCACAAAACCGAAGCGTGTTGCCTATTCGCCTGATTTGGGAATTTCTCCGGTCGATCCCGAAGTTGCCGACATCACGCGCAAAGCTGCGCAGCGTTTCGCGGACGCGGGCGTCATCGTCGAGGAAGCGCATCCCGATCTGCGCGAAGCCGCCGAATGCGCCCACGCGCTGCGCGCCTTCGACTACGCGATCACAAAATCGAAACTCTTGCGCCAGCATCGCGATCTGCTGAAGCCCGAAGTGATCTGGAATATCGAGCAAGGCCTCAAGCTGTCGATGGCAGACATCGAGCGTGCCGAGGCGCAGCGCGTGACGCTGACCAATCGCGCACTTGCGTTCTTCGAGACCTACGATCTCTTGCTGTGCCCGACAACCATCGTCGGACCTTTCCCCGTCGAGCAGCGATATCTTGCCGAATGCAACGGCGTAAAATTCGACAGCTATGTCGGCTGGCTCACCATCGTATCGGCGATCACGCTGATATGTTCGCCCGCGCTGTCGATTCCCTGCGGCTTCAACCGCGAGAATCTTCCTATCGGATTGCAGATCGTCGGGCCGCCGCGCAGCGAAGGCCGCGTTCTCGCTGCGGGTAGAATGTTGGAAGGTATTTTCGGGCTTCGCAGCCAGACGCCGATCGATCCGCGGCCTGCGTCCTGACTGCACTTGCAATCGCGCGCTTTGCGTGAAAGAAAATTCGGAACGCTTGCGAGATACAACATGGCTGCACCGAAACCTCCCGCATTCGAGACCTTGAGCCTGCATGCGGGCCAGCATCCCGATCCGATCACCGGATCGCGTGCCACGCCGATTCATCAAACGACATCCTATGTGTTTCAGGATGCCGATCACGCGGCCTCGCTGTTCAATCTCGAACGCGCCGGTCATATCTACACGCGCATTTCCAACCCGACCACGGCGGTGCTTGAAGAGCGTCTCTCAGCTCTTGAGAATGGCGTCGGCGCTGTGTGCACGGCGAGCGGCATGGCGGCGCTGCATCTGGCCATCGCGACGATCCTCGACGCGGGCGATCATATCGTCGCATCCGCATCGCTCTACGGCGGAACCATCAATCTTCTGACGCACACACTGCCGCGCTTCGGCATCACCACAACCTTCGTAAAGCCGCGCGATCTCGACGGCATCCGCAAGGCCATCGGGCCGAAGACCAAACTCGTCATCGGCGAAACCATCGGCAATCCGGGCCTTGAAGTGCTGGACATTTCCGCCGTCGCCGACATCGCGCACAGAGCGGGCATTCCGCTTCTGATCGACAACACATTCGCGACGCCTTTTCTGTCGCGGCCCATCGAGCTTGGCGCGGACATCGTGATGAACTCGATCACCAAATGGATCGGCGGACACGGCATCGCCATCGGCGGCGTCATCGTCGATGGCGGACATTTCGACTGGGAGAAATCCGGCAAGTTTCCGACGCTGACGACGCCCTATGCCGGATATCACGGCATCGTCTTCGCCGAAGAATTCGGCCCCGCCGCATTCATCATGCGCGCGCGGGCGGAAGGGCTGCGCGATTTCGGCGCGTGCATTTCGCCGACCAACGCGTTCCAGATTCTACAGGGCATTGAGACGCTGCATGTGCGGATGCAGCGGCACATCGACAACGCAGCCGCCGTGCTCACATTCCTGAAAGACAACAAGGCCGTCGAATGGGTTCTGCATCCGACGCTCGACAGCCATCCGGATCATGCGCTCGCCAAGAAGCTCTTGCCGCGCGGCGCGGGCTCGATCATCACTTTCGGCATCAAGGGCGGGCGCGATGCCGGCCGCAGATTCATCGAGGCATTGAAACTCGTCAGCCATGTGGCAAACGTGGGCGACGCAAAGACGCTCGTCATTCATCCGGCCAGCACGACGCATCAGCAGATGAACGCCGAGCAGTTGAAAACAGCCGGCATCGGCGAGGAATTGATCCGGCTGTCCATCGGCATTGAGTCCGCCGAGGACATCATCGGCGATCTCGGCCAGGCGCTTCGCTTCTCGCAAAAGGCGTGACCATGAAACTGACGGTCGACGGACACGACGTTTATGCGGTGACGGGCGGCAAGCCGCTCGATCTGAAACTGCCGCTGATCGTGTTTCTGCACGGCGCGGGCTTCGATCATTCGATCTGGGCTTTGTTCGCACGCTGGTTTGCGCATCACGGCTACAGCGTGCTTGCGCCAGACCTTCCCGGACACGGACGCTCGAAGGGTGCGCTGCTCACCTCAATCGACGCGATGGCCGACTGGACCGTCAAACTGATCGAGGCCGCCGGTGCGTCGAAAGCGCGGCTTGTCGGTCATTCAATGGGCGCGCTGATCGCACTCGACGCAGCGTCGTGCCATCCGGACAAAGTCTCGGGTCTGTCGCTGATCGGCGTCGGCGCTGCGATGCCCGTGTCGGACGATTTGCTGAATGCCGCGAAAGCGAACGACCACGCAGCCGTCGACATGGTGTCGATCTGGGGCTTTGGATACACAGCCGGACTTGGCGGCTCGCTCTCGCCCGGATTGTGGATGATGGGCGGCGGACAGCGGTTGCTCGAAGGCAATCCGTCCGGTGTCCTGTTCAACGATCTTGCGGCGTGCAATGCCTACAAGAACGCAGCGGACGCCGCCGCGAAAGTCAAAGTACCGACGACACTCATTCTCGGCGAGCGCGATATGATGACGCCGCTGAAGTCCGGCAGGCAACTGACGTCGGCGATTGCGGGATCGAAGGAAATCGTTCTGCGCGGCGCGGGACACATGTCGATGGCGGAACGTCCCGACGAGGTGCTGGCTGCGCTGCGTGTTTAATGCTTCGAGAGAGACATGCCGGGCGTGTCCATCAGAACTTCGCTGAACGGAAATTCCAGCACGATCTCGCCGTCTTCGCCGGTTACTTCAAGAACAGCGTTCAGCAGCCGCGGCGTCTGGCCCTCTTCGCGCAGCAATTCGGTGATCGTCACGCGCGCGACCGTCCACGCCTGATCTGGGTCGCGCAGTTCAACGCCTTCGGGATCGGGGACGTAAGAATCGTCGATGCGAGTATTGAAAAAGTATCGCGGCATGCGCGTTATCTATTGCCGGTGAGCCATGCGCGCAAGTCCGGTACCGCAGTCGTGAATGGCAGTTGATCTTGCATCGGGAAATGAGGCCTAACTGGCAAGCCTGCTTCGGAGCCAGTTTTTGCCAGCCATCATTACCGATCCGGTCTTTTACTTTGTCGCCATTCCGGCCGTCGTGCTGCTCGGGCTCGCCAAAGGCGGCTTTGCCGGTCTTGGCATCGCCTCGACGCCGATGCTGGCGCTTTATCTGCCGCCGCTCGAAGCGGCCGCGCTGATTCTGCCGATCCTCATCACGCAGGATCTGATTTCGACCTACGTCTATCGCAAGGACTGGAACGCGTGGAATCTGAAAGTCATGCTGCCCGGTGCCGTGATCGGCATGGCGCTCGCGTGGCTTCTGGCAGCTTATTTGTCTGACGCATTGATCCGTATCCTCGTCGGCGGCATCGGCCTCGCATTCGTTGCCAACACATGGCTGCGGCGGAAGAAGATCAAGCCGCACAAGGCGACAGCCGCAAGCGGCGCAATCTGGGGTGCGGTGTCAGGCTTTACATCATTCATGACGCAAGGCGGCGGCCCGCCGTTTCAGGTTCACGTCCTGCCGCAACGCCTGCCGAAGATGACACTGGTCGGAACCACGACGATCTTCTTCACCGTTGTCAATCTGCTGAAAATCGGCCCGTATTTCGCGCTCGCGCAGTTCACGCCGAAGAATTTCGTCACATCGCTGCTGTTGCTGCCGATTGCGGTTGCCGCCAATTTCTGCGGCATCTGGCTGGTGAAGCGCACACCGACCGACCTGTTCTACCAGATCGCCTATGCGTTGCTGCTCGTAATCTCGCTGATCCTGTTCTGGCAGGGCGTGTCGGCGTTGCGCTAGATCATCGGCAGGCTCGACGGCTCCTTGCCGAGCGGAAATGCTTTCTCGATTGCCGCGATGTCCTCCGCGCTGAGAACAATATCGCCGGCGGCGGCGTTTTCCGCTGCATGCTGCGCGGAGGACGCTTTCGGAATCGCGAACACGAACTTGCGGCGAGTCAAAAAGCCGAGCGCCACCTGATGCGGCGTCACCCCGAGCCGCGCGGCGATCTGCGCCAGTACCTTACCCTTGGGCGACTGCGGCGACGGAAAATCGTCATGCCCGAACGGCGAATACGCAACAACAGCTACGTTGTTCGCCTCACACCATGGAATCACGGAGTGTTCGATGGCGCGCTCATTCAGATGATACAGCACCTGATTGCAGGCGATGCGGCCTTTGCCCGCGACGTCCAGCAGTTCATCGAGATCGTCCGCGTCGAAATTGCTGACGCCCCATGAGCGGATTTTTCCGGCGCGGACCAGTTCATCGAACGTGGCAACCGTCTCCTCAAGCGGATACTGCCCGCGCCAGTGCAGCAGATAGCAGTCGAGCCGGTCGGTCCGCAAACGCTTGAGCGATCGCTCGCAGGCCTGAATGGTTCCCTTGCGCGACGCATTGCTCGGCAAAACTTTCGAGACGATAAAAACGCCGTCGCGCTGTCCGTCGATGGCATCGGCGGCCACAAGTTCAGCGTCGCCATACATTTCGGCGGTGTCGATATGCGTCATGCCGAGATCGATGCCACGGCGCAGCGCCGCGACCGCAGACTTCCGGTCACCATGATCGATGTACCAGGTGCCCTGCCCGATGGCGGACACATCCACATTCGCCGCGCCGAATTTTTTCTGTTTCACGATTCAGTATCCCGTCATTTCGAGATAGCCGACGCCGGTATGGCTCCCGCGAAACGAGATCGGCCCTTCCCAATAAGCAAACCGCGTTCCCATCCAGCTTTTTGGATTGAGCGGCCATATATCGACGTTCAGATCGCGGCCGGCAATCGCGACGGCCCACGATGTCGGAATCCTGCGGCCTTCGATCTCGGTAAAATCTTTCGGTGCCATCGAAATCAAATCCGGCGCAAGCGGCATCGACTGTCCATCCGCCGCGATCCAGTTGCCCGCGAGGAAATTGCCGCCGTCCTTCTGCCGCAACCTGAACAGCATCGCCTTTTCACCTGAATCCAGATGCAATGAGAGCCAGTCCCAGCCGGTCTGGTCGGACGCAAGCGGCTGGCTGCTCCATTCGCGATCCATCCAGGCCTGCCCGGTCACTTCAACCGGCTTGCCGTCGAACACGATCTGGCCGCTCGCGCGGAAGAATGGCTGGCTGAAATAATACGATGCCTGTCCCCGCTCGGATTTCTGGCTGTAACCTCTCTCGCCCTGAAGAACGAGAGGCTGCGTTGCGATCATCTGTAACGAAAATTCAAAATTCGCGCCCACCGCCGACATCGTCAGCGGCGAGATCGTGCGCGGCAAAAATTTTTCGCCTGCGCGCATGTCCCATGAATCGATCCAGGCGTGAAACGTATCTGATTCC
>BFBZ01000391.1_pt1 | contig 45543 bp, 36 predicted proteins | sample 1888401 | NCBI WGS metagenome assembly BFBZ01 (sample SAMD00112614, study PRJDB3348) | symbiont metagenome | host: Chara braunii | reverse complement strand
CGGATCGGCGGCACCCAGATGTTGGACAGGCCCGGCACCTTGACGATGCGGTCGAGCTCTTCGACCAGCTTGTCCTGGGTCATGCCGGCGCGCCATTGATCCTTTGGCTTGAACTGGATGGTGGTCTCGAACATCTCCAGTGGCGCGGGGTCGGTGGCCGACTCGGCGCGGCCGGCCTTTCCGAACACGGTCGCCACTTCGGGCACTGTCTTGATCAGGCGGTCGGTCTGCTGCAACAGCTGGGACGCCTTGCCCGCCGAGAGGCCTGGCAAGGCCGAGGGCATGTACAACAGGTCGCCTTCATCCAGCGGTGGCATGAACTCGCCACCGATGTGCTGCAACGGCCACAGGCTGGCCACCAGGAGCACGGCGGCCACGCCGATCGTCAGCTTGGGTGCTCTGAGCACCGCATTCAGGAGCGGGCGGTACACAGCGATCAAGAATCGGTTCAGCGGGTTCTTGTTCTCATCCGGGATCTTGCCCCGGATCAAGTAGCCCATGAGGACCGGGATCAGCGTCGCGGACAACCCTGCAGCCGCTGCCATCGCATAGGTCTTGGTGAACGCCAGCGGCGAGAACAAGCGACCTTCCTGCGCTTCCAGTGTGAACACCGGGATGAATGACAGCGTGATGATCAGCAGCGAGAAAAAAAGTGCCGGTCCGACCTCGGCTGCCGAATCACCGATCACGCGCCAATGTGTCTCGCCCTTGAGTTCTTCATCGGGGTGCTCATGGTTCCATTTTTCGATGTGCTTGTGCGCGTTCTCGATCATCACCACTGCGGCATCGACCATGGCGCCGATCGCGATCGCAATGCCACCCAAGGACATGATGTTGGCGTTGACACCCTGGTAGCGCATCACGATGAAGGCGGCCAGGATTCCGATGGGCAGTGAAACAATCGCGACGAAGGCCGAGCGCAGGTGGAACAGGAAGATGAAACACACCACCGCGACGACGATGAACTCCTCGATCAGCTTGTGCGAGAGGTTTTCGACCGCGCGCTCGATCAGGTTCGAGCGATCGTAGGTCGGCACGATCTCCACGCCCTTGGGCAGGCTGGCCTGCAGGCTCTTGAGCTTGTCCTTCACGGCGTCTATTGTTTCCAATGCGTTCTTGCCGGAGCGCATCACGATGACGCCGCCCGCAACTTCGCCTTCTCCGTCGAGTTCGCCGATGCCGCGCCGCATCTCGGGCCCCATCTGGATGCGGGCCACGTCGCCCAGACGCACCGAGACGCCTGCCTCGGTGGTCATCAGGGGAATCTTGCGGAAATCATCCAGGGTCTTCAGGTAGCCCGAGGCCCGCACCATGTACTCGGCCTCGCCCAATTCGAGCACCGAGCCACCGCTTTCCTGGTTGGCCTTTTGGATGGCCTCGACCACCTTGCTGTGCGTCAGGTTGTAGCCTCGCAGCCGGTCCGGATCGAGCACGACCTGGTACTGCTTGACCATGCCACCGATCGAGGCAACCTCGGCCACATTGGCAACGGTCTTGAGTTCGTATTTCAGGAACCAGTCCTGCAGCGCCCGCAATTGCGAGAGGTCGTGGTTGCCGCTGCGATCCACCAGCGCATACGAGTAGACCCAGCCCACCCCGGTGGCATCAGGCCCGAGCGAGGCCTTCGCGCTGGCCGGCAGGCGCGATTGCACCTGGTTCAGGTACTCCAGCACTCGGGAACGAGCCCAGTAGAGGTCGGTGCCGTCCTCGAACAGCACATAGACGAACGAGTCGCCGAAGAATGAGAACCCCCGGACCGTCTTTGCACCCGGAACCGACAGCATCGTCGTCGTGAGGGGATAGGTGATCTGGTTCTCCACGATCTGCGGCGCCTGTCCCGGATAGGTGGTGCGGATGATGACCTGCACGTCCGAGAGGTCCGGCAGCGCATCGAGCGGCGTACGCGTCACGGAATACACGCCCCAGGCGCTGACCATGACGGTGGCCAGCAGCACCAGGAAGCGGTTGACGATCGACCAGCGAATCAGCTTGGCGATCATTGCTTCTTCTCCATCGATCCCATCGGCATCGTGTCCTTGGCGGCGGGCGCGGGTATCGGCATGGGCGTTGCTCCCGGGCCGGCAGGTTCGATCCGCGTCAGCACCGGCAGGCCCTCCTTGCTCATCTGGAAAGCGAAGTTCACGGTCTGACCCGGCTTCAGGCCCGGTGCAACACCGCCGGCCGGCTTGCCGAAGTCCATCGTCATGGCACCCCACTGCATCGAGGGGATCGGTTCATGCGACAAGGAAACGGTGTCTTTGCCGACGGCCTCGACCTTGGCCTTGCCGGTGTGCTCGACGGCCGCTGTGGCCGCGCCACCGCTGGCTGCACCACCTGCGGCTTGCCCGGCATCCTCCATGCGCGTGGCAGTGCCCCTGAGGCTGGCCTCGGAGTCGATCAGGAATTGGCCGGAGGTCACCACTTTTTGACCGGCTTGAAGACCCCGCTTGACCTCGGTCTGGCCGTTGGACTCGCTGCCGATCTCGACGTCCACTGGCCTGAACTTGCCGTCGCCTTCGGCGACCATGACCACCATGCGCCGGCCGGTCTGGATGATCGCCTCGGTCGGGACCATCAGCCCTTGCTCGACCTCGGCATTCAGCGCGACGCTCACAAACATGCCGGGGGCAAGCTGCCCCTGTGGGTTGGCCAGTTCGACGCGGGCCTTGATAGTGCGTGTGCCTTGATTGACCTCCGGCAGGATGGCCTGGACCTTGCCCTTGAACACCTTGCCCGGAAGTGCAGGAGAGCGCGCTTCCACGACCGCTCCGGGACGCAGCAAGGCGGACTGGCTTTCCGGCACGTCGGCGTTGGCCCACACCGTCGACAGGCCGTTGATGCGGAACAGCGTTGCGCCCGGCATGACCGTCATCCCCTCGCGCGCCGTCAGTTCGACGATCACGCCACTGGTGGGCGCGACCAAGGTGATGCGCGGTTGAACCCGGCCGGCGTGCTCGACGAGGCGGATCTGCTCGTCGGTCATGCCTACTTGGCGCATGCGCTGGCGTGCGCCGTCGACGAGCACGGCCAGATCGGTTCCCTGCATGCGACGCACCGAGAGGAATTCCTCCTGCGCGGCAACCCAGTCCGGCACGTACAGTTCGGCGAGCGGCTGACCTTTGCTCACAGGGTCCAGCGTCGCGCGAACGAACAACTTCTCTACGTAGCCCGTCGATCGGGCTTGCACGAAGGCTTGGTCTCTTTCGTTGAACGCGATGCTGCCGGCCGCCTCCACGCGTGGCGTCATCTCCCCGCGTGCAACCTCGGCGGTTCGGATACCGAGGTTTTGTTGCACGCGAGGGCTGACAGCGACGGTCCCCTCGTCGCCGGACTCACCGGCGTAGACAGGCACCAGCTGCATGTCCATGAAGGGCGATTTGCCCGGCTTGTCGAATTTCTGGCCCGGCACCATGGGGTCGTGCCAATACAGCACCTTCCGCCCGGTGGCGGGATCCACCTTGTCGCCGGCGACGTTTGATGCAGCCGCCATCGGAGCTACCGAGCCATCGCCGCCGTGGCGCTTGCCAAGCGCATAGAGCCCGTAGCCGCTGCCGGCGAGCACGCCCGCGGCCATCAGTCCGAGCACGAGGGATTTGAGTTTCATGAATGTTTCTCCGGTTTTCAGGACTTCAAGGCTGCGTGGCGGTCGCCACATGGCCTTCGGGGATCAAGTAGTTCAGTTGTGCCCAAAGGCGCCCAGCATCCATCTCGAGGCGAATGCGCTCCAGACGGACCTCGATCTCGTTTCGGCGCGCTTCAAGGACGCCATAGAGGGGCGCCGCACCGCCTCGGTAGGCGGCAATCGCCGCCCGTGTCCGCTCGGCGGCCAAGGGAATGAGCGAGTTGTCGTACCGGCCCAGGCGGTCGCGATCGCTTTGCCATTCCTGCAGCATCGCCATCGCCTCGGACACATGGCTGCGGGTCGCTTCCTCGCGTTCGGCGCGCATGCGCTCGACCATGGCCAGCTTGGCGGACAGCTCACGGTCCTGCCGATTCTTCTGGTCCCACTGCAACGGCACCGACAGGTTGACCGACAGCATGTTGGAATAGGCGGAGCCGCGCTGGCTGTACATCACCTCCACCGTCCAGTCCGACTTCTTGTTGGCGCGCGCCATCTCCGCCTCGGCTTGCGCCGTCTCCTCCTGCTTGAGCATCAGTTGAATCTGCGGGTGATGCGCCAGGCGCGACTCCAGATCCCGAGGGGTGAGGGGAATCTGGTCGATCTTCGGCAGCGGTCCCAAGGGTGAGGTGGCCGGTGCGCCGACCCAGCGCGCGAGCGCGGTCGTGGCGGTCGCGATCTGGCGATCCGCCTGGACGATGCGATCCTCGATTTGCGCCACCGCCGAGCGGGCCGTGAAGACGTCGGCCTGATTGCCTTTGCCTCCACGGTAGGCGGCGTCTGCCGCCTCGACCTGAAGACGCGCCTCGTTGCGCTGTTGCGACAGCACCTCGCGCGCGCGCTCCTGAAAATAGCGATCCAGCCAGGCGGCCGCGGCACCGGCTTGCAGTTTCGTCAGTGCCAGGGACCGACCAGCGTCGGCCACCTCGGCTTCCTTCTCGTAGCGCGCCGAGCGCGCGCTCAACTTGTCGCTTCGCGTGAACTCCTGCATTACGCCCACGGAGCGCATGGTCATGAAGTCGCGGGTCAGGCTGAAGCGGTCTTCGCCGTTCACCGGCAGATTGCTGATACCCGCGCGCAGCACGGGATCGGGTCGCTGGCCGGCGGCGACGGCCATTTCGCGGGACGCCGTCGCGAGGGCATCCTGGGCAACCAACTGTTGCGAGCGGTCTTGTGCCATGCGCAGCGCGTCCTGCAGCGCCAGAGCACTGGGACTTGGCGTCTGAGCGTGCACGCTGGCGCTGAGCGCCATGCCGAGCAGCACGCCCGCCAAGGATTGACGGATCGCCGGTCGGCTCCGCGGTGCAAAAGCAGCTTGATTGAGAAACATGAACCAATCTCCAAACAATGAGGGGCGTCGTTCTTCGGCCATCTGTCGCCATGCCATAGGCAAGCGTCAAGGAGCCAAACCGGCGCGACAAGCATAGGCCGCAGGCCTAGGCTCAGCTCGCTATTCGGGGGAGATCAGGTTCGCAGGCAGCAGTGCTCTATCGCGTGCGGTGGGGCCGCAGCCTGCAAGAGCAATCCGGGCGCGTAGTAGGCGGCCTCGGCAGTGGGGGTCTCTGTGGAGAGCGTCACGCGATACAGCGCTGTAAGAAGCGCCGGCGCAACGGCTGGGCTCGGGGTGTGGTCGGCGCTTTGCTGCCCCTGTTTGCAGTGTTCAGCACAGAGGTTTGGCGCCTCTATATCAACCTGACCAAAGTCCGCCGGCATGGCTTGCGCTGCATTGGGCGCCATGGTCGGACTGACTTTTTCCGAATGATCCGCACCGGTGGGTGCAACCATTGCTTGCGGTTGCGAGCGCGTGCCTTGACCTTCGGGCATTGCACTGGACGCGTTCGGACAAGCGTACGCCGCGATGGCCATTTGCGCAAACAGCAGAACACCGATCATCGCGTGGATGACCGGACGCCGGAGCGAACGCAACGTTCTCATCTCCGTACGCCGGCGCGGTGATTGCGCAGGTTGTCGTGTCGTTCGCTCGAGTCGCCTGCATGCCCCGCACGCAGCGCAGCGACAGCTGCGACCACGACGCCTCCCGCGCCAACGCCGGAAGCGTCAGCGACTTTGCAGGGGGCGCAGGCGCAGGTTGTCACGATGAACTCTTGGTTGAAACGACATGTTTGATCGACGCGATCATTATGCTGGGACTTTGCAATTGTCAAATGGTCTGGCCGCCTGGGCCATGCGCCACTCCGAGTGCCATTGCGGCCTCCATATGCCTTGGACATGGTTACGGACTATTGCCGCACGATCTCCACGATGAACAGCGTGCCGTTGGTCTTTTCCGCCCTGAACTGAACCTTGTCACCGGTGTTCAGGTTTTTGAGTTGCGAGCGCTCTGACACGCGAAAGAGCATGGTCATGCTGGGCATGCCGAGGTTCTCGATGGGGCCATGTGCGATCAGCACTTTGCCTTGGTCCCAATCGATGCGCTGGACCTGTCCGGATGAATAGGGTCCGCTACCGTTCGGTCTGACGTGCAAACTTGTCGCCTGTGATGCTTGCATGTTGGCATCGACAGGCGCAGCGCCTGCCTCGTGAATGCCAATAGCAAGAATCATCATCACTATTGAAGAGCGAGCAGCGTATGTCATACGTGTGAATCTTTGATCGTTTTGCCGGTGGCAGCGCATGCGATCAGCTCTTGTGCACGCCCGCTGAGGGCCAAATGCGACCAGAGTGCGCTGCTGCGGTCGATCGCTGCGATGGTGACCTTGTATCAGGTGCTCAGTTGAGCTTGCGGACGAACCCGGTGGTGGCCGGAACACCCTTGTGCTTGATGTCTTCCACCAGCGCGGCGAACCCGGGACCGGCGCGACGCTGTGCGTAGTCTGCCGCAGCTCGTTGGTAGACAGGTCGCGAGATGTCGGCGCCGGCCTCGCCCAATTGCGCGGCTGCCAGGCCAGATCGCATCCAAATCATCGTGTCCGCTTGCACCACCGCGCGGCTGTTGCTCGAGACGCTGACGACCGCCCGCGGATTGCCTTGGGGGTAGCCCTGGTCCGGCGCGGTCTGGAGCCAGCGCTGCGTATCGGCCATGACGGCCGCACGACTGGTGGAGGCAGTCAGCGGCGCAGGCCGGGGGTCTCCCTCCGCATAGTTTCCGGCGAAGGCGGGGCCAGCAATCGCCGTCAGGAGAATGGCAAGTGCCGCGGGAGTTTTGAGAGAGCGCTTCATTTCGGGTCCTTTGGTGAGAATGCGGTTGAGTCTCCGGCCGAGGTGAGCCCGACGGTGTCGCGGTTCATTTCTTTCGGTGCAATGGACTGTATGAAGGCGGCTCAACCATCGCTCTGACCGAATGATTACGGTTTCGTCATCAAAACGGTATCGGTCTTGGTCGCCGTTCGCGCGTTCCCAAGCACAGTATCGGCCGAAGGGCGATGAACTTGGGCGAACGAAACTGAGGTTGATCTGATGGTGTTGAACTGACCACGAGCGTCTTGCCCTGCGTGGGCCGCCTGACCCGACGGACGGGTGAAGTCCCCCCCTCTGCCCACTGGGCGAGCTCACGCGGTTCTGCCACTGTGGGGTGGTTGTCGGGCTCCGCATCTGGCAGTGTCAGTACGCGGCTGTAGGAGCGTTCACGATCGACGAGGCTGAAGCTTTACGGCGTGCGCCAGCCAACCCGATGCCCGGCCGCCGTCGCGTCGTGACGGGCATCGTCTTCGGTATGCAAGTAGATGCTGGTCGTGCTGATGTTGGCGTGACCCAGGTTGTCGCGAACCACCTTCAGGTCGACCTTTTCGCTCAGGTGGCTTCCGGCCGTGTGCCGAATCCAGTGCGTCGATGCCTGCTCGAGGTGGGTGGCCGCAGCGTCGAAGTCAGGACCACGCTGCCGCAGCGCAGCCGCAGCGGCGTGCATCACCCCCTTGACGAGCTCGTGAATGGCGCTTCGTGCCATCGGCTTGATCGGGGCGATCAGCGTCATCACCAGTGGTGCGTCTTCGCCCTCCAGTGGAAGCGGGCTCAAGGCATGGGCTTTGCGGTAGCGCATCAACTCGGACATCAATTCGCCGGTGGCCGGCACCAGGCGGGTTTTGCTGCCTTTACCGGTGATCTCGAGCCACCAGCGCTCGCGCCCATCGGTGCCACGCCGACTGAAGAATCCGCCCATGCGGGCGTCGCTGATCTCGGACACGCGCAGTCCACCGATGTAGAGCAGTGAAAACAGCCATCGGCAGCGCGAAGCGTGCAGCCTTTCGCGTTCGCTGCCGATTGGCATTGCTTCGATCGCGGCCTTCACCAAGTCCCAGTGCTCCTGCGGCAGAAAACGGCTCACACGAGGTGCTGCCTGCCGGCGCTTGCGCCGGCTCAGCGCCAGCGGATTGCCGGCCAAGTGCCCCGCCTCCACGAGCCATGAAAACATGGCATTGAGGATCGACAGCGCCTGGCGAAGGCTCGAAGGCCCCAGCGGGCCGGCGAAGGGCCGCCAGCGCGGGGAATTGCGTCCCGGCTTCTGGCCTGGCGCCATGACCCAGCGCTCGGCCGGCTGCGGGTCCCCGAGGAAGCGCTGGTAGAGCAGCAGATCTTCGTGCGTGAGGTCCGAGAGGGCCGCGCCGCGCTGCAGGATGCACCACAGCAGGAGGCGCTCGGCCTCCTTGCGGTAGCTGGCGAGCGTGGCGGGTGAATCGGCGTAGCGGGCCAGCCAGGCCAGAACAGCCGAGCGGTCATCGACCGCGGCCAACTGCGATCTGGAGCTGGCGCGATTGCGGCCACGGCTGCCATCCAGGTGGGCCGGCACCATCATCTGATCCAGGCTGACGAGAGCATTCATGCGGAGCTACGCGCAAAAGGAGAGCATCGCCAGATTATGGACATTAGATTACTTATGTCCATAGATTTGGAATTACATCAATAAATTCAACGTATTACGTTGTATTATTTATTCATGAACACCGAAACCGAACTCCAGAGTGACATCGAAGCCCTCAGGGGGCGATTTACGGAAACGAAAGACCTCTATCGCGAGGTTTGCGCGTTGCTGTTCTTTCGCTATGGCATCACGCCCACGGCAAGCAAGCTGTACCAGTTCGTGCGCAAGGGCTCGATGAGCGCACCGGCGGAGGCGCTGGCCAAGTTCTGGGAAGACCTGCGCGGCAAGGCACGCGTCGAAATCGATCATCCGGATCTGCCGTCCGAACTCAAGGCGACGGCGGCCGAAGCCATCGCCGAGTTGTGGCGGCAGGCCACGGCCGCCGCGCGCCACGAGCTCGCGGTGCTGCGCCTGGAGGATCAGGCCGCGGTCGAGCAAGCCCAGGGCGAGGAAACCCGGGCCCGCCAGGCCGCAGAGGAGGCGCTGGCCAGCGCCGACACCCTACGTCAGCAACTGAGCTCGGTCCAGGAATCGCTCCAGCAACGGCAAACGGACCTGGAGGCAGAGCGGCGCGCCCATGCCGGCGCCATGGCCAGGCTGCAGGAGCTGCAGCGCCATCTCGAAGAGGCGCGTAGTCAGCAGGAGCGAGTGCGGGCGGATTTCAGCGCCGAACTGTCCAAGGCACGAGAGGCCGTCGACGTCGCGAACAGTCGGTCGGATGCCGCCGAGCGGCGCGCGCTGCTGGAGATCGACCAGGAGCGTCAGGCCCGGATCAAGGCCGACAAGCAGCTCGAGGCGCTGCGCGGCCAATTGGCACAGACCGAGGGCCGTCATCGCGAGAGCATGCTGGCTCAGGCCGACGTCGTCACGCGACTGCAGGTCAGGGCCGATGTGGCTGAGGATTCGCAACGAGAACTGACGGCCAGCAACCGAAACTTGGCTACCGAGCTTCAGGCCGCGCGCGAACAACATGCAGCAAGCCAGCAGGAAGCCTTGCAATATCGCGCTGAAGTGCAAACGCTGCGCTCGCTACTGGAGCAACTGTCGCCAATACACCAAGCGCCGCAGCAGGAAGCCGCTGCTTCGAAGACCTCCAAGGCCAGCGCACGCAAGGCTCGATGACGCTCTTGGCTGTCACCACCAAAAACCGCCCGGAGGCGGTTGTTGCTTCCCGGGCAGAAGCCAACTGAATAACGCCACAAAGGAGGAGTGGTGGTCGCCGCCTCAAGCGCTGCGAGAGTAGATCGCACACTGTCTCGCACTGCGCGCGTGCGGTTGACGCACGGATCCGAGCCCTCCGTCAGAATCGAGGCACAACACGAGCAACAACAGGCCTCCAGGCAGTGAGCGATTTCGCCAACAAGACATTCGAGGGACAGGTCTACACCTTTCCCCATCTCGCACAGATGACGCTCCCGGTCGAGCTCGTGGTCCAGCAGGAGCCGATTCGCATCCCGGTCCGAGTCACGTTCGGCTGCCACTGTTTCACCGAAGAATTCGATCCCGAGAAGCATGGCGGGCACCATCGCTACAGACATCTCGGTGAAGAGCGGGCTTTCGACGTCGAGCGCTATCAATGCTCCCTGCAGCTGCCCCAAGTGATTCACGCGATGTTGAGCGGGACGATCTATCGTGCCGACAGGAGCTATACCTACGTCGCGCAAATCGTGCTGCCGCATATCACCGGACTGCAGCCTTACTCAATCTTCTTCAGTCTCGAGAAGGCCCGAAAATCGCCGTCGCCCGCAGTGGAAATGTTCGTCAAAAGCGCATACCTGAGTCCGCTGAAGCACAGTCCCAACGCTCAAAGCTGGCGTTTCAAGGCGCTGGTGGGCGAAAAGGCGGAGGTGTTCTCGCCGAAGAAGCCCAAGGGGCGCAGCTAGCCCCGCCTGATGCCGCTAATTGACGGTCCCGTCAGCAGCTGTTATCATTGGGCCTTCAAAGACAGTTCGAGAGCGAGTGCGTATACGAACTAGCTGCCTGGAGTGATCCAGGTCCTGCACACCAGCAGGGGTAACAGAGCCTCGCAGCGATGACTGGCAACGGTTATCAAGGAAAGGGCCTTCGGGCCCTTTTTCTTTGTCCGATTCCCTTCAGTGTCTCACGCAAGGCCGAAGGCCGCCCGGATCTCCTCGCCGGCGCTTCCATCGCCGTTCGCCGACGGCATCCTGCGCAGAGATTCAAGAATGGGCGCCGGCACGATTTCTTGAACTCACCAGGCCCTTCCGTCTTATGCTTGCCGCTCCAAAATGAGGAGCGGACATGACAACGGAAAACTTCCATGCAAGTGTTCAGTACGGCGATTTCAAAGGCACGGCGCAGGCCGACGGCCACGACCGAGTTGATTTCCGAGCGCATCTTGAGCAAAAGGGACTGATCAAGGAGAACGAGTTTCTCGTCGGCATCGAGGCTTGGTCGGGGGAGGTCACCGCACAGCCCAGTGACAAGCTTCTCCAGGTCACGGCGCTTCTGGCCGAAACACGCAGCCACGACAGTGTCAAAGCCGCAGTCGACACCGGTATCTGACAAGTCGAGCCAGAGCAATCACGCCTGTGAGATAGATCGATAACGAGGAAGCAAGCAATGATCGGCTGGTGGATAGTTGTGGCGGCTCAGACGCCCGAGGACCGCGACCGGGCAATCGATACCAAGCCGGCAGTGCTGGCGAATTGGGAGGTTGGACCAGGCGGAATCGAGTGGCTGCATCAACTCGTCAAGGCGGGCAAAGCCAGCCAGTTGTCCTTCAGCGGCTACCCGAACCGCTACACCGCCAAAGCGGTTGATGTGCTGCCGCTGCTTGCCGGCGGTCCGCCTGCACACCGAGGTCCCCCGATCATCGGAGACAACTACGTCATGCCGGCGAACTGGAAGGGCAACGTGATCTTCCATCAAGACAAGATCGCAGCTTGTCCGCCCGATCAGGTACTGACCATCGACGCCTGGGATCAATCCTGATGGTCTAGTTCGCGCAGTTGTCTAAGCAAGGCCTCTCTGACCACGGCATCCCGCTCCCAGGCCGCATCACGGCCTGTCAAGTCACGATGACAGCGCAACTAGCGTCGCGGCCATTTCTAGGGGGAAAATCATGGGCATGACCAAGAAGGCAAGACCACAGAAGGTTCCGCATCAAGCTTCGCGGCCGCGAGCGCGCGACGTTTCTTCCCAGCCGCGGCGGGAGGGACACACGCTGGAGAACCTGCTTGCTCGGCTCGATCCACAGCTGCACGGTGGAGAGGTGATGGCCTGGCCTCCCATTGGGGTTGAGGTGCAGTCGTGAGCACGACGCAAGAACGTTGCGATGCCATGGCCCAAGCACTTGCCACCACGCGCATTGCGGGCCACGAACCAACACCTCGATTTCTGGAGGACGTCGCGGCGGTGGTCGAGGGCACGATGACGTATGGCCAAGCCATTCGCGCCAGCGCGGCCAGGGCGAGCGATCGAGATGGGGTAGAGCTGCCCGAGCACCCCGAGACATAGAGCGGGTCCCGTGTGCTAGCGATAGGGGGCCGATTCCGCGTGACCGGCCGGCAGCTTATCGCATAAGCAAGTCGCCTTTAATTACTTCGAGGCTTATGAGCTAAAACTGGCCGTATCCTGGCTTGCCCTCAAGCTCGAAACGCCCGAGTTCGCCGCGGGCTACATCAACTTCTACGTGTGCAACGGCGCTGTGATCGCGCCGCAGTTCGGCGATTCACGCGCCGACGGCAACGCCCGTTCATTGCTTCGCGAGCTGTTCCCGCGCCGCGAGGTGGTTCAGCTCGACATCGACGCCATCGCAGCGGGCGGCGGCGGCATCCACTGCACGACGCAGCAACAGCCGCGCTGAATTGAAGGGCGCCCCTCAGGGCCTTACCACTTGCCGTCCTTCGGGACGGCCTTGGCCGCGTTGGCCTTTGCGTTGGCAGCCGCGGCGATCATCGAAGCGGCTTCCGAGCGGTTCGCCTTGTTGGCGAAGTCGACGGCGGTCATGCCGAGCTGGTTCTTCATGGTGGTGTCGGCGCCCTCGTCCAGCAGCAGCTTCACTGCATCGTTGGAGCCGTACATGGCCGCCATCATCAGCGGCGTGGTGCCGTTGGGCGACTGCGCATCGATGAAGGCGAAGTTCTCGAGCAGCACTTTGATGATCGCGATCTGCCCGCTGGTGGCCGCGTAGTGCAGCGGTGTCCAGCCGGTCTTGTTGACGGCAGCGTCGCGCTTGAGCAACTGGTCGACCACGTCCTGCTGGCCCTTGATGGCGGCCAGCATCAGCGGCGTTTCGTCCTTCGGGCTGGCGATGTCCACGTCGGTCTGCGGCGCCTCGATCAGCACCTTGACGACCTTCGGCGAAGGCTCCCGCAGCGCGATCAGCAGGCCCGTCTGGCCATGCTCGTCGCGCGTGTTGGGGTCGAAGCCGCGCTGGATCAGGTTGCGCACGCCGCCGGCGTTGTCGCCGCGCACAGCCCTGAAAAAGTCTTCGAACGAACCAGCATGCGCGGCAAAAGATGCAGCAATGACAATGAGATAAATCGATTTCTTGAAGTAGTTTTTCATGATTTGACTTCCCTGAACAACGTTTCGAAGTTGTCGCTCGTGGCCTTGGCGACGGCCTCTACGGGCATCTTGCGCAGCTCTGCGATCTGTTGCGCCACGTAGGGCACGTATGACGGGTTGTTGGTCTTTCCGCGGTACGGCACCGGCGCGAGGTATGGGCTGTCGGTCTCGATCAGCATGCGGTCGAGCGGCACGAAGGCGGCCACGTCGCGCAGGTCCTGCGCCTTCTTGAAGGTCAGGATGCCGGAAAACGAGATGTAGAAGCCCAGGTCGAGCGCGGCGCGCGCCACTTCGGCGGTTTCTGTGAAGCAATGGAACACGCCGCCCGCCGCGCCTGGCGAGGCGTCCTCGCCCTCTTCCTTGAGGATCGCCAGCGTGTCCGCCGACGCTTCGCGCGTGTGGATGATCAGCGGCTTGCGGGTCTGCCGCGCGGCGCGGATGTGCACCCGGAACCGGTCGCGCTGCCATTCCATGTCAGAAATGCTGCGGCCGCCCTTGCGCTCTTCCATCTGGTAGTAGTCGAGGCCGGTCTCGCCGATGGCGACCACGCGCGGCCTCGCGGAAAGGCGCACCAGGTCTTCGACCGAGGGCTCGGCGATGTCCTCGTTGTCGGGGTGCACGCCCACGCTGGCCCAGAAGTTGTCGTAGCTCGCGGCCAGCGCCTGAACTTCGTCGAATTCCTCGAGCTTGGTGCAGATGCAAAGTGCCCGGTCGACCTGCGCCGCGGCCATGGCGGCGCGGATCTGCGGCATCTGGCCCGCGAATTCGGGAAACGTGAGGTGGCAGTGGGAGTCTGTGAACATCGGAAATGGTGGAGCGCGCGGCGCTCGCCCTTGTCTGGCCCTGATTCGGCCTTTGTATGGGAGGTGGCGCCGTCGACCGAGTTCCGCGTCACGAGGACGGCGGAGAACTCAGATGGTTTGCGTGGGGCGGTCGGAGGCCATCGAGCCGCCGAGCGCCGCCTCGATGCGCGCCTTCAGCTGGCGCGACTTCTCGTCGGAAGGAAAACGGATGCCAACGCCCGGGGCCCGGTTGCCGGCGGCACGCGGCGGCGTGATCCAGGCCACCTTGCCGGCCACCGGATAGCGTTGCGGGTCTTCAGGCAGCGTCAGCAGCACATAGACGTCGTCGCCGAGCCGGTATTCGCGCGAGGTCGGAATGAAGATGCCACCCTCGGCGAACAGCGGGATGTAGGCCGCGTACAGCGCGCCCTTTTCCTTGATGGCGAGCTGGATGACGCTCGGCCGGGCGGGTGTGGGGGTTGCTGCGGACGCAGCGGAGGCGGCAGGTTGGTTCATGGGCGACGAGCGGCAGAGTTTAGGGTGGTTCGCGCTTCGCTCACAAGCGCTTCGAGCATGAGGCCCGCATTGAACGGGTGCTCCGCGGTTCTCGCGGCGCTGGCGAGCGACTTCGACCAGCGCGCAAGCGCCAGCCGGGACGGCGCCGCGGGCAGATCGGCGGCATCGAAGAAACGTGGCGCGGCGCCGTTTCCGACAGCCATCAGGTCGTGGCAGAGCTTCTGCAGCGCGCCGACGGCCTGCGCGGGCGCGTGATCGGCCAACGCCCCCACTTCGCCGCGCACCATCGCCTTCGGAAGCAAGGCCCACGCCTTGGGCGACTGCCCCGAGCGCGCAAGCCGCAGGGCGTCGCTGGGCCGCCCGCCGGCGGCACGCAGCAGGGCCGCGGCATCGGCCGCAGGCACGTCCTGAGCGGTGAGCCAGGCCTCAGCCTCGGCGGTTTCAGGCCAGGGCAGCGTGAAGCCAAGGCAGCGGCTGCGGATGGTCGGCAGCAGTTGCCAGGCTGCCTCGCTGGCGAGCACGAAGCGGACGTCACCGACCGGCTCCTCGAGCGTCTTCAGCAGCGCGTTGGCGGTGATCGTGTTCATGCGCTCGGCCGGGTACACCAGCACCACCTTGCCTCGCCCGCGCGCACTGGTGCGCTGGGCAAAGCCGACCGCATCGCGCATCGCCTCGACGCGAATCTCGCGGCTGGGCTTGCGCTTCTTGTCGTCGATATCGGCCTGGGCCTTCTCGTCGAGCGGCCAGTTCAGCTCCTGCATGGCGACTTCGGGCATCAGCACGCAGAGGTCGGCGTGGGTGCGGACCTCGATCGCATGGCAGCTGGAACAGTGGCCGCAGGCGGTGCCCTCCTGCGTCGGCTGCTCGCACAGCCATGCGGAAGCCAAGGCCAGCGCCAGTTCGTACTGGCCGATGCCGGAGGGGCCCTGCAGCAGCCACGCATGGCCGCGCTGGCGCAGCAGTTCGGTGAGTGGCCGGCGCAGCCAGGGCGACAGTGCCTCGGCGCTCATCGAACCGCCCTGCCGTCCAGCACGCCACGCGCCAGCAGCTCCGACTCGACCTGCCGCCAGACCTGATCGCGCGCCTGGCTGGCATCGATGCGCACGAAGCGCTGTGCATCGGCGGCGGCACGGGCTGCATAGCCCTGCGCCACGCGGCGGAAGAACTCGACCGGCTGCGCCTCGAACTTGTCGGGCACCCGCGCGCCGGCCAGCCGCTGGGCGGCGATCTCGGGCGCCAGGTCGAACCACAGCGTGATCTGCGGCTGCAGCAGCGTGGAGGCGGGCAACGCAGCCCTTCCCGCCTGAACCCACTGCTCGAGCGTCGACAGGACGGCCGGATCGAAGCCACGCCCTGCGCCCTGGTAGGCGAAAGTGGCGTCGGTGAACCGGTCGCAAAGCACCACGTCGCCGCGCGCCAGCGCCGGCTCGATGACCTGCACGATGTGATCGCGCCGGGCGGCGAACACCAGCAGCGATTCGGTCAGCGGGTCCATCGGCTGTTCGAGGATCAGCCCGCGCAGCGTCTCGGCCAGCTGTGTACCGCCGGGCTCGCGCGTGCGCACGACCGTGCGCCCCTTCGCCTTGAACAGCGCCTCCAGCGCGTCGAGGTGGCTCGACTTGCCCGCGCCGTCGATGCCTTCCAGCGTCAGAAACAGGCCTTGGTCACTCATTGGGTCGCCTTCGGTTTGGAGTCGCCGCCGCCGCGCTGGTAGCGGTTGACCGCGCGGTTGTGGTCGTCGAGCGAACTGCTGAACTGGCTGGTGCCGTCGCCGCGCGATACGAAGTACAGCGATTTGCTTTGCGCCGGCTGCACAGCCGCCAGAAGCGCCGCCTTGCCCGGCATGGAAATGGGCGTGGGTGGCAGGCCGCCGCGCGTGTACGTATTCCAGGGGGTGTCGGTCTGCAGGTCTTTCTTGCGCAGATTGCCGTCGAAGGCGGTGCCCATGCCGTAGATGACGGTCGGATCGGTCTGCAGCGGCATGCCGATGCGCAGGCGGTTGGTGAATACGGCCGCGATTTCCGCCCGGTCGTTGGCCTTGCCTGTCTCCTTTTCGACAATGCTGGCCAGAATAAGCGCCTCATCGGCCGATTTCAGCGGCAGATCGGAGGAGCGGGCCGCCCAGGCGGCCTCTAGCTTCTTGTCCATGGCCCGCATCGCGCGCTGCAGCAGGGCGATGTCGGTCGAGCCCTTCGAATAGGTGTACGTGTCCGGAAAGAAACGTCCTTCCGGATGCAGGCCCGGCTTGCCGAGCTTGGCCATCAGCGCCTCGTCGGTCATGCCCACGCTCTCGGGCTTGAGCTGGTCGGCCTTGGCGAGCGCGGCGCGCACCTGCCGGATGTTCCAGCCCTCGACCAGCACCAGGCTGCGCGTGGCCTCCTCGCCGCGCACCAGGATGTTGAGCAGCAGCTTGGGCGTGACGCCGCGCTCCAGTTCGTAGCTGCCGGCACGCATCTGGCGGTCTTGGCCCGAGACGCGGAACCACAGGTAGAGCAACTGCGGCTGCACGTCCACACCCGTGTCGGCAACTGCCTGGGCAATGCCGCGCGGCGTGGTGCCGGGTTCGACCGAGAGGTCGACGCTGGGCGCCGGCAGTTTGAGCGGCTGGTGCACCCACCAGAGGCCGGCACCGCCGAGCGCGAGCGCGGCCAGGGCGGCGAGCAGGAAAAGCGTGAGGAAGAAGCTGCGCACGAGTCCGATGTGGGGATGACGGGAAATGAGCCGGGGCAACCTGAAAAAAACGGTGCCCTTGCGAACCGAAGGGCTGGAGCCCCTGCCGCCCCGAAGGGACAGGCACGGCCATGATAATTCAGCGATGACCACTGTCGTTCTCAATGGGGTGACCGCCCTCTCCCACCTTGGCGTGATCCGTGTCGAAGGCCCTGACGCCGCCAGTTTTCTCCACGGCCAGCTCACGCAGGACTTCTCCCTGCTCGGCGGCTCCGACGCCCGCCTCGCCGCGCTGTGCACCGCCAAGGGCCGTGTGATCGCAAGTTTCATCGGCATCAAGCCGCAACCCGAACTGATCCTGCTGGTGTGCAGCCGCGACATCCTCGCCGCCACGCTCAAGCGCCTTTCGATGTACGTGCTGCGCGCCAAGGCCAAGCTGACCGACGCCACTGAACAATTCGCGCTGTACGGCCTGGCCGGCACAGCCCTGACCAGCAACGGCCTCGACGCCGCGACCCCGCCCGGCAAGCGCACTGCCGTCGGCGACGAAATCAGTGCCGTGTCTCTTTATCCGGCAGATGGCGTGCCGCGTGCCCTCTGGATCGCACCGGCCGGCCATGCCGCCCCCGCGGGCCCGGTGCTCGACGACAACCTGTGGCAGTGGAGCGAGGTCCGCAGCGGCATCGTGACCCTGACCACGCCGGTCATCGAGGCCTTCGTGCCGCAGATGATCAACTACGAGTCGGTTGGCGGCGTGAACTTCAAGAAAGGCTGCTACCCCGGCCAGGAAGTGGTTGCGCGCAGCCAGTTCCGCGGCACGCTGAAGCGCCGCACCTATCTCGTGCAGGCCGATGCGCCCGTGTCCGCCGGACAGGAAGTGTTCGCCGCCGGCGACGCGGAGCAGCCCGTGGGCACCGTGGCACAGGCCGCGCCGGCGCCCGACGGCGGCTGGTCTGCGCTGATCTCGATGCAGATTGCCGCGCTCGAGGCCGGTGGCCTGCGCGCGGGCGCGGCCGATGGTCCGGCGCTCACTGTCGAGCCGCTGCCGTACCCCCTGCTAGAGGACATCTGAGCCTCCCGTCCCCTTACCCCCAACGCCCCTGAAAAAGGCGTTTGGCGCTATCGAACAGATGGCGCCATTTTTTTTGCGTGTCTTCTAACCCTGTTGCCGTTGCTGCGCCGTAGAAGCCAGCACCGATCAACTCCTGGCAAGGAAGACACACCATGAAGCGCAGACTCTTTTCCACCGCCCTGGCCCTCAGCGCCATGGTTTCGCTACCGGCCTGCGCGCAGAACCCGGAGCGCTCCTATGCGCCGCCAATGCCATCCAGCCGCATCGGCTCGCTGATGCAGATCAGCGTGGTCGACCGCGGCACCGGCGCCGAACTGCCGATCTACCGCCACCGCGGCGAATACTGGGTGGCCGGTCGTCCCGGTGCGCGCTACGCCATCCGGGCGCGCAACGCGATGGGCGAGCGCATCATGGCCGTGATGTCGGTGGACGGTGTCAATGTCGTCACGGGCGAAACCGCAGGCGTCCTGCAAAACGGCTATGTCTTCAGCCCGCGCGAGCGCAGCGACATCACCGGCTGGCGCAAGAGCGACTCGCAGATCGCGGCCTTCGAGTTCGCGGCGGCCGGCAACTCCTACGCAAGCCGCACCGGCCGGCCCGACGACGTGGGCGTGATCGGCGTCGCGATGTTCCGCGAGCGCATGCCGGAGCCGCCGCCTCCTCCGATCACACCCTTTCCGCGTCGCGACGAATACGGTGGATACGGCAGCGAGCGCGAACGCCGCAGCGAGTCATCGTCGTACCAGGGCGACGCGCGCGCGAAGGCGGGCTCGGCAGACAACGCTGCCCCGGCAGCCGAATCCTCCGCGGCAGGCAGCGTGGCCCGCCAGTCTGCCCCCAGCCCGAGCCTGGGCACCGCCCACGGCCGCCGCGAAACCTCGTATGTCGGCAAGACCACCTTCGAACGCGCGCAGTCGTCGCCCGACGAGGTGGTCCGAATCCGCTACGACAGCCGCGAGAACCTCATCGCCGCCGGCGTGATCCCGGTACCGCCCGCGCCACGCTGGCCGCGCCCGGCCGGTCCGTCGCCGTTCCCGGGTTCGGACGCGGGCTACGTGCCGGATCCGCCCAGCCGCTACTGAGAGGAAGAAGAGAGAAGAGACCGGCGCATCTCGATGTGCGGAATGCCGGCCTCTTCGAAGCCGTCGCCGTGCGGCACATAGCCCAGCCGCCCATAGAAGCGCTCGGCACTGCGCTGGGCGTTCAGCGCGACCACGCTGGCACCGCGCGCCTTGGCTGCGTCCTCGAGTGCCTGCATCACAGCGGCACCGTGGCCACCACTGCGCAGGCTGCGATGCACCGCCACGCGGCCGATATGCGAGATGCCGTTCTCGGCGGGCAACAGCCGGGCCGTGGCAATGACCTGTCCGAGACGGTTGCGCGCCACCGCGTGCAACACGACAGCGTCCTGCTCGTCCCATTCCATCGCTTCGGGAATGTTCTGCTCCTCGATGAACACGGCGCGCCGCAAGGCACCGGCGCCTTCGCCCAACGTGGCCCAGTCGCCCGTCTCGATGGTCCGCATGGACTCGCCGGCCTCGAACCCGGTCAGCACCTCGCGCAGGGCTGCCGGCACCGGCTTCGATGTCTGCGTGGCCGGGTCGGCGAACACATAGACCAGCTCGCAGCCCACCAGGAACTGGTCCTGCCGGAACAGCCCGCCCTCGAACACCATCGACGAATTGCCGATGCGCGCGCAGCGCATGCCCACGTCGAGCACGTCGTCGATGCGCGCCGAGGCACGGAAATCGACCGTCGCCTTGCGCACGTACAGGTCGCCGCCCATCGCGTGCATCGACTCCTCATACGGCAGCGCCAGCGCACGCCAGTAGTCGGAGATGGCGGTGTCGAAGTACATCAGGTAGTGCGCGTTGAAGACGATCTTCTGCATGTCGACCTCGGCCCAGCGTACGCGCAGGCGGTGGAAAAAGCGGAAATCGCTACGTTGCATTCATATCTCCGGAATAGTTGATGGAATCGAAAGATGGAAATGGATTGCGGCAATCCGAAGCGCCTCAGGTTCGGGCCGGTGAAGCCTGGCCCAGGGCGAGCAGATTCTTTTGTACCGCACGGCCCTTGCCACCGAGCTTGAGCTCTTTCAGCAGCCCCAGCGTGGTCGGGGGCAGCGCGCGCTGCGAGCTCAGTGCAATCTCGAGCAACAGTTCCATCAGCGCGGCCAAGTCCTTGGGTGGATTTTCGGCGTCCGCAGTCAACATTTCGCAGAGAACATCGAAGGCCGGCGCGGCCAGCCGGGCATCGGCGCGCACAGCTGCCTGCAGGCTCTTTCCGTAGCGTTTGGCCATCACGAGCGATGACGCTAGCAGCGCGCGCATCTGCGACCCCAACGCCGGCACGTCGAGCCGCGCTTCGGTGTAGGCATGCACGAGCGCATCGACGGCAAGCGCAGTCTGCCCAGGCTCCTTGCCCGCAAGAGCCAAAGCCAGCAACAGCACCGCCATCGGCTGCGAGGCGGTGACGGGTACCGAGGGATCGAGCAGCGGCACGAGATAGGCGCGGTTCTGCCACTGCGCCTCCCACCAGTCGAGGTTGTTGCCGATCTCGCGGCAGCCGGCCGCGAAGAAGCTCTCCAGCGACGACGGCAGCACCGTGGCGGCGTAGCGCAGCAGGGCTTCGTCGTAGTCACCCTCGATGCCGGCGCGGCGCACCGCGACGAGCGCGTGCGGCGTGTCTTGAGGTACCGCGACGGACGCCAGCAGGAAGTCGTGATGAACGTAGGTCTTGCCGTCGTAGGTGGAGCTCCTTGAACTCACCGACCATGTGTAGTGAGCAGCGTTCGCGCCGTCGGGGCCGAAATCTCCCAAGACCGCCAGTACTCGCGGATCGTCTCCGCCCGGGTGTCGAACGCGCGCGGCGGCCGCGAACAAGGCCTCCTGCACCTGATCGGCCTTGGTTGGAATGGCGACGCCATCCTCGCCGAGCGCGTGGCGCAGTGCCCGCACCAGCGGAACATCGGCCAGGCGGCGGGCCTTCTCCTGCAAGGCTGCCGCGCCTTGCCCCTGCACCGGAGCCAGCCGTAGCAGCCCCCTCACCTGCTCTCCCTGGATCGGTTCCGCGCCGCGCGCCTGATACGCCGCGATGCGCTCGACGAACACCGCCGCGTCGATGAATCCCCGTGTATGCGTGGCCGACGACAATGGTGCCAGGCCCCAGCCTCGTGCGGCCTGATTGACGAGATCGTCGATGCGCAAAGCCAGAAATTCGTCGGCCTGCGGCTTCTGCAAGCCGAGCCGACGCGGATCGTCGCGCAGGTCGGGCAGGCGCTCCCCGCTCGTGACGAAGACCAGCAACCGCGCCAGCCGGGCCGGCACCTCGCTGTGCAGCAGCTTGCGGGCTCGCTTGACCACGGGCGCGCACTGCTTCACCAGCGCTTCCGGCAGCGGCGCCATGCGCACCAGTGCCTCGACAACGCGCTCCAGCTCATCGACGTCGTTGGAGTTTTCGAGCACGAAAGCGATCCGTTCGACCAGCTCGGCGGCATCGGCGATCGGCACGAGCGCGCGGCTGGCGTCGAGCGGATCCATCGGGCCGTCTCCCGCACGTCCTGTCGGAGTCTGCTCGACGGCCACCGGCACCACGGCGAGTACAGAGGCATCCCCGAGCAGTGCCGCAAGCGCCGGCCGGTTGACCGCCGCCACGCTGTCGACATACGCCGCCAACTCACCTTTCGCCGCGTCGTCAACGCCCCAGCCCTTGAGCCGTTCGATGATCTTCTTCTGCAGGTCGGCAGCCTCGTGCACCAGTCCGCACAGCACCACCGCAGAGGCCTCATGCGCGAGCGAGGGTTCGCGCCTGACGACAGCCTCCGCCAGCTTCAGAGCGGCTTCGACCTGCGACTTGGCACTGGCGTAGAACGCCGGGCGCAGCGCGGCCAGCAGCGATGCTCCGTCGACGTGCCCCGCCGCCTGCAGCGTTTTCAGCGCACCGAGCGTCAGCGCGACGGTCGGCGGAATGCGGCTATGGCACAGGCCAAGGTAGCGCGCTGCAAACGGCGCCATCTCGTCCGCGTCGGGCGCCAGCGTCTCGTGAAAGCGCGAAAACCAGCCCGCGCGGAATTGGGGCCAGTCCTTCTCCAGCGTGCCGAGCGTCTTCTCGAGCAGCTGTGCGCGTGTGAATTCGCCCCGTACCGCGCCCTCCATGAAGATGTACGACCAGGAGTTCTTCGGCGAGTGGTTGTACTTGTCGACCGCGGACAGGTTGTGCTCGCCGGTCCCCTCCACGCCGAAGAGGCGCAGCACGGCCTGGTACAGCCCGGGGTCGCGCTCGAAATGCTGGTCCATCGTGGTCAGGCGGGAAAGCGCGCGCGGCAGGGCCATGAGGCCGATGGCGTACTCATCGCCTTGCGGGCGATCGATCAACCCCGCCGCGACGAGGTTCTGCACCGGCATGATGTGGGCCGCGAAGGCTTGCAGCCTGGCCTCGGCCGCCTGCTGCAGCGCGGCGCGCCAGCTGGTGGCATCGATGCCGAAGCGCTTGCACAGCGCCAAGACGGTTTTCTGGTCGAGCGCGACCCGCAGGCTCGCATGATCGAGCAAGGCCTTGGGCTCCATGCACACGACCACGGCAGCCTGCAGCGCGCGGTACTGCGCGGCCTGGGCCTCTCCGCCCCACAGGCGTGCGTACGGGCTGCCCTGCCAGTGGCTCGACCGCATGATCTGGCCCATCTTCTCGATCGATTCCGCACTGGCCTTGCGGCCGGCGGCAGGCATGGCCTCCAGGCTCGCGAGAGCCGTCTCGAAGTCGCCGCTGTAAACCGCCTGCTCCAGCGCGCCGGCCGGCACGAATGCCGGCAGTTCCTCTTCATTTCTCATTGCCCGCCTTCCGCCGCGAAGGCCGTCGCCTCCACCGCCAATACATGCTTGCAAGGGCCGCGCTCGCCCTGGTGCTTTGCATACCAGGGACAGGTGCAGCGCAGCTCCCCATCGATCTCCCGAACGCTGTACGAAGTGCCTGAGCTGCTCACTTGCGCCTCGACCGGGCTGGCGTTGGCGATGGTGACGGCACCGCGCGCCATGAGCTCGCGCGCATCGGCTAGGCGCGGGTGCATGTCCTCGACCGAAGACAGGTCAAACGGCAGCACGCGATGAAAGTAGCGCCGCTCGACCAGGTCGAAGCCCACAAGGCCGGAGGCGCCGAGGATGCGCAGGCTGTCTTCCACGCTCGCCTCGGCGATGTCCAGCGTACGCCCCAGCGCCGGCGCGTCGATCAGCGCCTGCCAGTTCAGTTGCGCCCTCACCTGCGACACGGCGCGCTCATCATCCATGCGCATCAGCGCGCGCAGCGCCTGCCCCTCGCCCGAGAAGCCGCGCCAGGGCTCGGCGCTGAGCGCCAGTGTGAGCCGTGCGCCCGGAAAATCCAGCACCCATGCGCTGGCCTGCTGCGCCTCGTCGGCGTGCACAGCGAGGCTTCGGGCCTTGGGCAGCAAGGCTTCGAGCACGCGAAGGCGGCTGGCATCGGTCACCCGCACGCCTTGCGGGTGCGGCTTCGTCGTGGTGAAGGGGCCTTTCGGCGACGGCACCACCCACAGCGGGGTGCGGCTGGTCGAAGCCCTGGGCAGCGTGCGAAGGAAGCGCAACGCCTCCAGCCCCTTGAGCTCGAAGCGCTGCCGCATGCTGGCCAGGTACGACTGCACCTCGACCATGCCGCGCAGCCAGCGCAACGGCAACGCCACCTTGCGCTCGACCACCTCGCTGTCGCCCGATTGCAGCGTCAGCGCATCGCGCCCGACCGAGAGCGCAAGCCCATCGGCATCGCGCATCCGGGCCAGCGCGGCGCGCATGGGAGCGTTGAAGTCGACATTCGTCGTGCCCTTGCCCATCACCTGCCCATCGTAGGAATCGGGCAGCAGGTCCACCCGCACATAGCAGCTGCAGCAAGAAGAAAAGCCCTCGAAGCGCAACAACTCGCCGCCGGCCGTGACCACCGGATCGGCCAGCGCGATGGCGCGTGCAACGCTGTTGGCGGGCGTGAAGAAGCGCGAGCCGACCACCAGGTGCACGGCACTCAGCAGCTCGGCGCACAGCCGGGGCTGGAGCAGCTGGCCCTCGAAGAAATGCGGATGCGCCGTGCCGCCGTCGGTCTGCGGGCTGGAGGTCGCAAGGCTCAGCCGCGGGCCCGACGGCTCCGCCAGCGCAGCCGATGCGTGCGCGTACCGGTAGGCATGCGCGACCGCGCTCAAGGCTGCAAGGCCTCCCGCAGTGCCCGGGCCGCATCATCCTGCGCTTGCAGCGCCTCCGGAATCGCCCTGCCCATCTTGATGAATTCGTGGATCACGCCGCGATAGATTTCCAGGTCGACCTGCACGCCCGCCGCGCGCAGCTTGTCGGCGTATGCGATGCCTTCGTCGACCACCGGATCGCTCTCCGCCAGCCCGATCCAGGCCGGCGCCACGCCGTCCACGTCGTCGGCCAGCAGCGGTGCGAAGCGCCAGTCGTCGCGGTCTGCCGGCGTGCGGACGTACTGCGCGAAGAAGAAGTCGATCATCGCCTTGGTCAGCAGCGGGCCGTTGACATGGCGCAGGTGCGAAGCGGTGTCCTGGTGCGCCGTGGTGCCGGGATAGATCAGCATCTGCAGCGAAAGCGGCAAACCCCCGTCGCGCGCGAGGATGGCGCACACGGCCGCGAGCGTGCCGCCGGCGCTGTCGCCACCCACCGCCAGCCTCGACGAGTCCACGCCGAGGCTCGCGCCTTGCTTCGCGATGAACTGGAAGGCGTCCCAGGCGTCGTTCGACGCGGTCGGGAACTTGTGCGCGGGCGCCAGCCGGTAGTCGATGGACACCACCGCGCAACCGCTCTTCGCGCTCAGCACGCGGCACAGCGTGTCGTGCGTGCGGATGTTGCCGACCGTGAAGCCGCCGCCGTGGAAATAGATCAGCACGGGCAGCACCGCCGAAGACGGCGCATACAGCCTCGCGGGAATCGCGTATCCGTCGCGGGCAGTGATGGTGAAGTCTTCGACACGCGCCAATTCAGGCTTGGGCACTTCGAGCACGCCCGCGCCTTTTTCGTAGGAGGCCTTGGCCTCGTCGGGCGTCTGCTGGTCGAGCGGTGGATGGCCGGCGCGCGCCATGCGCTCGACGACGCTGGCCATCTTCGGCGTGAGCCGCGGGCCGGACGGTGTTCCGGGCGCGACAGCGGCAAGGGTTTCTTTCGTGTGCAAGACGGGTCGCTCTTGTTAGATTTGGCTGGTCGGCAATCGTACTGCCCCGGGCTCCCCGAGGCCTTCATCCCCATGGCACTCATCCAATACCTCACCCAGATCCAGTTCGAGTTCGGCGCGATCAAGCTGCTGTCGGCCGAATGCGCGCGCATCGGCATCAATCGCCCGCTCATCGTCACCGATGCCGGCGTCCGCGCGGCCGGCGTGCTGCAGAAGGCGCTCGACGCCATCGCCGACCTGGAAGTCTCGGTGTTCGACCAGACGCCCTCCAACCCCACTGAGGCTGCAGTGCGTGCGGCCGTCGAGCTGTATCGCAGCGGCCGCTGCGACGGCCTCGTCGCCGTGGGCGGCGGCTCCGCCATCGACTGCGCCAAGGGCGTCGCCATCGCGGCCACGCACGAAGGCCCGCTCAAGACCTACGCCACCATCGAAGGCGGCTCGCCGCGAATCACCGAGCGCGCGGTACCGCTGATCGCGGTGCCCACCACCAGCGGCACGGGCAGCGAGGTGGCGCGTGGCGCCATCGTCATCGTCGACGACCATCGCAAGCTCGGCTTCCACAGCTGGTTCCTGATGCCCAAGGCAGCCATCTGCGACCCCGAACTCACGCTGGGCCTTCCGCCCCGGCTCACGGCCGCCACCGGCATGGACGCCATCGCGCATTGCATGGAGACCTTCATGTCGGCCGCGTTCAATCCGCCAGCCGACGGCATCGGCCTCGACGGGCTCGAGCGTGCCTGGGGCCACATCGAACGCGCGACGAAGGACGGCAGCGATCGCGAGGCGCGCCTCAACCTGATGAGCGCATCGATGCAGGGCGCGATGGCGTTCCAGAAGGGCTTGGGCTGCGTGCATTCGCTGAGCCACAGCCTGGGCGGCGTCGATCCGCGCCTGCATCACGGCACGCTCAACGCCCTCTTCCTTCCCGCGGTGATCCATTTCAATTCAGGCGCGGAGTCGGTGCAGAAGGAACAGCGCCTGCAGCGCATGGCGCAGGCCATGCATCTCGATTCAGCCGGCGATCTCGGCGATGCCATCCGCGACATGAATGCGCGCCTCGGCCTGCCCAAGGGCCTTGCCGAAGTGGGTGTGACGCCCGCGATGTTCGAGCAGATCATCGACGGCGCAATGGCCGACCATTGCCACAAGACCAACCCTCGCCTGGCCACGCGCGACGACTACAAGGCCATGCTCGAAGCCTCGATGTAAGAACCGCGTAAGGGGGCTGTAAGGGCTTCTTCTACGCCTCGTTCCAAAGGGGCGTTTCAGAGGGAAAAGACAGCGTTTTGCGGACCTCACGTCATTTATGTGACATAAGGGATTTCTAGACTGTCACCGAAGGTTTCCCAGCCGCGGAAGCCCAAGGGTCAGGGAAGTTCCGAATGCAGCGCACCGTCCAAGTTCACACCGTCCTGAGCGCCGAGCAGCTCAAGTTCCGCTCGATGCGGGGACAGGAAGGACTCTCCCGACTCTTCGAGTTCGAGGTGGACATGGTCAGCACCAGTTTCAGCCTCGACCTGAAGCAGCTGCTCGGCACTTCGCTCACGCTGGAGCTCGCCGATGAAGGCGGCCCGCGCTTCCTCAACGGCACCGTGGTGCGCTTCGAACTCGTGGGCCGCGCCAACGAAACCGGCCGCCACTACATCTACCGCGCACTGGTGCAGCCATGGCTGTGGTACCTCACGCGCACCACCGACTGCCGCATCTTCCAGAACAAGAGCGTGCCCGAGGTGCTCGACGAGGTGCTGGGCAAGTACGGCTTCCAGTTCGAGAAGCGCCTCACCGGCAGCTACCCCGCATGGGAATACTGCGTGCAGTACCAGGAGAGCGACTTCGCCTTCGTGAGCCGTCTCATGGAGCACGAGGGCATCGGCTACCACTTCGAGCACAGCAACGGCTCGCACCTGCTCGTGCTGGCGGATGACGCCGGCAGCTACAAGCCGCTGCCCGGCCACGCGAGCATCGCCTACCGTCCGCGCGACCGCGTGGTCAACGCGCTGGAGCCCTGCATCGACCAGTGGCGCGTGGCCGAGCAGATCACCTCGGGCCGCGTGATGCTCGACGACTTCGATTTCAGGAAGTCGCGCGCCTCGCTGCAAAGCGTGCAACAGGATCCGAAGCCGCACGAGCATTCGACCTACGAGGTCTACGAATGGCTCGGCGGCTACACCGAGCACCAGCAGGGCGACACCTACGCCAAAGTCCGCCTGCAGGAGCTGCAGTGCGCGCACGAGCTGGCCTCGGGCCACACCAACGTGGTCGGCATGGCGCCGGGCTACCTGTTCCAGATGACGCATTGCCCGCGCGAGTCGGACAACCGCGAATACCTCGTCACCGAAACCCGCTACGACCTGCAGGAGCCCGAATACTCGTCGGGCGGCAGCAGCGAATCGGTGTGCGAGTTCGACTTCACCGTACTGCCCTCCTCCGTGGCCTACCGCCCCGCGCGCAAGACGCCGCGCCCGCGCACCAACGGCCCGCAGACCGCCACCGTGGTCGGCCCCGAGGAAATCTGGACCGACCGCTTCGGCCGCGTGAAGCTGCAGTTCCGCTGGGACCGCTACGGCCAGTCCGACGAGAACAGCTCCTGCTGGGTACGCGTGTCGAGCAGCTGGGCCGGCGCCAACTACGGCACCATGCACATGCCGCGCGTGGGCCAGGAGGTGATCGTCGATTTCATCGGTGGCGAGCCCGACCGCCCCATCATCACAGGCCGCGTCTACAACAGCGACCAGATGCCGCCGTGGGAGCTGCCCGCCAACGCCACGGCCAGCGGCATCCTCACGCGCTCCAGCACCGGCGGCGCGGCCAACCAGGCCAACATGCTTCGCTTCGAGGATCGCACGGGCGCCGAGCAGATCCTGCTGCATGCCGAGCGCAATCTCGACGTCGAGGTGGAAGCCGACGAGACGCGCGACGTGGGCGGCAACCGCACCACCGTCATCCACGTCAACGAAAAGCTCGACGTCATCGGCACACGCACCACCACCATCACCGACAAGGAAACCGCCACCTACAACGGCGGCGAAGAACGGCTCGTGAACAGCGGTGGCGTCGAGACCATCAACGGCGGGCAGACCCGCACGGTCAATGGCGGCGAGACCGAGACCATCCACAACGGCGAGACGCGCATCGTGACGGACGGGCGCACCGAAACCATCTCCGGCGGCGAAACCCGCTCCATCACGGGCGGCCAGAGCGAAACCATCAAGGGCGGAGAGACCCGCACCATCACCGATGGCGCGACGTGGACCATCACCGGCGGCCTCACGGCCACGGTGGATGGTGCGGAGATGCTCACCACCAAGGGATCGCGCACCGAGAACATCACCGCGGGCGAGACCCGCAACATCACCGGCACCGTCACCGAGAACGTCAGTGTCGAGATCATCGTGAACGCGCCGAAGGTCACCTTCAACGTGCCCCAGCACACCATCAGTTCCTCGCAAGAGAACAACTGGCGGATCGGGCGCGCCAGCGGCTGCGTCTTCCGCTTCGGCGCCGTGGCGACCTCCTTCGACGTGTGGGGTGCCAGAGCACAGATCTACGCCGCCCTCAACCTGCAGCTCGCCACCGTGAAGATCGACATCTCGGCCTTCAAGAACAAGAACAACGGGCTCGCCCTGGAAACCTCGGGCGCCAACGTGAAGGCGGCGGGCGCCAAGATCCGCAGTGGCGGGCTCGCGATCCAGGCCAAGGTCATGAGCATCTTCAGCTAGCCCATGCAGTTCTGGTTGCCCTTGATCTCCGGTGTCCTGATCGTTGTCTTCCTGGCGTTCGTGGTCGTGCACACCCTTCGCAGCAACAGGCCCTACCGCGAGGAGGCGCGGCGCTACGAACGCCTCGTGACCCAGGGGCAGCCCGCGAGCGCCCAGGTGCTGGCCCTGCGGGAACTGGCGCAAGGCACTTACGACAACGACGTCGAACTGCGCGTGCGCACCGTCGACCTGGCTGGCCGCCCTCCCCTGGAGCAGACCTTCAAGACCCGCATCGCGCGCGAGCTGGTGGTCAATTTCATGCCGGGTCAGACGATCCACGTGCTGGTCGATCCGGCCGATTCGGAGGCGCTGGCCATCGACCGCCGCCAGTCGACCACGACCATTTCACGCTGACCTCGCGCATTTCCCTCCCGTTTCATGAAAGTCATCAAGCCGCTCCGGCTCAGCGTACTGAGTCGCCCGTTTCCATGGCAGCGACGCCAGCGGTTGGGTCTGACCGTGATCGCCATGACGGGCATGGATGCCGACGCGCCCGTGCTCTATCCCGACGCCGAACTCTGGCCACTGGTGGCCGAGGAAATCGGCGAGCAGGGCGTGCTCGACCTGGGCATGCCCAAGCGCAGCGCTGAATTCCTTGCCACGGGCCATGCCTACACCGCGCACCAGCAGATCCGAAACCAGTGCATGGTGAAGATGCGCGTCGGCTCGCTGGAAAAAAACCTGCGCGTGTCCGGCGACCGCTTCTGGCTCGACAAGCGCGCCACGCCGCCGCAGGATTTCGAGAGCATGCCGCTCGACTGGAAACACGCCTACGGCGGTGCTTCTTGCGCGGACAACCCGCTGGGCATCGGTGCCGATGAAGAAACGATCAACGGCGTGCGCACGCGCCGGCTTCCGAACATCGAGTCGCCCGATGCGCCCATCCAGCGCCCTGACCAGCAGCCCTCCCCCGCCGGCCTCGGCGCCATCGACGTGATGTGGCCCCGGCGCTTTGCCCGCATCGGCAAGGACTACGACGCCCGATGGGCGCAGGAAGATTTCCCGGCCTTTTCCGCCGACATGGACTGGCACCTGTTCAATGCGGCGTCCGAAGACCAGTGGTGGCGCGATGCCGACAGCATTCCCGCTGGCGCGCCCTACGAAATCTGGAACATGCATCCGCACAAGCCCTGCCAGGAAGGCCGGCTCCCGGATTGGCGCGCGCGCTGCTTCCTCACGCTGGCTTCCGAGGCCGGAGAGCCCACCTTCACCGACGTGCCGATGCGGATGACCACCGCCTGGTTCTTCCCGCACCGCGAGCGCATCGTGCTGATCTACCACGGCGTGGCGGACATCCGGGAAGACGATGCCGCCGACGTGCTCCACCTGATGCCAGCGCTGGAAGAAGCCGGAACCGAACCTCTGCCCGCCGGCCACTACCGGCGCATCCTGCAGCAGCGGCTCGATCCGGAAGACGGCGCGCTGCACAGCTTTCGCGACCGCGACCTCGTTCCCGCCGCAGCCATCGCTCCCTGGCTCGACACCATGTCGCTGAAAGACCGGCCGCTCGGCCCGCTGGCGCGCAACGCACACCGGCACGGCGAATGGATGCGCGAGCAGATGCGGCAGCAGATGATCGCCGACGGCCAGGACCCCGCGCGCTACTTTCCGCCGCAAGACGCCGGCGACGAACTGCCCACGCTGGACGCCCTGCCCGAGTTCGTCGCGCGCAGCAAGCGCCTGCAGGAAGAGGCCAGGCAGAAGCTCCATGCCCAGCAGCAGGAACTGTCCGAGACGCTTCGCGCGAATGCGAGCGAGGCCGGCCCCGGCATGAGTCCGCTGCTGGCACTGGCCGAGGGCCGCGAACGCTCTGCGTTCAAGGGGCCACCCGCCGCCGCAATGACGCCCCATCTGCGCAGCATGGCCGAATCCATCGCGGAAATGCCGGGCCAGCGCGCGGCGGAGATGGCCCCCGTCACGGAGCTTCTGGGTCGCGGCGAATTCATCGCCGCAGCCCAACGCAAGATGTACCTGAACAGCGCCCACCACCAGGACGCCGCCGATGCGATGACCGTCGAACGCGCGGCCGAGGTGCGCGAGCAGGCGACGGCAATCCTGGCCGCAAGCCGCGACTTCTCCGACATGGACCTGACCGGTGCCGACCTGTCGGGCATGGACCTGCGCGGCGCCCGCTTCGTCGGCGCGATGCTGGAGAGCGCCAACCTGCGCGGTGCACGACTCGACGACGCCGACTTTTCCCGCGCAGTGCTCGCACGCGCCTGCCTCGACGGCGCCTCGTTGCGCGGTACGCGCCTCACAGGTGCCAACCTGGGCTTCGCCCAGTGCAGGCACACCGTCTTCAACAGCGCCCATCTACGCAACGCCGTGCTCGAAAACATCATCTGCGAGGACTGCGACTTCAGCGATTCGCAATGGGAAGACAACACGGTGATCGAAGCCGCGTTCGTGCGCTGCAGCTTCCATCGCGCCAACCTCAAGGTGGTCATGTTCCTCGAGAAGGTGCGGCTGGAGCAACTGGACTTCGAAGGCGCCACGCTCTTCAAGCTGCACTTCGTGCGCTGCAAGCCCGGCGCGATCGGCTTTGCGCAGGGCAACCTCGAGAGCTGCGTATTCGTCGACGTGGAGGCCGATGGCCAAATCGATTTCTCGCATGCGACCCTGCGCACCACCTGCATCGTGGGAAGCAGCAGCTTTCGCGAAGCGAAGTTCGAGGGCGCCCACCTGCGCGAATGCAGCCTGCGTACGGTCGCGCTCTCGAAGGCCAGCTTCGCCGGCGCCCGGCTGGAGAACAGCGACTTGTCCGAATGCGATCTCTCGCATGCAGACCTCTCGCGCATCGACGCTCGCGACTCGCGCTTCGTGCGTGCCGACCTGCGGCATGCCAGCCTGCGGAACGCCGACCTGATCGACGCGAGCTTCCAGAAGGCCGACCTGCGCTTCACCGACCTGCGCGGCGCCAACCTGTTCCGTGCCGATGTTTCCCAGAGCCTCATGGACGGCACCACGCTGCTCGACGGCGCCTACACGCACCTGGCCAAGGTCTATCCGACACGCCAGGAAGCCGCGGCCGCATGACGCCGCACCGACTGCAGACCATGGTGCAGCGTGGCGAACCGATCCGGGAGCGAAGCTGCAGGGGCTGGCGCCTCGACGGCCTGGATCTCTCCGGCGGCGTGTTCATCGAAGTCGATTTCGCCGGCGTGAGCTGCATCGGCACGCGCTTCGAGGAAAGCCAGTTCGAGAACTGCACGCTCGATGGCGTGCAACTGAAGGACGCGCAGTTGAAAAAAGCCGCCTTCTCGCAATGCGCGCTCCCGTCGGCGGACCTGACGGCGGCCGTGCTGGACGACGCGATATTCCATCGCTGCCAGCTGCCCGGCAGCGACTTCTCGCAGGCCAGCGTGGTCGACACCAAGTTCATGGAAAGCACGCTCTCGCGCAGCCGCTTCGCCGCCGGGCTGCTGGACCGCACGCTGTTCTTCCAGTCGCCGCTGGATGGCGCGGACCTGTCGGGCGCCCGCCTGGACAAGGCGGTGTTCTATCAGGTCGACCTGCGCGAAACCGCGCTCTCCGGTGCGCGCTTCGAGCGGGTCGTCTTCGTCGAATCGCGCCTTGGCGGCCATGATTTCCCGAAGCATCACTTCCTGTCGTGCCAGTTCACCGATGCGGACCTCGAAGGCTGCAACTTCGAGGGGGCGCACATGGCGCAGTGCAACTTCAAGGGCGCAGTGCTTCGCGATGCGGTGCTGCGCGGCGTCCATGCGCCGCAGGCGCTGTTCCCCGAGGCCGACCTGAGCCGGGCCGACATGCGCGGCGCGCATTTCGACCAGAGCCTGTGGATCGACGCAGTCCTTGCCGCCGCCGATTTCGGCGAAGCCAGCCTGCAGCAATGCATCTTCCACCGGGCCGATTGCACCGGCACCCGCTTTGCCGGCGCGGACCTCACCTACGCGGACTTTTCCGAAGCTGTGCTGGAGGGCGCGAACTTCGATGCCCGCCTCTTCCGCACCCAGCTGCACGGAGCGCGCGACGTTCCCGACAGTCTGCGCGGCAACGCCGGCGTACTGCCCAACGACCCCGACCTGCACGAGGCGCAGCGCTGGTCCGCCCGGCGCAAGGCATCTCCCACCCCATTCACGAAAGGCGAAACCCCATGAAGAACATCGCGGCATTGCGCAACCCGCAAGCGGGCACGGCCGACGCTCCCGTACAGCGCCTGGGCAAGGTGGTCGAGTTCCTGCCCGAAGGATCGCTGTACCGCGTGGAATGCGACGACGGAGCATGGCAGTGCCGCCGCGCCGCCAGCTGCCTGCTGAGGCCGGAGCCGGGCGACACGGTGCTGATTTCGGGCCCCGACCGCTACCACGTGTACCTGATCGCCGTGATCGATCAGGCCGACAGCAGCTCCGCGCGCATCGAGACCGCTGGCCGCCTCACACTGGCCGCGCCGGTGGGCGGCGTGCACATCGAGAGCGGCGAAACCATCCGGCTGCAATCCGCCAGGACGGTGGAAGTCAGCGGCGAGCGCTTTGCCCTCGACGCGACCGAAGCCGACTGCAAGGTGGAGCGGCTCAATTACGTCGGCAACACGGTCAGGGCCATGGCGGCAAGCATCCATGTCGTCGGCCAGCTGTGCGAGACCGTGATGGATCGCCTGGTGCACATCAGCCGCACCGCCTTCCGCATGACCGAGCAGACCGAGCAACTGCGCTGCGGCCAACTCGACTACGAAGCCGCCGACCTCGCCCGCATCCACGCGGCGCAGACGGTGGTCACGGCGCAGGCGGTCGTGAAGGTCGACGCCAAGCAGATCCACATGGGCTGAACGAAGCTGCGAGAGGAGTAGACACCGTGTTCGCCAACTGCCAGATGATGGGCATGGACTTGGCCTTTCCCGACGTGTGCAAGACGCCGCCGGCCATTCCCATTCCCTACCCCAACTTCGCGCTGGGCCCGACCGCGATTCCCAATGCGTGGAACATCCTCTTCATGTTCGCGCCGGCGCACAACCTCGCGACCGTCACGCCGCTCACCAACGGCGACAACCCCGGCGTGACGCTGGGCGTGATCTCGCCTTCGGTCATGGGGCCCTCGCGCCACATCACCGGCTCGTTCACCGTGCTGCTCAAGGGCAGCCCGGCCACGCGCATGACCAGCCTCTCGGTGCAGAACCGCAGCAATGCGCTGGGCATGCGCATCGTGCCCAGCCAGTTCAAGGTGCTGATGCTGGCGCCCTGACCGGCGCCAACTCGACGTCAACCCGACGCCGCGGCGGCTATTCCGCCTTCACCCCGGCGGTGCGGATCACCTTGCCCCACTTCGCCGTCTCGGTGGTGATGAAGGCATCGAACTCCTCCGGCGTGCTGCCCGCCGGGATCGTGCCCATCGCATCGAGCTTCGCGCGCGTCTCGTCGCTCCTGATGATGCGCGCCACCTCTTCCGACATGCGCTTGACGATATCGCGCGGCGTGGCCGCCGGCGCCAGCATGCCGGCCCAGGTGCTGCCCGTGAAGCCCGCGAAACCCTGCTCGATGAAGGTGGGCACCTCGGGAGCCGCTGCGAGTCGCTTGTCGCCGGCCACGCCGATCAGCCGCACCTTGCCCGCCTTGGCCTGATTGATGAGCCCGGTGGGCGCGTCGAAGAAAAGCTGGATCTGCCCGCCCATCAGGTCGGTCAACGCAGGCATCGCCCCCCGGTATGGGATGTGGATCATGTACGTCTGCGTGAGCGACTTCCACAGCTCGGTGGTGAGATGCGCGGCCGAGCCGTTGCCCGACGATCCGAAGCTCACCTTGCCAGGATTGGCTCGCGCGTAGTCGATGAGTTCGCGCGCCGTCTTGAATGGTGCATCGACATTCACCGCGGCCAGCAGCGGCGACACGCCCATCAGGGAGACGCCCGTCAGGTCCTTGCGTGGGTCGTAGGGTAGCTTCGGGTACAGCGTGGTGTTGGCTGCATAGGCGGCGATGACCACGCCGAAGGTCGTGCCGTCGGGCGCCGCCTTGGCGATGGCATCGACGCCGATCAGGCTGTTCGCGCCCGGTTTGTTGTCGACCAGCACCGGCTGGCCGAGCCTTGTCTGCAGCCCAACCTGCACCAGCCGCGCCATCTGGTCGGTGAACCCGCCCGGCGTGTAGGGAACGACGATGCGGATCGGCTTGGAGGGCCATGCGCTCTGCGCGAACGATGGCAAGGCGAGGCTTGCCGCGGCGGTGGCTAGCGTGAATTGGCGGCGGGACAGCGTGGCTTGGGACATGGCGGCAGACACCCTTCTTCGTTGCTTCTTCGGAAATGGAGCGGGCCATTCTCGAAGCGCCGCGTGCCGGTACGGTCAGGGTTTGCCCGGCGGGCAGACGGATCACCGACCCTCGATGTACGCGAAGACCGCAGCCAGCCACAGCGCGACCAGCACAAGGCAGACCCACGCAGAAACCGCATTGAGTTTGTGCTGCCAAGCAGGTATCTCGCGCAGGTCGCGCGTCACCAGCGTGAGCAGCGCCTGACCGCCATTCAGAAAGGGCAGCGGCAGCAGATTCAATGCCGCGAGCTTCGCGGCGAGCATCCCGAGCAAAGGCAGGAAAGCATGCTCCTTGGCGAATGCCGTTGCATTTCCCACCAGTTGCCGTCCGGTGGACAGCGGATCGAACGCACCCGCAATGAGCTGCGCGAATCCATGGACCAGGCTCGGTATGGCCGCCCCCTGACGCAGCACCAGCGCGACGGCAATGAGCGCAGCCACGCCTGCCAGCGGTATCAGCACCTGCACCGCACGTGCCTTGTGATTGAAAGCATCGTCGAAGTAGTCAACCGGCTCGTCAAAGGGGACGCCCTCCTCCCGCGTGTCCTTGAACTGCACGCTGCCGCCAAGCGGCAGTGCGTGCAAATGGAAGATGCCGAGCGACAGCAGCCTCGGCCCGAAGCCCAACGACACCTTGCGCACGGCAATTCCACACCAGTGCCCCAGTGCCGTCATCGCGAAGAGATGAATGGAAACGAGCAATGCGATGGCGGCGATGAACTTCAGGAGCATGAGCATTTTTTCCAGATGGCTGTCATTGCAGGTGGCTGCGTGTGGTGCAGCTTCGTATCCGATTGTTAAACTATTTCGGGCGTTGTCCGGGAGCCTGTGCCTGCATCCGAAATGCAGATGCCGCCCCGGCGCGACTCATCAAAAACAGCAAGACAGTTCCTGGGAGCGAGGACATGATCGTTGGCATTGATCTGGGCACCACCAACAGCCTGGTAGCGGCATGGAGGGACGGGCAATCGGTGCTGATCCCCAACGGATTGGGAGACACGCTGACGCCTTCATGCGTGAGCATCGACGAAGACGGCACCGTGCTGGTCGGCCGCGCCGCGCGCGACCGGCTGCAGACCCATCCCGACCGGACCGCCGCGGTCTTCAAGCGCTACATGGGCAGCGACAAGACATTGCGGCTCGGCAAGCGCGAGTTCCGGCCCGAGGAGCTTTCGGCGCTGGTGCTGAAGGCACTGAAGGCCGATGCCGAAGCGGCGTTGGGCGAGCCCGTCACCGAAGCGGTCATCACCGTGCCGGCCTATTTTTCGGACGCACAGCGCAAGGCCACCCGCACGGCAGGCCAGATGGCGGGTCTGCGTGTCGACCGGCTGCTGAATGAGCCCACCGCCGCGGCCTTGGCGTACGGCATGCACAACATGGGCGCGGAAACCCGTTTCCTTGTGTTCGATCTCGGCGGCGGGACTTTCGACGTGTCGATCCTCGAGATGTTCGAGGGCGTGATGGAAGTCCGAGCCTCGGCCGGAGACAACTTCCTCGGCGGCGAGGACTTCGTTGCCGTGCTGATCGACCTGTTCTTCGAACGCAGCGGGCTCAAGGCCTCCCTGCGCAATGACGCGCATTTCATGCAGCAGCTGACGGGGGCGGCCGAGGCCGTCAAGCGCGCACTGAGCAGCCAGCCCAAGGCCACGCTGTCGGTCTGGCATGACGGTACGCAGCACACGCTGGACCTCGACGAAAGCACGCTCGAACAGGCCTGTACCACGCTGCTCAAGAGGCTACGCACGCCGGTCGAGCGTGCGCTGCGTGACGCCAATCTGCGCAGCGGGCAGCTAGACAACATCGTGCTCGCAGGTGGCGCAACACGCATGCCGATCGTGCGCCGACTGGTCACCACGATGTTCGGCCGCTTCCCGTCGATCGACTTCAACCCCGACGAGGTGGTGGCACTGGGCGCCGCCGTGCAAGCCGGGCTGAAGGCCAGGGATGCAGCTCTGAAGGAAGTGGTGATGACCGACGTGTCTCCATACTCGCTCGGCGTCGAGGTCAGCATGCGGATCTCCGAGACGGCGTCGTCACCAGGGCACTTCGACCCGATCATCGAGCGCAACAGTCCGGTGCCAATCAGTCGCGTCAAGACTTACTTCCCCACCAGCAAGAATCAGTTTCTGGTCGACCTCAACATCTTCCAGGGCGAAGCGCGCATGGTGCGCGACAACATTCATCTCGGGAAACTGCGTGTCGAACTGCCAGGCATCGCAGCGGAGGAATCGGGCGTGGACGTGCGCTTCACCTACGACGTGAACGGCCTGCTGCAGGTCGAAGCGACGGTGCAGAAGACGCAACAGAAATCGAGCGTGCTCATCGAGGGCAACCCTGGTCTGCTGTCGGAAAGCGAGATCGCCGAGCGGCTGAAGGAACTCGACGAACTGAAGATCCATCCCCGCGACACGCTGGAGAACCGCACGTTGCTGGCGCGTGCCGAACGGCTCTACCAGCAGCTGCGCGGCGACGTGCGCGCCTGGCTGGGCGCGCAGATCCGCGAGTTCGAGCACGTCCTGTCAACGCAGGACAAGCGAGTCATCTCACCAGCGCAGCGACGGCTCGAGGAGCAGCTGAACCACATCGAGCGCGAGGGCTTCATCCTCGGCGAAGACTGACGCGCACTGCGCTGGCCGAGGGCTCCAATGACCAGTTCCGTGCCGTTTCTCCGGTACCTGGATCTCGATGAGAGCGCGGACGAACGCTCCGTGCGCCGCGCCTACGCGCAGCGGCTGAAAACCGTCGACCAGGAGGCCGACCCTGAGAGCTTTCAGGCGTTGCGCGAGGCCTACGAGACCTCGATGCGATGGCTTCAATGGCGCTCGCAGCAGCAGGCGGAAAGCGACGAGCAGCCCGAGCATGTTCCTTTACCTCTTCAGGAGTCGGAGGCGGTTGCAGCAACCGAGCCCATCGCGGCGCCGCACGATCCGCGCGCAACGGCCGAGGTCTTGCGCGAGGAACTGGCGCAGGCCTTGCGCGACCGACAGCTCACCAGCCTCGCACCGGTGCGCGAGCACCTGCAGCAGATGCTCGACGATCCGCGTCTCATCGACATGGATGCGCGCTTCTTCTTCGAGTGGAGCGTCGCCGCCATCCTCGCGTCGGGCTGGCAGCCGGGGCACGAGCTGCTGTTCGAAACGGCCGTCGAACTCTTCGACTGGCGCAACGACAGGGCCCGGCTGCTGTCGCTGGGCCGCGAGGGCCAGATCGTGGACAGCGCCATCGTCGAACTCGAAGCCTTTCGCAGCCGCGGGGCCCCGATCTACAACGGTGCGTCCCGCGAGCAACTGATCGAAATGCTGCGCAGGAACGAGCGGCCCAGCGAGCACGTGCTGGCTATGTGCATATCCGCCGTCGAGCACATGCTGTCGCTGTACCCGCATTGGCTGCACATCGTGACCACACCGCGCAACGTCGAGCGGTGGAGCGAGCGGCCGCAGGAGCCTGCCAAGCCGGTCCGGCCACCGGCTGCACCGTCCAGGCCCGAGCCCCTGGGCCGCAAGATCGCCCTGGCCATGCTGCTCATCGTCGGGCTCTGCGTCCTGTTGTGGTGGAGCGCACCGGACGACAAGCCTGCCGCCACCGTTGCACAGAGGCCTGCGCGGGGCGCGTCCGAAATACCGGCAGGACCACCGCCGAAGTTCGCCGGTGAGGACACGATTGGCTCGCCAGCCACCTACCTCAGGCCCCCGCAGATCAGCTATCCCACGTTGGCCAGGCGCGCAGGGCTGCAGGGAGAAGTGATCGTCGGCGTGCTCGTTCGCAAGAACGGCGATATCGGCGAAGTGCGCGTCGTGCAGGGATCCGGGCATGCGCTGCTCGACGAGGCCGCGGTGCAGGGCGTGCGCACGGCCAGCTTCCAGCCGGCCCGGGTTGAGGGCCAGAACGTGGATGCGTGGTTCAAGGTACCAATCAATTTCCGGCTCGGCTCATGAGCACTCCATCGTTTCCCTTCCTGCAGCACCTCGGGCTCGATGACGAGGCGGACGAGCGCGCGATACGCCGCGCCTACGCGCAGCGACTGAAGCAGATCGACCAGGAAGCCGACCCCGAAGGCTTCCAGGCCTTGCGCGAAGCCTACGAGACCGCGATGGGTTGGGCGCACTACATGCAGCAGCGCGCAGCTGCCGCGGTGCAGGAGGACATGGCGGCAACGCCAGAGGAGCCGACACTGGAAGCGATGGGACCCGCGCCGCATTCGCCGTCGGACGAGGCGAGCGGCGAAGACACCACCCATACGCGGCAAGCCGACTCCGATGCCATCGCCCGGGCGGTATTGGACGCGCTGCTGGAACAGCTTCAGCACCGCCCACCGGAAGACTTGTCCGAAGGCCGCAAGCTCCTTGAAGGCATCCTCGACGATCCGCGGCTGCTCGACCTGGACGCGCAGTTCCTCTTCGAGTGGGGAATGGCCTCGATCCTCGCGCAGGGCTGGAGGCCCGGCCACGAGTTTCTTTTCGGTCCCGCCATGGCGTGCTTCAACTGGCGCGAGGATCGCGGTCGCCTGACGCGGTTGGGGCACGCTGGACGGTTCATCGACGTGGCCATCAACGAGTTGGAGATGTACGACCGCCAGCTGGACACCCGGCGTACGCCGCAGCGCGACCTGATCCGCCGCCTGCGCGATGCCCGCAGGCCGAGCGACCGGATGCTGATCCAGGCGTTGCCGCTGGTGGAGCAACTGGTCGCCACCTGGCCGAACTGGCTTCACATGGTGACCAACACGCAAAACGTCCTGAAGTGGCGGGAATGGGACACCGAGGTGCCGCGATGGCGCCGTGCCGTCACGGGCAAGCCGCATGGCACTGCGGCAAAGCCCAAGGCGAAAACCAAGCCACCGGAGAGCCAGAACTCTCAGAATGTCGCGGGCATGCTGTTTCTGGCACTGGCGTTGCTCGGGGGGCTGGGCAAGATGCTGTCACCGCCGAGCAACCCCTACACACCGCCCAGCTATCCGCACTTGGCCAATCCGGGTAATAGCCAGCCTGCACCGGTGCAAATACCTTCGATCGCTCCGGCAGCGCCATACACCGCATCGAGTCCGTCACCGGTCATGGCGGCGGTACCGGCACCAGCGGTGGCAGAGTTCAGCGCTGCAAAGAAGAGCGTGGCCGGCTTGACCAAGGGCAAGGTCGACGCAAAGAAATGCGCGGATACGTCGGAAATCCTGGGCTATCACGGCCGGGAGCATGAGAAAGGTAGCTTCGGCCCCGCCTTCGACCGGCTCGTGCTGGATTGCCTCCTCAAGCAACTGTGGCGGCCGCCGATACCGCTGGCGGCGGTGGATGTGTCGCTCAAGCGCCATCAGCAGCGGACCAAAGCGCTCTTGGACAAGGAGATCGCGACGGTGCGAGGCAACACTTGGGTTTCGCCCGCGATTACGTGGCGAGCGGACGCGCCGCCACCTCCTTCATCACCGCCGCCGCAACCCAAGCCGTCGCCTGCACCTCCGGTTCAACGAGCGGTAGACGACACAGGAGTCTGGCTGACACCGGGCTCGCCGTTGTCGAGAGCGGGTTCGTCTGGCCACCAGTAGGTTGCGCCGGAAAGCCTTGCGTTCACCGTGCCAGCGGCAACCGCATCTCGAACCGCGCCCCACCGCCACTCTCGTTCGCCGCCTCGATCCGCCCGCCGTGCGCATGCACAACGGCCTGCGACAAGGCCAGCCCCAGCCCCAGGCCCGGGGTCTTCTCGTCCGATCGCGCCGTGGCACCGCGATAGAAGCGCTCGAACAGGTGCGGCATCTCGTCGCCGCGTATGCCGGGGCCGCTGTCCGCCACGCTGATGACGGCTTCGTTCGCATCGGCATCCGCCCGCAGGCCCACGCGCACGGTGGTCCCGGGCGGCGAGAACTTGAGTGCGTTGTCGAGCAGGTTGGCGAGCGCGAGGCTGGCCGCACCGCGGGCGACCCGCGCGTCCACTGGCGGAGCGGGTTCCAGCGAAAGCGCGAGGCGCCGCTCGCGCGCCAGCGGCTCCAGCCGCCTCAGCGCCTCTTCCGCCAGTTGGTTCAGCGACACCGTCTCGGCCGCGTCGCGCTCCTGGCCCGAATCGAGTCGGGCCAGCACGAGCAGTTCTTCCACCAGCAGCGTGAGCGACTCGACCTCCTCCAGCGAGGAGCGCAGCGTCTCCACGTAGGTAGCAGGTTCGCGCGGCCTGCGCAGGGCCAGCTCCAGCTCGGTGCGCAGGCGCGAGAGCGGCGAGCGCAGCTCGTGCGAGGCATCGGCGGTGAAACGCCGTTGCGCCTCCATGCCCTGCTCGATGCGCGCCAGCATGTCGTTGAGGGTGTCCACCAGCCGCCCGATCTCGTCCTTGGTTCCGGGGTGCGGCAGTCTCTCGCCGAGGGTCGCGTCTCCGATGCGATGCGCCTGCCGCACCACATCGTCGATGGCGCCGAATGCGCGCCGGGTGATGAGCGCGCCCGCGGCGCCCAGCGCCAGCAGCAGCGCGCAGCCGAGGATCAGGAACAGCACGCTGGCCATGGCCACCGTGCGGTTCACATCGTCCAGCGAGCCCGCCACCTGCACCGCGAGCTGCGAGCTGCGGCCCGGCACGGGCACCGAGACCATGCGCGTCGGCTCCTCGCCGTATCCGTCGAGCGTCTCGAACACGGTTTCGCCCGCCGCAAGCCGCTGGCGCAGTGCGAGCGGAATGGGCAGCTGCGCCTCGCCGAGGTTGCTGCTGCGCGCCAGCACGCGGCCGTCCGTATCGACGATCTGCACCAACCGGTCGAGCCGCACGAACGACGGCGCGCCGGGGCCCGGCGGGGCTTCGTGCACGATGACGGTGTCGCCCTCGCCGGCCGACAGCAGCATGCCCATCTCGGTCTCGGCCAGCGCCAGCAGCGCCGCGTCGAGCTCGCGGTGCACGTTGCGCGAGAACACGAGGTAGGAGCCGAAGGCGGCGACCGCCATCACCACCACGATCGCGCTGACGTGCGCCAGCGCCAGCCGCTTGCGAAAGCTAAGCATGCGCGGTGCCGCCCCCGGAGCTGTCTTCCGCCGGCGCCAGCCTGAAGCCGCGTCCGCGCACGGTCTGGATCAGCGGTTCGGCCGGCGGCGCATCCACCTTGCGGCGCAGGTTGCTGATGTGCACGTCGATCAGGTTGTCGATGGCGATCAGGTCGTCCTTCCACACCTGCTCGGCAAGGCGCGAGCGGCTGACCACCTCGCCGGCGTGGCGCAGCAGGATCTGCAGGATCGCGAATTCCTTGTGGGTCAGGTCGAGTACCGTGCCGCCGCGCAGCACGCGCTGGCTCATTGGGTCCAGGCTCAGGTCGGCCAGCGAGAGCACGATCGGCCGCACGAGTTCCGAGCGGCGCAGCAGCGCGCGAACGCGGGCCAGCAGTTCGTCGAAGGCGAAGGGCTTGGTCAGGTAGTCGTCGGCGCCGGTGTTCAGGCCGGCCACGCGGTCGCTCAGCGCGTCACGGGCGGTGAGCATGAGCACGGGCGTCTTGCAGCCGCGCAGGCGCAGGTCGCGGCACAGCGTGAGGCCGTCCTTTCCGGGCAGCATCCAGTCGAGCACGATCAGGTCGTAGGCGATGACGAATGCCTCTTCGTCGCCCTCCTCCGCCGTATGCACGACGTCGACGACGAAGCCTTCTTCCTGCAGGCCGCGCGCCAGCAGCCGGGCGGCCTTGCGGTCGTCTTCGATCAGCAGAATTCTCATGGCGCGGATCATGCCCCGGCTTCCTGACTTCACCCTGCCGGGGAGGCCGGACGGCGCTTCCTGAAGATTTCTTCAGGATTTCTTGGGAGCTTCTTCAGGCGCCATTTCATACGCTCCCCGGCAGGAGACGGGAGCGGATCGAGGGCATGGGAAGAGGTCCCATGCACGGCGCGCCCGTCCCGCGACGTCCGTATCGCGATGAAGAAGAAATCCCTCTACCAGATCACACCCGCACGCATCGTCTTCGGCTTGATGACCTGCGCGGCCCTGTGCGTCGACTCGTTCGACAACCCCGCCCATGCCGCCACCACGGCGGCCGCCGCTCCGGCGCCGATGCTGGTGCGCCAGGGCAACCGCCTGAGCGTGCCCGCCGGCTCCCCGCTGCGCGAGCGGCTGCTGGTCGCCACGGTCGGCCAGGACGCCCTGCCGCACGAGGTCAGCCTGCCCGCCACGGTGGAAGCCAACCCGGCCAGCACCGTCAACATCCTGCCGCCGCTGACCGGCCGGCTGCTCGAGCTGAAGGTGCGCCTGGGCGATACCGTCAAGCGCGGCCAGTTGCTCGCCACGATGAGCTCGCCCGACCTGGCGCAGGCCGTGGCCGACGCGCAGAAGGCCCGCGACGCGCTCGACCTGGCGCAGCGCGCGCTGGTCCGGGCACGCGGCGTGAACGAGGCCGGCTCCAACGCCATGAAGGACGTGGAAGCCGCCCGCAGCAGCGTCGCCCAGCAGACCGCCGAACTGCAACGCAGCGAAGCCCGCCTGCGCAGCCTGGGTGCGGAAGGCGGCGGCGCGCAGGCCGGCCAGGTGCTGAAGATCGTCGCGCCCATGGCCGGCACGGTCACGGCGCTGAATGCCGCCGCGGGCGCGAACCTGAACGACGCCAACGCGGTGCTGATGACGGTGTCGAACCTCGATTCGGTCTGGGTCACGGTCAATGTGCCCGAGAGCGTGGTCGGCACAGTCGCACCTGGGCAGAACGTGGTGGTCACGCTGGCCGCCTACCCGGGCCGCAGCTTCACCGGCAAGGTCGCCTTCGTGAGCGCGGTGCTCGACGCGGACACGCGCCGTGCCCGCGCGCGCATCGTCTTTGCGAACCCCGACGGGCTCTTCAAGCCCAACATGTTCGCCACCGCGGTGCTCGGCGTGCCGCAGGGCTCGCAGCCGCAGGTGCCGGCCTCGGCGTTGCTGATGAACAACGACAGCGTGAGCGTCTTCGTCGAGGCCGAGCCCTGGACCTTCGTTCGGCGCACGGTGGAGCTGGGCCGCGAAGACGGCGACAGGGTACGCATCCGCAGCGGCCTGGCCGCGGGCGAGCGCGTGGTGGTTCGTGGTGGTGTGCTGCTGAATGATTAATCTCATCATCACCCAGTTCTTCCGCCGCAGGCACCTGGCCTGGGCGATGTCGGTGGCGCTGGTGCTCTTCGGTGCGTGGTCGTGGACGCAGATGACGGTCGAGGCGTACCCCGACCTCGGCGACGTGAACGTGCAGGTCACCACGCAGGTCAACGGCCTGGCCGCCGAGGAGATCGAGCAGCAGATCACCACGCCGCTGGAGCGCGCGCTGAGCAACACGCCGGGGCTGGCCTCGATCCGCTCGAGCAGCACCTTCGGGCTGTCGCTCATCACCCTGACCTTCAAGGACGGCACCGACGACTACTTCGCACGCCAGCGCGTGACCGAGCGCATCGGGCAGGTCAGCCTGCCCTCGGGCGCGCAGCCCGGCCTGGGCCCTGTGGCAGGGCCGGCCGGCGAGATCTATCGCTACACGCTGGAGTCGGACACGAAGAACCTGATGGAGCTGTCGGAGCTGCAGCGCTGGAAGGTGATTCCCGCGCTCAAGCAGGTGGCCGGCGTGGTGGACATCAACAACTTCGGCGGATTCACCAAGGAGTTCCAGCTCGAACTCGACCCGTCGCGCATGCAGAAGTACGGGCTGGTGCTCAACGACGTGGTCACGGCCATCAACAACAACAGCGCCAACGCCGGCGGCGGGCGCATCGCGCGCGGCGACCAGAGCTATGTGGTTCGCGGCATCGGCCAGATCCGCACGCTGGACGACCTGGGCACGGTGGTGGTGGCGCAGAGCAACGGCTCGCCGGTGCAGGTGCGCGACCTCGGGCGGCTGCAGTTCGGCCACCAGGAGCGCGGCGGCATCCTCGGCAAGGACACCAACCCGGACACCATCGAAGGCATCGTGCTGATGCTCAAGTACGAGAACCCCTCGCGCGTGCTGGAAGGCGTGCACAAGAAGATCGACGAGCTGCAGGCCGAGCTCGCGCCCATGGGCGTGAAGATCGTGCCCTACATCGACCGCGACGACCTGGTGAAGCTCACGGTCGACAAGGTGACGCACACGGTGCTCGAAGGCATGGCGCTGGTGTGCTTCGTGCTCATTCTTTTCCTGGGCAGTCCGCGCAGCGCGGTGGTGGCTGCGGTGGCCATTCCGATGTCGCTGGTGACGGTGTTCATCGTGATGCACTTCACCCGCATGCCGGCCAACCTGTTCTCGCTGGGCGCGATCGACTTCGGCATCATCGTGGACGGCGCCATCGTGGTGATGGAAGCGATATTGCGGCGACGCGAGGAAGAGCCGAACGCCACGCTCACCGAGGGCAACATCCTCGAGACGGTGAGCCACGTGTCGGGGCCGATCTTCTTCGCCACGCTGATCATCATC
>BFBZ01000389.1_pt1 | contig 45698 bp, 35 predicted proteins | sample 1888401 | NCBI WGS metagenome assembly BFBZ01 (sample SAMD00112614, study PRJDB3348) | symbiont metagenome | host: Chara braunii | reverse complement strand
GCCTGGACCGATCGCAAGACTTACGACGCCAGCCTTCATCTGTCCGCCCTCAAAGCCACTTCTTCTGGCGGGGGTTGACACTGGATGTCTCATGCGGCAACCCCGAGGTAGGCCTCTTGCACGATGGGCGAGGCGATCACCGTGGCCGGGTCGCCGTCGGCCACCAGCCTGCCCTGGTGCAGCACGATGATGCGGTCGGCCAGCTCGCGGACGACGTCCATCTTGTGCTCCACCAGCAGCAGCGTGTGCTTCTTCTCGGCCTTCAACGCGCGGATCAGGTCCAGCACGACCGGCACCTCGTCCACGCTCATGCCGGCGGTCGGCTCGTCGAAAAGATAGACCTTGGGGTCGAGCGCGATCAGCATCGCGACCTCCAGCTTGCGCTGGTCGCCATGCGGCAGGCTGGCGGCGAGATCGCTGCTGCGCGGGTCGAGCCGCACGCGTTTCAGGATGGCCTCGGCCTCGGCTATGAGCTCGCGGTGGGACAGCCAGACCGACAGCATCGCCAAGCCCTTGCCTTGCCGCGCCTGGACGGCCAGACGCACGTTCTCCAGCACGGTCAGGTGGGCGAACAGCTGCGTCAGCTGGAAGGCCCGGCCCAGGCCGCGGCGCGTGCGCGCCGGGGCGGGCTGGCCGGTCAGGTTCTCGCCGTCCAGCCAGACCTCGCCGCTCGTCGCCGGCAGCTGGCCCGAGATCAGGTTGAAGTAGGTCGTCTTGCCCGCGCCGTTGGGGCCGACGATGGCCGTCAGCGTGCCGGGCTGGAAGGCGCAGCTCACGCCGTCGACGGCGACGTGTCCGCCAAAGCGGATCGTCAGGTTCTTGGTTTCGAGCACGGGCCGTCCGCGCTCAACGCTTGTTGCGGATGGGCACGTTCACCTCTTCGGGCTTGATCTCCCGGACCAGCTCCGGCACGCCCCAGGGGAAGGCCGGGTCCACCTTGATCCTGAAGTGGTACATGGACTGCATGGCCTGATGGTCTTCGGCGCGGAAGGTCATCTTGCCCTTGGGCGTCTCGAAGCTCATGCCCTCCATGGTCTTGATGAGCTTGCTGGTGGCCGTGTCGCCGCCGGTCTTCTTCAACGCCTCGACCAGGGCGATGGCCGCGCTCATGCCGCCGGCCGTGAAGAAGTCGGGCGGGGCCTTGAACTGCTTGTAGTGGTTGGCCACCAGCCATTCGTTGACCGGGTTCTTCGGGATGCCGAAGTAGTAGTAGGTCGCGCCTTCCATGCCGGGGAACTGCTTGTAGGCGGCCATGGCCGGCAGGATGTTGCCGCCCGAGCCGACGGCGATGCCGTAGCGCTTCTGCAGGTCCAGTGCGGCCAGCGCCGGGAAGGGCGTGGTGGCACCCGCCCACACGACGGCGATGACCTTGGGGCCGGGCTTGTCCTTCAGCGCGTCGACGAGGCGCTGGATGCCCGCGGTGAAGTCGGTCGTCTGCGTCGGCAGGTATTCCTCGTGGACGATCCTGGCCTTCTTCAGCGCCTCCTTGTAGGCCTTCACGGCATCGCGGCCGAAGGCGTAGTCCTGGGCCAGCACGCCAATGTTCAGGCCGGCGATGTCCGAGGCCACCGCGTTGCCGATGGCGTCCTGCGACGAGTTGCGGCCGGTGCGGAAGATGTATTTGTTCCACTTGTCGCCGGTGATTGAGTCGGCCACAGCGGGCTCGACGAGCAGGATCTTCTTGTACTCCTCGGCCACCGGCAGCATGGCCAGAGCCACGCCCGAGGACGTGGGGCCGACAACGATGTCGGCCTTGTCGTCGCCATAGGCCGCGGCCAGCAGGCTCTTGCCCACGTCGGGCTTGCCCTGGTCGTCCTTCTCGATGACGACGAGCTTCCTGCCGGCCACGCTCATCGTGCCGCCGGTGGCGTAGTCCAGGCCCATCATGAAGCCGGTCTGCGTCTGCTTGCCATAGGCCTCCAGCGGGCCGGTCTTGCTGTAGACGTGGGCGATGCGGATTTCGTTGCCGGCGGCCAGGGTCAGGCTGGGCAGGGCGAGCGACAGCGTGGCGGCGGCGAGGGCAAAGCGGCGCGTGAGGATGCGCATGGGGCTTGTCTCCTGGAGTTCGTCAGGTCTGCTCTGTCGGCAGACGGTGTCTTCCCTTTTTGCAAGGGCCGTGCCCGGCGGGGAAGGGTCGCCGAGGCGGGTTTTCATCCGGGTTCTCCCGCGGTTTTGGGTTCGGCGGGACGGTTTGAGTGTCTGAAATTCAGGCGCTGTTTGAAACCTGGACTTCCAGGCCTGGCCACCGCGCCAGCCGCTCGTACAACGATGCCCGCGAAATCTGCAGCAGCCGCGCAGCAGCCATGCGGTTGCCGCCGGTGGCCTGCAGCGCGCGGGCGATCGCCTCGCGCTCCAGCGCCTCTATCAGCTCGGGCAGCGGCGCGACGGCCTGGGCGGTCGTCACGGCGGCGGCCTGCGCAGCGGGCGCCTCGACCGGAGCGGGCGCCGCGACGAGTCCGTGGCCACCTTGGAAATGCTGCGCCGTCAGCTGCATGTCGTCGCTCATCAGGCTGACCTGCTCCAGCGTGTTGCGCAGCTCGCGGATATTGCCCGGCCAGGCCTGCTGCATCAGCCATTCGATGGCGTCGGGGCTCAACAGCTTCTGAGGCATGCCGCTGCGGCGGGCGATGTCTTCGCCCAGCGCCTCGGCCAGCGCCTCGATGTCGTCCAGCCGCTCGCGCAGCGCCGGCACGCGGATGGGCAGCACGTTGAGGCGGTAGTAGAGGTCGGCGCGGAACTGGCCGGCGGCGACCATGGCGGCGAGGTCGCGGCTGGTGGCCGCGATCACGCGCACGTCCACGCGCATCACCGTGTTGCTGCCCAGCGGCTCCACCTCCTGCTCCTGCAGCACGCGCAGCAGCTTCGCTTGAAGCGCCAGCGGCATGTCGCCGATCTCGTCGAGGAAGAGCGTGCCGCCATCGGCCAGCTTGAACTTGCCGTCGCGGCCCTTGCGGTCCGCGCCGGTGTAGGCGCCGGGCGAGACGCCGAAGAACTCGGCTTCCAGCAGCGTCTCCGGCACGGCAGCGATGTTCACGCCCACCAGCGGGCGGTGCGCGCGGCGTGAGGCCGAGTGGATGGCGTGGGCCATCAGCTCCTTGCCGGTGCCGGTCTCGCCCAGCAGCAGCACGGTCGAGTCGGTCTGCGCGACGCGGCGTGCCTGGCGCTTCACTTCGAGCGCGGCGGGGCTGGCGCCGATGAAGCTCGCGATCGTGTACTTGGGCCGGCGTTTTGCTGAAACTTCGGCGGCGAGCTGGCGCCGCGTGTCCTCCAGCTCCTGCTGCAGCCGCCCGAACTTCTGGATCAGCGGCTGCATCGTCGTCTCGGGGTGGTCCAGCAGCACCAGGCCGAGCGCGCCGATGACCTCGCCCGCGTCGTTCCTCAGCGGCAGCCGGCTGACGAGGAAGGTGCCGGCCCGGTTGGTCAGCAGGTCCACGAGGACGGGCTTGCCGGTCTCCAGCACCTGCAGCATCTGCGTGTTGGGCACCACGTCCTCGACCGGGCGGCCGACGAACTCCTGCTCGTCGGCAAAGCCGAGCGCCGGCAGGAAGCGCTTGTAGCCGTCGCTGATCCAGACCACGCGGTGATGGCGGTCGATGACCATCATCCCTTCCGTCGACCGGGCCAGCACGTCGAACATCGACTGCGCGGCCAGGCGCAGCAGGCCGTCGACATCCTGGGGGATGTCGGCGACGGCGCTTGTCTGGTTTTTGGACAGGGGCATGGCCGGCGCAATGTACCGCGCCAGGCTCCCTGCCGGACCAGGTTTCAGGACATGGACGGGCACTTAGAACTTGTAGGTGCCGCCGACCGTGAAGCTGCGCGGCGGGCCGTAGAAGGCGTCCAGCACGCCGAGGGCCGCGATGTCGTAGCCGTCGGTCTTGTAGGCCCTGTTGGTCAGGTTGCTGCCCTGCAGGAAGAAGCTCAGCCTGCGATCCTTTTCCCAGATCAGGCCGGCATTCACGAGCGCGTAGGAATCCTGGGCCAGCGCCTCGTTGTGCTGGCCGGGGTTGTCCGGCGGCAGCATGGTCGGATACACCTTGCTGCGGTAGCTCAGGCCCAGGCGTGTGCGCAGCGTGCCCACGGGCATCGGGCTGATGTGCTCCACATTGAGGCCGGCCTGGAACTTGGGCGTGTTGGTGAACTTCATCACGCTGGCGATGTTCACGTCCTGGCCGCCCTTGCGGTCGATGTACTCGTCGTACTTGGCATCGGTGCCGGCGATATGGCCGCTGAGGCGCCATGCCGTGCTGGGCATCCACAGGACTTCCAGCTCCGCGCCGTTGACCGTCGCCTTGCCCGCGTTCAGCATGTCTCCGAAGAAGCCGGACGCACCGCTCGGGAGCTTGTAGCTGGTGAACACCGACAGCTGCACGTTCTTGTAGTTGTTGTGGAACAGCGCCGCATTCAATTCGAGGCGGCCCTGGTCCAGCACGGTCTTGGCGCCGAACTCCAGCGAGTCCAGCTTCTCGTCCAGGAAGGGCTGGTCCGATCTGGGGAAGACCGCCGTGTTGGCGCGGATGTTGTAGCCGCCGCTCTTGAAGCCGCGCGAGGCCGTGGTGTAGAGCTGGACCTCCTTGCTGAGCTTGTACTCCAGCGACAGCCGCGGCGAGGTGTTGCTGACGGAGAGCGTCTTGTCGAAGTTGGCCAGCGTGGCGATCGGCGCGCCGCTGAACGTGGCGTTCGCGAAGGCCTGGTTCAGCACGACGGCATGCTTGTCCTCCTGCGTGTAGCGCAGGCCGGTGCTGACGCTGAATTGCGGCGTCAGGCGCCAGCTCCAGTCGCCGAATGCCGCCTTGCCCTTGGTGTAGACGGTGCCATTGGTCGTGCCGAACGAGCGGTTGAAGAAGTTGTTGCTCACCGTACCGCCCGCGCGGCCATCGAAGGCGTAGACACCGATGACGCCGGAACTGGCCTGCCCCTCGAAGATGGCCTGCAGCTCATGGCTGTTCGAGCTGTCGTGGTACTCGGCGCGCACGTCGGCGATCTTGTTGGGCAGGCCGTCGAAGTCGATGGCCGTGCTGGTGTCCGACGCGCGGTGGGCGCCGATGTACTTCAGGCTCCAGGCCTCGCCGACGCCCCAGTTCAGCGTCAGCGACTCGCCCTTGCTGTTGGTCGAGTTGGCGTTGGGCATGCCCGCCGCGATGTCGTAGCGGCTGTCGCCGGGCGGCGTCTGGGCCGGGTCGAACCGGTTGACCGCCAGGCGCTGGAAGCCGCGCATATGCGAGGCGTCCTGCGTGCGGTCCACCGACAGTTGGGCGCTGAAGGTGGAGCCGGTCGGGAACCAGCCGGCCGAGAAGCGGCCGCTGGTCGTGTCCTGGTCGCTGACCGGGCTGCCGTCGGTCAGATTCCTGCCGTAGCCGTCGCGATTCAGGCTGGCGCCGGCCACGCGCAGGCGCAGCTGGCCATCGGCCACCGCCGTGCCCACGGCGCCCTTGGCCGTGACCTGGCCGTAGTTGCCCATCGCCAGCGTCACCTGCCCTTCAGTCTGCGTCGGCAGCGGCTTGGAGACGTATTTCACGGCGCCGCCCACGGTGTTCTTGCCGTACAGCGTGCCCTGCGGGCCGCGCAGCACCTCCACGCGCTGCACGTCGTAGACGTCCAGCAGCGCGCCCTGCGGGCGGGCGATGTAGACGTCGTCGAAATAGATGCCCACGCCCGGGTCCACGCCCCACAGCGGGTCGGCCTGGCCGACGCCGCGGATGAAGGTCGTGATCGTCGTGTTGCTGCCGCGCGCGGCGTAGATGGTCAGGTTGGGCACCTGGCCCTGCAGGTCGCCAAGATCCCTGATCGCGAGCCGCTCCAGCTGCTCGGCCGTCAGCGCCGTGACGGCCACCGGCACGTCCTGCAGCGACTCCTCGCGCTTGCGCGCCGTGACCTTGACGACCTCCAGCGTCGCCACCTGGGGCTCGGCGGCGGCCGGCGCGGTCTGCGCGGCCGCGGGCAGGGGCGCGCCGAGCGCGGCGAGGATGGCGAAGTGCAGACGCGAGCGCGCCGGATGGCGTCGGGGCATGGCTTGTCTCCTGGTGGTCTATGTCGTTTCGAATGCCAGGCGCCCAGGCGCAAAAGCCATGCCCGCGCCAGACCGGGGCGGATCAAGTGAAAACCCTTGCGCGCTTACCCGTGGTTTTGCTGCCTGCAAGGCCGGCACTGTCCGCAGATCAGTCATTCCGATCGGCGCGCGCTGTCCAGCCGGCAGACAGCAGCCCTGCGTGCTGCAGGGGCGCGGCGGCGTCGCTATGCTGCGCCGCTGCCCGCCATCCTTCCGGAAACCCACCATGCCCAAGCGCCTGCTTCCCGCCGCCCTCACCCTGGCCCTCTGCGCCACCACCGCCCTCGCCGCCGGCCCCCAGCTCAAGGGCCAGGCGCCCGGCTGGTACCGGCTGCAGCTCGGCGATTTCGAGATCACCGCGCTGTCCGACGGCAGCATCGACCTGCCGGTCGACGAGCTGCTGCAGCAGCCCAGGCCGCTCACGCGGAAGGCCCTGCAGCGCGCCTACCTGGGCCTGCCGCTGGAGACCTCGGTCAATGCCTATCTGGTCAACACCGGCGCCCGGCTCGTCCTCGTCGACACCGGCGCGGCCGGCCTGTTCGGCCCCACCGCCGGCCGCATGCTGGCCAACCTCAAGGCCTCGGGCTACACGCCCGAGCAGGTCGACGAGATCGTCGTCACCCATATGCACGGCGACCACATCGGCGGCGCGGCGGCGGCCCTGTTCCCGAACGCGACGCTGCGCCTGGACAGGCGCGACAGCGACTTCTGGCTGAAGCCCGAGCAGGTCGCCAAGGGCGGCGACGAGGGCAAGGCCGTCGCCGCCATCGTCAAGGGCTTTGCCGACGCGGGCCGCTTCAAGCCCTTCGACGGCAGCAGGAGCGGCGTCGACATCGTGCCCGGCGTGAAGGCCTACCCCGCCTACGGCCACACGCCCGGCCACAGCAACTACGTCGCCGAGAGCCAGGGCCGGAAGATCATGTTCTGGGGCGACCTGATGCACGTCGCCGCCGTGCAATTCCCCGATCCGTCGGTGACCGTGCAGTTCGACTCCGACCCCAAGGCCGCCCGCCCCGCGCGCGAGGCCGCCTACGCCGCCGCGGCCAGGGAGGGCTACTACGTCGCCGTGACCCACGTCAGCTTCCCCGGCATCGGCCAGCTGCGCGCCAACGGCAAGGGTTATGACTGGCTGCCGGTCAACTACTCGACGAATCGTTGATCGCCGCCCGGCGACCCTCGCGCACCGGGCGCGCGAGGATCGTCAGCTTCCTTCGCCCGGCGGCGTGTCTTCGACGACGGTCTCGGCGAGCTTCGCCGCCCTGCCCGGCCAGGCCTCGCCCGCGCTGAAGCAGGCCCAGGCCCAGCCCACCCAGCGCAGCAGCGAGGCCGCCAGCCACAGCGCCCAGGCCAGCATGGCCGCGCGGTAGAGCCACAGCGGCGCGCTGAAGCACCAGGCGCCGGCCGTGTGCTCCGCAAAGCGGTCGCTGGTCCAGTTCAGCAGATGGCTGTTCGAGCCCGGCCCGGCGACGAGCAGGTCCGGGTAGCCCAGCAGGCCGGTGCGCAGCACGTCCAGCAGCGCGCCGATGGCGAACAGCGTCCACAGCACCAGGCCCAGCTGCACGACGCTGCGCAGGGCGCGCGTGCCGTGGCCGGCCCAGCGCCGCCGCGCCTCCAGCCCGGCGAACCAGCCGGCCAGCACGGCCAGGGCGGACAGCGACACCGGCGCCACGCCCAGCACCAGCAGCACCCAGGCCGGCCGGCCCATCAGGCCCCTGAGCCCTTCCAGGCCGCGCGGCGCGAACCAGGCCAGCGCCAGCGCGATGACGAGGGCGCCCCAGATCAGCACGGCCGGCCCGATCAGCGGGCCGCCGACGGCCAGCACGATGCGGTCCGCGGGCACGTTCAGCGTCAGCTGGTCGTTGACGCCGCCCAGGCCCAGCGCCAGGCCCGCATGCCGCCACCAGGCGCCCATGCCCGCCGGCTCGCGCCAGCGGATCTCGGCCGTCTGCGCGCCGGGCGTCAGCGCACCGTCGCGCAGCTGCAGGGCCAGCGGCTCGCCATTGAGCTTCACGCCCAGCAGCTCGGCGCCGGCCGGCAGCTTCAGCGTGTGCGGGCCGCCGAGGCTGGCGCGCAGCTTCAGCCCTAGCGCCACGTCGCTGCTGCGTTCGCCGGGCGTCACCGTCGTCTGCGCACCGTCCAACGTCAGCGTCTGGCCGCCGACGCCGGCCGGCTTCCTGACGCTCAGCTTCAGCGTCTCGCCGGGCCAGGGCCGCCACTCGGGCAGCCACTCGCCGTCCTGCTGCAGGGCCGTCGCGGCCAAGCCGCCGGCCTCGGCATGCCATTGCGTCGACGCGGCCAGCGTCCATTGCTCGACCTGGTGGGGCTCGCGGCCGGCCCGCAGCGTCAGCGCCTCGCCGGGCTGCAGGCTGCTGGCCACGTCGGCCTCGTCCTCGGCGCCCAGCTGCAGGCTGGCCACGCCGCCGTCCACCGTCACGCGGGCGTCGCTCACGGCCTCGCCGGGCAGCAGGGCCCAGCGCACGCGCAGCGGCGCGCGGCTGGGCGCGATGCGCTCGACGTGAGTCTGCACCTGCCAGCGCAGGCTTAAGGACAGGCGGCGCTGCACGCGCACCAGCGGCGGCAGCGCGTCGCGCTGGGTGCCGGCGTCCTCGGTGCGTCCAATGCCGCCGGCCGCCACGGCCTCGCGGCTCAGCGAGATCGCGCCGCTGGCCTGGCCGCGCGGGTCCAGGCCGGCCAGCGTCCAGCCCTTCAGCTCGGACTGCAGCTCGCGCGGCGGCAGCGGCAGCGCGATGTCCAGGCCGCTGGCATTGCCGACGTCGGCGGCCAGCACGAGCTGGTGCACGCCGGCCGGCACGGCCAGCCAGAGGCGCCCCTGGTCGTCGCGGCGCGTCGCGGCCGGCTGGCCGTCCAGCAGCAGGCTGGCCGGCTGCCAGCCCTTGCCCTGGCCGGGCAGGGGCACGGCCACCAGGGCCTGGGCATGGATTTCGGCGCGCAGCTGCACGGCCGGGCCTTGCGCGCTAACGAGCAGGCGCGCCAGCTCGGCGCAGCGCGGCAGGCAGCCCGGCGGCGTCGCGAGCTTGGCGCGCAGGGCCTGCAGCTGGTCGTCGCTGGGCCAGGCCGCGCCACCGTCCTCGGCCTTGGCGGCGGCGGCCGGCGCGGCCGCGTCGGCGGGTGCGGGCGCGAGGCTCAGCGCGGCCAGCAGCGCCACGGCGACGCCGGCGCCACCGCGAGGTCTACGGAGCACGAGAGGCAGCCGCCAGCCCGCCATGGCGGCCAGCGCCAGCACGAGCAGGGCCAGCCCGATCAGCTTCGTCAGCGTCGTCGCCCAGGGCGGCAGCAGCCAGAGGTTCAGCGTCTGCTCGGGCGTCACGGGCCCGCTCCAGCTCAGCGCGTGGCTGCGCCACTGCCAGGTCGGCAGGCCGGGGCCGGTCTGCACGCGGGCCGTCGGGTCCACATGGGCCATCTCGCTGCTTGACGATAGGGAGAGCTCGCGCGGCGGTATGAAGGCGGGAGCCGGCGCGCTCTTGCGCTGCAGCCCGTCGCGCAGGCGCTCGCCGGCAATGCGCTTCTCTTGGAGGACCACCGCGGCAGGGGCGGCGGCGGGTTCCTCGGCCATGGCCATGCCCTCATGCTCCAGGCTCGGGTAGATGGACTGCCGCACCTCCTGCACCGCGAACGGCAGCAGCACGAGGCCGATCAGCACGGCCAGCGCGAGCCGGCCGCGCGCGAAGCCGGCCTGCATATGCCCCGCCGGCAGCGCGCGCGCCAGCGCCGTCAGCGCGAGCAGGCCGAACCACAGCGCGGCCGGCGGGCTGCCGGGCGTGTGCCAGGTCAGCGCCAGCGCGACGCCGAGCAGCAGGCCGACGCGCCAGCCCAGCAGCCGGTAGGCGGCCAGCGCGGCCAGCAGCACGAAGAAGAAGTCCCACAGCGTCCACATCGACACCCAGGCGCCGTCGGCGCGGCTGGGGCCCTGGGCGTAGAGCAGCCGCCAGCCGGGCGGCAGCTGCAGCGTCGCCTGGAGCTGGTTCACGCCGACGCTCCAGCCGCTGGCCGGCAGCGCACCGTCGCGCGGCCAGCGGCTGTCGGCATCGAAGCTGGCCGCGAGCGAGCGCACCTCGATGCCCTCCGGCCCCTGCGGGTCAAGGCGGGTGATGGGCTGGTCGTCGCCCATGATGGAGGCCCGGCCGAGCTGCCCGGGCGCGGCCATCGTCAGCCGCGAGCTGGCCGACAGCTGTCCGCTGAACTGGTCGTTCGCGGTCAGGCCGCCGCCGTCGAAGTCCAGCCACAGCCGGCGCCGCAGCTGCAGGCTGTCCGGCGCCGGCTTGGCGTTGCCGCGCTGCAGCTCGGTCAGCTTCAGCGTCTCGCCGGGCTTCACGCGAAAGGCCGGCAGCGCGCGCCAGGCCTCGGGCATCTCGACCTGGCGCGGGTCCACGGCCGCCGGGCCTTCGGGCCGGATCAGGCGCAGCGCCGGCTCGGCCTTGACGACCCAGACTTCCTCGCCGCCGCCCCCCTCCGGCAGCTTGAGCGCCTGCAGCGGCGAACTCAGCCTGGCCTGCAGCTCGACATGCCAGGCGCCGGGGCGGGCCTGCACGACGAGGCGGCCGTCCTCGGCCAGGCGCGCGGGCAGGGGGCTGTCCAGCTGCATCGCGACGAAGCCCGGCAGCAGCGCGCGCGGCAGCTCCACCGCGCGGGCGCGGCCGGCCACGCGCAGCTCAAAGGCGGTGGTCACGCGCAGCGGCAGGTCGTCGTCGACGAGGCGGGCGGTCTTCAGGTCCAGGCTGTCGCTGGCCTCGGCGGGGCTGGCGACGGCGCGCAGCCACAGCCGCCCCTCGGCATCGGGCACGCGCCCCTGTGTGGCGCCGTCGCTGCTGACGACGATGGCACCCAGGCCCGCCGGCACGGCCAGGTTCTGCGGCATCTCGCGGGCACCCCAGGCGATGCGGCCCTCGACGACATGGGCGCCCGGCGGCAGCCAGACGGCCGGGTGGCCGTCGTTCTCGGCCACGGCCAGGGCCTTGCCGGCGGCCTTCACGTCCTGCGGCCAGGCGCCGGCCTCGCCCGGCAGGGCCACGCGCGCGGGCGCGCCGAAGACCTGCACTTCGAGCCTGAAGCCGGCGTCGCGCGGGCCGACGTCGAGCTGCAGCCGGCCCGGCCACACGCAGACGGCCGGCACGGCCGCGTCATGCGGTGCCGGGCAGCCCAGCGGCGGCTGGCCCTGCAGCGCCCAGGGCAGCCAGTCGCGCGCGGCGGCGGGCAGCTCGGCGGGGAGCAGCGGCGCGGCCGGGGCTGCCAGTGCGGCCAGCAGCAGGCCGGCGATGCAGCGGGCGCCCAGGCGGCGGATCAGGTTCTTGGCGAACATCGGCGCTCTCCCTGTTGGGAGGCCGATGGTCGCAGACTCGGGCAGCCCCGGGCATCGGTGCTGCTGCGGGTCCGGCGGATCCGGGATCAAGACTTGACCCGCGCGCCGCGTCCGCTCGAACAGGTGCTTATCCGTCCAGCCTTTGCTGGAACACCAGGCCGGCGTGCTCGCGCAGCGCGTGGAACTTGATCCTGGGCCAGTTGGCCTCGATGGCACGCAGCTCGGGCGCGTATTCGACGAGCACGGTCGGCGCGTCGACCGCGTCGTAGGCCATGCGGTGGTCGTTGGCGTCGATGAAGCGCTTGAGCTCGGCCGCGTCGTCGCAGGTGACCCAGCGCGCCACCTGGAAGCGGCTCGGCATGATGCGGGCCTTGCAGCCGTACTCGTGCTCCAGCCGGTGGGCCACGACCTCGAACTGCAGCTGGCCGACGGCGCCCAGCAGCAGCACGCTGCCGGCGATGGGGCGGAACACCTGGATGGCGCCCTCCTCGCCGAGCTGCTGCAGGCCGGCCTTGAGCTGCTTGGTCTTCAGCGGGTCGGCCACTTCCACCGAGCGGAACATTTCCGGCGCGAAGAAGGGCAGGCCGGTGTACTGCAGGGCCTCGCCTTCGGTGATGGTGTCGCCCAGCTGCAGCACGCCGTGGTTGGGGATGCCGATGATGTCGCCGGCGAAGGCCTCGTCCAGCAGCTCGCGGCGCTGGCTCAGGAAGCTGACGACCGTGTTGGGCCGCAGCTCCTTGCCCGAGCGCACGACCTTGAGCCGCATGCCGCGCTCGAAATGGCCCGAGGCCACGCGCAGGAAGGCGATGCGGTCGCGGTGGGCCGGGTCCATATTGGCCTGGATCTTGAACACCACGCCGCTGAACTTGGGCTCCTCGGGCTGCACGGTGCGCTGCATGGCCTGGCGCGCGTCCGGCGCGGGGGCCAGCTCGACGAGGGCGTCCAGCACCTCCTGCACGCCGAAGTTGTTGACGGCCGAGCCGAAGAACATCGGCGTCTGCCGGCCGACGAGGAACTGCTCGGGGTCGAAGGCCGGCGCGGCCGCGGAGACCAGCTCGATCTCGCCCTTGGCGTTGTCGTACTGCATGCCGAAGCGCTCGGCATAGGCCGGGTTGTCCAGGCCTTCCAGCACCTCCTCGGTGCCGGCCACGCGGTCCTCGCCGGGCGAGAACACGCGCATGCGCTGCTGGCGCAGGTCCATCACGCCGTGGAACTGCTTGCCCATGCCGACCGGCCACGTGAACGGCACGACCGTCATGCCGAGCTCGCGCTCGATCTCGTCCATCAGCGCCAGCGGCTCCTGCACCTCGCGGTCCATCTTGTTGACGAAGGTCAGGATGGGCGTGTTGCGCGCGCGGCAGACCTGCAGCAGGCGGCGCGTCTGCGGCTCCACGCCGTTGGCCGCGTCGATGACCATCAGCGCCGCGTCGACGGCGGTCAGCACGCGGTAGGTGTCTTCCGAAAAGTCCTGGTGGCCCGGGGTGTCCAGCAGGTTGATGACGCAGTCGCGGTACTCCATCTGCATGACCGACGAGGCCACCGAGATGCCGCGCTGCTTCTCGATCTCCATCCAGTCCGACGTCGCATGCCGCGAGGCCTTGCGCGCCTTCACCGAGCCGGCGATCTGGATCGCGCCGGAGAACAGCAGCAGCTTCTCCGTCAGCGTGGTCTTGCCCGCGTCGGGGTGGCTGATGATGGCGAAGGTGCGGCGGCGGCGGACTTCCGTCTCGATGCGGCTGGCGGTGGGTTCGGACATGCTGGGGGTGGCGGGCGCTGGTGCCCGCGGACAGGCAAACGCATGATTATCGAGGGCTCGACTGCTTTCTCCGTGCGGGGCTCGGTGTTGCGCTTCAGTGCCTGCCAGCCCCCCGCACCCGAGGGGGCGCGGCATCCGCGCTACGCACAGTGACGGTGATTTCGTTTGAAATGCGCGCCTTGCCGTTGAATCCTAAGCTCACTGTCTCATGACGCACCTGAACAAATTCGTCCTTGCCATCGCGACTGCCGCCATGGCGCAATTGGCTCATGCTGCCCCCATCGCGCTGACCAACGCGGGCTTCGAGGCCAACTGGACGAGCGTGGCTTTCGCCGGCTCCGACGGCCACGTGACCTTCAACTACGCGCCGACCGGCCCGAACGTGGGCTGGTCGTTCGGCGCCGGCACGGGCGTGGCCGGCGCCTACGATCTTCTGGCGGCATTCGAAGGCTCGCGCTTTGCGCTGCTGCAGGGTGCCAGCAATCCCATGAGCCAGACCTTCTCGCTGGCCGGCGCGATGGATGTGAACCTGAGCTTCGAGTTGGCGCTGCGCCCACGCTATGCCCCCGGCCAGGTGGTTCGCGTCAGCGTCGATGGCCAGACCGTCGGCGAAGCGACCGCTGCAACGGGCTGGCATCTCCATGCCCTGGACCTGGGCCTGCTGTCCAGCGGCACGCATGAATTGGCCTTCCAGGGGCTGTCTGGCTCTGTCGGTGACACGACCGCGTTCCTGGACGACGTGCGGCTGGATGGCCAGGCCTCGCGGGCGTTGCCCGAGCCGGCCGGCCTGCCGATGACGCTGCTCGCTGCGGGCGTGGGCCTGGTGGCCTGGCGTCGCCGCGCTCGCTGAGTTCGAGCACCCGCTTCGCCGCGCGGACCACAGGGCTTGAGCCTGATCGCCGCGGGGCGATCAGCCCCTAGTCAGTCGGCAGGAAAGGCTTGACTACGCCGAGCAGCCGCTCGACATAGCCGTCCTTCTCGCCCACCGGCGCTACATAGTGCAGCGCGCCGCGTGCCGCCTCCAGGCCGGCGCCGCGAGCCATGACCCAGGCGGCCAGGTATTGCGAGGCCAGGCAGCCGCCGGCCGTCGCGATGGGGCCGCGGGCGTGGAAGGGCTCTTCCAGCACGCGCACGCCGGCCTCCACCACCCAGGGCTTGGTCGTCGAATCGGTGCAGGCGGGCATGTCGGCCAGCAGGCCCAGGCGGGCCATCAGCAGCGTGCCCGAGCATTGGCCGCCGATCAGCTGGCGCACCGGGTCGAGGCGCAGCCGGTCCAGCAGCGCGCCGTCCGCGGCGATGGCGCGGCTGTGGATTCCGCTGCCGAACAGCACGACGTCGGCCTCGTTGGCGAACTCCAGCGGCTGCTGGGCCTGCACGGTCACGCCGTTCATCGACCTGACCTGGGCGGCCGGGCTGGTGATCTCGGCCTTCCAGCCCAGCGCGTGCAGCCGGTTGATGAGGCCGAGCGCGACGAAGCTGTCGAGCTCGTTGAAGCCGTCGAAGGTCAGGATGGCGACCTTCATCCGACTGCTGCCCTTATTCCGCCAGGATGCCGCGCAGCATCCACGCCGTCTGTTGGCTGCGCCGCCAAGCCGCTGGCGCTGCGCGCCGGTCCGCTTCGCGTCCCATGGCTACTCCTCCAGCAAGCTCCGGAGCATCCATGCGGCTTGTTCGTGCACGGTCAGGCGCTGCGTCAGCAGGTCGGCGCTGGGCTCGTCGCCGGCCTTGTCGACCAGCGGGAACAGCGAGCGGGCCGTGCGCGCGACGGCCTCGTGGCCCAGCATCAGCAGCTCGACCATCTTCATCGCCTTGGGCGGCGCGGCGGGCGCGTCGGGCAGGCCGCTGAGCTTGGCGAACTGGGCATAGCTGCCGGGCGCCGCGTGGCCCAGCGAGCGGATGCGCTCGGCGATGGGGTCGACCGCGTTCCACAGCTCGGTGTACTGGGCCATGAACATCGCGTGCAGGCTGTTGAACATCGGCCCGGTCACGTTCCAGTGGAAGTTGTGCGTCGTCAGGTAGAGGGTGTAGGTCTCGGCCAGCAGCTTGGACAGGCCGGCGGCTATTGAACCGCGATCCTTCTCGCTGATGCCGATGCCGAGCGTGGGGGCGGCGGATTTCTTGGCCATGGGGCACTCCAGAACAGGACCGCGCGAGCCTAACGGATTCGCGGCGCCATCGCATCCCGCCGCGTTTGCGGTGGGCCTTGTGGACGCTGCCGCCGGCCGTCGCTAGAGTGGGCGCGGGGAGTGTTTGGCGATGGCGCCGCGATGCCCGGCTGCCCTGCACAGGAGAGGCCATGCTTGCAATGTTCAAGTCCCTGCGTGCCCAACTGGTGGCACTGGCGGTGTTGTCCATGTTCCTGGGCCTGCTGGCCCTGGCCGTGGCGAACTACCTGACCGCGCGCGGCCAGGTGCTCGACGACCTGCAGAAGAACACGCTGGGCCTGGCCCAGGCCCAGGCCCAGGCGATCTCGGATTGGGCGGCGTCCAAGGCGGCCGTCGTCAAGTCGACGACGCCGGTGGCCGCCGTGCCGGAGGCCGATGCGCAGAAGTTCCTCGTGCAGGCGCACGACTCGGGCGGCTTCGACAACAGCTATGTCGCGTTCGAAGACAAGCGCATCCTGTTCAACGCGCCGCAGAACCTGCCGCCGGGCTATGACCCGACCGGCCGGCCCTGGTATCTGCTGGCCGCGGGCGCCGGCGGCCCGGTGCTGACCTCGCCCTACAAGGACGCGGCGACGCAGCGCATGGTCGTGACCTTCGCCGTCGCGGTGAAGGAGGGCGGCAGTACCAAGGCCGTGGCGGCGGGCGACGTGTTCCTGGACAACGTCGTCAACATCGTCAAGTCCATCAAGCCGACGCCGAGCAGCTTCGCCTTCCTGACCGACAAGGACGGCAACTTCATCGCCCACCCCGACCTGAAGCGCGGCGGCACGCCGGCCAGGGACGTCGTGGCCGGCCTGACGCCGGAGCGGCTGCACCAGCTGGCCGCGGGCGCCAGGCTGGAGCCGGCCGACATCGACGGCGTGGCCCACGAGCTGCTGGCCACCGAGGTCAAGGGCACGGACTGGGTGCTGGTCATCGCGCTGAACAAGTCCGAGGCGCTGGCCAGCCTGCGCAGCCTGGCGGTCAGCTCGCTGCTGGCGGCGGCGGTCGTGCTGGTGCTGGCGGGCCTGGTCATCGGCGGCCTGGTGGCGCAGCGGCTGCGCCGCCTGGCCCAGCTCGACGAGGTGATGCGGGACATCGCCTCCGGCGACGGCGACCTGACGCGCCGCGTCAGCGCGGCCGGCGAGGACGAGCTGGCCGCGATTGCGCGCAGCTTCAACACCTTCGTCGAGAAATTGAGCGGCGTGCTGCGCGAGATCCGCGACAGCAGCGAGTCGGTGCGCACGGCCTCGCAGGAGATCGCGATCGGCAACCAGGACCTGTCGGCCCGCACCGAGCAGACGGCCAGCAGCCTGGAGCAGACCTCCAGCTCGGCCGAGCAGCTGACCGACACGGTCAAGCTCAACGCCGAGCGCGCGGCCCAGGCCAACCAGCTGGTGTCGGCCGCGTCGTCGGTGGCGCAGCGCGGCGGCGATGTCGTGTCGCGCGTCGTCAGCACGATGCAGGACATCAGCGCCAGCTCCAGCCGCATCGCCGACATCATCGGCGTCATCGACGGCATCGCCTTCCAGACCAACATCCTCGCGCTGAACGCGGCCGTGGAGGCGGCGCGCGCGGGCGAGCAGGGGCGCGGCTTCGCGGTGGTGGCCTCGGAGGTGCGCTCGCTGGCCCAGCGCTCGGCCGATGCGGCCAAGGAGATCAAGACGCTGATCTCGGCCTCGGTGGAGCGCGTGGAGAGCGGCTCGCGCCTCGTGCACGAGGCCGGCGAGACGATGACCGAGATCGTCGGCTCGGTCGGCCAGGTGACCGGCATCATGCAGGAGATCGCCGCGGCCAGCAGCGAACAGAGCGGCAGCATCGCCGAGGTCAGCACGGCCGTCGGCCATCTGGATCAGCTCACGCAGCAGAACGCGGCGCTGGTGGAGGAATCGGCCGCCGCAGCCGAGGCGCTCAAGCAGCAGGCCGAGCGCCTCGCGGCGGCCGTCGGCGCATTCCGGCTGGCCGGCTGAACCGGGCATTTCGGGCGTCCCCTCGGGGGACCGGCCGGCCACGCCCGCGTTCAGCGATGCGGGGCTGGCCGAGGGGCTTCACCGAATGTCGAAGCGGTCGAGGTCCATGACCTTGGCCCAGGCGGCGGCGAAGTCGGTGACGAACTTCGCCTTCGCATCGGCACTGGCATAGACCTCGGCATAGGCACGCAGCACCGAGTGGGAGCCGAACACGAGGTCGGCCCGCGTGCCGGTGTACTTCAGCGCGCCGCTGCTTCGGTCACGGCCCTCGAAGACCTCGGCCTCGGCGTCCACGGCCTTCCACGTCGTGCCCATGTCGAGCAGGTGGACGAAGAAGTCGTTGCTCAGCGTGCCGGGCCTGTCGGTGAAGACGCCGTGCGCGCTGCCGTCGGCATTGGCGCCCAGCACGCGCAGGCCGCCGACCAGCACGGTCAGCTCCGGCGCGGTCAGCGTGAGCTGCTGGGCGCGGTCGATCAGCAGGGCCTCGGTCGGCGCGCCGATGCGGCCGGCGCGGTAGTTGCGAAAGCCGTCCGCCTTGGGCTCCAGCACGGCAAAGGACTCGACATCGGTCTGGTCCTGGCGCGCATCGACGCGGCCCGGCGTGAAGGGCACGCTGACGCTGACGCCCGCGGCCTGGGCCGCCTGTTCGACGCCGACGCCGCCGGCCAGCACGATGAGGTCGGCCAGCGAGGCCTTGCCCGAGGCCTGCTGGATCTCGGCCAGCCGGGCCACGGCCTTGGCGACGGGCCGGTTGACGGCCCAGTCTTTCTGCGGCGCGAGGGCGATGCGCGCGCCGTTGGCGCCGCCGCGCTTGTCGCCGCCGCGGAAGGTCGACGCCGAGGCCCAGGCCACCGAGACGAGCTCGGCCACCGTCAGGCCCGAGGCGGCGATGCTGGCCTTCAGCGCGGCGATGTCGGCCGCGCCCGGGTTGTGCGTGGCGGCGGGCAGCGGGTCCTGCCAGAGCAGATCTTCCTTGGGCACCTCGGGGCCGAGGTAGCGGGCCTTGGGGCCCATGTCGCGGTGGGTCAGCTTGAACCAGGCGCGGGCGAAGGCATCGGCGAAGGCCTGCGGGTCCTCGTGGAAGCGCTTCGAAATCTTGCCGAACTCGGGGTCGAAGCGCAGCGTCAGGTCGGTCGTCAGCATCGTGGGCTTGTGGAACAGGCCCTTCACATGCGCGTCGGGGATGACGGCCTCGGCGTCCTTGGCCACCCACTGCTTGGCGCCGGCGGGCGAGGTCGTCAGCTCCCATTCGTACTTGAACAGGTTCTCGAAGAAGCCGTTGCTCCACAGCGCCGGGGTCTGGGTCCAGGTCACCTCGATGCCGCTGGAGATGGTGTCCTTGCCGTGGCCGCTGCCGAAGCTGCTGACCCAGCCCAGGCCCTGGGCCTCGATGCCGGCGCCCTCGGGCTCGGGGCCCTTGTGCGACTCGGGCGCGGCGCCGTGGGCCTTGCCGAAGGTGTGGCCGCCGGCGATCAGCGCGACGGTCTCCTCGTCGTCCATGGCCATGCGGCCGAAGGTGGCGCGGATGTCCTTGGCCGCGGCCAGGTAGTCGCCGCTGGCATTGGGGCCCTCGGGGTTCACGTAGATCAGGCCCATATGGGTGGCGGCGAGGTTGTCGTCCAGCTCGCGGTCGCCATGGAAGCGCTGGTCCGTGGCCAGCCATGTCGTCTCGGCGCCCCAGTTCACGTCCTGGTCGGGTTCCCACACGTCCTCGCGGCCGCCGGCGAAGCCGAAGGTGCGGAAACCCATGGACTCCAGCGCGACGTTGCCGGCCAGGATGAAGAGGTCGGCCCAGGAAATCTTCTGGCCGTACTTCTGCTTGATGGGCCACAGCAGGCGGCGGCTCTTGTCGATGTTGACGTTGTCGGGCCAGGAGTTCAGCGGCGCGAAGCGCTGCTGGCCGCGCCCGCCGCCGCCGCGGCCGTCCACGGTGCGGTAGGTGCCGGCCGCATGCCAGGCCATGCGCACCATCTGCGGGCCGTAGTGGCCGAAGTCGGCCGGCCACCAGTCCTGGCTGGCGGTCATCAATTTGACGAGGTCGGCCTTGAGGGCGCGGTAGTCCAGCGACTTGAAGGCCGCGGCGTAGTCGAAGCCCTCGCCCAGCGGGTTGGACTTGGCGGCGTGCTGGTTCAGCAGGTCCACGCGCAGCTGCTTGGGCCACCAGTCCCGGTTCGTCGTGCCGCCGCCGGCGGCGTGGTGGAAGGGGCACTGGCCTTCGCTCTTCGGGGTGGGGTGGTTCATGTCGGCTCCGGGGCTTGCCAAGGGAACCCAGAGCTTAGAGACGATGCCCCGGCCGTGGTGTGAATTCGAGCGAAGGCGGCGATAGCCAAAATCTCATGGCGCGATGCGATAGAGCGTATGGCTGCCGCCGGACGAGGTGACGGTGGCGCTCATGCCGTCGGCCGACAGCTGCACCGTGCCCGACCAGCTCGTGTTGGCCGACGTGCCAATGTCGAAGAAGCCCGCGCAGCCATTGGTGTCGTAGAGCTTGCCCGAGACCAGCAGCGTGCCGCTGGCCTTGTCGAAGCTGTAGCTGGCGTACTCACCGCCGGGCGGCCCGCAGTGGCTGGCCTCGGTGTCGCCCAGCGGGTCGATCATGACCACCTTGCCGGTGGGCAGGAACAGGAAGTGCTGGGTGTTGAACTCGGTCGCTGAACCCAGCGCCCACAGGCCGGTGAGGCCGGTGGTGTCGTTGCCGAGGCGGGTGAAGGTGTTGCCGCCGCTGATCGCGAGCTGCGTCGCGGTGATGGTGAGCGTCTCGCTGGCCTGCTGGGCCGCGCTGCGTCTCAGGTTGCCCCAGGCGCCCAGGGAGTTGCTTTCCACCAGCGCGCGGAAGGTCTTGCTGTTGGCATCGAAGTCCAGCGTGCCGAGCTCATGCCCGGTTTGCCCGCCATTGACGGCCGGGCCGGCACTGCCGAGCAGGTAGCGACCCTGATCGCCCACGCGCAGCACGCCGACGCCGACGCCGTCCTGCTGGGTCCACACGCCCTTGGCCGTCGTCAGCGCCGCCTGGCTGGCCGCGGACAGGTCGGCCCAGCGCGTCGTCGGGCCGATGACCGGCATGCCCGGCAGGGCCGCGAGCACCGCGTTGGCGGCCTCGAGGTTCAGGCGCAGCAGGTTGCTGCTCCTGCCGGCCGGGGCCTGGAAGCCGTAATGGACCTTGCCGCCGCGCTCGACGAAGACGCGGCTGTAGCCGGCCTGCTGCATCAGCGCCGGCAGGCCGGTGAAGCTCATCACGCGGGCATCGCCCAGCGTCTGGATGCTGTAGCTGCCGCTGCCCAGCGGGCTGCAGTTGCGGGCGCTGGCATTGCTGGCGCGGCTCAGGCAGCTGTAGTAGGTGGTCGCCTGGCTGCCGGCGCCGGCGAAGGCGACGCGCAGGCGCAGCTCGGTGCTGTACCAGTTGCCGGTGCCGGCCGGCGGCGTCGCAGCGCCGCGCAGCACGCCCAGGCTCGCGGTGGACGTGCTCCAGGACTCGTTCGGGTCCAGGCTGGCGTCGCTGCCGCTGGTCGCCTTCGCGAACACGCAGGGCTTGCCGGGGTTGCCGGCGATCAGCGCGTCCAGCGTCGTGAACGGCGCGGCCGTGGCCGCCGTCGCCGCGGCGCAGGCCACGCCGGGGGTGGCGCGCGCATCGCCGCCGGCGGCGACGTCGGCGCCGAAGCCCACGACGACGGCGCCGTCCTGCACGTCGTAGGCGATGGCGGTCTCGGTGACGGTGTTGGTCTGGTAGAAGAGCTTGGCGCCGGCCGGGAAGCTCGCGCCGCCGAAGCTGGCCGGATCGCCGGGCCCCCAGTTCGCATAGGCCATGCCGCCGGCACCGCCGGGGTAGCTGCGGATCTTGTTCGTGAACACGCCGGCCAGCCCCAAGCCGGCGAGGTCGACGGCGCTGCGCAGCGTGCGGCCCTTCTCCAGGCCGTCGCAGTAGTTGTAGGTGGCGCGGCCCTGGGCGTCGCGCACCGTCGCCGTGCTGCGGTCGCTTAAGCGGCAGGCCACCCAGGCGCTGCCGTTCCAGTGCAGGTCGCCGCGGCGCGCATAGCTGCCGCCGTTGGCCCAGGCCTGCGTCGTGCCGGCGCTGCTGTAGCCGCTGCCCTGGCTGAGCATATGGACCGACGCATAGCGGATCAGGCCGTTGGCATCGGGCGTGTTGTCGGCCGCGCTGTTCTGCAGATGGCGCAGATACCAGTTGTTCGCGTCCGTGTAGCGCAGCGCCAGCAGCTGGCCCGTCGGGACGGCCGTCGTGGGCGAGGTGTCGGCCGGCAGCTTGGCCGCACCGATGGCGGTCTTGGCCTCGTCGGCCGTCACGCCGGCCTGGGCGACGACGGCCTTGGCGGCGTCCGCCAGCGCCGTCGTCAGCGCCGCGCCGGTGGTGCCGGCGACGCTGCTCTCCGCCGCCTTGCCGGCGATGGTGGCCAGGGCGCCGATGACGGCGGTGGTGACCTGCCGGGCCACGTCGGCCGTCGAGGCGGTGGCGCCGCTGAGGTCGGCCTGGCCGGCCACCGCCTTCAGCGCGTCGGCCTGGGCCAGCGTCGTCGCCTGCACGAGGCGGGCGACGAGGGCGGCCTGCCTGCTGCCGGCATCGCTGGCGGCCGTGAAGTCGGCCAGCGGCGACACGGCCAGGCCGGCCTGGGCCTGCACCAGGGCCGTGGCCTCGGCGACGCTGGCGCCGCTGGCGTCCACATGGCCCTGCACCAGCGTCGTCAGCGGGCTGACGAAGACGCTGTGCGCCGTCGTCGTGCCGGTGGCCGGCGACTGCAGCTTGAACTCCACGCCGACGGCGGCGCCCGTGTCGGCGTCAACTGCCGATTTCGGCACCTGCACGACGATGCGGTGCTTGCCCACGTCGGCCGGCGCGACGGCCAGGCTGAAGGCGCCGTCGGCGCCGGTCGCGGCCGACGTCGGCTCGCCGGGATCGCAGGCGCCGTTGTCGTTCAGGTCATAGCAGGCCGTCGCGCCGGACAGCGGGCCGTCGACGGCCTTGCCGGTGATGGTGACTGCGGTGGGTACCGGCGGAGGCGGCGCAGGTGAATAGCTGGAGCCGCCGCCGCAGCCACCCAGCAGGGCGGCGCTGGCCAGCAGCGTGGAGGCGGCGACGGGCGCCGGGCAGCGGCGCAGCGGAGGCAGGTTCATGATGGCGTCCCGGTAGTACCGCTCTGGGTGGCGGCGAGGGCTGCATGCTCGGCCGCCCTCCGGGGCGCGTCATCACCAGTTTTGGCGAGCCCTCATGAAAGCCGCGTGACCCCGCCCAGCTCGCAGGCATAGATCGCATTGCGCAGCGCCGCGATGGCCTCGTAGCGCGTGAAGCTGCGCCGCCAGGCGAGCACGACGCGGCGCGTCGGGATGGGCTCGCTGAAGGGCACGAAGCGCAGATGCGGCGTGGGGTCGCGCGGCACGCTCAGCGCCGGCACGACGGTCACGCCCATGCCCGAGGCGACCATGTGCTTGATGGTCTCCAGCGACGAGCCCTCGAAGCTGCGGCGTATGCCCTCGGCGTCGCTGGAGAAGCGCGCGAACTCGGGGCAGACCTCCAGCACATGGTCGCGGAAGCAGTGGCCCGTGCCGAGCAGCAGCATGGTTTCGCGCTTGAGCTCCTCGGCGCTGATCGCCTCGCGCGTGGCCAGCGGGTGGGCGGCCGGCAGCGCGACGACGAAGGGCTCGTCGTAGAGCTGGGCCGTGGCCAGGCCGGCATCGGGGAAGGGCTCGGCCATGATGGCGCAGTCCAGCTCGCCGGTGCGCAGCATCTCCAGCAGCTTGACCGTGAAGTTCTCCTGCAGCATCAGCGGCATCTGCGGGTAGAGCTCGATGGTGTGCCTGACCAGCTCGGGCAGCAGATAGGGCCCGATGGTGTAGATGATGCCCAGCCGCAGCGCGCCGGCCAGCGGGTCCTTGCCGCGCTTGGCGATCTCCTTGATGGCGCCGGCCTGCTCCAGCACCGACTGCGCCTGGCGCACGATCTCCTCGCCCAGCGGCGTCACGCTGACCTCGTTGCCGCCGCGCTCGAAGAGCTTCAGGTCCAATTCCTCCTCCAGCTTCTTGATCGCGACCGACAGCGTCGGCTGCGACACGAAGCAGGCCTCGGCCGCGCGGCCGAAATGGCGCTCGCGGGCAACGGCGACGATGTAGCGCAACTCGGTCAGGGTCATGGCGGTGGGGGGGGCTTCTCGGCGGGGACCCGAACGCTACACTGCGCCCGCCCTGGGTGGTGATTCAGGGTTTACGCGGAGACGCTGCAATGAAACTGCCCGTGCCATTTCAATTCGAGCGGGCCGAGCGCCGGGCCGCTCCCAAGCCGGCCCGCATCCCCCTGGGGGATCGGCCGACGTACTCGTCGGACGAGGGGCTGACATGACTACCGAACGCAAGCCGATGACGCTGCCGCGCCTGGCGCAGATGCATGCCAGCGGCGAGAAGATCGCGATGCTGACCTGCTACGACGCGGCCTTCGCGAGCCTGCTGGACGAAGCGGGCGTGGACATCCTGCTGATCGGCGACTCGCTGGGCAATGTGCTGCAGGGGCGCGGCTCCACGGCGCCGGTCAGCCTGGAGGACATGGTCTATCACACCTTCTGCGTGTCGCGGGGCCACAAATGGGCCTGGATCATTGCCGACCTGCCCTTCGACAGCTACCACGTGTCCAAGGAAGAAGCCTGGAAGAGCGCGGCGGCGCTGGTGAAGGCCGGCGCCCATATGGTCAAGCTCGAAGGCGGCGGCTGGACGGCCGAGACCGTGCGCTTCATCAGCGAGCGCGGCATCCCGGTCTGCTGCCACCTGGGCTTCACGCCGCAGACGGTGCACGCGCTCGGCGGCTTCAAGGTGCAGGGCCGCGACGAGGCCGGCGCGGCGCGCATCAAGCGCGAGTCGCAGGAACTGGTCGAGGCCGGCGCCGCCATGCTGCTCTACGAGATGGTGCCCGCCGCGCTGGCCGCCGAGATCACGGCCGCCTCGCCGGTGCCCGTCATCGGCATCGGCGCCGGCGTCGGCTGCTCCGGCCAGGTGCTGGTGCTGCATGACATGCTCAACATCACGCCGGGCAAGAAGCCCCGCTTCGTCAAGGACTTCATGGCCGGCAAGGACTCGGTGCTGGCGGCCGTGAAGGGCTATGTGGACGAGGTCAAGGCCGGGACCTTCCCGGTCAACGAGGTGCACGGTTTCCTTTGACATTGCGGGACAGACCGCAGCCGCGCAGCGGCAAGCTCTGTCCCCAACTGATTGAGACTTATGCAAGTCATCCACACCATCCCCGAACTGCGCGAGGCCCTCGCCGTCCACCGTCAGCGCGGCTTCGTGCCGACGATGGGCAATCTGCACGACGGCCACCTCGCGCTCGTGAAGCAGGCGCGCGAGCTGGTCGGCCCCACGGGCGCCGTCGTCGCGAGCATCTTCGTGAACCGGCTGCAGTTCGCGCCGCACGAGGACTTCGACACCTACCCGCGCACGCTGGAGCGCGACTGCGGGCTGCTGGAGGCCGCCGGCTGCGATGTCGTCTTCGCGCCCGGCGAGAAGGAGCTCTACCCCGAGCCCCAGAGCTACAAGGTGCTGCCGCCCACCGAACTGGCCGACATCCTCGAAGGCCATTTCCGCCCCGGCTTCTTCACCGGCGTCTGCACCGTCGTGCACAAGCTCTTCAACATCGTGCAGCCGACGCTGGCCGTGTTCGGCAAGAAGGACTACCAGCAGCTGATGGTGCTGCGCCGCATGACGGCGCAGATGGCCCTGCCCATCGCCATCCACGGCGGCGAGACGCGCCGCAGCGACGAGCCTGGCAATGAAGGCCTGGCCCTGTCCTCGCGCAACGGCTATCTGAGCGCAGCCGAGAAGGCCGAGGCGCTGCGCCTCTCGGCCACGCTGAAGGCGCTGATCGCCCGCTGGCAGGCCGGCGAGCGCGAGCTGGCCGCGCTGGAGGCCGATGCGATGCAGGCGCTGCGCGATGCGGGCTGGGCGCCGGACTATCTGACGCTGCGCCGCCAGCATGACCTGGGGCCGGCCGTCGACGGCCAGCCGCTGGTCGCGCTGGGCGCCGCGCGCCTGGGCCGCACGCGGCTGATCGACAACCTCGAAGTCGTCGGTTGACGCTGCTCGGCTCGATGCCGAAGGCCGGCGCGGTAAAGGCATGTAACGCGGGTCAACAGCGCGTCGCGGCCGGCGTTGAGCCGGCATGCCAACGGAGTTCGCCATGCGCCTGACTGCCCGAATCACCAGCCTCGTCCTCGCGGTCGGCACGGCGGCCCTGCTGAGCGCCTGCGGCGGCGGCGCCGAGGTCGACATCAGCGGTGGTGGCGGCGGTGGCGGCGGTGGCGGCACGCCCTACCCGCAGCCCAACCCCAACCCGGACCCGCCCACGCTGTCCTGCAGCCAGGCCGGCCTGGCGGCGTCGGCGGCCAGCAAATGGGGCACGGTCTGCATGCTGACCAGCAGCGGCGAGATCGTCGTCGAGCTCTACGACAGCTATGCGCCGCAGACCGTGGCCAACTTCTACAACTATGTCGCCGCCGGCTTCTACACGAACACGCTGATCCACCGCGTCGACCGCGACTTCGTCGTGCAGGGCGGCGGCTACACCAGCGGCATGGTGGCCCGGGCCCCGCTGTACGGGCCCATCAAGCTGGAGAGCAACAACGGCCTGTCCAATCTGCGCGGCACGCTCGCGATGGCCCGCCGCAGCGCCCCCGACTCGGCCACCAGCCAGTTCTTCTTCAACGTGCAGGACAACGCCAGCCTCGACTACCAGAGCGCCAGCAACCCCGGCTATGCGGTCTTCGGCCGCATCATCTCGGGCCTGGCCACGCTGGACGCGATCAACGTCGTGCCGACCTACACCTACAGCCCGACCGACATCGAGCCGCGCACCGAGGTGCTGGTCTACTGGGCGCAGCGGCTGAAGTAGGCACCGCCCGCCCCGGCGGCCCGCCATTCGTCCGCGCGGCGCGCCGCTCGTCATCCAGGCCCGGCGCACGGCCGAGGGCGTCGGCAACATGGCCTCCATCACGAACCTGATGGAGACCTCGATGACCCGCAAGACCTCCCGGGCCGGCCTGTTCGCCGCCGCCGTCGGCATCGCCACCGCCCTCTTTGCCGGCCATGGCCGGGCCGCGCCCGCCGAGTTCCGCGACCTGCGCGTCGAGGTCGTCGGCCAGGGCCGGCCGGTGCTGATGATCCCCGGCCTGAACAGCGCCGCCAGCACCTGGAGCCAGACCTGCACGGCGCTGCAGCCCGGCGTGCAATGCCACATCGTGCAGCTGCCCGGTTTTGCCGGTGCGCCGGCCGTGGCGACGGACAACTTCCTGGGCGGCATGCGCGACCGCCTGCTGGCCTATCTGGAGGAGCGCCAACTCGACCGGCCCGTCGTCATCGGCCACAGCCTGGGCGGCGTGCTGGCCCTGCAGATGGCGGCCGAGAAGCCGGGCCGCATCGAGCGCCTCGTCATCGTCGACGCGCTGCCCTTCCTGGCCGGCCTGCGCGGCCTGAGCCCGGAGGCCGCGCGCGGCGCCGCGGCGGCCATGCGCCAGCAGATGCTGTCCGCCACGCGCGAGCAGTGGGAGGCCGGCACCCGCCAGGGCGCGGGCGGCATGAGCCGCGACCCGGCCCATGCCGAACGCATCGTCGCCTGGGGCCTGGCCAGCGACCGCGCGACGACGGCCCAGGCCATGTCCGAGCTGTGGGCCGAGGACCTGCGCCCGCTGCTGCCGCGCATCGCCGCCCCGACGCTGGTGCTGGGCGCCTGGGCCGCCTTCGAACCCATGGGCTCGACGCTGGACAGCACGCGGCGCATCTTCGAGACCCAGTACGCCGGCCTGAAGGGCGCCAAGGTCGAGATGAGCCAGCGCGGCTACCACTTYCTCATGTGGGACGATGCCGACTGGCTGGTCGGCGAGGTCAAGGGCTTCCTGGCCCGGCGCTGAACGACGGGAGCGGAGGAGCATGAGGACAGGCAGCCGGATCGCCGTGCAGGCGGCGCTGTGGAGCGGCTATGTGGCCGTGTCGCTGGCGATGATCGCGGCCTTCCAGGGCCTGACAGGCTCGATGGTCTTCGTCATGGCCCTCGTCGGCGCCGGGCTGTGGGCCGCCAGCGAGGGCCTGCGCGCGCTGGCCCTGCGCGGCCGCTGGCTGGACCTGCCGCCGCCTGCGCTGCTGCCCCGCCTGCTCTGCACGCCGCCGCTGCTCGCGCTGGGCGTGCAGCTGGCCGTCTACGCCGTGAACTGGGCCGGGCTGGCGGCGGGCCTGCTGCACTTCCCGCCGGGCACGCCCCATGGCATCGGCGTGCTGCTGGGCTACACGATGAACACCGCCATCATGCTGTGGCTGTGGCTGGCGGTCTGGTTCGGCCTCAGCTGGCTGCGGCGCTGGCGCCTGGGCGAGATCGCCAAATGGCAGGCCGAGGCCGCGGCCCGCGCGCTGGAGCTGCAGGTGCTGCGCGCCCAGATCAACCCGCACTTCCTGTTCAACGCGCTGAACAATCTGCGCGCCCTCGTCAACGAAGACCCGGCCCGCGCCCGCGAGATGCTGACCCGCCTGTCCAACACGCTGCGCCACACGCTGCAGCACAGCGCCCGGGAGCGCGTGCCGCTGGCCGACGAACTCGCCGTCGTGCGCGACTATGTCGCGCTGGAGCAGCTGCACCACGAGGAGCGCCTGCGCGTGGACTGGCAGGTCGACCCGGCCGCCATGGCGGCGAGCGTGCCGCCGATGCTGCTGCAGCTGCTGGTGGAGAACGCCATCAAGCACGGCATCGCGCGCACGCCGGGCGGCGGTGTCGTCGATGTCCGCATCGCCCGCGATGGCGAGAAGCTGTCCCTGGCCGTCGGCAACCCGGGCCAGTGGAAGCCCGGCAGCAGCGACGGCACCGGCCTGGGCCTGGCCCACCTGCGCGAACGCCTGGCGCGCGCCGGCGGCGAGGGCGCGGACTGCCGCGTCGATGCGGCGGACGGGCGCGTGCAGGTCAGCGTGGAGATGACGGCGGCATGAGGATCTTCATCGTCGAGGATTCGCGCCTCGCCCGCCAGGAGCTGCGCACGCTGCTGGCCGCCATCCCCGATGCCGACATCGTCGGCGAGGCCGCCGAGCTGGCGCCCGCGCGCGCGGCCATCGACCAGCTGGCGCCCGAGCTGCTGCTGCTGGACGTGGAGCTGCCCGGCGCGACCGGCTTCGACCTGCTGGACCAGCTGGAGCACCTGCCGCTGGTCGTCTTCACGACGGCCTACGACCAGCATGCGCTGGCCGCCTTCGAGCGCAACGCGCTGGACTATCTGCTCAAGCCCATCGCCCCCGAGCGGCTGGAGGCGGCCCTGGCCAAGGCGCGCGGGCGGCTGCGGCCCGCGCCCGCCGCTGCCGCGCCGCCCGCGGCCGTGAAGGGCGCCGACGACATGGTCTTCCTGCGCGACGGCGAACGCTGCTGGTTCGTGCGCCTGGGCGACATCGCCGGCTTCGAGTCCTGCGGCAACTACGCCCAGGCCTGGTTCGACGGCCAGCGCCCCCTCATCAACCGCACGCTGACCGCGCTGGAGGAAAGGCTCGACCCCCAGCTCTTCTTCCGCGCCAGCCGCAGCCACCTGATCAACCTGCGCTGGGTGCAGGGCATCCAGCCCTGGAGCAACGAGGGCTACCGCGTGAGCCTGCGCGACGGCCACCAGGTCGAGGTGTCGCGCCGCCAGGCCAGGCTGCTGCGCGAGCGGCTGGAGCTGTAGCAGACTGCTGCCATGCCCGCCGCCCACGCCCGCCCCATCCGCCGCATCGCCATCAGCACCGGAGGCGGCGACGCGCCGGGCCTGAACGCCGTCATCTGCGCCGTCACGCGGGCCGCGCTGCTGCGCGGCTGGGACTGCGTCGGCATCCGCGACGGCTACGACGGCCTGCTGCGGCCCGAGCGCTACCCGCAGGGCGGCTGCATCGCGCTGACGCGCGAACGCGTCGAAGGCATCGCGAGCCTCGGCGGCACGCTGCTGGGTTCGACGAACCAGGGCGACCCCTTCGCCTTCCCCATGCCCCAGGCCGACGGCAGCGTTCAGCTGCAGGACCGCTCCCAGGACCTGCTGGACGCGCTGGCCCGCGAGGGCATCGACGCCCTCGTGGCCGTCGGCGGCGACGGCTCGCTCGCCATCGCCCACCGGCTGGCCCGGCGCGGCCTGCGCGTCGTCGGCGTGCCCAAGACCATCGACAACGACCTGGACGGCACCGTCACGACCTTCGGCTTCGACACCGCCGTCGGCTTCGCGAGCGAATGCATCGACCGCCTGCACACGACGGCCGCCAGCCACCACCGCGTGCTCGTCGTCGAGGTCATGGGGCGCTACGCCGGCTGGATCGCGCTGCACGCCGGCCTCGCGGGCGGGGCCCACGCCATCCTGCTGCCCGAGCTGCCCTTCGACCTGGCGCCAGTGGCCGAGATGGTCCGGGGCCGCGATGCCAGCGGCCTGGCCTATTCCATCGTCGTCGTCGCCGAGGGCGCCTTTGCCAGGGACGGCGCGCGGGCGCTGCAGGCCGGCGCCGCGGCCGGCCATGCCGAGCGCCTGGGCGGCGTGGGCGAGCAGGTCGGTGCCGCTCTGGCGCGGCTGACGGGCAAGGACGCGCGCTGCGTCGTGCTCGGCCACCTGCTGCGCGGCGGCAGCCCGAGCGCCTTCGACCGCGTGGCGGCGCTGCGCTTCGGCGCCGCGGCCGTGCGTGCGCTGGCGGCGGGCCAGGGCGATGTCATGGTGGCGCTGGACGGCAACGACGTGCGCCCCGTGCCGCTGGCCGATGTGGCCGGCCGCATGAAGAGCGTGCCGCTGGACGGCGACACGCTGGCCACGGCCCGCGAGCTCGGCATCTGCCTGGGCGGCTGACGCGCGCGGCGCGTCGGCCGCCGCTGCGGCCTGGCAGCGCGCTTCGACGCTTCGTCGCGCGCCGGATGACGGCGCTGCCGGCGGCGGCGAAGATGCGCGCCTCTCCAACCTTGACTTCGAGAACCCGAATGAACCGTGCCATCGCCTTCGCCGCCGCCCTGGCTGCCGCCGCCCTGCTCAGCGCCTGCGTCTTCGCGCCGCCGGTGACGACCTCCAGCGACTCCGCCTCCATCACGCGGATGAGCGAGCAGGCCGTCGCCACCTGCGGCGCCGGCAATGTGAAGGAGGTCAACGCGAAGAGCTACAGCTGCAAGTGAGGCCGGGGCCGCCGCTGCACAGGCCCTATGCCTTCAGGAACTCCGCCTTGGTCCCGAGCCAGCGGGCCACCTGGCGGCGTGCCGCCTCGGGATGCGCGTCCAGCAGCCGCGGCGCCAGCGCGCGCGCGGCGACGAGCAGCGGCGCGTCCTCCTGCAGGTCGGCGAAGCGCAGCAGCTCGGCGCCACTCTGGCGCGAACCCATGAACTCGCCGGGGCCGCGGATGTCGAGGTCGCGGCGCGCGATCTCGAAGCCGTCGGTCGTCTCGGCCATGGCCTTGAGCCGCGCCTTGCCGGTGTCGGACAGCGGCGGGCTGTAGATCAGCACGCAGACGCTCGCCTTCGCGCCGCGGCCGACGCGCCCGCGCAGCTGGTGCAGCTGCGCCAGGCCGAAGCGCTCGGCATGCTCGATGACCATCAGGCTGGCATTGGGCACGTCCACGCCCACCTCGATGACGGTGGTGGCCACCAGCACGCTCATCCGCCCGCCGGAGAACTGCGCCATCACGGCCGCCTTGTCGCCGGGCGACATGCGGCCGTGCAGCAGGCCCACGCTCGCGCCGGGCAGGGCCGCGCTCAGCTCCGCGTGCGTCTCGGTCGCGTTGCGCAGGTCCACCGCCTCGCTCTCCTCGACCAGCGGGCAGACCCAGTAGACCTGGGCGCCGTCCGCCACCGCGCCGCGGATCTTGTCGACGACGTCGTGGCGCTTGGACTCGGTGAACACCTTGGTCACGATGGGGCTGCGGCCGGGCGGCAGCTCGTCGATGGTGGACACGTCCAGGTCGGCGAAGTAGGTCATCGCCAAGGTGCGCGGGATGGGCGTGGCGCTCATCATCAGCAGATGAGGTTCGAGGTCCATGGCCTTCAGCTTGTTCCTCAAGGCGAGGCGCTGGGCCACGCCGAAGCGGTGCTGCTCGTCGATGATGGCCAGGCCCAGCTTTGCGAAGCGCACCTTGTCCTCGATGACGGCATGCGTGCCGATGACGAGCCGCGCCTCGCCCGAGGCCGCCGCGTCCAGCATCTTCTGCCGCGCCTTGCCCTTCACGCTGCCGGTGATCCAGGCGACCTGGAGCCCCAGCGGCTCCAGCCAGCCGACGAGCTTGCGGAAATGCTGCTCGGCCAGGATCTCGGTCGGCGCCATCAGCGCGCATTGCCAGCCGGCATCGATGGCGACGGCGGCGGCCAGCGCGGCCACGACGGTCTTGCCCGAGCCGACGTCGCCCTGCAGCAGCCGGTGCATCGGCCGGGGCCGTGCCAGGTCTTGCGCAATCTCCTCGGCCACGCGCTGCTGAGCGCCGGTCAGCCGGAAGGGCAGGGCCGCCAGCAGCTGCTCGTGCAGGCCGCCGGGGCCGGGCCGCAGCGCCGGCGCCTCCAGCAGCGCGCGCTCGCGCTGGGCCTGCAGCTGCGACAGCTGCTGGGCCAGCAGTTCCTCGAACTTGAGCCGCTGCCAGGCCGGGTGGCTGTGGTCTTCCAGCGCGGCCAGCGAGGCGCTGGGCGGCGGGTGGTGCAGACAGGTCAGCGCGTCCTTCAGGCTGGGCAGGCCGCGCGGCACGACGCCGGCCGGCAGGATCTCGCGCAGGTCGGCCCGCGCCAGGCCCGAGGCCACGGCCTTGCGCAGATAGGCCTGGGGCAGCTGGGCCGAGGCCGGGTAGACCGGCGTCAGCGCCTGGGCCAGCGGCGTGCCCTCGTCGACGACCTTGACGACGGGGTGGACCATCTCGCGACCGAAGAAGCCGATGCGCGGCTCGCCGCGCAGCCGCAGCCGCACGCCCACCGCCATCTGCTTCTGCTGAGACGGGTAGAAGTGCAGGAATCTCAGCAGCAGCGCGCCGGATTCGTCCTTCACGCGCACCAGCAACTGGCGGCGGCTGCGCAGCTCGATCTGGCAGTCGACGACGACGCCCTCGACCTGTGCCGGCTCGTTGTCCTGCAGCGCGGCGATGGGCGTGATGCGCGTCTCGTCCTCATAACGCAGCGGCAGGTGCAGCGCGAGGTCGATGTCGCGCACCAGGCCGAGCTTCTCCATCGCTTTCTGCGGCGCGGATTTGGGCTTGTCCGGGGGCATGGTCATGGCCGCGATTCTGGCGGCATGGAATAGTTGGCGGCCCCCGCGTGTTTACCGTCATGTCCATCCACTTCGAGAGCCCGACATGAAACCCCACCTGCCGGCCTGCGCGGCCGCCCTGCTGCTCGCCACCGCCTGCGCGTCCACGCCGCCCGCGCCCGCCACCGCGACCGATGGCGTCCTCGTCGGCGCCAACGGCATGACGCTCTACACCTTCGACAAGGACGCCGCCGGCAGCGGCAAGAGCGTCTGCAGCGGCCCCTGCGCCGCCAACTGGCCGCCGCTGCCCGCAGCCGCCGGCGCCACCGCCAGCGGCGCATGGAGCGTCGTCACGCGCGACGACGGCGGCCGCCAATGGGCCTACAAGGGCAAGCCGCTCTACTTCTGGGCCAGGGACCAGAAGCCCGGCGACCGCACGGGCGACGGCTTCAACAAGGTCTGGCAGCTCGCCCGGCCCTGAACATGAACCCCTCGCCCGGTCTTGCTCCGCTGGACGCGGGAATTCCCAGTCGGTCTTGCAGACCGCGCAGCCGACAGCGCGGCTGCTCCTCGGCAGGCACGGCCAGTCCACAGGACTCGCCGTGTCCAGCCTCGGCCCCCGCGGGGGCAGCGATGCTTGGCGGCTCGACCGCCAAGCACATCGCCTGCGCGGGCCGGCTTGGGAGCGGCCCGGCGCTCGGCCCGCAATAGTCGAGCTCCGCCGTGGCCGTCGAACAGCTGCTCGCCCACATCCCGGCCCTGCGCCGGTATGCGAGGCTGCTCACCGGCGACGCGACGCAGGCCGACGACCTCGTGCAGGACACGCTGGAACGGGCCTGCCGCAAATGGAGCCTGTGGCGGCCCGGCACGGCCCTGCGGCCCTGGCTGCTGTCCATCATGCACAACCTGCACGTCAACTTGCTGCGCGACTGGCATCTCGACGACGGCCACGCGACGCTGGACGATCTGCACGAGCTGCCCGATCCGGCCGCGCCGGCCGGCGAGCGCCTGGACCTGGAGCGCGCCCTCGCCGCGCTGCCGCCGGGCCAGCGCGCGGTCATGCTGCTCGTCGCCGTCGAGGAGTACACCTATGCCGAGGCCGCCGGCATCCTGGACCTGCCCATAGGCACCGTCATGTCGCGCCTGCACCGCGGGCGCGAGGCCCTGCGCCTGCGCCTGACGCCGCCCGTCCGCAGCGGCGCCCAGATCGTGAACCTGGCACGGATGAAGCGATGAGCCAGCCCACCTCCCCCACCGAAGCCGCGCCGTCCGCCGAGGAAGCGCGTCTGCATGCCTTCGTCGACGACCAGCTGTCGCCCGAGGAGCGCGTGGCCGTGCTCGAACAGCTGGCCGCCGACCCCGAGGCCGCCGCCCGCGTCGCCCAGTGGAAGGAGCAGCGCCAGGCCGTGCGCGCGCTGGCCCGCGACTGGCCGCTGGACGAGACGCCGGCCGACCTCGGCAACATCGTGCTGCGCGCCGCCGCGGCCCGCCGCTGGCGCGCCGTGCTGCCCCAGGCCCTGGCCGCCGGCCTGCTGCTGGCCCTGGGGCTGGGCGGCGGCTACCAATGGGGGCGGCACGACGCCGGCATGCCGGCCATGCCCGTCGCGGCGCCGACCGACCGCGCCGCCAGCGTGCCCGAGTTCGCCCGCGAGGCCGGCGTGGCCTTCGCCGTCTACAGCAGCGAGAAGCGCCATCCCGTGGAGGTGTCGGCCGTCGAGCAGGCCCACCTCGTGCAGTGGCTCAGCAAGCGCCTGGGCCGGCCGCTGAAGGTGCCGGTGCTGACCGAGCGCGGCTATGCCCTGCTCGGCGGCCGCCTGCTGCCCGGCGACGCCAGCCAGCCCGGCAGCCCGCGTGCCCAGTTCATGTACGAGAACGCCGACGGCGACCGGCTGACCCTCTATGTGGCCGTCTTCGCGCCCGGCACCACGCCGGCGGGCGCCGAGTTCCGCCTGCTGCGGCAGGACGGCCGCACGACGCTCTACTGGGCCGACGGCGACTTCGGCTATGCCCTCAGCGCCCAGCCCTCGGTCGAGCTGCAGCCGCTGGCGCAGCGGGTGCATCAACAGCTCACGGGCTAGCGGAAATAGCGCTGCCGCAGCTTGTCGTAGCGGCCGTCGCGCTTGATCGCGTCGAGCTCGGCCTGCAGCCGCCGCACCAGCGCCGGCTCGGCCTCGTGGTGCAGGCCGTACCAGTAGGACTTGGCCACGTCCAGCGCCATGACGGGCTGCAGCGTCGCGTAGGGCAGCTGCAGCTGGCGCATCGCCCAGGCGGCGGCCCAGTCCAGCAGCGTGACGAACTCCATGCGGCCGGCCAGCAGCTTGCGGACGTTGGTGGCGTCGTCCAGGCCCTGTTCGAGCTGGACGCCGGGGCGCAGGCCGGCGGCCTGCAGCTGGCGGTCGGCGGCGGAGTCGCGCACGACGCCGATGCGGGCGCAGCCGAGCTCGGGGAGCTGGGCGAGCTTCAGGTCGGGGCGGCTGGCCAGCCTGTAGACCAGCACGCGCCGCTGCGCGATCGGGCCGACCCACTGGAACTGCGCCTCCCGCTCCGGCGTGCGCGTCAGCGAGAACAGCGCGCTGCCCGGCCGGGCCTCGGCCTGCTGCACGGCGCGCTGCCAGGGCAGCACCTGCAGCTGCAGCGGCAGGCCGGCGCCGGCCGCCATCAGCTTCAGCAGCTCGACGCTGAAGCCCTGCGGGCCGGCCTCGTCCTGGTAGTTCAGCGGCGGCAGGTTTTCGGTGAAGCCGAACAGCATGCGCTCCGCCGGGGCGGCAAGGGCCGGGAGGCGCATGCCGGCCAGGGCGGCCAGCGCGAGACAGGAACGACGCTTCACGGGGCGGATTCTGGACCGTCGTCGCGCGCCGGCCGCTGCGGCCGCGGCTTTGACCCCAGGCGCCCGAATCAGCCCGGTGTCGGCACGCCGGCCATGCGGTCGAAGGCGATGAAGAACTGGCGGGCCAGCGCGAGCAGCTGGCCCTGGCTCAGCTCTGCCGCGGGCCGGTAGTCGGCGATGCGCGGCGCGAGCTGCGGCCGCTGGGCCTCGACGTAATGCTTGAACTGGCCGATGACGGGATGCGAGCCGGTCACCAGCACCTCGCGGGTGTCCTGCAGGGCCTGGCAGACCGCCTCGAACAGTGCCTGTTCTCCGGCGTGCCGGGCGTCGGCGTGCGCGCGGCGGTGGTGGGGCTCGATGCGGGCGGCATGGACCTGGTGCGCATCGAAATGCAGCACCTGGGCATGGTGGTGGTCGAGGTGGACGGCGGCGTGGAACATCAGCTTCTCCGAGGTTGCCGGGGGTTCGCCGAACCCCACGGCGGCATGCTCCTGCCGCCGCCCGGGCGCGTCCTTGAGATGGGTCAAGGCGGCGCGATGGGACAATGCCGCCCCTTTGGCACGGGTCTGTCCGGCCCTCAAGCGCGCCCATGAGTTCCTCTTTGCCGCCGGCCCATTCGGTCGCCGATTTCGATTTCGACCTGCCCCCCGAGCTGATCGCCCAGCATCCCGCGGCCGAGCGCAGCGCCTCGCGCCTGCTGGACGCGGCCGGCACCGAGGCCGTGGACCGGGTCTTCCGCGAGCTGCCCGAGCTGCTCGCGCCCGGCGACCTGCTGGTCTTCAACAACACCCGCGTCATCAAGGCCCGCCTGTTCGGCGTGAAGGCCACCGGCGGCGCGGTGGAAGCCCTGGTCGAGCGCGTGCTGCCCGGCACGCAGGAGGTGTGGATGCATCTGCGCGCCAGCAAGAGCCCCAGGCCCGGCAGCCGGGTGCGCTTCGCCGACGCCTTCGACGCCGAGGTGCTGGGCCGCTGCGGGCCGGACAACGGCCTCTTCCACCTGCGCTTCGCCGGCGACCCCTTCGCGCTGCTGGAGTCCCACGGCCATGTGCCGCTGCCGCCCTATATCGCCCATGCCGACGGGGCCGACGACGAGCGCCGCTACCAGACCGTCTTCGCGAAGGAGCCGGGTGCCGTCGCCGCGCCGACGGCGGCCCTGCATTTCGACGCGGCCCTGCTGGTGCGGCTGGCCGCGCGCGGCGTGGCGCAGGCGCATGTGACCCTGCACGTCGGCGCCGGCACCTTCCAGCCGGTGCGCGTGCAGACGCTGGCCGAGCACAAGATGCACAGCGAGTGGTTCGACGTGCCACAAGCGACGGTGGACGCCGTGGCGGCCTGCCGCGCGCGCGGCGGCCGGGTCGTCGCCGTCGGCACGACGACGCTGCGCGCGCTGGAGTCCGCGGCGCGCGGCGGCCAGCTGCAGGCGGGCGCCCGCGAGACCGACATCTTCATCACGCCGGGCTTCGAGTTCCGCGTCGTCGACCGCCTCGTCACCAACTTCCACCTGCCCCGCAGCACGCTGATGATGCTGGTCAGCGCGTTCGCGGGCCATGAGCTGGTCATGGCGCTCTACGGCCACGCCATCGGCGAGCGCTACCGCTTCTTCAGCTATGGAGACGCGATGCTGCTCGCGCGCACCTGACCCTCGGCTGCAACAATTCGACCCCCATGCTGAAGTTCGACCTCCTCAAGACCGAAGGCCGCGCGCGCCGCGGCACGCTGACGCTCAACCACGGCGTCGTGCAGACGCCCATCTTCATGCCCGTGGGCACCTATGGCACGGTCAAGGGCGTCACGCCGCGCTCGCTGGAGGCCATGGGCGCGCAGATCATCCTCGGCAACACCTTCCACCTGTGGATGCGGCCGGGCCTGGACGTCATCCGGCAGTTCGGCGGCCTGCACCGCTTCGAGAGCTGGAACAAGCCCATCCTGACCGACTCCGGCGGCTTCCAGGTCTGGAGCCTGGGCGACATGCGCAAGATCAGCGAGGAGGGCGTCAAGTTCGCGTCGCCGGTCAACGGCGACAAGCTGTTCCTGACGCCCGAGATCAGCATGCAGATCCAGACGACGCTGAACAGCGACATCGTCATGCAGTTCGACGAATGCACGCCCTACGAGAGCAAGGGCAAGCTGACGACCGAGCGCGAGGCGCAGCAGTCCATGGAGATGTCGCTGCGCTGGGCACGGCGCTGCATCACCGAGTTCGAGCGCCTGCAGAACCCCAATGCGCTGTTCGGCATCGTGCAGGGCGGCATGTACACCCAGCTGCGCGACGCCTCGCTGGCCGGCCTGGCCGAGCTGGAGCTGCCGGGCTATGCCATCGGCGGCCTGTCGGTGGGCGAGCCCAAGGCCGAGATGCAGCGCATCCTGGAGCACACCGGCCACCGGCTGCCGGCCCACAAGCCGCGCTACCTGATGGGCGTGGGCACGCCGGAAGATTTGGTGGAAGGCGTCAGCCAGGGCATCGACATGTTCGACTGCGTCATGCCCACGCGCAACGCGCGCAACGGCCATCTGTTCACGCGCTTCGGCGACCTGCGGCTGCGCAACGCCCGCTACAAGGCCGACGAGCGGCCGGTGGACGAGACCTGCCGCTGCGAGTGCTGCAGCGGCTTCAGCCGCGCCTATCTGCACCACCTCGACCGCTGCGGCGAGATGCTCGGCCCGATGCTGACCAGCATCCACAACCTGCACTACTACCTGAACCTGATGCGGGAGATGCGCGACGCGCTGGACGCCGGCGGCTTCGAGGCCTGGCGGGCGCAGTTCCGGGCCGACCGGGCGCGCGGGGTCTGAGCGGCCAAGCGGCTAGCATCGCTGGCCCGGCTGCCCACCAGTGCATTGCGACCCCCATGCCCGAAATCGTCTTCAAAGGCAAAGAGTACGTCTACAACCACCACCTGGGCGTGCCCTACCGGCCGCTGGTGGCCGATGCGGCCAAGGGCGTCGGCGCGCCGGACCTGAGCGGCAACCTCGTCATCCACGGCGACAACCTGCAGGCGCTCAAGAGCCTGCTGCCGCGCTACGCCGGCGCGGTGGACCTGATCTTCATCGACCCGCCCTACAACACCGGCAACGAGGGCTGGTGCTACAGCGACGGCGTCAACTCGCCCATCATGAAGGAGTGGCTCTCCACCAACCCGGTGGACGGCGAGGACCTGCTGCGCCACGACAAATGGCTGTGCATGATGTGGCCGCGGCTGACGCTGCTGCGGGAACTGCTCAGCGAGCGCGGCTCGATCTGGATCACGCTGGATGACAACGAGGTCCATCGGGCGCGGATGGTGTTGGATGAGTTGTTTGGGGAGGAGAACTTCATCGCGACGTGCATCTGGCACAAGATGGACAGCCCGAAGAACACGGCTGAGCACTTCAGCGTGGATCACGACTATGTATTGATCTACGCAAAGGACGCTGCGCAGTGGAGCCTTAATCTCCTTCCACGCACCGAAGGGATGCTTGCGAGGTACCAGAACCCCGACAACGATCCGCGTGGCCCGTGGTTGCTGAGCGATCTCGATGCGCGTAACGCCTATTCCAAAGGCTTGTACCCAATCACTACGCCGACCGGCCGTGTTATCGATGGCCCGCCGAAGGGGAAGTATTGGCGGATCAGCAAAGAGAAGTTCGACGAGATGAATGCGGACAACCGCATTTGGTGGGGCACTGACGGCAACGCGGCGCCGAACATCAAGCGGTTCTTAAGTGAGGTCAAAGACGGCGTAGTTCCGCAAACCATCTGGCCTTGGCAAATCGTAGGCAGCACACGCAACGCCAAGACGGAGCTTCTCAATTTGCTCTCCAGTGGCCTTGAGCACGAGATATTCGTTACGCCCAAACCCACTGCACTTGTTGAGCGCGTCCTTGAAATCGGCGCGGCACCCGATTCCCTCATCCTCGACTCCTTCGCCGGCTCCGGCACCACGGCCCACGCCGTGCTGAAGGCCAATGCCAGGGACGGCGGCACGCGCCGCTTCATCCTCGTCGAAGGCGAGGACTATGCCGACACGCTGACCGCCGAGCGCGTGCGCCGCGCGATCAGGGGCTATGCCTGGAGCGGCACGCAGCGCGAGACGCTGATGGAAGAAAAGATCACGCTGACGCAGTTCAAGAAGGCCGCCGAGTGGCTGGCCAGGGTGGACGCGATCAAGCGGGCCGAAGGGCTGGGCGACGACGATGGCGCGCAGGCCTCGCTCGATGCCGCCACCCCGGTGAAGCGCAAGCGCTTCGACAAGATCGAGGTCAAGGTGGACGAGGGCGTGCTGCGCGTGGAGGGCGTGCGCCGCATCAGCGAGATGGCGCCGGGCCTGGGCGGCGGCTTCACCTACTGCACGCTGGGCGATGCGGTGGAGCTGGAGAAGCTGCTCAGCGGCGAGCACCTGCCCGGGCGCGAGGCGCTGGGGGCCTGGCTGTTCTACACGGCCACCGGCGCCACGCTGCCGCCAGCGCCCAAGGGCGCGCCCCCGCATTACCTGGGCGAGGCGCTGGACCGGCATGTGTGGCTGGTCTACGAGCCGGCGCTCGGCTTCCTGAAGAGCCCGGCCGCCGCGCTGACGCTGAGCCTGGCCGAGAGCCTGCAGGCCTGGGGCCGCGAGCATGACGCGGCGCGGGGCCAGGCGCCCAAGGGCCACCTGGTGTTCGCGCCGGCCAAGTACCTGAGCAACCAGCAGCTCAAGGAGCATGGCGTGGACTACGCGCCGCTGCCGTTTGCGCTGTACCGGGAGGCCTGAGGCCATGGATGCACGCTTTGCGCTGGCGCTGCAGCATTTCGAGCAGGCGCTGGCCACCTTGCAGGAGGCGCTGGCGCTGCCTGAGGACCCGTTCATCCGTGACTCGGTGATCATGCGCTTCACCTACGCCTTCGAGGCGGGCTGGAAGGCGGGCTACCGCTGGCTGAGCGCGCGCGGGCTGGATGTGGACGAGGGCGCGTTCGAGGTGATCCCGGAGCTGTTCAAGCGCCGGCTCATCACCGACGCCCAGGCCTGGGGCGAGCTGCGCAAGATGCGCAACCGCACCGCCCACACCTATGACGAGGCCGTGGCGCGCCTGGTGGCCGCGTTTGCGCGGACGCAGGCGCTGCCGCTGCTGCAGGCCTTGCGTGACGAGCTGAAGGCGCGCGCCGATGACTGATGCGGGCCTGACTTCCTCGCCGCGGCCGGCGGGCGGGCATGGCATCGCGCCGGGCGCCGTGGCCGACATCGTGGCCCTGTGCGAACGCACGCCCGGGCTGGAGCGTCTGTGGCTGTTCGGCTCGCGCGCCTTGGGCACCCACCGGGAGCGCTCGGACATCGACCTCGCGGTGGATGCGCCGGGCTGGAGCGCGGCCGAGGCGCTGCGCTTTGTCGACGCGCTCAAGGCCCTGCCGGCGGTCTATCCGGTCGACGCGGTGTGGTGGCAGGGGGAGCTGGGCGAGTCGTTCCGCCAGCAGATCGCCGCTGCCCGGCGGGTGCTCTGGCAGCCCGCGGCGCTGGCGGCACCGGCGCGCGTGCGCGGCGCGGGCGTGGAGCTCAAGAAGTTCCAGGAAACCGTGCTCACGCAGCTGGCGCTCTATCTGGCCGAGCTGGGGCGCCATGCCCAGGCGGCCGAGCGCACGACGGCGGCGCTGCGCGTGGCCGAGGAGCCGCCCGACTCGGAGCTGATGCGCGCGGCGCTGGACTTTCCCGCCAAGGCCTGGCGCAGCCTCAGGCAGCTGGGCGCATTGCCCGAGGCGTTTGCCGCGCAGTCGCATTCCAGCCGCTTCGATGGCGCGGGCCGGCCCATTCCCAATGTCTGCCTGAAGGTGCCCACCGGTGGCGGCAAGACGCTGCTGGCCGCAGCGGGCGTGGGTCAGGTGTTCAGCCACTGGTTCAAGCGCCACACGGGCCTGGTGCTGTGGGTGGTGCCCAACGAGGCGATCTACCAGCAGACGCTGAAGACCCTGGGCGACCGCGACCATCCCTACCGTCAGCTGCTCAACGTGGCCGGCGCGGGTCGGGTGAAGATCCTGGAGAAGACCGCGCCGCTGACGCGCCAGGACGTCGACGGCCACCTGTGTGTGATGGTGCTGATGCTGGCCAGTGCGGCGCGGCAGAGCAAGGAGACGCTGAGGTTCTTCCGCGACCGGGGCAATGTGCTGGGCTTTCTGCCGCGCGAGGATGACCTGCCGGCGCATTTCGAGCTGCTGCGCGAGGTGCCGAACCTGGACGTGTATGCACCCTTTGGCGCCACCCAGGAGGAGGCGCGCGCGCAGATGGGCAGCCTCGTGAAGAGCTCGCTGGGCAATGTGGCGCGCATGATCCGGCCGATGGTGGTCATCGATGAAGGCCACCATGGCTATACCGAGAACGCGCTGAAGACGCTGGACGGCTTCAACCCGGGCTTCCTGCTGGAGCTGTCGGCGACGCCCCGCGTGGCATCGGCCAAGGGTTCGGGCTCCAACATCCTGGTGGATGTGCGCGGCACCGACCTGGACGAGGCGCAGATGATCAAGCTGCCCATCCATGTTGACGTGCAGCACTGGAGCGACTGGCAGGCCTGCCTGGCGGCGGCGGTGCAGCGGCTGGATGGCCTGCAGCGCGAGGCGGACGTACTGCGGGGCGAGACGGCGCGCTATGTCCGCCCCATCCTGCTCGTGCAGGTGGAGCGCACGGGGGGCGATGCGCTGGACGCCGGTTTCATCCACGCCGAGCACGCGCGGGCCTTCCTGCTGCAGCTGGGCTTGAGCGAGCGGCAGATCGCGGTGAAGACCTCGGAGAAGAACGAGCTGGCCTCGCCCGAGAACATCGACCTGCTCAGCCCGCAGTGCGAGGTGCGCGCCATCATCACCAAGCAGGCGCTGCAGGAGGGCTGGGACTGCCCGTTTGCCTATGTGCTGTGCGCGCTGGCGGCGGGCCGAAACATCAGCGCCATGACTCAGCTGGTGGGCCGCATCCTGCGCCAGCCGCAGGCGGTGAAGACCGGCCGCGAGGCGCTGGATGCCTGCTATGTGCTTTGCCACGACGCGAAGACGGCCGAGGTGGTGAAGGCCATCCGGGCGTCGCTGGAGGGCGAGGGCATGGGTGATCTGGCCGTGACGGTGAGCGGCGGCGGGGGCGAGACGCCGGAGCGGCGCACGGTGCGGCAGCAGCGTCGCGAGCCGTTCCGGTCGCTGCGCATCTTCCTGCCGCGCGTGACCTGGGCCGAGCCAGGCCGGCCGCGCCGCGAGCTGGCCTACGAGAGTGACGTGCTGGCGCAGATCGACTGGGCGGGCTTCGACGCCGCGAGGCTGGTCGACGCTTGGGCGCCCAACCGCGAGGCGGTGCTGGGCGAACGCTTCGACGTGGGCCTGGAAATCCTGCAGCGACACGGCCTGGCGCGCCCGTCGGGCGTGGTGGCCGACGCCGCCGGCAGGCTGGACCGCAGCCGGCTGGTGCGCGCGCTGCTGGACATCGTGCCCAATGCCTGGCTGCTGTGGGACTGGGTGAATGCGGCGGTGCTCGCCCTGCTGGCGCGCGGCCAGTCGGAGATGCAGTTGGCGGCCAGCAGTGCCTCGCTGATCGAGCATCTGCGGCGGACGCTTGAGGCCGAGCGTGACCGCCGTGCGGACGAGGTGTTCGCGAAGGGCGTAGCGCGCGGCTTCATCGAGTTCGCGCTGCGCGCCGACCGGCAGGACTACGAGCTGCCCGAGAGTGTCGAGTTCGAGCAGGGCGGCACACTGCATGCCCTGCTCAACGAGGCGGGGCTGCCGGCAACCAAGTCGCTGCTGGAGCCGGTGTACGAGAGTCCCGACCTCAATGGCTTCGAGGCCCAGTTTGCGGGCTATCTGGACGTCAAGCAGGCGGTGCAGTGGTGGCACCGCAATGTGGCCCGCAGCCAGTACGGCTTGCAGGGCTGGAAGCGCCACAAGGTCTACCCCGACTTCGTGTTTGGCCTGGTCGGCAATGGGCAGGGGCAGCGGCTGGCGCTGATCGAAACCAAGGGTGCGCATCTCGGGGGCAGCGAGGACACGGTCTACAAGCAGCGGCTGCTGGCGAGGTTGGGCGAGGCCTTCCGCGACGAGCGCTGGCAGAGCGTGGGTGACCTGGCCCTCGCGGACCCCGAGGGTCGGACGGTGTTGGCTTGTGATCTGTTGATGGATGCAGGCTGGCGCGGCGCGCTGGAGGCGCGTTGGTTCGCCGATGAGACCGCGCGATGAAAGCCCTGTTCGCCCCGCTGCGCTGGCTGTTCCGCGTCGTCTTCGCGCTGCTCATCCTGTTCGAGGAATGGGGCTGGGAGCCGCTGCGGCGGGCCTTTGCGCTGCTGGCGCGGCTGCCCGTCATCCGCCACTTCGAGGCCCTGCTGCGCCGCCTGCCGCCGCGCTGGGCCTTCGTCGTGCTGCTGCTGCCCAGCCTGTTCATCCTGCCCATCAAGCTGCTGGCCGTGTGGTTCGTCGCCAAGGGGCATGTCGTGTTCGGCATCGGCGTCATCGTGGCGGCCAAGCTGGGCGGCACGGCGCTGCTGGCCTGGCTGTTCCAGCTGATCCAGCCGGCGCTGATGCAGCTGCCCTGGTTCGCCCGCGTCTATGCGCGCTGGACGGGCTGGAAGGCGGAGCTGCTGGCCTGGGTGCGGGCCAGCGCGGCGTGGCGTACGGCGCGCGCGATCAGGCTGCGGGTGAGGCGGCTGTTCCGAGCAGACCGGCCACCTGCAAGCGAAGCGCCTCGGGACTGACCTCGGCCGGCGCCAGCGCGTCGCCGACGTTCAGCGACACCCGGCTCCAGAAGCCGCGCCGCAGCGGCTTCACCATCGCCCGGCCGCCCTCGACGCGCGAGAAATAGCTGCCCCAGAGATTGCCCAGCGCCATCGGGATGACAGGCATCTCGGGCAACCCCTCGACGAGCTTCATGACGCCGCCCCTGAAGGGCTGCAGCGCGCCGTCCCGCGTGATGCCGCCCTCGGGGAAGATGCAGACCATCTCGCCGTCCTCCAGCACCGCGCGGGCGGCCTCGAAGGCGGCTTCGTAGGTGGCGGGGTCGTCTTTCTGCGGCGCGACGGGGATGGCCTTGGCGAGGCGGAACAGCCAGCCCAGCACCGGCATGCGGAAGATCTGGTGGTCCATCAGGAAGCGGATGGGCCGGGGGCTCGCGGCCATCAGCAGCACGGCGTCGACGAAGCTGACGTGGTTGCAGACGAGCACGGCCGGGCCGCTCGTCGGCAGGCGCTCGTCGTGATGGATGCGGAAGCGGTAGACCAGGCGGGTCAGCAAGAAGGCGACGAAGCGCAGCAGGTACTCGGGCACGATCAGGAAGATGTAGGCCGCGACGACCGCGTTGGCGATGCCGAGGGCCAGGAAGACCTGCGGGATGGTCAGCCCGGCGCCCAGCATCGCGCCGGCGATGACGCTGCTGGCGATCATGAAGACCGCGTTCAGGATGTTGTTGGCCGCGATGATGCGGGCGCGGTGCGTGGGCTGGGCGCGCAGCTGGATCAGCGCATACATCGGCACGCTGTACAGGCCCGCGAACAGGGCCAGCGCGCCCAAGTCGGCCAGCACGCGCCAATGCGCGGGCACGGCCAGGAAGGCGCCGACGCCGAGGCTGTCGGCGGGGGGCAGGCCCTTCAGGGTGGACACGGCGAAGTACAAGTCGATGGCGAACACGCTCATGCCGAGGGCGCCCAGCGGCACGAGGCCGATCTCGACATGACGCTTGGACATGACCTCGCACAGCAGCGAGCCGATGCCGATGCCGATGGAGAACACGGCCAGCAGCAGCGACGCGACCTGCGGGCCTCCATGCAGCACCTCCTTGGCGAAGGCCGGGAAGTTGGACAGGAAGACCGCGCCGAAGAACCACATCCACGAGATGCCGAGCAGCGAGCGGAACACGGCCACGCCCTCGTGCGCGAGCCTGAGGTTGCGCCAGGTCTCGGTGACGGGGTTCCAGTTGATGACGAGGCCGGGGTCGGTCGACGGGCTGGCGGGGATGGCCTGGGCGGTCGCGCGGCCGGCGATGGCGAGGGCCAGGCAGGCCCAGGCGACGTGGTGCGGGCCGATGACGGCCTGGTCCACCAGCACGCCGCCGAGCAGCTGGCCGAGCAGGATGGCGACGAAGGTGCCCATCTCCACCATGCCGTTGCCGCCGGTCAGCTCGCGCTCGTTCAGCTGCTGCGGCAGGTAGGCGTATTTGACGGGGCCGAACAGCGTCGAGTGCAGGCCCATCAGGAAGACGCACAGCAGCAGGGCCGGCACGTTGGTCGCGTAGAAGCCCCAGCCGGCGATGGCCATGATGGCGATCTCCAGGCTCTTCACGAGCTGCATCAGCCGGGCCTTGTCGTGCTTGTCGGCCAGCTGGCCGCTGGTGGCCGAGAACAGCACATAGGGCAGGATGAAGAGGGCCGCGATGACCAGGCCCGCGAGCTTGGGCGGCAGCCAGGCCAGCTGCAGCTGGTAGGTGATCATCAGCGTGAACGCGAACTTGAAGACGTTGTCGTTCGCGGCGCCGAGGAACTGCGTCCAGAAGAAGGGCGCGAAGCGGCG
>BFBZ01000385.1_pt1 | contig 45837 bp, 34 predicted proteins | sample 1888401 | NCBI WGS metagenome assembly BFBZ01 (sample SAMD00112614, study PRJDB3348) | symbiont metagenome | host: Chara braunii | reverse complement strand
AGCCGCATCCGGTCCCGCTGAAATGACGCCTCATGACAGCGCCCTCGGTTGGACCGGACGTATATAGGATTATATACAGTAGGAATTCAGTCAAGAGGGGCGGCGAGTTTTTTTGTGGGTCGAAGGCTGCAACACATTCCGCCGTCATGCCCGGGCTTGGCCCAGGCATCTCGCTTAGGGAGCCACGGTGCCCGCCTAAGCGGGATCGCCGGGTCAAGCCCGGCGATGACAGTCGAGTTCTTTGCTCGCGCAATACACTCCGCTGTCATCCCCGCGAACGCGGGGGCAGCTCTGCTTCACAGATACAAAAAGTGGTGGTTATGGGTCCCCGCGTTCGCGGGGACGACAATCGAGTGCGGGGACGACACTGGGTTTGTTGCGCCAGCCAATGTCAGAAGGCGATCTCGCTCAGTGCGAGATCATCCACGGCCGCGCGGTCGGGAAGCTTTTCGAACCGTCCTTGCGGCGCAACGTCGTTCGCGACTTCATGCCGCCGGAGCAGCACGAGCATCCCGCACCGTGCTTCTTCTTTCCGCTGTCGGCCTTGAGTGCCGACAACGTGGAGGGCGCATGCCGGCTCTTCTCGTTGGTGGAATGCGCGAGCATCAGTTCGCGCGACATACCGCCGAGGCGAGGGGCGGTGAGGATCGCGCGCGGCGCTTCGCTGCCGCAATGAGGGCAATCGAGCGGCAGGTCGCATTCCGCCATCGGGCGGATCTCGGAGAACGGGCCGCATTCGGCGCAGAGATAGTCATAGACCGGCATGGCTTGTCCTTTCGGTCATCGGGAGAAGAACTGCGGGGCGCCAACTCTCGCCCCGCAGCCTGTGCGCACAAGCGACCTCGCGGTCACTTGTCCGGCGACAGTGGCATCTTCACGCCGCCTGAGACCTTCTTCGCAGGCCCGGCCGCGCTCGGCATGACGTCGAAATCGAAGATGTCGGTCGGCAGCCACAACGTGGCGCAGGCGTTCGGGATATCGACGACGCCCGAGATATGGCCCTGACACGGCGCGGTGCCGAGGATCGAGTAGGCTTGCGCCTTGGTGTAGCCGAACTTGGTCAGGTACTCGATCGCGTTCAGGCACGCCTGCCGGTAGGCGATGTGAACGTCGAGGTAGTACTGCTTGCCCGCCTCGTCGACCGAGATGCCTTCGAAGATCAGGTAGTCGTTGTAGTTCGGCACGATCGGCGACGGCTTGAAGATCGGATTCTTGATGCCGTACTTCGACACGCCGTCCTTGATCAGCTCGACCTTGAGATGCAGCCAGCCGGCCATTTCGATGGCGCCGCAGAAGGTGATCTCGCCGTCGCCCTGGCTAAAGTGAAGATCGCCCATCGAGAGGCCGCCGCCCTTCACATAGACCGGAAAGTAGATCTTGGAGCCGCGCGACAGATCCTTGATGTCGCAGTTGCCTCCGTGCTCGCGCGGCGGAACGGTGCGCGCGCCTTCGGCCGCGACCTTGTCCTTCGCGGAGCCGGTGGCGCGGCCCGCGTGAGCGGTGGCGCCGAACGGAGGCGCGGCGAGCGGCGGAACGCGGTTCGGATCGGTCGCGATCAGCGCGGCCTCGCGCTTGTTCCACATGTCGAGCATCTTCTGATCGGGCAGGCAGCCGATCAGGCCGGGATGAATGAGGCCCGCGAAGTTCACATTCGGGACGTGACGCGAGCTGGTGTACATGCCCTTGATGTCCCAGATCGACTTCTGGGCTTCCGGGAAGTGCTCGGTGAGAAAGCCGCCGCCGTTCTTCTTGGAGAAGAAGCCGTTGAAGCCCCACAGGCTGTCGGGCTTGGCGCCGACATCGAGAAGATCGACCACGAGCAGGTCGCCGGGCTCCGCCCCCTCGACGCCGACGGGGCCGGAGAGGAAGTGAACGATCGTGAGGTCGATGTCGCGGACGTCGTCGGCGGACTCGTTGTTCTTGATGAAGCCGCCGGTCCAGTCATAGGTCTCGATGATGAAGTCTTCGCCCGGCTTCACCCACGCGATCATCGGAATGTCGGGGTGCCAGCGATTGTGAATCATGTCGTTCTTGTAGGGCGACTCCGTCAGATCGACTTTCACGATAGTCTTAGGCATAGCTCGTTCTCCTTTGGGTGCTCCCCGGCACCATGAACGCGCCGGCTTGTGCCGGTGCGATTTCGATCCTCAGACGGCGAGGAATTTCGCGATCGCGGCTTCGTTGACGTTCTGCCGCGTGTCGGTGTGAACGATGCGGCCGTTCTCCATGACGAGGAGACGGTCGGCGATTTCGAGGACGAAGCTCAGAACCTGCTCGCAAACAACGATGCAGATGTTGCGGATGCTGCGGATGTCCTTCAGCAAGCGCGCAATGTCTTTGATGATCGACGGCTGAATGCCTTCAGTCGGCTCGTCGAGCAGGAGAATCTTCGGCTCGGTCGCGAGCGCGCGCGCGATGGCAAGCTGCTGCTGCTGGCCGCCGGAGAGGTTTCCGCCGCGGCGGTTGGAGAATTCCTTGAGGATCGGAAAGAGATCGTAGATCTCATTCGGCACGTCATCCTTGCCGCGCACGACGAGGCCGGTCTCGATGTTCTCGCGCACCGTCATGGTGCCGAAGATCTGGCGGCCCTGCGGGACGTAGGCGATGCCGCTCGCGACGCGCTGGTGGCTTGCGAGCTTGGTGACGTCCTTGCCATCGACGACGATCTGGCCCGACCGCACCGGCATCGTGCCGATCAGCGACTTCATCAGCGTGGACTTGCCCATGCCGTTGCGGCCGACGAGGCAGACGATTTCGCCTGGCTGAACGTTGAGGTCGATGCCGTGCAGCACCTGGCTCTGGCCATAGGCGGTGGAAAGATTGCGGACTTCGAACATCGTCGATTCCCTTCTTCGTGGTCTTGCTCAGTGCCCGAGATAGACTTCCTTGACCTTCGGATTGGCCTGCACCGTCTGCATGTCGCCTTCGGCGAGCACCTTGCCCTGGTGAAGAACCGTGACGCGGTGGGCGATGCTCTCGACGAATTTCATGTCGTGCTCGATGACGATCACCGAGCGATTTTTGATGATCTCGTTGAGAAGCTCGGCGGTCTTGACGCGCTCGGAGACGCTCATGCCGGCGACCGGCTCGTCGAGCATCATGAGTTCGGGGTCCTGAATAAGCAGCATCCCGATCTCGAGCCATTGCTTCTGGCCGTGGCTCAGCGTCTCGGCGGGCTGGTCGAGATGGCCGTCGAGGAAGATCGTTTTCGCGGTGGCGCGAACCTGCTGCTTGACCTCTTCGGTGCGCTTCCAGAACAGAGCGCCCGCGACGCTGCGGCCGCGCGGAACGGAGAGCTCGAGGTTTTCGAACACGGTGAGGTCCTCGTAGATCGTCGGCGTCTGGAACTTGCGGCCGATGCCGAGGCGAACGATGTCCTGCTCCTTCTTGGCGGTAATCTCCTGATCCTTGAACTTGATCGAACCGCTGGAGACCTTGGTGCGTCCGCAGATCAGGTCGAGCACGGTGGTCTTGCCGGCGCCGTTCGGGCCGATGATCACGCGCAGCTCGCCCTTGTCGATGTAGAGGTTGAGATCGCTCACCGCCTTGAAGCCGTCGAACGAGACGGTGACGCCTTCGAGCGCGAGGAGGAAGTCGGTGCTGGTCATCATGGATCGCTCTCCGCGTTACTCGGCCGGCGCCGGGCTGGGCTGAGGACGGCTGCCCCAGGACTTCCAGTTCGAGAGGCGCGGGATGATGGTGTCGGTCATCAGGCCGGCGAGGCCGCGCGGGAAGGCGAGGACAACCGCGATGAACAGGCCCCCCAGGCCGAACAGCCACAGCTCGGGGAATGATTCCGAAAAGGCGGTCTTCGCGTAGCAGATGAGCAGCGTCCCGATCACCGCACCGACCAGCGAGTGCCGTCCGCCGACCGCGCAGTAGATCACCATTTCGATGGAGGGCACGATGCCGACGAAGGACGGCGACATGAAGCCGACCTGCAGCGTGAACATCGCGCCGCCGATGGCCGAGATGCCGGCGGCAAAGCAGAAAATGAAGATCTTGAAGCTCGACACGTCGTAGCCGGAGAAGCGGACGCGGTCCTCCTTGTCGCGCACGGCGACGAGGATGCGGCCGAGCTTGCTGCTGATGACAAACTTGCAGAGCAGCATGCAGCCGAGCAGCGAGAAGCAGCACACGAAGTAGAGGATGTACTTCGCAAAGTCGGTGCGGATGTCCCAGCCGAGCAGGGTGCGAAGATCCGTGATGCCGTTGATGCCGCCGGTGTAGCCCTGCCGGCCGATGATCAGGATGGTGAGGACGGCCGCGAGGGCTTGCGTGATGATGGCGAAATACACGCCGCCGACGCGCCGCTTGTACATGGCGGCCGAGAGGATGAAGGCCGCGATCACCGGCACGGCGATGACCGCGATCAGCGCCAGCGGCAGCGATTTGAACGGCACCCAGAAGAATGGAATCTCGGTGAGCTGGTTCCAGTCCATGAAGTCCGGGATGCCGGGCGTCGACTGGATCTTGGTGTTCGCCACGCTCGAGGATTCGAGCTTGAGGAACATCGCCATGCAGTACCCGCCGAGGCCGAAGAACACACCCTGGCCGAGGCTGAGAATGCCGGTGTAGCCCCAGCACAGGACGAGACCGATCGCGACGAAGGCGTAGGTCAGATACTTGCCGACGAGATTGAGCCGGAAGATATCGAGCGCGAGCGGCAGCACCACCAAGATCAGCGCGGCGATGAGGACGAAACCGAGGGCTTCGGATGTGCGGTATTTTTCGGGAATGCTGATCATGACGTCACCTGCGAACCTTGAGGACGAAGAGGCCCTGCGGACGCAACATCAGGAGCCCGATGACGATGAGGAGCGTCAGCACCTTCGCCATTGATCCGGAGAGGAAGAACTCGAGCGTGGACTGCGATTGCGAGATCGCGAGCGCGGAGGCGATGGTGCCGAGCAGGCTCTGGGCGCCGCCGAACACGACCACGAGGAAGGTGTCGACGATATAGAGCTGGCCTGCGGTCGGGCCGGTCGAGCCGATCATGGTGAAGGCGGAGCCTGCGACGCCGGCGATGCCGCAGCCGAGACCGAAGGTGAGGCGGTCGATTCTCCTGGTGTCGATGCCGACCGCGCCGCTCATGGTGCGGTTGGCGACGACCGCGCGGACCTGAAGGCCCCAGCGCGAGCGATAGAGCAGGAGCGCGACGACGGCGGTGATCGCGAGCGTGAGCCCCATCACGAACAGGCCGTTGATCTGCACTTCAATGGAGCCGGTGACCGGCAGAGAGCCCATCATCCAGCTCGGCAATTCGACGCCGACCTCGCGCGGACCGAAGATCGAGCGGAACGCCTGCTGCATGATGAGGCTGAGGCCCCAGGTCGCCAGCAGCGTATCGAGCGGGCGTGCGTAGAGATGGCGGATCATCACCCATTCGACGATCAATCCGAGCGTGCCCGACGCAATGAATGCCACGATCATCGCGACGAAGAAGTAGCCGGCGTAGAGACCCGGCAAATAAGTTTGGAACAGATGCGAGCACAGGAAGGTCATATAGGCGCCGAGGATCATGAACTCGCCGTGCGCCATGTTGATCACGCCCATCTGGCCGAAGATGATCGCCAGGCCGAGCGCCATGAGAAGAAACACCGAGAACAGGATCAGGCCGGCAAAGCCCTGCATCACGAGGATCGAGCCGAGGTCTCCCAGTGAATAGTCCCCGAACATTCCAAAGCTCCGCGTCTTGAAGTCTTCTTTGCGGCCAGCGCCGCGGTGGAGGCGGGTGCCCCGGCGAGGAAACCGGGACACCCGCAAGGCACGCGAGAGCGCGCTACTGGTAGCCCTTCGGGAACGGATCGGGCTCGACGAGATTCGCGGTCTCGTAGACCAGCTCGTACTGGCCATCGAGCTTCGCCTTGCCGACGCGCGTCTTCGACCACAGGTGATGGTTGGCGTGGACCTTGACGTAGCCTTCCGGCGCGCCCTTGAACTCGACGTCGGGCGAAGCCGCCGCGATCTTGTCGATGTCGAAGGAGCCGGCCTTCTCGACGGTGAGCTTCCACAGCCATGGGCCGAGATAGGCAGCCTGCGTGACGTCGCCGATGACGGTCTTCTCGCCCCACATCTTCTTGAAGGCCGAGACGAACGCCTTGTTGTTCGGGTTGTCGAGCGACTGGAAGTATTTCATGCAAGCGAAGGCGCCGGCGATGTTCTCGCCGCCGATGCCGTCGATCTCGTCTTCCGTAACCGAGATGGTGAGGAGCGTCTGCTTGCTGAGGTCGATGCCCGCCGCCTTGAGCTGCTTGTAGAAGGCGACGTTCGAGCCGCCGACGATGATCGCGTAAATCACGTCGGGCTTGGTCAGCTTGATCTTGTTGATGACCGAGTTGAACTGGGTGTGGCCGAGCGGGAAGTATTCTTCGCCGACCACCTTGGTCTTGAGGTGGTTCTCGATGTGCTTGCGGGCGATCTTGTTGGAGGTGCGCGGCCAGATGTAGTCAGAGCCGAGCAGGTAGAAGCTCTTCGCGCCTTTTTCCTTCGCCACCCAGTCGAGGCCGGCGATGATCTGCTGCGTCGCCTCCTGGCCGGTGTAGATGACGTTCTTCGACTGCTCGAGGCCTTCGTAGAACGTCGGGTAGTAGAGCATGCCGTTGTACTGCTCGAACACCGGCAGCACCGCCTTGCGCGACGCCGAGGTCCAGCAGCCCATGACCGAGGCGACCTTGTCGTTGACGAGGAGCTTCTTCGCCTTCTCGGCGAAGGTCGGCCAGTCGGACGCGCCGTCTTCCTGGATGAACTTGATCTTGCGGCCGAGCACGCCGCCCGATGCGTTGATCTGCTCGATCGCGAGTTTCTCGGCCTGCACGGAGCCGGTTTCGGAGATCGCCATCGTGCCGGTGACCGAGTGGAGGATGCCGACGGTGACCTCGGTGTCGGTCACCGCGAGGCCGGTGGTGTTGACCTTCGCGGTGGGAAAAGCCTGGGCCAGCGCGCTCGGCGACATGAGCGCGGTGGCGCCGAGAGTGGCGCCAAGCGCGGCACCGCCCAGCAAAAGCTGACGTCTGTTGAAGGAATTCAGGAAGTCGGTGGGCGATTTCTGTGACATGCAGCGACCCCGTTATCTGGTGAACTCGCGGAGGGGACTCTTCCCGCTCCTGGGGCCGATGCTCGGTGGTATTGCTGCGATGCAGCATACGTCGATTGACGTATATGCCTACGCCGTTCGACGTACCAAGCTCCAAGCAACACGTAGGTTTTGTGAGTCAGGGGCGGCGTCCATGGCCCGCGATCTGAGTGCTTCATTTTGCAGCGCACACTGCTCAGATTTTCGCCGTATGGCGTTCTGCGAGGGGGCTAGGATTGGCCAATCGGTCCAATCGAATCCGAAACGTCGAAACGGCTGGGGCGGAAATCGAGGAGTTGGCGAGCACGCAGCGGACGATTTGAAAAAGGTCGGCGTTCGATGTCAGCGCAACAAAAAATTGTCCGCGTCCGGCGCAGCTACAATCAATGGGTCGCCAACCAGACGCTTGAAGATTACGCGCTACGATTTACGGCCAAGAGCGCACGCCGCTGGTCGAGCGCTCGGGTTGCCAACACCGCCATTGGCGCGATCTCGTTTCTCGCGCTGGAAGCCATCGGCGGCGCGATCACCGTCAACTACGGTTTCACCAACGCGACCGTCGCCATTCTCGCCGTCGGTGCGCTGATCTTCCTCACCAGCCTGCCGATCGCCTATTACGCCTCGACCTACGGCGTCGACATCGACCTGCTTACGCGCGGCGCGGGGTTCGGCTACATCGGCTCGACGATCACGTCGCTGATCTACGCCTCCTTCACGTTCATCTTCTTCGCGATCGAAGCGGCCATCATGTCGCTTGCGCTCGAAATGTGCTTCGGCGTGCCGTTGTCGATCGGCTACATCATCAGCTCTTTGGTGGTGATTCCGCTGGTGACGCACGGCATCACCTTCATCAGCCGCTTCCAGCTTTGGACGCAGCCGCTCTGGATCGTGCTGCATCTCTTGCCGTTTGGGTTCATCGCCTTTGCCGATCCGCAGGCGTTCAAGGAATGGACGCAATTCTCTGGCGTCGAGGAGGTCGGGTCTTCCTCGTTCAATTTGATTCTGTTTGGTGCTGCGGCAACCGTCTGCTTCTCGCTGATCGCGCAGATCGGCGAGCAGGTGGACTTTCTCCGCTTTCTGCCCGTGCGGAATAAGAAGAACAATTTGAGCTGGTGGTTCTCGTATCTGTCGGCCGGACCCGGTTGGATCATCCCGGGCACGTTAAAAATGCTCGTCGGCTCGTTCCTGGCCTATCTCGCGATCCGGCACATGGTGCCACAGGACCATGCCGCCGAACCGACGCAGATGTATCTCGTCGCGTTCCAGTATGTGTTCTCGTCGCCGAACGTCGCGCTCGCGTTCACCGGCGCATTCGTTATCGTCTCCCAGCTCAAGATCAATGTCACCAACGCCTACGCGGGCTCGATCGCCTGGTCGAACTTCTTCTCGCGCCTGACGCATTCGCATCCCGGGCGCGTCATCTGGCTCGTCTTCAACGTCACCATCGCGCTGATGCTGATGGAGCTCGGCATCTTCAAGGCGCTGGAGCGCATTCTCGGTTTCTATTCCATCGTTGCGGTGGCATGGGTCGGGGCGCTGGTGGCAGACCTCGTCATCAACAAGCCGCTGGGCCTCAGCCCGCCGATGATCGAGTTCAAGCGCGCGCATCTTTACGACATCAACCCGGTCGGTTTCGGCGCGATGGTGCTCGCCGCGGCCTGTGGAATCGTCGCGTTGACGGGAGTGTTCGGCGTCACGGCACAGGCGCTGTCGTCGTTCGTTGCGCTCGTGGTCGCATTCGTGGCGGCGCCGCTGATTGCCGTTGTCACCAAGTCGAAGTTCTATATCGCACGGCCGCCGCAGCGTGACTGGGGCGGCCACACCACGATCCGTTGCGTGATCTGCGAGCACCCGTTCGAATCCGAAGACATGGCGCATTGTCCGGCCTATTCCGGGCCGATCTGCTCGCTGTGCTGCTCGCTCGAAACGCGCTGCCACGATCTCTGCAAGCCGCATGCGCGGGTGTCCAATCAGTTCCTCGCCTATCTGCGAAGGCTGCTGCCGGAATGGATGGTTGCGCCGATCAACACGGACCTGGGACGCTATCTCGGTGTCTTGCTTCTGTTCTCGGGCATGATCGCGGCGGTGCTCTCGCTGGTCTATTTCCAGGTCTCGCTTGAGGCTTACATCGACAAGGACGTGCTCAAGTCCACGCTGTGGACGGTGTTCTTCATTCTCACGATCATCGCAGGGATCGGTGCGTGGCTCCTTGTGCTCGCGCAGGAAAGCCGCCGCGTCGCCGAGGAGGAGACGTCACGCCAGACCGACCTTCTGATGCGCGAGATCGAGGCGCACAAGCGCACCGACGCCAAGCTCCAGAAGGCGAAGGAAGCGGCGGAGGCGGCGAACGAGGCCAAGAGCCGCCATGTCGTCGGCCTGAGCCACGAGTTGCGGACGCCGCTCAATTCGATTCTCGGTTATGCCCAGATTCTGGAACGTGATCCCGCGCTGCCGGCCAAACGCATCGATGCGGTGAGGGTGGTCCGCCGCAGCGCCGAGCATTTGTCCGGGCTGATCGATGGCCTTCTTGATATTTCGAAGATCGAGGCCGGGCGCTTCCAGCTCAATCGCAACGAGGTGCGGAGCAAGGAGTTCCTCGATCAGCTCGTCGACATGTTCACGTTGCAGGCCAATGCGCGCGGCATCGGCTTCCAGTTCCACCCGCCGGCGCGCTTGCCGTTTGCCGTCCACACCGACGAGAACCGGCTGCGGCAGATCCTGATCAATCTCCTGTCGAACGCGATCAAGTTCACCGACGCGGGGCAAGTCACATTCCGGATGAATTACCGCAATCAGGTGGCGGAGTTCATCGTCGAGGACACCGGCATCGGCATTCCGGCCAACGAGCTCGACCGCATCTTCCAGCCGTTCGAGCGCTCATCGACGGCGCGCAACCGCGCCATGACCGGCACGGGCCTCGGGCTCACCATCACGCGGCTGCTGACGGAGACGATGGGTGGCGAAATCACGGTCCGCAGCGAAGTCGGGAAGGGCAGCGTGTTCCGTGCGAAGCTGCTGCTGTCCGAGGTGTTCAACCCGCGCACAACCTCGACGATGGAGGACCGCGTGCGCGGCTACGAGGGCGCGCGGCAGACGATCCTCGTCGTGGATGATGATGAGAACCAGCGCGATCTTGTTCGCGAATTGCTGGAGCCGTTGGGATTCAACATCCTCACGGCTTCATCCGGTAAGGAATGTCTCTCGCTCACCGAACTGTATAAGCCGAACCTGATCCTGCTCGATGTCGCGATGCCCGAGATGGACGGCTGGGAGGCCGGCCGCCAGCTTCGCCGCATTCCGCGCGACCGGCCAGCGATCATCATGCTGTCGGCCTTCGCGCCGGATATTCAGAAAACGATGGTCAAGGCCGCCGACCAGATTCACGACGACTACCTCATCAAGCCGTTCGATCTGCGCGCGCTGCTCGGCAAGATTTATGCGTTGCTCGATATCGAGTGGGTCTACGAGTCAGAGACAAGCGAGCAGCGGCCGTCGCTCGCGGCGGCGACGGCGCCGGGCGCAGTGCCCGCGCCGGGAGATTTGGACGATCTCATTCGTCTCGGCCAGATCGGGTACGTGCGCGGCATTCAGGAGAAGCTGGCGGAGATCGACAGCAGTTCGTCCGCACATCGCGATTTCACCGGTTACATGAAGGGGCTGATCGATGGCTTCGACCTTAACCGCTACCTCGCCGTCCTGGAGCAAGTCAGAAGCGAGCAGGTCCGGAGCGGCCATGGTTAGTCAGGAGCAGCGCAACATTGTGCTGGTTGTCGACGACTCGCCCAACACGCTGCGGATGCTGACCGACGCCATCGAGGGCGCGGGCATGACCGTGCTGGTCGCGCTTGAGGGCAATCAGGCGCTGTCGCTGATCGAGCGCGTGACGCCGGACGTGATTCTGATGGATGCGGTGATGCCGGGCATGGACGGTTTCGAGATTTGCCGCAAGCTCAAGCAGGACGGCGCGATGCGCCACGTGCCGGTCATCTTCATGACGGGACTGAGCGACACCGAAGATGTCATCAAGGGGCTCGATGCCGGCGGCGTGGACTATGTGACGAAGCCGATCGAGCCGGACGTGTTGCTGGCGCGCATCCGCGTGCATCTCGCCAACGCGCGGATGGCGAACAGTGCGCGCGCCGCGCTCGACGCTTCGGGGCGGTTTCTTCTCGCTGCGAACCGCGCCGGGCGCGTGCTCTGGAGCACGCCACAGGCGTCGAAGCTCCTTGGCATCGCCCTGAAGGGCGGCGCGGAAGGGCAGATTCTGCCAGCGCATGTTCGCGACTGGCTGAAGCATTGCACGAGCGGAAAGCCCGCGGTGACGGAGACGGTCAGCCTCACGGAAGATGGTGCACCGCTGAAGCTCGAACTGTCCTTCATCAGCCAGTTCGGGGCGGACGAGGTTCTTTTGCGTCTTGTCGAAGGCGAGGCGAATGACGATCAGGCTGTACTCCGGCAGAAGCTGAAGCTGACACAACGCGAGGCCGAAGTGCTGCTCTGGGTCGCGCGCGGAAAATCCAACCGCGACATCGCGGATATCCTCACGCTCAGCCCGCGCACGGTGAACAAGCACCTGGAGCAGATCTTCACCAAGCTCGGCGTCGAGAATCGCACGTCGGCCGCAGCACTGGCCGTGCGCACGCTCGGGTTCCGCTAGCGCGCGCTGCGCATCGCTTCCAGTTCGCGCACCATCCGCTCCGCGAACACCGCCGCCGGGATCGGCAGGTTGCGCGCGCGCAACTGCCCGAACACGAGATTGGCGCGCGGCACATCGCGGTCGTCGATGTCGCGGGCGACGAGACCGAGCCGGTTTCTGTCGGGAAGGGTGCCGATGCGGATCTGGAACGAGATCAGGTTGGCTTGCAGCACCAGCCCGCGCAGGAACTCGAACGAATTGGATTCCGCGGCGATCTGGAACGTGAGGCCGCTCCGCGCCGACACCTCATCGAGCAACTGACGTCCGCCAAGGCTGCGCTCCGCAAGAGCCACCGGATATTGCGTGCAGTCGCGCAGGCGGATCGTCTTCTTGGCGGCGAGCGGATGCGTGGAGGCCATGATTGCAACGATGCGCTGCTCGAGCGTCATCAGGGGCCGGAAGTTGGCGAGGAACGGCGGCCGGAACACAAGAACGAGATCGACGTCGTAGTCCGCGAGCGACTCCATAGCCTGCTCGTGGTCGAGCACCTTCACGTCGAACGACACGAACGGATGCTTCTTACGAAATTCACCGATCTGCCGCGGCAGGAAGTCCAGTGCCAGCGCCTGGCTGCACGCGATCCGCACGGTGCCGCGCCGCATGCCCTTCAAATCCTCGATCTGGGACTTCATGCGGTCGACGTCGCTGTTCTGCTCGCGCAGATAGCCGACGAAGATCTCGCCTGCGGCGGTGAGCCGCACGCCGCGCGGCCGCCGCTCGAACAGCGCGGCGCCCAACTCCTCCTCAAGGTCCATGATGCGGCGGTTCACCGCAGACGCCGTCACGTTCAGATGGTCCGCGGCCTTCCGGATCGAGCCGGTGCGCGCGACTTCGTCGACGTAACGCATGATCCGCAAATGCTTCATAACGGGCCCTTTTCGAGTGATGTCTTTTCGGCACCACAATAGCAAAAAATCAGCGGCAGAAGTGCTCACTCGTCCGCGGTAGCGTTTTGCCTGTGCCGCCCTGCCGGGGGAAGGCACGCCGATTGCAAGTTCAGGGTCCGACGCTGCTGCAAGGCGCGTGCGAAGGCATCGCGCGCCGCTCTTGCGGGCACGAAAAGCTGCGGGAATTCATGAGCGCGCCGTTCGATGGACAGAAATTGAGCTTCGTCCGCCCGCGAAAGCAGCAGCGGATCGTGGCCATTCCAGCAACGCCGCAGCCTGTGGAACTTGATCTGTCCGCGACCGCCCTGGTGGTCGTCGACATGCAGAACGACTTCCTCCACCCCGACGGCTGGTTCGCCAAGAAGGGCGTGGATGGCACCGCGGTGAAGGCGGTGATCCCCTCAGTGAAGCGCCTCGTTGAAGCATCCCGCGCGGCGGGCATGCCGGTGATCTGGCTGAACTGGGGCGTGCGCGCCGACCGCGCCAATCTTCCCGCGACGACGGTGGCGAAGGGCCGCGCCTTCGGCTCGCCGACCTATTCCGATCCGTCGCCATCCGGCCGCGGGCGCATCCTCGTCACCGGCGATTGGGGCGCCGCGACCATCGACGAACTGCCGATGGACCCCGCTGACATCCTCGTTCACAAGCATCGCCTGTCCGGCTTCTGGGATAACGAGTTGGACTCGGTGCTGCGCCGCCGCGGCGTTACCGCGCTGATGTTCGCAGGGATCAATATCGATCGCTGCGTGTTCTCCACGCTCCAGGACGCGAACTTCCTCGGCTACGACTGCCTGCTGGTCGAGGACGCCTGCGCGACCGTCTCCCCGCAATTCGTCACCGACGCGGTGCTCTACCTCGTCCGTCTTCTCCACGGCGCCGTTGCATCCAGCGACGCCATCCTCTCGGCGATCGGAATGCCGGATTCGTCGCCGCAACTCTCAGCCCAAACCCCTGACAGGAGTGCGACATGAATCCGTTTCGCCGAATGATGCTGCTCGCGGCCGCCGCCGCGATCGGCTTTGCGCTGCCGCCAGCGACGCCGGCAAGCGCGCAGACCACCAAGCTCAAGCTGGTGCTGAACTGGAAGTACCAGGGGCCGCAGGGCATGTTCTTCATGGCCGAGGACAAGGGCTACTTCAAAGCCGAAGGCCTCGAGGTGACGCTCGATCAGGGCAACGGCTCGGGCGCCGGCGTGCCGCTCGTCGCGAACGGCACCTATGATGCGGCGTTCGGCGACATCAACGCGCTGATCGAGCTCGCCGCGCGCAAGCCGGACGACGCGCCGATCGCGGTCTACGTGATGTTCAACCAGCCGCCGTTCACGGTGGCGGTGAAGGCCGACAGCCCGATCAAGTCGCCGAAGGATTTCGAGGGCAAGACACTCGGCGGCGCCGCGAACGACGGCGCACTGAAGCTGTTCCCGGCGCTGTGCAAGCTCGCCAAGATCGACTGCACCAAGGTCAACATCACCAACATGCAGCCTAACCTGCGCGAGCAGATGCTGATGCAGGGGCAGGTCGATGGCGTGTTCGGCTACGTCAACACGATCCGCTTCTCCGCCAAGCTGATGGGCGTCGGCGACGACAAGCTCCGCTACATCAACTTCGGCGACTACGGCATGGATCTCTATTCCAATGCCATCATCGTCTCCAAGAAGCTGGTCAAGGAGAACCCGAAGGCAGTCGAAGGTCTGGTTCGCGCGATCAACAAGGGTTTGGTCGACTCGCTGAAGGACCTCGATGGTTCGGTCGCTGCCGTTGCCAAGCGCGAGCCGCTGATCAAGCCGGCGGTCGAGCGCGAGCGCTTCGACGCCACGCTCAAGGAAGAGATGAACCATCCGGAGATCGCCAAGATCGGTCTTGGCAATGTCGATCCGGAGCGGCTCAAGCGGTCGATCGACATTCTCGTCGATGCGAACCAGCTTCCGCGCACGCCGGCTGTTTCGGAAATCTTCACGCCGCAGTTCCTGCCGCCGGTCGCCGACCTGCCGAAGAAACTGTTCTGAGAATACGCGAGGCCGCGTCCGCTCGTGCGGGCGGACGCGGATGCTGCCGGGCAATAAGAAGGCGAAAACGAACATGGATTTGATGCTGAGAGGGAAGGTCGTTCTGATCACCGGCCCTGCCAAGGGGATGGGAGCGGCGATCACCAAGGCCTTCGCGGTCGAAGGCTCGCGGCTCGCTCTCATCGGACGCGATGTCGCGGCGATCGAGCCGGTGGCGGAGGAGGCGCGGTCGATCGGCGCGGAAGCCATCGTGATCGCTTGCGACCTGACCGACGCCGCCCAGTGCGAGAAGGCGGTCGAGAAGACCAAGGCCGCGTACGGCGGGCGTATCGACGTGCTAGTGAATGTCGCGGGGGGCTCGGGCCCCATCGGCAAGACCGGCGTCGAGACCACGCCCGACGAATTCGACTCCATCGTCACGCTCAACATGAACGGCTGCTTCCACACCATGCGCGGTGTGCTGCCGACCATGATGGCGCAGCGATACGGCAAGATCGTCAACGTCGGCGGCACCTTCGGGATGCGCGGGCGCGCGGGTCGCATGGCCTATTCGGCGTCGAAGTGGGGGCTGCGCGGCATCACCAAGAGCTTCGCGCTCGAGGTCGGTCCCTACAACGTCAACGTCAACTGCGTTGCGCCCGGCATGGTCGATGGGCCGCGCTTCCGCGACAAGGTTTGCGCCGATATGGCGCAGAAGCTCGGCATCACGCTCGAGCAGGCGATGGAGAAGCACGCCGCGGACTATGCGCTCAAGCGCGTCACCGTCGATGAAGACGTCGCCAACGCCTGCCTGTTTTTGGCGAGCGATGCGTCGCGGCAGATCACCGGCGTCGATCTTCCGGTCGATGGCGGCTGGGCGGCTTTGTGAGAGTCCTATGTACGTAAGCGCAAGCCACACGACGGATTTACCTCCCCCCTTGCGGGGGAGGTCGGCGCGAAGCGCCGGGTGGGGGGTGTGTCACGACCGCTGTGCATGCGGCTTACCCCCCTCCCTAACCCTCCCCCGCAAGGGGGGAGGGAACCAGACCGCCTACGTGGTTGCGTGTTCGTTCGATAACGGACGGGGAGAATCATGACGCAAGCCGATCTCGTCATCCACAACGGCAAGGTTGTCTCGCCGGACTCCGTCATCGACGCCAGCGTCGCGATCAAGGAGGGCACGATCCTGTCCGTTGGCGAGCCGTCCGCGATGCCGCCCGCGCGCGAGACGCTCGATGCGAAGGGGTTGCACATCCTTCCCGGCGCCATCGACGTGCACGTCCACTTCCGCGATCCCGGCTATCCGCATAAGGAGGATTTCGCAAGCGGCACCGCCGCCGCAGCCTTCGGCGGCGTGACGACCGTGTTCGACATGCCGAACACGATCCCGCCGGTCGGCACGCCGGAACTGCTCGCCGCCAAGCACAAGATGGCGGCGGAGAAGGCGCATGTCGATTTCGGTCTCTATGCATTGCTCGGTGAGGACACCATCAAGCATGCGGCCGAGATGGCGAAGACCGCCATCGGCTTCAAGCTCTACATGGGCAACACCTTCGGCGCGATCCCGTCGCCCGACACCGGCGCGATGCTGGAGGCTTTTGAGGTCGTAGCTCCAACCGGCAAGCGCGTGTCACTCCATGCCGAGACCAACGAGATCATGGTCCGGCGCGAGCTGCGGATGCGCGAGGCCGGCCGCACCGACCCGCTGGCGCATATCGCGTCGCGGCCCGCGGTGGTGGCGGTCGAGGCGGTGAGCCGCGCGGCGATCCTCGCCGAATGGATCGGCGCGCGCATCCACATCCTGCACATCTCGTCCGCCGAGGAATTGCGCCCGCTGCGCGAGGCCAAGGCGCGGGGCGTCGACATCACTGGTGAGACGTGTCCGCACTACGTCCTGCTCTCGACCGACGACTACGCGCGCTTTGCCGGCGTGATCCGCGTCAACCCGCCGGTGCGCGAGGCCCGCAACCAGGAGCCGCTGTTCGCGGCGCTCGGCGACGGCACCATCGACTGCATCGCAACCGACCACGCGCCGCACTCCGTCGAGGAGAAGACGCGCAACGACATCTGGACCGTCGATTGCGGCTTCCCCGGCGTCGAGACGCAGATGCCGCTGATGCTGAACGAGGTGGCGCGTGGCCGCTATTCGGTCTCGGACTATGTGCGCTGGAGTTCGGCGAATCCGGCCAAGATCTGGGGTCTCTATCCGCACAAGGGCGTCATCCAGGCCGGTGCGCACGCAGACATCGCGATTGTCGATCTCGATCGCGAGTGGGCGATCGACGACGCGAAGCTGCAATCGCTGTCGCGCATTACGCCATTTCACGGCCGCAAGGTGAAGGGGCTGCCGATCCACACGCTGGTGCGCGGGCGGTTCGTCATGAAGGACCGCTCGCTGATGAAGGATGCGCGCGGCTGGGGCCGGTCGGTCCACACGCTGCAGAACCTTCCCGCACCGCAACTGAAGAACATAGACAACACGATGGAAGCCATCGTTCGCGCCGGGGCGAACGCGAAACGGGAGAATGCCGCATGAGCCTCGCCGCCGTGGCCGCAACGCCACCGAGCGAATCCGTCCCCGATCGCCGGCATGCCTTCGTCGAGCTGGAGAACGTGACGCACACCTATGGTCAGGGCGAGCGGCAGCTTCACGCGCTCACCGAGACCACGCTGCGGATCGAGCAGGGCGATTTCGTCGCGCTCGTAGGACCGTCCGGTTGCGGCAAATCGACGATCATGAAGCTCGTCACCGGCCTCATCACTCCATCGTCCGGTTATGTGTTCGTGGCGGGGCGCCAGATCGGCGCCGAGCCGGTGCGCGTCGGCATGGCGTTCCAGAATCCGACGCTGCTGCCGTGGCTGACGCTGCTCGACAACGTGATGCTGCCGCTCAAGATCGTGCCGCCGTACCGCCAGCAGTATCGGGCCAAGCGCAAGGGCGAGTTCCGCGACAAGATCGAGGCGCTGCTGGCACAGGTCGGGCTTGCGGGTTTCAGCAACAAGTATCCGTGGCAGCTCTCCGGCGGGATGATGCAGCGCGCGTCGCTCTGCCGGGCGCTGATCCACGAGCCGCAGCTTCTGATGCTCGACGAGCCGTTCGGCGCGCTCGATCAGTTCACGCGCGAAGAGCTTTGGGGCGTGATGCAGGATCTCTGGACCACGCACCGGCCGACGGTGCTGCTGGTCACGCATGATCTGAAGGAGGCGGCCTTCCTCGCCAACCGCATCTGCGTGATGGCGGCGCGGCCGGGCCGCATCATCGACGACAGCATCGTGCCGTTCCCGCGGCCGCGCACCGTCTCGATGACCTATGAGCCGGATTTCGTGTCGCTCACCCAGAAGCTCCGCGAGATGATTGTCCACGCGCAGCCGCCAAAAGGAGGCGCGAAATGAACTCGCAGCTCAAACGGCGGATCGCCTCGGCGGCGCTCATCCTCGGGTTCTTTGTCCTCTGGGAAATCATCTGTGTCGGCTTCGGCATCAAGGACATCGTCCTGCCCCGCCCGACGCAAATCATTTATACCCTCGTTACGCGCTTCCCGGCGATCTGGCCGCACGCGATCCAGACGCTTTACGAGACGCTGGTGGCATTCGCCTTCGGCATCGTTCTGGGCGTCGCGCTCGGCGTTCTCGTCGGTTCGTCACGGCTCGCTTACGACGTGACCTATCCGCTGCTGATCGGATTCTCGAGTATTCCGAAGGTCGCGGTCGTTCCCATCTTCGTGCTCTGGTTCGGCGCCGGCACGGTGCCTGCGATCCTCACCGCCGTCACGCTCGCGTTCTTCCCGATTGTCGTGAACGTCGCGACCGGGCTCGCCACCACGGAGCCCGAGCTTGAAGACGTGATGAAGGCGATGAAGGCGAGCAAGCTCGACATTCTGTTCAATGTCGGTCTGCCGCGCACCATGCCGTACTTCTTCGCCTCGCTGAAGGTCGCGGTGACGCAGGCCTTCGTCGGCACGGTGATCGCCGAGACTGTCGCGTCGAACCGCGGCATCGGCAATCTGATGATGATCGCAAGCTCGAGCTTCGATGTGCCGCTGGTGTTCGCGGGGCTTCTCATTCTCGGGGCGCTCGGCGTCGGGCTCTACGTCATTTTCTCGCTGATCGAGGCGCGAGTCACAGGCTGGGCGCGCCGCGATGATCAATTCGCCATGGGCTGATTTAACAGGCTGGCTGCCGGGCCGGTCGCAACAGGAGCGTAAGATGTTTTCCAAACTCAAATTGGCAGCGGCGACGCTGGGATTTGTTCTGTGTACGACCACCGGCTTCGCGCAGGAGGTCACCAAGATCAAGTTCACCCTGGATTGGAAGCTGCAAGGCATCCATGCCTGGTACTACTGGGCGCAGGAGAAGGGCTATTTCGCCGCCGAGAAGCTCGACGTCACCATCGATCAGGGCGAGGGCTCGGCCGCGACGGTGACGCGCATCATGTCCGGCGCCTATGACGCGGGCTTCGGCGATATGAACGCGGTGATCCAGAATGCGGCGACCAAGCCCGCCGACGCGCCGCTCATGGTCTACATGATCTACAGCCGCGCGCCGTTCGCGCTGCTGACGAAAACCGCGACGCCGATCAATTCGTTCAAGGACCTCGCCGGCAAGAAGCTCGGCACGCCGCCCGGCGGCGCGTCGTTCAAGCTGCTGCCGCTGATGGCGAAGAAGAACGGTGTCGATTATTCCAAGATCGAGGTGATGCAGGTCGCGCCGAATCTTCAGGAGCAGATGCTGCTGCAAGGACAGGTCGACACCATCGCGATCTTCACCGCGACGAGCTACATGAACCTCGTCGCGCTCAAGCTCGATCCGGACAAGGACTTCCGCTGGATCTATTACGCGGACAGCGGCGTCGATCTCTATTCCAATGGCGTGATGGTCTCGCAGAAGCTCGCCAAGGAGAAGCCTGAGGCGGTGAAGGGGCTCGTGCGCGCGATCAACAAGGCGATCAAGGAGGTCGTGGCCAACCCCGATGCGGCCATCGAGTTGCTCGCCAAGCGTGAGGCGCTGATCAACAAGGACATCGAGAAGCGCCGTCTGGTCTATGTCTACAAGACGCTGATCGACACCGCCGAGGCGCGCGAGCTCGGCATCGGCGACGTGAGCGACGCCCGCATGGCGGGGGCCTCCGCCACCATCGCGGAATCGTTCGAACTGCCGAAGGTGCCGGCCGCGGCCGACGTTTACAGCCGCGCGTTCCTGCCGCCCAAGGCGGAGCGCACGCTGTCGCCGGTCTCGAACTGACCGATGAGGGACATCCACTGCGCGCATGTGCTGACGGCGGCGGACGCCGCCGTCAGTGGTGCGCAAACAATTCGGATTGATGGCAACAAGGTCGCTGCGGTGGGGGCCGCGGCGGCGCGGGCGGGGGAGCGTTTGTTCGCGCTCCCCGCGCTCGTCAACGCGCATGACCACGCGCGGACAGTGTCCTCTACGTCCTACGGCGCAGGCGGCAAGCCGCTGGAGACATGGATCTACTATCTCGCGTTCCTGCCGTCGATCGATCCCTATCTCGCGTCGGCCGTGTCGCTCTCGCGCAGCGCTCTCGGTGGCGTGGGCACCGTCATGGTGCACTACACGCGGGTGCAGGGGCTGACCGATCTGCCGACTGAGGTTGCCCAAGTGGCGCGCGCTGCGCGTGACGTTGGCGTGCGTGTTGGTTTCGCGGTGGCGATGCGAAACCGCAATCCGCTGGTCTATGGGCCGTCGGAGCCGATCCTTGCGGCGCTGTCATCAGAAGCGAAGGCGGAGGTCGAGAAGAGCTATCTCCGCGCACCACTCTCCACCAGAGATCAGATGACTTTGGTCGACGCTGTGGCGGATGCAGCCGCGAGCCCGACATTCGACGTGCAATACGGCCCGCAGGCGGTGCAGTGGTGCACCCACGATATGCTGGAGGCGATTGCCGAAGCGTCGCAGCGCACCGGGCGGCGCATCCACATGCACCTTCTGGAAACGAGCACGCAGCGCACCTGGCTCGATGCGAATTATCCGGACGGAATTGTGCCGTTCCTCGACAAAATCGGCTTCCTCAGCCCGCGCCTGACGCTGGCTCATTGCACCTGGGCGCGGCCGGACGAGCTTGAACTCCTCGCCGCCCGTGGCGTCACCATCGCGGTGAACACCAGCTCCAATCTCAGCCTTCGTTCCGGCATCGCGCCGGTGCGAGAAATGGTCAAGCGCGGCTGCCGCGTCGCGCTCGGCCTCGACGGCATGACGCTCGACGAGGACGACGATGCGCTGCGCGAGATGCGGCTCGCGCACATGCTGCATCATGGCGTGGCGTTCCGTGTCGATGTGGATCGCGCGGCGATGCTCAAGATGGCGTTCCAGACCGGGCGCTTGTCGGTGATGAACAAGGACGACGGTGGCGTCATCGCGCCCGGTGCGCCCGCCGATCTGCTGCTGCTCGATTGGGATGCCGTCGACACCGAACAACTGCGCTCCGATCTCGATCCGCGCGATCTCCTGTTCTCGCGTTCGGCGATGGGCCACATCAAAGAATTGATCGTCGGCGGCCGCACTGTGACCCGCGACGGCAAGGTGCTCGGCGTCGATTATCCGGCGATGCGCGACGAACTTTTGGCGCGGCTGCGTTCCAGCATGGCGCAGAATGCCGCGCTGCCCGGGGCACTCCGCGAGTTGGAGAGCGCCGTTACCAAGCACTATCAATCCGACGCGCCTTGCTGCTGACCGGGGCCATCCATGCCAATCGCAAAAGTTCATCGCATCTCCGCGTCCGCGCCTGACGATGTGGCCGGCATCGAAGCCGCAATCGCATCTGGCCGCATCGATCCGAAAGGCGTCATCGCCATTCTCGCGAAGACCGAAGGCAACGGCCTCGTCAACGATTTCAGCCGTGGCTATGCGACTGCGACGTTGACCGCGCTGTTCGAGCGTCATTTGGCGAAAGCGGAAGCGGCGAAAATCTGCTTCGTCATGTCCGGCGGCACCGAGGGCGGCATGGCCCCGCATTGGGTCGTGTTCGAGCGCGGCGCAGGTGCGGGCGGTAAGGCTCCGGCGCTCGCCATCGGCCGCGCGCACACGCCGGCGTTGCCGTTCGAGCATCTCGGCCGCGTGCAGCAGATCGAGCAGGTCGCGGCCGGCGTTCGCGCCGCGATGCAGGATGCGAACATCGCCGATCCTGCCGACGTTCATTTCGTCCAGATCAAATGCCCGCTGCTGACCGCACAACGCATCGAGGACGCCGACGCCCGCAATCAGACCGTGGCCACGCGCGACACGCTCAAATCGATGGGGCTTTCGCGAGCCGCCAGTTCACTCGGCGCGGCGGTTGCGCTCGGCGAACTTGATCTCAACAAGATCAAGGACGGCGACATCGGCAGCGACTGGTCGCTTTACTCCGGCCGGGCCAGCTCGTCCGCCGGCATCGAGCTTCTCAACCATGAAATCGTCGTGATGGGCATGTCATCATCGTGGTCCGGCCCGCTCGCGATCGATCACGCGGTGATGGCGGACGCGATCGACATCGAGCCGGTGCGCGCGGCGCTCGCGCGGCTTGGCCTCGACACGCCGGGCCAGCTCAAGCCCGCGCAGCAAAAGCAACTCGTCGCTGTTCTCGGCAAAGCCGAAGCGAGCCACGACGGAAAAATCCGCGGCTATCGCCACACCATGCTGGATGACTCGGACATCTCATCCACGCGCCACGCCCGCGCCTTCGTCTGTGGCGCGCTGGGGGGCCTCGTCGGGCACGCGGAGATTTATGTCTCGGGCGGCGCGGAGCATCAGGGGCCGGACGGAGGAGGGCCCGTGGCCCTGATCGTCGGCCGGGGCTGACATCCGCGCGAGAAAAGGAAAGTGGACCGCCGTAAGTTGCCTCTAACCGCTAGGAGGGCAGCTCCAAACGGCACGACGGCCCTGCCGCCTATATAGGGCGTTCCGGCGGCTTTGTGAGAGCTATTTTCGGTCCAAAGCCATCAAAAATAGCATTTTAATATCAATGCCTTAACTGTCTTTGATTTGGCCCGCCGCTGTCACCCGCCGGAGTGACGGACACCACGCTTTATTCTTGCAAAATGAGGCGTCCGGGCCCCGGCATCTCCGGCGCCCCCATGAGTGCTGTCTTGATCGATTTGACCTTATGGACGCGGGTGCAGGCAACGCGGCGCTGGCGGAGCTTCGGGCGATGCGTGTTCGTATTTCAAGAACCCGAAGATGACGCGCACAACGCAGACGGAGCGCGCGTGAAACATCTGCGCGTATCGATGCGCGATCGGCGATCTCCGCAGTGCAACAAGCGATGTTCGGCGCGCAATGGCGGACCGTTAAACCGTCGCGTGCAAGGACGTCCGCGCTTTCCGTATACGTCCATACCGACAGAGCACTCGCGTAGCATCATCCGAAGCGAATATGCTCCCTTCGATTAAGTCCAATCCGAGTCTGGTGGAGGTTCCATGGCTGAAGTTCGCGTCTGCAAGACAGGCGAAATCCCCGATGGCGGCACGCGCCTCGTGAAGGCTGGGCGGGTCGAGATCGGGGTCATCTTCAGCAAGGGTCAGTATTACGCCTACCGGAACGTCTGCCCGCACCAGGGCGGCCCGGCCTGCGAGGGCCTGAAGATGCCGCAGGTGGTCGAGAAGATCGGCGACAAGGGCATCCACCTCGGCATGGACTTCGACGAGAGCGACATGCACATCGTCTGCCCCTGGCACGGCTGGGAGTTCCACCTGAAGGACGGCTGCCACGTCATCGACAACCGCCATCGCCTGAAGAAGTACGACGTGGTCGAACGCGGCGGCGAAATCTATGTCGCAGTCTGACCGCGTCGCATCGTTCCCGGAATTGGCGAGCGACCTCGCCGCGGCCTGCGCCGAGGCGATCGACGCTAATCGCCTGGACGACGTTCCGGACGACTCGCTCGGTCAGGCGTTCGGCGCCATCGTGCGCCTCTACGCCGCGAAGGCGCAGATGGGCAACGCGCCGCGGCCGTTCGGCCGCAACAGCGGCGTCACGGTGACGGACGTCGCGATCGGATGCACCGCGCTTCTCGAAGGGGCGGGCATCGAGGTTTTCGAATTGGGCGCCTGGCAGACCATGTCGGGCATCGGCCGTCTCACAGACAACAGAAAATAGGCAGGCGCACATGCTTGGCAATCAGCAGGACATGCAGAACAAGGCCAACGCGGATTTCCGCGATCTGGCGAGCGATGAGTTCGACACCCGCACGCTGCTGCGCAACGCCGAGGAGCAGGCGATCGCGCGCAAGTACGAGGACTTCCTGATCGTCGACACCGACTCGCATCACTACGAGACGGAGGCGTTCAAGGAGATCGCCGAATACATCGACGACCCGGTGCTGCGCCACGAGGCGCGCTATCAGGGCGTCTCGCGCGGCGGCCTCACGTCGGAGACCGGCCTCTATCAGGAGATCGGCGGCCGCATCACGCGCTACCCCGGCCGCAAGCTCGAGAAGACGCCGCCGACCCCGCATCGCGACATCACGCTGATGGAGCGCTGGATGGACCCGATGGGCGTCGACATGGCGGTGATGTTCCCGACGCCGATGCTGAACTTGTCGAGCTGCCCGCGCGTGCAGATCGAGGTCGCGCTGGCGAAGGCCTACAACCGCTGGCTCTGCGACAAGATCCTCGACGCCGATCCGCGCATCAAGTCGATGCTCTATCTGCCGTTCCACGATCCAGAGGCGAGCTACGAGATCGTCAAGGAGTTCATCGGCCGCAAGGGCGTGATCGGCTTCATGCTGACCTCGACGCACTACCGCGCGAATTACGACAACGCCTATATGAAGACCTATCACGCGATCCAGGAGGCGAACCTGCCGCTCGGTTTCCACGCGGCGTTCACCTGGTCCGACCAGAGCCTGCAGCTCTGCAACCGCTTCATCGGCGTGCACGCGCTCGGTTTCTCGTGGTGCAACATGCTGCACATGACCAACTGGGTCACCAACGGCATGCCGGAGCGCTTCCCGAAGCTGAAGACGATCTGGATCGAGAGCGGCCTCGCCTGGATTCCGTTCCTGATGCAGCGCCTCGACAACGAATTCATGATGCGCTCGTCGGACTGCACGCTGCTCAAGCGCAAGCCGAGCGATTACATGCGCGAGATGTTCTACACCTCGCAGCCGATGGAGATGGTGGACAACGCCAAGGCGCTCGAGCTGACGTTCGAGATGATCAAGGCGGACACCCAGCTTCTGTGGTCGTCTGACTATCCGCACTGGGACATGGACCTGCCGTCGACGATCTACGACCTGCCGTTCCTGAACGAGCAGGCCAAGCGCAACATCCTCGGCGGCAACGCGCAGCGGCTGTTCAATCTGGAGCCGGTGTATTCGCCGGTGAAGATGGCAAGGAAGGCGGCGCGGGCCGGGGCGGGTGGTGCGGCGGAGCGGCTGGTGCCGGCGGCGCCTGCGAGGGAGTGAGCTCGGCGTTAACCGCGCGCCTTGGCAATTTCCCTGCAAGCCTTCTCGATCTCCGATCTGAGAAGCGATCGGAAAAGCTGCATCGCCTTGTTCGCGGGGCGATCCTTCCGCCGGATCAGACTGCGTTGCACCGCCAATCGTTTCAGCGGGCGCCCTGACAGCTCGCGTGCGCGCAGTTGATTGAGAAAGGTGAGGTAAGGCGCAATCGTATAGCCCAGTCCGGCCTTGATCATTTCGAGCATCAGGCGCGGAGAATCCGTCTCCGCGACGACATTGAGCTTGTGGCCGGCGCTTTTCGCATCCTGTTCGACCACGTCCCGCGCTGCGTTGTTGGATTGCGTCAGGATCAGCGGCACGTCTTCGAGCTTTGGCCGGAGCCTGCCCGCGCGCTGCCGCGGTCCAAACATCCAGACCGGTTCCTTGAACAGCGGCTCGATCACGAAATGCGGGTTCGTTTCCGGAACGCTCGTGCTGACGATGGCGACGTCGAGGCTGTCGTGAAGCACCGCCCGCAACAGCTGATCGCTGACGCTCTCCTGGACCTCTACGACGACCTTTGGATGGTTCCGCATAAAGACGGTGAGCGGGTGCAACAGGAGATGCGGACCGAGCGAAGGCGGACAGCCAATTCGCAGCCGGCCCGTCGGCGCAAAGGACGCATCGGAAATATCGCTGCGGAGCTGCTCGAAATCGCGCAACTGGCGCTCCGCGCGCTCGGCCAGAATCCGGCCAGAGTCCGTCAGCGTGACGCCCCGCGCGTGGCGCTGGAGCAGCGAACAGTCGAGCTCGTTCTCTAGCAACTTGATCTGGCGTGTCAGCGCGGGCTGCGAGACGTGAAGCTCGCTCGCCGCCCGGCTCAGGTTTCTGTTGCGCGCGATGGCAACGAAGTAGCGCAATTGGGTCAGGTTCATTTGGGCCAGAGATATAACAAGCCGTTATATCGGCGGACAACAGAAACGATTGGTGCGGGCCGGGCGAACGGACCACAGTGACCGCGCTTCAAGAAATGCCCGCAGGGAGGCGGTTCTCATGATTGTCGATTGGCACGCGCACATCTACACGCCCGAAGAGGCCGCAAACGACAAGGGCGCGTGGGACGGAAAGGGCGGGGCCAAGTGGGGCGAGCGCGGGTGCCCGATGGTGCTCGAGAACTTCCTGAAGGCCCACCACGAAGCCAAAATCGACATCAGCGTCGTAACCAACGCCGCGCACTACCTGCAAGGCAAGCGCGCGGATGAAGAGCTCGACGCGGTCAAGGCGTGGACCGACTACGCCGCGAAGCTGCAAGCCGACCACAAGGGAATCCTTTATTCGTTCGCGACGATCCTGCCGTGCGGCGGGCCCGCCTTCATCAAGGAGGCGGAGCGCGCCATTCGCGAACTCGGCTTGAAAGGAATTTTCATCCACTCGAGCCACAAGGGCAGCTATCCGGACGACGACGAGGCGCGGCCGTTCTGGGAGCTGGTGGAGGATCTCGACGTTCCCGTGATGATCCATCCGCCAAACGCCGGCTTCGGCGAAGAGCGGATGCGCGAATATCGCCTGGCGTCGAGCATCGGACGGCCGTTCGATCTTTGCCTGGCGCTCGGCCGCCTGATCGTGCGCGGCATTCTTGAGGATTTCCCCAAGGTCAAGCTGGTGGCGTCGCATGGCGGTGGCGGCATCTGCGAGACGATCAGCCGGATGGACTACGCCTATGAGATGGGTGACGAGGCGTTTTTCCTCGGCCCCTACGTTCCGATGAAGATCAAGCGCAAGCCGAGCGACTATCTGAAGCGGATGTATCTCGACACGGTGACGTACAACGAGCCGGCGCTGAAGATGGTGCTGGAATGGGTGGGGACGGATCGCGTGATCTACGGCAGCGACGCGCCGCCGCTGACATCCTTGAAGCCGAAGGCGATCAAGCTGGTCCAGGGTTTGCAGATTCCCGACGCCGACAAGAAGAAGATTTTCTGCGACAATGCCTTGAAGCTCCTCAAGCTCGCTTAGTCGCCTGGTCTGGGAGTGTCGCCATGCTGCTTCGTGCGATTGCCGTTGCATCCATCACGTTGGGATCTTGCGGCGCGGTTGCCGCGCAGTCCTATCCATCACGTCCCATCCGCGTGATCGCGGCCAACAGCGCCGGTGGGACCAGCGACATTTTCCTTCGCGCTCTCGGCGACGAATTCCAGAAGCGCACGGGCCAGCCGCTGGTGATCGAGAACCGCTCCGGCGGCGGAATGAACATCGCTGGACGTGCTTGCGCCGACGCGCCGAATGACGGCTACACGCTGTGCATGCTGCCGAACGAGCCGCTAACCCTGAACGAATTCACATTCAAATCGATCTCGTACCGGCCAGACAAGGATTTTGTGCCGATCACCAACTGCTTCATCAACACGCAGGTGATGGTGGTGAGCGCGAAGCTCGGCGTGAAGACGCTCGACGAGCTGGCAGCGTTGTCCAAGCAGAAGCCCGGTACGCTGAGCTACAGCGTGCTGGCCATTCCGATGCAGATCACGATGGAGAACTGGAAGAAGAAAACCGGGGCGGACGTTGTCTCGGTTCCGGCGCGGGGCGGCGGCGATATCGTGACTGGTCTGATGACTGGGACGGCGCCCATCGCCATCGTCGGCCTACCGAATTTTCTGGAGCACATCCGCTCGGGCGCGGTGCATGCGCTCGCGGTCGATGGAGACGCACGGTCGCCGCAGTTGCCGAACGTTCCGACGTTTGCGGAGCTTGGCTTTCCCAATCTCGCGCCGGTGTATTTTGCGTTCGTCGCGCCCGCCGGCACGCCGCAAGCGATGATCGACGAATTTTACCAGAAGGTGCGCGAGATCGGTGACGATCCGGCATTCCGCCAGAGAAGGTTGCTCGACCTAGGGCTTGTTCCCGTGTTCGACAAGCCCGCCGCGTTTGCGGAATACCTGAAGCAGCAGCGTGAGAGTTCGCGCCGCTTGATTGCGGAGTCAGGTTACGAGCCGCGATAGGGCTAGGAAAGTGAGAGTAGCCCGGGTGAAGCGCAGCGCAACCCGGGCTTGTGGTTGGCGCGGTCCGTGGTTTGCCGCGCTCACCCGGTCGCCCTGCTGTTTCAGTTGCGTCGGCAACTCTTTCAAGACAACGGAACTCGATTGAGGTCCGCTTTGTGCCGATAGCTGATCTGCGCGCTCGTGCAGGACGCGGGCGTATCCGATCCTTTTAGAACTGGTTTAAGGTACGCGCATCGGCCCGTTACTTTCCGCTTCAGCATGCGCGCTGCGCACACTCTGGAGGATCGAACATGGATCGTCGGTATGTGTTGAAGGTGGGCGGCGCGACGTTGCTGACCACGGCTGCGGCGCCTCTCTTCGATCCTCGAATAGCACGCGCGCAAGGAGCTCCGTTCAAAGTGCTGTCCGCTGCCGAGGTCGCGACGATCGACGCGCTCTCGAATGCGATCGTTCCCGGAGCGCGCGACGCGGGCGTTTCGCACTACATCGACCACGAGCTTGCCAGTACGTCGCCGCGTCTCTTGCTGCGCTTCGCCCAGCTTCGTGGGCCGTTGCTGCCGTACTATCGCGGCGGGCTCGCCGCATTTGCAGCTTCCATGAAGGAGCAGGGCAAGGGCGAATTCTCCTCGCTCGCGCCCGATGCGCAGGGCGCGCTCCTCGAGGCGATGCGGACCGGAAAGTTCACGCCGTGGGACGCGAAGGCGGTTCCGACGCCGGTGTTCTTCGGAATGATGCGCAATGACGGCGTCGATGTCGTCTACGGCTCTGCCGAGGGCTTCAAGAACCTCGATATGCCGTACATGCCCCATATCATGCCGAAAACGACGTGGTGACGACGATGGCCACAGCACAGAACGTTGCCTCCAACACCCGTGTCGATGCGGTCGTTGTCGGTTCAGGCGCCGCGGGCGCGCTCGTTGCGGCGAAGCTCGCCGCGAAGGGAAAGAAGGTCGTCATTCTCGAGAGCGGGCGCTCGGTGCAGCCGAGCGACATGATCAGCTCCGATATTTATGCGCGGACGCTGCATTGGGGCTCGGAAATGGGCGAGCTTCAGCTCGCGCCAGGCGGCACGATCCGCACCTATTTCTCATCCGGTTCGCAGACCGGCGGCACCGCGGCGCACCACTACGCGGCGTGGTTCCGCCTGCACGAGGAGGACTTCAACATGAAGTCCACCTTCGGACAGGGCAACGACTGGCCGATTTCCTATGCGGACCTGCGCCCGTACTACGATCGCATCCAGGAAGAGGTCGGGATGGCGGGCGATGCGGAGGCCGAGGTCTGGCGTCCGGACGGCGCGCCGTATCCGATGCCGGGCCTGCCGATGTTTCCGGCGGCACAGACTCTCAAGCGCGGCTTCGACAAGATGGGTTTGCGCACGGCGCCGCTGCCGGTCGCGATCAACACGCAGGAATACAAGGGGCGGGCTGCTTGCATCTACGACGGCTGGTGCGATGCGGGCTGCCCGATCGGGGCGCTGGCCAATCCGCAGACGATCTACCTGCGTGATGCGTTCGCGCACGGCGCAACCATCGTGAACCACGCCCGCGTGACGCGGGTGCTGACCACGAACGACGGCAAGCGCGCGACGGGCGTCGAATACGTCGATGCCAATGGCGCCAAGCAGGTGCAGCAAGCTGATCTCGTGGTGCTGGCCGCGCTGACGCAGGTTCCGCGCATCATGTTCAACTCGGCGACGGGCGCGCATCCCAACGGGCTCTCGAACCGCAACGGAATGGTCGGGAAGTACATCACGGTCCATCCGACGCTGAACGTCTACGGGCTCTTCAATGAGGAGACCGAGCCGCACCAGGGCGTGAGCATCGGCCTGATGGTTTCACAGGACGACTACGCCAAGGACCCGAAGAAGGGCTATCTCGCGAGCTATCAATGGCTGCTCGCCCCGGCGGTGAAGCCCAACGGCGTCACGGGCATGGCGTCGTCGCGGCCCGACATCTATGGCGCGGCGCTCGATCCATGGATGAAGCGCGCCGCGAAGCACTTCACCTACATTCAGATGGTCGGTGAAATGATCGCCCGGCCGGAGAACCGGATCGAACTGTCGAGCGACAAGGACGAGTTCGGCGTGCCGGTCTCGCGGATGACCATCGCGTTCAGCGACAACGAGCGGGCGCTCTACAACCACGCCTCGGGAGTCGGCAAATCGATCCTGTCGGCCGCGGCAGCCACTGAAGTCTGGACGACACCGCTGCTCAACCAGCACTTCATGGGCGGCACGATCATGGGCAAGGACCCGGCCACATCAGTCACCGACAGCTACGGCATGACGCACGAGGTTGCGAACGTGATGATCGCCGGAAACACGCTGTTCCCGACCTCCGCGGGGGTCAACCCGACATTCACGACGCACGCGGTGACGTTGCGCGCGGTCGAGCATGTCCTGTCGCAATGGCCGACGTAACCAGCAGTGCCGGGGTTCGCCGCGCTCGCCCGGGCTACGAACGCACCTTGCGATCCGCCCGGCCATCCAACCGCTTCCCGAGCGCGACGCAATCCTGATCGCCGTATCCGAGCCTCTCGTAGAAACGGACCACGCCCTCGTTCTCACGCCGGATCAGAAGATTGAGCTTCCAGACCCCGCGGCCGCGCAGCCAGTCTTCCACGGCTGTCATCAGCGCGCGGCCGGCGCCGTTGCGCTGAAGCTTCGGCTCCACGCCGACGTAGTAGGCCGAGCCCCGGTGGCCGTCGTGACCGACGAGCGCCGCGCCGACGATGGCGCCGTCCGCTTCCAATACGATCACGGTGGACGACGGGCCGGAGAGCGCGAAATCGAAATCCTGCGATGGATCGTTCCAAGGGCGCGTGAGACTGCAGCGCTCCCAGAGGCCGATGATGGCAAGCTTGTCGCTCGGGTTGGCTTCTCGGGCTTTCATCGGCATCACCAAATCAGAATAGCGACCGTAGCTCGGGTGAAGCGTAGCGCAACCCGGGATTCGCGGATGCTGCGGTCCCGGGTTCGCTGCGCTCACCCGGGCTACATTCCGTCACTTCTCCGCAAATCTCTTGCCCGCATCGAGCGCAAGGCCGGTGGCAACGCTGCCGAATGCATCACCGGCAATCAGCCGTGCGTCAGGGACCGCGGCGGCGATGGCGTTCCGCACGGACGGCATCCGGGTGGCGCCGCCGGTGAGAAACACCGCCGACACCTGATCCGGCGTCAAGGCGGCCATCCGCAGCACATCGCCGATGCGCGACCGGATGCGCTGGAGGCTCTCGGCGACGGCCTTCTCAAGCTGTGTCCGCGTGATCTTCAGCGAGACAGCGGCGCCGCTGTCGTCGAGATCAAGCATGGCGAGATCGGCGTTCGACAGCTCGATCTTGGCGGCTTCGATGCCGGCCAACAGCTCGTGGCCCTTGCGATGCTCGAGCACGCGCAGCAGCCGTTCGATCTTTTCGGGCTCGGCTGAGTCCCGCAGCACACCGCGGACCTGGGTCAGCACCTTTGGCTCGTAGAGAAAGCCGATCCGGTGCCAGGTCGCGAGGTCGATGAAATACCACGCCGGCGCCTCGAGTCCCTTGCGCTGAAGACGGCTGTGCAGCCCGAGCGCCGGCATCACGGTCGCCAGCGCCAACTGCCTGTCGAAATCCGTGCCGCCGATGTGAACGCCGGTGAAGCCGAGAATGTCGTCGCGCCGGTCGCTCGCGCGTGCGCGCGCGGGGGAGACGCGCACCACCGAGAAGTCCGAGGTGCCGCCGCCGATGTCGGCGACGAGCGCGATCTCTTCCGACCTGACGCTTTGCTCATAGTCGAGGGCGGCCGCGATCGGCTCGAACTGGAAGGCAATGCTCTCGAAGCCTGCCGCCCGCGCGGCCGCCTCGAGCTGGCGCTGCGCTGCGGCGTCGGCCTCGGCGTCATCGTCGACGAAGAACGCCGGACGGCCGAGCACCACGCTCGTGGGCGGCGCGCCGAGGCTTTTGCCGGCGGAGATGCGCAGGAACCGGAGAAACGTCGCGATGATCTCGCCGAAGGAATGGCGCGTCCGTTTGACCTGCGTGGTCTCCTCGAAGAGCTTGGTGCCGAGCACGCTCTTGATGGCGCGCAGATAGCGCCCGGGTTCGCGCGAGAAATAGCGCTCCAGCGCTTCGTGGCCGAACGTTGTCGAAAGATCGTCCAGGCTAAAGAAAAGAGCGGTCGGCACCGACGTTGCGCCGTTCTGAATGGGCAGCAGGCGCGGGCCGTTCGCGCTGCTGGCGCCAACGGACGAGTTCGACGTGCCGAAGTCGATGCCACAGGCCAATGGATGGGCGGCGCGTGTGATGCGCGATGGGCTGGAGGTCATGTTGTCGGGTTGGTGAGAGCGAAGCGGCGAATGTAGCCAGGGTGGAGCGAAGCGCAACCCGGGATTTATGGATGGCGCGGCCCCGCATTCCGCGGCGCTCCATGCGGGCTACGCATGTTTCACTCGACGAGGCGGAGCGGCGCGCGGCTGTGCTCGTTGTTCAGATGCACGAGCTTCTTCAGCATCCGCATCAGCGCCGTGCGCTCGCTCGCCGTGAGCGGCTCGAGGATTCGCGCCTGGGTGGATTCGACGAAGGGCTCGATCTCGCCGATCAGCTTTTTGCCCGCGGGCGTGATGAACAGCACCTTGGTCCGGCGATCCTCCGAACCCGCGGTTCGCTTGATCAGCTTCTTGCGCTCCAGGCGGGTCACGACGTCGCCGACCGTCGAACGGTCGATGGCGATAAGGTTGCAAAGCGCGGTCTGATCGAGGCCGGGATTGATGTCGATGGCGACCAGCGCCGAATACTGCACCGGCGTGATGTCGAATGCTTTCGTCTCGTCCATGAAGAGCGCGAGGGCGATCTGCTGGAGACGGCGGATCAGATGGCCAGGCTTCTCGTAGATCCGGGGATCATTGTTCGGCATTGCTCTTGTCCTGGCGGGAACCCGGCTTGTGGTGGGCGATGGGCCGTTGCTTTAACATGCAGTCTGCGCGAGCCGCAGAGCAGGGAGGGCGTTCCGAGACGGCCTGCCGCGTTGACTCTCCAGAAATCGTCAGTATGCTGAGCATAATCGTCAGTATACTGAGTAATTAGGCCTCGGCAAGGGGCAGGGTTCAGAGAAAAGCTTGGAGGAAGGCGCGATGCAGTTCCATCTCAACGGCTTCAGGCCCGGCGATCCAGAGATCCCGGAGCCTTCCGAGCATTACATTCCTTATAAGAGCGCGGACGCGGTGGCCGCCAAGGTGGACGTGCTCATTGTCGGCTGCGGCCCGGCCGGTCTGACGCTGGCGGCACAGCTTGCGGCGTTTCCGGACATCAAGACGCGGATCGTCGAGCAGAAGGACGGCCCGCTCCTGCGCGGGCAGGCCGACGGCGTCGCCTGCCGCACAGTGGAGATGTTCGAGGCCTTCGGCTTCAGCGAGAAGGCGCTGAAGGAGTCTTACTGGGTCAACGAGACGACGTTCTGGAAGCCGGACGAGAAGCGTCGCGAGAACATCGTGCAGAACGGCCGCGTGCAGGACGTCGAGGACGGGCTGTCGGAGTTTCCCCACGTCATCCTCAATCAGGCGCGCGTGCACGACTTCTATCTTCAAGTCATGCGCAATTCGCCGAGCCGGCTGGAGCCGCACTATTCCAGGCGTCTTGCCGATCTTCAGATCGACACCGCGCCGGGCGTCACGCATCCGGTGACGGTGAAGCTCGAGCGCATCGACGACGCGCATCAGGGACAGATCGAGACGGTGAAGGCCAAGTATGTCGTCGGCTGCGACGGCGCGCGCAGCGCCGTGCGAAAATCTCTTGGCCGTGCCTTGCATGGCGACTCGGCCAATCACGCCTGGGGCGTGATGGACGTGCTCGCGGTGACGGACTTCCCGGCGATCCGCTTGAAGTCGCTGATCCAGTCCGACAAGCACGGCACCATCATCATCATCCCGCGCGAGGGCGGCTATCTCGACCGCATCTATGTCGAGATGGACGAATTGGCCGAGAACGAGCGCGCCGCCAACCGCAACATCACGCTCGATCATCTGGTCAAGGCGACGCAGCGCATTTTTCATCCCTACAAGTTCGACGTGAAGGAATGCGCGTGGTGGTCGGTCTATGAGATCGGCCAGCGGCTGTGCGACAAGTTCGACGACGTGCCGGAGGCGGAGCTCGCGACGCGTCTGCCGCATGTGTTCATCGCGGGCGACGCCTGCCACACTCACAGCCCGAAGGCGGGGCAGGGCATGAACGTCTCGATGCAGGATGCGTTCAATCTCGGCTGGAAGCTGATGTCGGTGCTGCGCGGACGGAGCGGGCCCGAGCTGCTGCACAGCTATTCAAAGGAGCGCCAGGCGATCGCCAAGGAGCTGATCGACTTCGATCGCGAATGGGCCAATATGTTGGCGACGTCGGAGGGCACCGATCCGGCGACGGTGCGCGATTATTTTGTTCGCTTCGGGCACTACACCGCGGGAACCGCGACGCACTACAAGCCGTCGACGTTGACCGGCGAGTCAAAGCATCAGACGCTGGCGGATGGGCTGACCATCGGAAAGCGTTTCCACTCCGCGCCGGTCATTCGTCTCGCCGACGCCAAGCCGATGCAGCTCGGCCATACGGTGAAGGCGGACGGCCGCTGGCGGATCTTCGCGTTCTCGGACGCGACCGATCCGGCGGATAAGTCATCGCGCGTTCGGGCGCTGTGCGAATTCCTCAGCGGAGCGCCGGATTCTCCTGTTCGCAAATACACGCCGACGGAGGCGGACATCGACTCGGTGATCGACGTGCGCGCCGTGTTCCAGCAGGGGCACCGCGATCTCGCTCTGGAAAAGATGCCGGCGTTCCTGCTGCCGCCGAAGGGCAAGTACGGCCTGCGCGACTACGAGAAGATGTTCTGCCCGGACCTCAAGAGCGGTAACGACATCTTCGACATGCGCGGCATAGACCGGAAGCAGGGCTGCATGGTCGTCGTGCGGCCCGACCAGTACGTCGCGCACGTCCTGCCGCTCGATGCCTATAAGGAACTGTCGGCGTTCTTCGCCGGCTTCATGCGGCAGAGGAACTGAACGCCCGTCACTGCGTCGTCTTGATCGCCTGACCGATCATCTCGCGAAGTTCGGGGCCGTCCTTGTGGCCGTGCACCGCGATGGCGTGCTGCACAGCCGCTTCCAGCAGCTCCGCCTTGGTGTCGGCGGAGATGGCGATGGTGCATTTCATCTCGCTGGGAAATTCCCGGCAATCGATGATCATGCGTTGCATGGCTGCCTCCCTTGCAAGGGCCTGCAGGATCAGTCTGCGCCCGACCCGTAACGGGTGGCAAGGGAGCGGCCGGTGACGGCTCCGCAGCCGGGTGTCGCTCTCGTTACGCGCGGTGCGGTATTACAGCAGGAACGGCGTGGTCGGTGCACTTGAAACCATCGGCACGGCGATGGCGGCGGTTTCGCTGCCGGCGTGAAGCGGCGCAATCTTGCGTGGCGCCGCGGCCAGGCGTCTCACGCCCTGGCCGTTCAGCACGAACAGCGGATCGAACTGCGCGACTCCGGCGTCGTCCTGGATCGCGAGTGTGCGGTTGTCGAGCACGAGCCAGCGTTCGTTGTGGCGGACCGAGGCCACGGCGTGATGCTCGTGCGTGTTGCGGTCGTAGACCACGACGAGACGCACATCGTCCTCGGAGATTCCGATCAGCCGCAGCGCGACGTATTTCGCGATCGCGTAGTCCTCGCAATCGCCCGCACCGTTGGCGAAGGTCGTGAGCGGCGTCGCCCAGAACTCGTTCACGCCATAGAGCGTGAGGTCGTCGATCGGCCGGATGTTGAGATTGATCGAGCGGTTGATCTCGGCGATCTGCGCGAAGCCTTCGCGGGCCAGGGCCTTGTCGAGGACGGCGATGAAGCGCTTCGCCTCGGCCGGGCAGGCGTCCATGTCCTCGCGGCACTGCGCGACGATCGCGATCTCGCCCGGCAGCGCCTGTGTGATCGAACGCCATTTGTCGAACAGGCTGCCCTGCTTCAATTCGGAGGCGCCGATGCCGAACGGCTCGGCCATGGCTCTGAATGCGGAAAAGGTCGCGGTGCCCAGCGGGGCCGCGTTCGCGCTGCCGCAGAAGAAACCGACGCACAATGCAAGCGCGATCGCGAGGATCGACAGCAATTGCCGGCAATAGAGTTCGTTCGACATTTGACGCCCTGGCAGCCCGGGCGTCCGTTGGTCTCAAGCGACCAATCTTGTCCCGTTCTGCGGGGGCGTTTGTAGGCCTCAAGTTTCTTCGATCGGGCTAACGCGGCGGTAAGGATGGCGCGATTTCCCGCACGCTGGTGAAGTTGCGCGAAAACGGAATGCTACAATTTTAGTGGAGTGCGAAAACTCACACCTTTGAGCGCAAATACGCGGCGCGGGATGGCAAACGAACGGTTAAGGGCCGGCTCAGTAGCGGATCAGCGCGCCGGTGAAGACACGGTCGCCGTTGAGCGTGGAGGTGGAGAACGGCGCGCCCAGGTCGTTGGTGGCGTGGCGGCGGCTGTATTCGACGAAAGCGTAGCCGTCGGGCTGGTCGGCATTCCACGGCGTGAGATTGAAGCGCATACCGGCGCCATAGTTGGTGGCGTGCACGCTCGCAACCTCGAGCCCGGTCGGGTTCTCGTAGATGCGCTCGCCGTAGGAGCTGAATACATAAGGTGTCGTTGTCAGGCCGCCGGTCTCGATCGGGAAAGAGAACGGCTTGCCGAACTCGCCACGCACGACCCAGGCACGGTCGCCGGGCATGGCGCCAGCGGTGAAGCCGGAGAGCGCCTTCACGCCGGTGATGTCGTACTGCTCAGACTTCAAAAGCGGATTCCTGAAGCCGGTCTGGCCGGATAGTGCGATGGACGTGAAGAAGTCCTGCGGCAGCGCCTGATAGACCTCGAACCGGCCATCGAGCTTGCTAAAGACGGCGTCGGCGCCCTGGCGGGAGAGCGGCAGGAGCGGATTCGCGTCGGCCGCCCTGCGCGCGCCGAATGCATCGAGGCCGCGCGAGTAGTTGGCTCCGAAGCTGAAGTTCGTGCCGGTCTCGCGTAACCGCCAGATCCCATCGAAGCCGCCGCGCACCACGCGCAGTCGGTCGAGGCTCAGCGGAGAGGGCGTTTCAAGAAACAGCGAATCCAGCCGCTCATCGGTGGCGTCGAAGCGTCCATTGAAGGTCAGTTCGACGTTGCGCAATTTGATGGCGTCATAGGACAGCCGCGCGTGGCCGTGTATCAAAAGGCCTTGGGAGCGTCCTTCGAGGTTGGCGCGTGGTGTCGTGACGCCATTGGAGCCGCCGAGCTCGAGTTTCCAGCCACCGGTGCCAATCGGCATCACGTAGTAACCGGTCAGATAACGACGTGTTGGACTTTCCGTCGTGAAGTCCTTGTCAGGCAATCCGGCGACCGAAAGCACGAGCTGCTCGCCGAAGCCCATTAGGCTGTTAAGGCTCGCTGTACCGACGAGTTGTCCGGTGCCGAACACCTGCGGCATCGCGTTGTCACCATAGAGGCTTGCGGACACCGGACGATAGCGGCCGGTGAGAACGAGCAGCGAGCCGCCAACCTCGCGGCCGCCCGCGAACGTCGCGTTGAGGATCAGGCCCGGAGTGTCGCCGGCGATCAGGAGCATGCGCTCCAGCTCCGATTGCTTCAGACGTGTCTTGCGCATGAGCGGGGTGAGTACCGCGAGCACGCGCTTGCGCGCTTGTTCAGGAATCGCATCGAGATTCATCTTCTCGACGAAGCCGTCGATCACGCGCAGCTTGATCTGCGCGCTCTGTTCGAACTCCTGCGGCAGGATGACGACGCGGGCCAGCGGATAGCCGGCACGCACGTAGATCTGCTGAAGCTTGTCGGCGAATTCGAAAACGTCGGCGACGGTGACGCGCTTGCCGATTAGCGGCGCTTCGATTTCCTTGCGCTGGGCCGCGAGCTCTTCGAACTCGCCTTGCACTTCGAACCCCAGCAGCCGAAAGGAAAGTTTCTTGGCCTGGGCGGGCACGGTGGCGCCGGCCGGCACCTGCGGCAGCGCGATGCGCGCGCCGCCGGGCGCGGGCGGGATTACGGGCGGGGCGACCTGGCTGGGCGATGGAATCGATTGCTGCGCGAGCGCGGCCGAACACGGCAGCAGCGTCGCGGCACACAGACATATGGCCCGCAGCCAACTCACTCTTCTTACGTCCCTTCCGGGGCGGCGTTTTCGCCTTGTCCCAACGCCAATAGATATCGAACGGCCAATCGCATGTGAAAGCGAAAGTTGCCGCACGTCACCATTAATCTGTGTGGTGTGACTTTTGGCCAGTGCGTTTTCGCACAGCGTTTGCACGCATCCGGAATTATCGCTGATCGGCCTGTGTCAGCATGCACTTAGGGACAGGCGGGTGCGGCGAGAGCTCTCCGCACACGATGAGGGACGCGTTTTGCGCTGAGCGGGATGCGTTTGTTCGAGATGCTGGCGTCAACATTAATGCCGCAAGCATTTCCCAAGCAAAATCAAAGGCTCTGTGGACGTCGTCAGCGGCGCCGCGGTTAGGTCGATGGTTTTGCGCTTGATAGGTTGAAACTGAAACTAGCACGGACTTTTCTCGTTCAATCGCGAGCGAAGAGAGAACGGGTTCTATCGACTGGAAAGGGAGGCCGCTGAGCATCGGATCAAGGTGCCGGCGAGCGGATAACGGGAATGAAGGGCGACGAATTCGAAATTGCGCGGCCGTCTCGTCTTCCGGGATGCGCTGCCTTCCTGTCCGGTGTCTCGCACCGGGCCTTGGCCGCGGCCCTGATCGGGCTGATGGCGGGCTTTCCCGTCCGCGCGCAGCAGTTGCCGACCGGCGGCACGGTAGTCCAGGGCGGCGGCACGATCACGCAGCCCAACAGCAACACACTCAACATCAATCAGCCGGGACAGACCGGCATCTACAACTTCCAGACGTTCTCGATCGGTCAGGGCAACACCGTCAATTTCAACCAGCCGAACAGTTCGGCGTCGTCGCTCGCGCGTGTCACCGGCACCCAATCGTCGAATATCGCGGGCACACTCAACGCACCCGGTACGGTACTGCTGGTCAACCCGAACGGCATCGCGATCACCTCGACCGGCATCATCAACGTCGGTTCGTTCGCGGCTTCGACGCTCGACATCAAGGATTCGGATTATCTCGCGGGCCGCTACAAGTTCACCGGCAACGGCGGATCGGCCGGCGTCACCAACGCGGGCCGTATCAACGTGTCGGACGGCGGCTTCGCCGCGCTGCTCGGCGGGCAGGTGTCGAACAGCGGCACGATCACGGCGCGGCTGGGCAAGGTCGGGCTTGGCGCGGGTGAGCTGATCACGCTCGACTTCGCGGGCGACGGATTCCTCTCGGTCGCGGTGCCGTCGAGCCAGCTCGGCAATCTGGTCGATCCGAACGGCGCGCTGGTCACCAACTCCGGCAAGATCCGCGCGAACGGCGGCACCGTGATGCTGAGCGCCGCGACCGCGGCGAACGTGCTGCGCGACGCGGTGAACGTGCCGGGCTCGATCCGCGCCAACAGCGTGGGTACGCACAACGGCAAGATCGTCATCGGCGGCGGCGCGGGCGGCAAGGTCAACGTCAGCGGCAAGCTCGCGGCGAAGTCGAAGACCGGCAAGGGCGGCGATATCGCCGTCACCGGCAAGGACATCAAACTCGCCGGCGCTCAGATCGACGCGTCGGGCAAGACCGGCGGCGGCAACATCAATATCGGCGGCGGCCGTCAGGGTGAGGGCCCGCTCCAGCGCGCGGAGACCCTCACGGTCGATGCGGCGACGACGATCAAGGCGGACGCGAAGGACATCGGCAAGGGCGGCAACGTTGTCCTGTGGTCGGATGTTCAGACTACGTTCGAAGGCAACATCAGCGCCCGGGGCGGCGCGAACGGCGGCAACGGCGGCGAAGCCGAAGTCTCCGGCAAGCAGAGGCTCAGCTACGGCGGCTCCGTCGATCTCAGGGCGGTGAACGGCCAGACCGGCACGCTGCTGCTCGATCCGACCGATTTCAAGATCGCCGCGGCAGGCGGCGACGCGACCGGCGCAAGCATCGCGGCGACTCTGGCCACCGCGAACGTCGCTATCAACAGCAACAGCGGCGCCACCGGCACCAACGGCGATATCCTCGTCAACGACACGATCACGTGGACGTCGGCCAATTCGCTGACGCTCAACGCGGTCCGCAGCATCGCGGTCAACGCGGCGATCACGGGTACGAACGGCGCCCTGAATCTGAACGCGGGTCAGGGGAACGCGGCTGGAACGATCACCCAGACCGCCGCCATCTCCGTCAACACGCTGACGCTGTCGAGCAGCGGCGGAAACGCCACGCTTTCGTCGTTCGACAATTCGATCACGAACCTTGGAACGACGTCCCTGGGAACGGGCGCGCTATCCCTGAGCAACAACAAGAGCCTGACGGTGTCCGGCGCGGTCTCCGCCGCCGGCGGCGTTTCGCTGAGCGCGCTGGGCGCGATTGCGATCAACAACACGCTCAACGCCGGCGCTGGAATCGCGACGCTGGTGTCGTCGGGCGCGGCCAACAACATCACACAGACGGGCGCGATCACGGCCGGCACGCTGATCCTGCTTGGGGATGGCAACGCGGTCTTGAACAGCGCGACCAATTCGGTCGGCTTCCTGAGCGCGACCCTGAACGGGGCGACCAGCGCGCTGAACTTCCTCGACGCGGGAGGTCTGTCGCTGATCGGCGTGACCGCCACCGGCGGCGTGACGGTGCAAACGTCTGGAGCAATATCAATCTCCGGTGCACTCAACGCCGGCACGAGCGGCGTGTCGCTGCGCTCGACAACGAATTTAGCATCGATCACGCAGTCGTCCGGTGTGATCACGTCCGGTGCGCTGAGCTTGCAAACCGTGAACGGCAGCGCCACGCTGAACGCGGTGACCAACGCGGTGACCGGTCTCGGCACCGTGTCGCTGGGCTTCGGCTCCTTCAGTTTGAAGACCGCCTCCGCCACAGGCCTGACCCTGGCCGGGGGTGCAATCAACGCCACCGGCGGCATTTCCGTCACCAACACGACGGGCGGCATCACGACGTCCGGGGCCCTCGCGGCGGATTCCCAGATCTCGCTAACGACGGTCACGGCCGGCACCGGCATTACAACGCAAGCGGGCGCGACTATTTCGGGATCCCAGGTCACGCTGTCGTCGGCGGGCAGCATCACGACGGGCGGGAGCGTTTCGGGGACGGCCGGCCCGGTCACGATGACCGCCGCGAACGACATCACGACGGGCGGTGACGTTTCGGCGTCCTTGGGCGGGGTCTCGCTGTCAGCGACGAACAACATCACGACGAACGGGACCGTTTCAGGGCAGTTCGGCGTCGCGATGACGGCGACGAACGGCGACATTTCCACGGGTGGCGCGGTTTCGTCGTCGAACAGCCCGGTCACGATGAGTGCGACGAACGGCGGCATCACGCTGGGTGGTTCGCTCACCGGCGCCGGTGTGTCGCTGACCTCCGCCGCGTCGCTGTCGATCAATCAGAATATCTTCGGGAACTCCGGCAACGTCGTGCTGACCGCGACCGGTGCGGGCAGCAACATTACGCAGACCGCCGGTCGCGTCCAGGGCGCCGGCTTGCTGGCGACCGCGCTGAACGGATCTGTCGACATCACAGCAGGCGCCGCGAGCAACAGCGTCGCGACGATCGCCGGACGCTCCAGCGGCACCTTCGCTTACACCGCCGCTCAGTCGACAGCTTTGAGCATCGGCACGGTTTCCGGGACGTCCGGGATCGTCTCGTCGAACGGCGATGTCGCGGTCACCCTCACGAACGCCGCCACCACCATGACCGTAGGTCAGGCCGTGACGGCTTCGAACGGCAACGTGACTCTTCAGTCGGGCGGAAACCTGGCGATCAATAGCGCCGTCGCCGCCAACACGGGAACCGGCACGATCGGCCTCGCCTCGACAACCGGCGCGGTGTCCGGCACCGGAACGCTGACCGGCGCCAAGCTCGGCGTCTCGGCCGCGACCAACATCAATCTTCAGGGCACCAACGCCATCCGGACCTTCGCGGCGAATGCGGGCGGATACGTCGTGCTGTTCAACGACGGCGCCATCAAGCTCGATCAGGTTGGCTCCATCAACGGTGTGACGACCGGCAGCGACGTCGTTCTCGCGACCATTACCAACACCGCAGGCGATATCACGCAAACGGCCAACGGAAAGATCACGACCACCGGCGGCGGCGGTCTGGTGCTCCAGGCGCAGAATGGCGCGATTGTGCTGGATCAGGCCAACTCGGTTTCGGGAAGTTTCGCGGTCACCGGCACGCAGAACGGTGACGTCACGCTCCGCAACACCGGGACGCTGAATGTCGGCACCGCGGGATCCGGGCCGGGGATTGCGTTCAGTGGCATCACGATCGGCGGTTCCAAAACCCTGTCGCTGATTTCGGATTCCGGTTCGATTACGCAGTCGAGCGCCGTCATCGCCGGTACGGTCCGCGGAACGACCGCCGGCGGCAACATGACGCTGACCAACGCCAGCAACGTCATCAGCGCGCTCGGCGCGACCAACGTCGGCGCGGGCAGCCTCTCGCTGCTCAACTCGTCCGGCAACCTGAGCGTCACCGGGGCCGTCTCCGCCGGCAGCGTGGCGCTGACCACGACGGGCTCGAACGCGGCGATCCTCGAGAGCGGCGCGGGCGCCATCACGGCCAATTCGCTGAGCCTGACGGCGACAGGCGCCGTCGCCATGCTGAACAACAACAACGTCGGTTCGCTCACCGGCACGAGCAACGGCGGCTTCCACTTCCTCAACGACAGCGCCGCGCTGACGGTCAACAGCGTCAGCGGCGGCGGTCAGATCGAAATCCTCGGCAACACCGCCAACATCACCATTGCCGACACCGTCAACAGCGGCGGCAACGATATCCTCCTGGCGACGGGCGGAGCGCTGGCGATCAACGCCGCCGTCACGGCCACGGGCGCCAATGTGGCTCTTCAGGGCAACACCGGCATCACTCAAGGCGCGAGCGGTGTCATCACCGCGACCAACCTCATCGGGCTGAGCACGGCGGGCAATATCGCGCTGACAGGGAACAACGTCGTCGGCGGCAATGTCGGATTCAACGCCACCGGCGGCAGCGTTTCGTTCAAGAGCACCTCGGGCTTCAACGTCGGTGGCATCAGCAGCGTCACCTACGCAATTGGTGCATTCACGATAAACCCCGGCATCCGCACCGCGGCGGCCGGCTCGACGACGCTGAACGCGGGCGGCGCCATCACGCAGGGGGCGGGGGCGACCGACATCGTCTCCACCGGCACGCTGAACCTGACGACCACGGATGCGAGCGCCGCACTCGGCAATGCCAACAACGCCATCACCAATCTCGGCGCGGTGTCGCTCGGCACCGGCGGGCTGACCTTGGTGGACACCGGCGGTCTGACCGTGACGGGCGCGGTCAACGCGAAAACCGTGCAGGTGACGACCTCCGGAACGATCACGATCGACAACGTCATCACCGCCGCGGGCACCGGAGCTCCGTTCATCCTGCTGGCCGCGACCGGTGCGGGCAGCAACATCACGCAGACCGCAAACGGCGGCCTCGTGGCGCCCTTCCTGGAGCTGGACGCGACGCAAGGATCGGTCGACGCCACCGCCGGCGCCGCCAACAACAACGCCATTCGCCTTGCGGGCTGGTCCAACGGCCACTTTGCCTACGCCGACGGCAACACGACGGCATTGCTGATTGCCACCGTGTTCAACAGCGGCATCGTCTCGACCAACGGCAGCATCTCGGTCAGCGCCACGAAATCCGGCGCGCAGATGCAGGTCTCCAAAGATATGACCGCCTCGAACGGCAACGTCACGCTGCTGGCGGCCAGCGACCTGTTCATCGGCAGCGGAGTCTCCGGCGCGGGCAACGGTGCGGTCACCGCGGGCGGCACGATCGCGCTTACCTCCACCACCGGCCAGGTCAGAGAACTGACCGGCGGCAGCCTGACGGGCGCCGGGCTTGCGGCCTCGGCCGGGACCAACGTCGATCTGAGAACCACCAATACGATCGGGACTTTCGCGGCGAACACGGGCAACGGATACGTCGTGCTGTTCAACAGCGGCTCGATTGCGCTCGACCAGGTCGGCGCTCTCAACGGCGTCATCGCCTTCGGCGATGTCATTCTCGCGACCGTTTCGACCGGCAACATCACGCAAACGGCGAACGGCAAGATTATCTCGGGCAGCGGTCTGGTGGTTCAGGCGCTGAACGGATCGATCACGCTGGATCAGGCCAACGTGGTTTCGGGGAATTTCGCGATCGCCGGCTCCTTCAGCACCGACGTGACGCTGCGGAACAGCGGCAATCTGAACATCGGCTCGGTCTCCCCGGCCATCGGCGGCACCTTCAGCGGCGTCGCGATCAGCGGCACCCTGTCGCTGAACTCGAATGGCGGCAGCATCACGCAGAGCGCCGCCATCACGGCCAGCACGATCCAGGGCTCGACGGGCGGCGGAAACTTCACGCTGACCAACGCGAGCAACGTCTTTGCCGGGCTCGGGCCGACCAGTCTCAATGGCGGCAATCTCTCTCTGCTCAGCTCGAACGGTAACCTGGTGATCACCGGGGCGGTCTCCGCGGGCGGTGTGTCGCTGACTACGACCGGCGCGAACGCGGCGATCGGGCAGACCGCGGGTGGCACCATCACCGCCAATTCGTTGAACGTCGCGGCGACGGGCGTTGTCTCTTTGGGGGCATCGAACCAGGTCGGTTCGATCAGCGGCGGCTCGAGCAACGGCGCGTTCACCTTCTTCAACAACCGCGCGGGCGGTCTGACGGTCAACGGCATCGCCAACACCGGCGGTCGCGTCCTGATCGCCGAGACCGCCGGCGATATGAATGTCGCCAGCGCGGTCGACAGCAACGGACAGAACAGCGTCCTGGTGGCGGCTGGCACGCTGACCATCGATGCCAATGTCACGGCAACGGGCGCTTCGGTCGGGCTCCAGGGCGTCGCCGGAATCGCTCAAACCGGCGGCATCATCACCGCGTCCCATCTGCTGGGACTGAGCGGCGGCAATATCACGCTGACGCAGAACAACGCCGTCGGCGGCAATGTCGGATTCAGCGGCACCAACGTATCCTTCACGAGCACCTCCGGCTTCAACGTCGGCGGCATCAGCAGCGTCAATGAGCTGACGGGCAGCACCGCCGGCATCCGCACGGCGGTGGGCGGTTCGACGACGCTGAACGCGGGCGGCGCCATCACGCAATCGTCCGGCGCGGCCAACATCGTCGCCACCGGCACGCTGAGCCTGACGACCTCGGGGGATGCCAGCGTCACGCTCGGCAATACCGGCAACGCCATCACCAATCTCGGCGCGGTGGCGATCGGCAATGGCCGGCTGATTCTGAACGATGTCGGCGGTCTGACCGTGGTGGGCGCGGTGGACGCGGGAGGCGGCGTGACGGTGACCACCTCCGGCACGATCGCGATCAACAACGTGATCAACGCCGGCTCCTCTTTGCTTCAGTTGACCGCGACGGGCGCGGGCAGCAACATCACGCAGACCGCGACCGGTGGCGTTCAGGGCAACCAGGTGATACTGAGCGCGGCGAATGGATCGGTGGACGTCACCGCCGGCGCCGCCAACAACAGGGCCGGCAACCTTTACGGCCTGTCCAGCGGCGACTTCGCCTTTACCGACGGCCTCTCGACGAACTTCGTGTTCATCGGCTCGGGGGGCGTCAACGGCATCGTTTCCACTAACGGCAGCATTTCGGTCAACGCCACGAACCCCGGCGTGACGCTCTACGCCGTCGGAGCCGTGACGGCCTCGAACGGCAACGTGACGTTGCAGACGACCGGAGATCTGAACGTCGGCGACGGGACCA
>BFBZ01000384.1_pt1 | contig 45913 bp, 40 predicted proteins | sample 1888401 | NCBI WGS metagenome assembly BFBZ01 (sample SAMD00112614, study PRJDB3348) | symbiont metagenome | host: Chara braunii | reverse complement strand
TCGAACTCGACCAGGTCTCGGAAGCGCTCGGCACGCCCCAGGGAACCGTGGTCGTCGCGCGCTCGGAAGGCCACGGGCCGAGCTTCCAGCTCGCGCCCGAGGAGATCCTGACCCACACCCTGGCGCTGACCACCAGCCCGGGCGTCGAAGCGCATATGGTGCTCGGCACGCCGCCCGGCGAAGGCGCCTTCTTCGCCAGTGGATCGATCACCTTCATCGGCAGCCTCTGCCACAATGGCGACGACAATGACGTGTCGCGCATTCTCGACAACGTCCTGCGCCGCTTCCTGTCATTGCCCGCCGGCCGAGGCGGATGAGCGGGCGCGCTCAGTGGTCGTGCTTGACCGCCCAGCGCTCGGCATCCGGGTCCTGGCCGATCAGCGCCAGGCCATAGGCGATCGATTCGAACTGATCGGTATTGGTCAGCCGATCCTCGCCGAAACGCTTGACGAACAGGTTGCGAATGGCCGGCACGAAGGAGGTGCCGCCGGTCAGGAACACCCGCTCGATCGCGGTTTCCGCGACGCCCGCGCGCGCCAGCACCTCGTCGACCGTCTCGGCGATGCGCGCCACGTCGGGGGCGATCCAGGCCTCGAAATCGCGCCGCGCGATGGTCGCCTGGATGTCGACGTCATATTCGACGAAACGGAAGTCCGCTGTCGCCTCGGTCGACAAGGTCATCTTGGCGGCCGAGACGGCGCGGTAGAGCGCCAGTCCCAGGTCGTAGTCGACGATATCGATGAACTTGTGCAACTGGTCGGGTTCGATCGCCACCTTGGCGAGGTCCTGCAGGCCCTTGAGATCGCCGTTCGACTTCATCATGGCGAGCTGATGCCAGCGCGCCAGGTTGGCGTAGTAGTGGTTCGGGATGGTCAGGAGCTTGTCGAACGAGCGGTAGCTCGAGCCCTTGCCGAGCTTGGGCGAGACCACCCGGTCGACGATGCGATAGTCGAACGTGTCGCCGGCGATGCCGACGCCGGCATGACCGAGCGGCTCGGCGCGCAGGGTGCCGCCGGAACGTTCGAAGCGCATGACCGAGAAATCGCTGGTGCCGCCGCCGAAATCGGCGACCAGCACGGTCGCGTCATGATCGAGCTTGCGGGCATAGAAGAAGGCGGCGCCGACCGGCTCATAGACATAGGTGGTCGTCTTGGCGCCGAGCTTGCCGAAGGCCGTGCCGTAGCGCTCCATGGCCAGCCCGTCATTGGGATGGCTGCCGGCGAATTTCACCGGGCGGCCGATGACCAGCCTGGCGCCGGCGAAATCCAGGCTGCCATTGCCGTGGCTCACCAGGGTGTCGAGGAAGGCCGACAGCAGATCCTCGAAGCGGTAGCGCTGGCGGAAGATCCGGGTCTCCTGGAAGCTGGAGCTCGCCGCGAAGGTCTTGAACGACTGGATGAAGCGGTGCGCCGAGGTGCCGGCGAGCAGTTGGTCGATCGCCCAGGGACCGCCTTCGATCCGCGGCTTGGCCGCGCCGACGCCCTTGCGCTCCTCCCAGAAGCACAATGCGGTGACGAAACCGCTGAGCCGCTTGCCGCCATGGTCGAAGCTGATCACCTCGGCGCGGCCATCGGGCGTCGCGATGGCGACGACGGTGTTGCTGGTGCCGAAATCGACGCCGATCGAAATGTCTTGCGGGCGGGCGGACACGGTGGAGATCCTGAGGCCGGAGAGCGGCCGGCCCGCTTAGCCGATGTCGGCCGCCAAGACCAGCCATAAGTCCCAGCGGCACGTCTCGATCGCAAGCCCATCCGGCAAATAGGCGCGATGCGTTTCGGCGGGTCGTCCGGGGCGATGGCCGGCTCTAGAACGATGAGGACAGGATCGCGGCGACAGGCTGCGCCCTGATTTCGAGGAGCGCCGCCATGTGGGGGTCACCGGCCCGGTCATTGCAGAAAGCGGCCTCGATCGCCGATCTGCGTCTGCTGGCGCGCCGGCGGCTGCCCAAGGCCGTGTTCGATTTCATCGACGGCGCGGCCGGCGACGAGACGACGCTTCATGACAACCAGGCGGCCTTCGGCGATTGGCAATTGATGCCGCGGGTCGGTGTCGATGTCAGCCGGCGCGACGCCAAAGCCGATTTCCTCGGCCGTAGCGCCAGCCTGCCCTTGATGCTGTCGCCGACCGGGCTCACCGGCTTTTTCTGGCCGGGCGGCGAGATCGCTGCCGCGCGCTCGGCGGGCGCCCGCGGCATTCCGTTCTGCCTGTCGACCAATTCGGTCGCTTCCCTCGAACGGGTTGCCGAGGCCGCGCCGGAGACCGATCTCTGGTTCCAGCTCTATGTCATGCGCGACCGCGACCTGACCGATCGGCTGGTCGCGCGCGCCCAGGCGGCCGGCTACCGGGTCCTCTGCATCACCGTCGACCTGCCGCTCACCGGCCGGCGCGAACGCGATCTCCGCAATGGCTTCACCATGCCCCTGAAGCCGCGCCTGTCGAACATCCTTGATCTGGCGTGCCGGCCCGGCTGGCTCATGGGGGTGATGCGCTCGCCGCCGACCTTCGGCAATTTCAAGACCGACAATGCCACCGGCTTCACCAATATCGCGCAGCATGTCAGCACCTTGTTCGATCCCTCCGTAACCTGGGCGGATATTGCCCGGCTGCGAAAGCTCTGGAAGGGGCCGGTGGCGATCAAGGGCATCCTGCATCCCGATGATGCCCGGATGGCGGTCGACATCGGCGCCGACGCAGTGATCGTCTCCAATCACGGCGGCCGCCAACTCGATCACGTGCCGGCGCCGATCAGCGCGTTGCCCGACATCGCGCAGGCGGTCGGAGGGCGGGCGCAGCTCATTGTCGACAGCGGCGTCCGCCGCGGCACCGACATCCTCACGGCGCGGGCGCTCGGCGCGGTCGGCTGCAGCATCGGCCGGCCCTTCCTGTGGGGCCTGGCGAGCGCCGGCGAGGCCGGAGTCGACCACGCCATCAAGCTGATCGCCGCCGAAATCGACATCGCCATGGCGCTGCTCGGCACGGCAAGCCTCGACGCCATCACCACCGATCATGTGCGCCGTCGGCGATGATCATCACGAGAGACCGCTCATGAAGCCCTGTTCCGTCCTGGTCGCCTGCCAATTGCCCGAGGAGGTCGAACGCGACCTCGATGCCGCGCTCGACGTCGACTTCATGCCGGACGCGAGGTCGCGCCCTGAGGCCGAGCTGATCGCCCGGCTCGAGGGCCGCGACGCCCTGCTGCTGCTGGCCATGACGCCGGCGAATGCGGCCCTCATCGAGGCGTTGCCTGCCTCGGTGAAGACGATCGCCACCTATTCGGTCGGCCTCGACCACATCGATCTGGAAGCGGCCCGCAAGCGCGGCATCGCCGTGCTGCATACGCCCGACGTGCTGACCGATGCGGTCGCCGAGACTGCGCTGCTGTTGCTGCTGGGGGCAGCGCGGCGTGCCACCGAGAGCATCGCGCTGGTGCGTTCGGGCGAATGGAAGGGCTGGACGCCGACCCAGCTCATCGGCGTCGAACTATCAGGCAAGACGCTCGGCATTCTCGGCATGGGCCGCATCGGCCGCGGCATCGCCGAACGCGCCAAGGCCTTCGGCATGACCATTTGCTACCACAACCGCTCGGCCCTGCCGCCGGAGCTCGCCAACGGCGCCGTCCATCATGCCGACGCGGCCGAGTTCCTCGGCGTGATCGATGCGCTGGCGATCGCCTGTCCGCTGACCGAAACGACCCGCGGTTTTCTGAATGCCGAGCGGATCGCCGCGATGAAACCGGGCGGCATCGTGGTCAACATCGCCCGCGGCCCGGTGATCGACGACGATGCGCTGATCGCCGGCCTGAAAAGCGGCCATGTCAGGGCGGCGGGTCTCGACGTCTTCACCAATGAGCCGAAACTCGATCCGCGCTATCTCGATCTGCCCAACGCCTTCCTGCTGCCCCATATCGGCAGCTCGACGGTAGAAAGCCGGCGCGCCATGGGCCGGACGCTGATCGACGGGTTTCTCGCGCTCGCCGCGGGCCGCGACCCCGACAACCGGGTGGTCTGATCAAAGCGGCCTCTCGGAGCTCCCGGCCGGCGCCGATGCGACGCCCGTTCCGATTCGGGGCGGGCGGTCGAAGCCTTTGATTTAATTTAATGAGTCTTGATTTTGGTGGGTTGCCATAAAGCCCGCTCGGACGAATTTGGCGCGGGTGGGCGCAGCGCCTCGGCTTCGGCCCGGTTCCATCATGCCGGTATGAACTTCCTTCACGCCGCGCATAACAAAGAATCATACCAAACTGCGCTGACGGCCGCGACGCTTTGATCTCTAATCGGCCTTCTCGGTCGTTGGTTCGGCTGCGCCGTCGCGGCGCCGCGCCGACGCCGTTCTTTTTGAATTTGGGAGCGAAACGATGTCGGAAACAGACACGTCACCGATGAGCAGGCGCCACCTGCTGAACCTGATCGGGGCGGCCGCCGGCGGCGCCGCAATGTATCAGGCGATGACCAGTCTCGGCCATGCGGCGGAATCGCCCTATACCGGGCCGATCAAGCTCGATGGCGACCCCAGAGGCGCTTCCGTCCTGATCCTCGGCGCCGGCCTTGCCGGCCTCGTCGCGGCGCTGGAACTGCGCAAGGCCGGCTACAAGGTCCAGGTGCTCGAATATCACGAGCGCGCCGGCGGCCGGAACTGGACGCTGCGCGGTGGTGACAAGTTTACCGAACTCGGCGGCATCGAGCAGAAATGCGAATTCGAGCGCGGCAATTACATCAATCCCGGCCCGTGGCGCATTCCCTATAACCACCATGCCATCCTGGACTATTGCAAACGGCTCGGCGTCGCCATGGAGCCCTTCGTCCAGGTCAATTACAACGCCTACCTGCACAACAAGGACAGTTTCGGCGGCAAGCCGCAGCGCTTCCGCCATATCTATTCGGATTTCCAGGGCGGCATGACCGAATTGCTGTCCAAGGCGGTCAATCAGGACAAGCTGGAAGACGCGGTCACCAAGGAGGACAAGGAGGTCCTGCTCGCGGCGCTGCGCCAGTGGGGTGCCCTCGATTCGAACTACCGCTACGTCAAGAACGACCTGACGAGCGACCGGCGCGGCTATGATCGCGATCCCGGCGGCGGTCTCACCGGCGAGCCGGTGCCTTCCGAGCCGTTCAGCTTCAAGGACGTGGTAAAATCGCGTCTGTGGAACCGCATGCAGACAGGCAATGTCTACGAGTTCCATTCGGCGATCTTCCAGCCGGTCGGCGGCATGGACATGATCGGCAAGGCGTTCCAGCGCGAGGTTGGCCGCCTAATCAAGTTCAATGCCAAGGTCACCACCATCAAGCAGGACAATCGTGGCGTCACCGTCACCTATGTCGATGCCAAGAAGGGCGGCCGTCCACAGACGGCGAGCGCCGATTATTGCCTCTGCACCATTCCGCTCTCGGTGCTGTCGCAGATCGACATCAATGTCGGCTCGGCGATGAAGGCGGCGATCGATGCGCCGGCCTATGCGGCCTCGATCAAGGTCGGCCTGCAGTTCAAGCGCCGGTTCTGGGAAGAGGACGAGCAGATCTACGGCGGCATCAGCTACACCAACCTGCCGAATGCCATGATCCAGTATCCCTCGTCGAACTTCTTCAAGACCGGCAAGGGCGTGCTGCTCGGGGCCTATGCCTTCGGCGCCAATGCCTATGAATGGACGGCGCTCGCGCCGGCCGACCGGATCAAGAAGGCCGTCGAATTCGGCGCACAGATTCACCCTCAGCAATATCAGAAGGAATTCGAGAACGGCATTTCGGTGGGCTGGCATCGCGAGCCGGCGACGCTCGGCTGCTACGCCGTGTGGAGCGATGCCGCCCGCAAGCAGCACTACAACAACCTCTGCGCCATGGACGGCCGGATCATGCTGGCCGGCGAGCACGCCTCCTACCTGCCGGCCTGGCAGGAAGGCGCGGTGCTCTCCGCGCTCGATGCCATCGCGCGCCTGCACAAGCGTGTCGTCGCCCGCTGATCGCCCGTCCTTCCCCATCGGTTCCAGAGGGTTTCACCATGATCCCGTCATCCAAGACCTCGCTCAAGATCGGCCTGACCGCCGCCGTGCTGATCGCCGGCGCGACCGCCGCCCTGTCGCAGTCCTCGGCGCTGTTCTCCAGCCCGGCCCGCTTCACCTATCAGGACGGTGAATCGATCTATCGCTACGTCTGCGCCGGTTGTCACATGCCGGAAGGCCGTGGCGCCATCGGCGCCGGCGCCTATCCGAAGCTTGCCGGCAATACCAAGCTCGAAGCCTCGGGTTATCCGGTCTACCTGGTCGTCAACGGCCAGAAGGCCATGCCAGCCTTCGGCAACCAGCTGAACGACGCCCAGGTGGCGGCGGTGGTCAACTACATCAGGACCAATTTCGGCAACGCCTACACCGATCCGGTCAGCGCCGACGACGTGAAGGCGGTGCGTCAATAGGCGTAAGCCCGGCTGGGTGGACCTTCGTCCGCCCGGTCGCCAGACAATGAGGCGGCGCGGGCCTGACGCCGGCAGCCGCTTCGATTCCATTCAAGGGAGTAATTCATGTTTCGCAAGACAAGCCTTGTTTTGACGCTTGCCGCCACGCTCGCCGGCATTGCCGGGGCTGCCAATGCCCAGGATGTCATCCGCCACCGCAATCCCGGCTCGAATTTCCCGATCGCCGCCGCGGTCGAAGTGCCGGCCGGCCGGACCACGGTCTATGTCAGCGGCATGGTGCCGACGGTGACCAACGAGCAGGCCCCGCGCAACAGCCTCGCCTCCTTCGGCGACACCAAGGCGCAGACGGTGAGCGTGCTGCAGGCGATCGAGCGGTCGCTGCAGCGGCTCAACCTGCAGATGAAGGATGTCGTCAAGATGCAGGTCTTCCTGGTGGCCGATCCCGCCAAGGAAAACCGCATGGACTTCGCCGGCTTCATGGAGGGCTATACCCAGTTCTTCGGCACACCGGCGCAGCCCAACCTGCCGTCCCGCTCGGTCATGCAGGTCGCTGGCCTGGTCAATCCGGGCTGGCTGGTCGAGATCGAAGTGACCGCGGTTCGCCCGTGAGCCACCGGCGGCCGGCCTGGCGCCGGCCGAGACATGCGAGCGGGGCCGGTTGATCGCCGGCCCCGTTCCTATTTCAAATGACGGCGCGTCACCGCCAGACGTTGATCAGGACGGCCCGATCATCTTTTCCGGTCGCACCAGCGTGTCGAATTCGGCATCCGTCACGTAGCCGCCGCCAACCGCCTCCTCGCGCAGCGTGGTGCCGTTCTTGTGGGCGGTCTTGGCGATCTTGGCGGCCGCGTCGTAACCGATCTTCGGCGCCAGCGCCGTGACCAGCATGAGCGAGCGCTCGACGCCGAGCTTCAGGTTGTCGCGGCGTGGCTCGAGGCCGGCGATGCAATGGTCGGCAAAGGACCGCGCGGCATCCGACAACAAGCGCACCGACTGCAGGAAGGCATTGGCCATGACCGGGTTGAACACGTTCAGCTCGAAATGGCCCTGCGAGTCGGCAAGGCCAATGGTGGTCTGATTGCCGAACACCTGGGTCGCCACCATGGTCAGCGCCTCGCACTGGGTCGGATTGACCTTGCCGGGCATGATCGAGGATCCCGGCTCGTTCTCCGGCAAGGCCAGTTCGCCGAGGCCGGCGCGCGGGCCGGAGCCGAGGAAGCGGATGTCGTTGGCGATCTTGAACAGCGAGGCGGCGACGGTGTTCATCGCGCCGTGGCTGAACACCATGGCATCATGGGCGGCCAGCGCCTCGAACTTGTTCGGAGCGGTGCGGAAGTCGAGGCCGGTGAGCGCGGCGATCCGTTCAGCCACCGCTTCGGCGAAGCCGATGGGCGCATTGAGGCCGGTGCCGACGGCCGTGCCGCCCTGCGCGAGTTCCATCAACCGCGGCAGGGACTGCTCCAGCCGCTCGATGCCGAGCTCGACCTGGCGGGCGTAACCGGAGAATTCCTGGCCGAGCGTCAGCGGCGTCGCATCCTGGGTGTGGGTGCGGCCGATCTTCAGGATCTCCGCCCAGGCCTTGGCCTTGCCGTCGAGCGCCTGGTGCAGGTGCCTGAGCGCCGGCAGCAGCGAGCCGGTGATCTCCATGGCGCCGGCGACATGCATGGCGGTCGGATAGGTGTCGTTCGACGACTGGCTCATATTGACGTGGTCGTTCGGGTGCACCGGCTTCTTGGAGCCCATGACGCCGCCGAGCGTTTCGATCGCCCGGTTCGAAATCACCTCGTTGGCATTCATATTGGTCTGGGTGCCGGAGCCGGTCTGCCAGACCGACAGTGGGAAATGGTCGTCGAGCTTGCCGGCGATGACCTCGTCGGCGACGGCCACGATGGCCGCGCCAACAGCCGGGTCGAGCCGGCCGAGCGCCATATTGGCTTCCGCCGCGGCGCGCTTGATGATGCCGAGCGCCTTGATCACCGGCTTCGGCTGCTTCTCCGTGCCGATGTGGAAGAAGTGCAGGGAGCGCTGCGTCTGTGCGCCCCAGTAGCGGTCGGCGGCAACGTCGATGGGGCCGAACGTGTCGGTCTCGATACGGGTCTCGGTCATGATTGTCTCTACGGGATCGTCAAGCGGGAGGGCGCCCTGACAGGGCATGCCGCGGCACGGCTGAAACTGGCTTGTGCCGTCGAAAACCCTGGCACAATACGCCAGCGGCGTTTCTTCCACGATGGTCTTTTTGCCTGAGGCCTTGACCCCTGTGGCGTCGCGGCCAGAAGGTGCGGCATTCTGTCTCGGATGGCCGTATCGCTGGCCGATGAGGCGTTCCGCTGGCAGATGCCGGCGCGTCCTGCTCGGCCGTCGCCGCGACCACGGAATCCCATGTGAAATCTGAGGATTGCCCCGTAGGCGTCGGCGGATTTCGAAGCTGACAGGTAAGTATCGGAAATTTCGAATGAAAATCATTACAAACTGCTGATATTCGATTTCGCATATCTAGGATTCCTCAAAATGAGTCATATTGTTGACATCTAAAATCAACTTTAATAGGAGAGCCGGCGATCGACGGGGCCGATGGGTTCACCCCGTCGCCATGCCAGCCAGCTGAACGCCTTCCGCCTCAAGCCAGCCAGCCATCACACATCTTGGGCAAGGGGCTTCGGGGCGATGACACGATCCGGCTATGCGACGCTTTGCGCGTCGGTTTCCATTCTCGTTTTGACGGCGGCGACGGTAGGTGCTTTCGGCCAGGCCAATGCGCCGTCTCCGGCCGAAACCCGGGCGGCGACCGCCGCCAATACGTCCTCGGCCGACGAGATCACGGTGACCGCGACCCGCGAGGAACGTCAGCGCCTGGACGTGCCGGCCAATGTGACGGTCATCTCGCGCGAGCAGATGGACGATCGCGCCACCCGCGACATTCAGGATCTGGTGCGCTACGAGCCCGGCGTCAGCGTCGACCGGGTCACGACCGGAACCGACCCCTGGCACAATCTCGGCGGCTTCACCATCCGCGGCGTCACCGGAAACCGGGTGCAGATCCGTGTCGACGGCGCCCGCGTCATGGAGCGCATCACCGACGGCACCCGCGACGTCGTCGACCTGCCCTATATGAAAGCGGTCGAGATCATGCGCGGGCCGGGTTCCGTGCTGTGGGGCGCCGACGCGCTCGGCGGCATCGTCGCCTTCCGCACCCTCGACCCGGACGATCTCCTGCGCGGCAAGGGCAGGCCCTGGGCGGCCCGCATCCAGTCGTCCTACGACAGCCTCGACCAGGCCTTCGTCAAGACCGGCATGACCGCCATCCAGTTCACGCCGACCCTGCAGGGCATCTTCGTGCTCAGCCAGCGCAGCTCGCAGGCGCCGACGCTGTCGACGGCGCGCGCCGATGGCGGCATCTGGGGCTGCCCGGCGACCCGCACGCTCGCCTGCAATGTCCTCGACCCGCTCAACAACAGCACCTGGAACGGTTTTGCCAAACTGGTCTGGCGGCCGGCCGACGATCACGAATGGCGGTTCGTCGCCGAGGCCTTCAACCGCAACACCACGGTCGACCAGCGTTACGATTTCGGCCAGACCGTCACGGTCTCCGGCGCGCCGCACCGCAATGGCCAGTACCAGCGCAACCAGGTGCTCAGCCGGCAGAACTTCTCCATTGCCCATGACTGGACACCGCATTGGGGCTGGATCGACGCGGTCCGCTGGAACGTCTCCTATTCGCCGCAGAGCCGGCAGCTGGACAGCACCCGCTACCAGCTGAACCTGAACACCAACCAGCAGCGGCGCACCAATGCGATCCTGAACTACACCGAGAATTTCCTGCAGGGCGAGGTTCAACTGACCTCGCGCTTCAACCTCGGCCCGGCGCAGCACATCCTGACCTACGGCTTCCAGGGCGACACGACCAAGACGGATTATTTCCGCCAGGACACGGTCATCAACGCCACGACCGGCGCTCCGATCTCGGTCACGAGAGGCTCGGGCTTCAACTTCGCCAATGCCAATACCACGCGCGCCGATCTCTATCTGCAGGACGAGATCAGCCTCCTCGGCGGGCGCTGGACCATCACGCCGGGCGTGCGCTGGGCCAATTACACCATCGATCCGCGGCCGGATGCCGACTACAAGCCGGTGGCTGGCGGGACGCCGAGCCAGATCACCTCCAGCCGGTTCATTCCGCAGCTCGGCATGGTGTTCAAACTGACCGACATCTATTCGGTCTATGCCCGTTATGCCGAAGGCTTCAAGATGCCGACGGCCCAGCAGCTCTACCTGTCGCTGCCGGGCGGCGCCGGCGGTGGCGGCAGCCTCATTCCCAACCCCAACCTGCGGCCTGAATCGGCCAGGTCCTACGAGGCTGGCTTCCGCGGACGGTTCGACCGCGGCTGGTTCTCGGTCGGCGCCTTCTACACCACCTACAAGGACTTCATCCTCGGCTTCCAGCCGCCGTCGCCGGGCTCGATCGACCTGACCAATATCAATGTTTCGGCGGTGACGATCTATGGCGTCGAGGCCTCGGCGCAATACCGGATCACCGACGATCTGATCCTCAATGGCGGGCTGTCCTACCAGTTCGCCGAACAGCGGGCGACGCCGACCTCAGCCAAGGTCGCCTTCGACGCGGTGCTGCCGCTGACCGCGACGCTTGGACTGCGCTGGTTCAAGCGCGAGTGGAACATCGACGGCGAGATCATGGCCAATTTCGGCGCGCCGATCACCCGCACCAGCACGCCCAATATCTACAAGCCCGGCGGCTATGCCGTGTTCGACAGCTTCATCAACTGGCGCCCAACCGCCAACCTGACATTCCGCGCCGGTGTCCAGAACATCTTCGACACCCGCTACTTCCAGAACCTCTACGGCGTCTACACCAACACGCCGGCCTCGACCGCGATCGCCCAGACCAATCCACTCGAACTCCAGGTCGCGCCGGGCCGCACCTTCAAACTTTCCGCGACCGCCGATTTCTGACCTCAGCTTCGGCGGCGGCGCGTTTGAGCCACGCGCCACGCAAACTGGGGCGCCCCGGCAGGGGCGCCCCTCTTTTCTTCACCAGCCCGGGAGAGGTCGCATGAGCGGCGCAAAACCAGTCCGAGAGATCCTGCCCGGCGATGTCGCCGATGTCGTCGCCACCGTCGCTGCCATGGGGCGCGTTATGCTGTCGGCCTCGGCCGGCGGCGCCACCCATGAGCGGATCGGCGTGGTCGGGGCGGTCCGGCGCGAGGCCGCCGGGCTGCGGCTGTCGGGGGAAGCCCATGACGCGCTGATCGATCTCGCCGTCATCACCCGCGTCGTCGCCGACCGCTCCGGCCGCATGAAGGATCGCGTTCTGCCGCGCCTGGAATTGCAGGATACGGCGGGCGAGACCGCCTTCAGCCTGATCTGCCTCGATGGCATCGAGCCCTTCGACAAGGCGCTGGACGATCTCGGCGACGGCACGGTGCTGCCCGAGAAGCCGCGCCCGGCTGCCGTGGAGCCGGCCCCCGCACCGGTCGGCGACGATCCCGGCGCCGACGTTCTGGAGGCCGTTCGTGCCAGCGGCGAAGCCGTTTCCGTGCTGTTCCGCTGCGCCGGCCTGGAGCAGGCCTGGACCGGCCTCATCGGCGAGGTGAAGCCGGCCATGGGTTTCCTCAACATCATCAAGCCGGACTTTCACCTGCACCTGAAAGAGCATGCCGTTGCCCGCTGGCGGCGCGAGGTCTCCGCCGACGCCGTGGCCCTCCATGCCGAAGCAGCCGACGGTGCAGCTCTCGGCCTGGTGCTGCGTGGCCCTGCCGCGGCTTTCGCCGACGCCTAGTGCCGGTTCCCCGACGTCTCCTTGAATGAGGCTCTCATGCTTGCCAGCCTTGGCCAGATCTGGCGCTTGTCCGTCCTCTGCGCATGGCGGCCAGGGGGGCGGCTGGGGATCGTCTATTTCGCGCTTGTCTTCGGCCTCGGCCTGATCGGCGTCCACATATCCGTCAGGCTGATCCGCTGGACCGCGGACTTCTACAATGCGCTGCAGAAGCTGGATGTCGACGAGGCGATCGGCCAGATCGGCGTGTTCTTCATGCTGGTCGCCATCAGCGCCGGCCTCAATCTAGGCGGGGCCTATATCCGCAAACTCCTGCAAATCCGCTGGCGCCGGACATTGACCGACGCCATGCTGGATCACTGGCTGGCGGGCCAGGCGTTCTGGCATCTGCGCGACCGTACCGAACATGGGCTCGACAATCCCGATCAGCGCATCGCCGACGATTGCCGCATTTTCGTCTTTCGCCTGACCACCGAGGCCCTGGAGCTGATCACCAACATCGTGGCGCTCGTCTCCTTCGTCGCCATCCTGTGGTCGCTTTCGACCTTCGCTTTGACCTTCACGCTGTTCGGAACCGAGATTTCGATCCCGCGCTACATGGTCTGGGCCGCACCGGCCTATGTCGCCATTTCCAGCGGCATTACCCATTGGCTGGGCAAGCCCTTGCTGGCGCTGAATGTCGAACAGCAGAAGACCGAGGCGGATTTTCGTTTCGGCCTGGCACGCTTCCGCCAGACCGGCGAAGCCGTGGCGCTGGCCGGCGGCGAGGCCGCCGAACGGCGCATCTTCAAGCGTGGTTTCGACGCCATCGCCGGCAATTGGCGCCAGCTCATTCGGCGCGAATTGATCTTGGGGCTGTTCACCCGGCCCTATATGCAGACCGTGTTGCGCATCCCGCTGTTCCTGGCGCTGCCCGCCTTCCTGGCCGGCAAGCTGACCTTCGGCGGGCTGATGCAGATCGGCTCGGCCTTCCAGAACGTGGTGACCACGCTGTCCTGGTTCATCTTCTCCTATCGCGATCTGGCCGAACTGGCCTCGGCTTCCGCGCGGCTCGACAATTTTGTCGCGGCCGCCACGGAGGCACGGGCGGGTGGCAGCGACCTGCGGATCGAGCCTTCGGCCGACGGCACGTTCAAGCTCTCAGGCCTGCGGCTTTCGGCGCCCGGCGGCCGCACGATCCAGGCCCTCGACGATGTCGTGCTGCGTCCGGGAGAGACGGTCTGGCTTCAGGCGCCCTCCGGCTTCGGCAAGACCACGCTGCTGCGCGCCATTGCCGGGCTCTGGCGTCACGGCGAAGGTCGGATCGAGCGGCCGCTCGGGGCGGTCAGCTTTCTGCCGCAGCAGGCCTATGTGCCGCTCGGCGGCATCGAAGCGGCGGCGGTCTATCCAACTGATGCCGAGACGGTGCCGCGCGAGACGATTGCCGCGTGGCTGCGGGCGGTCGGGCTCGAGCGCCTGGTGGGCCTATCCGAGACGGAAGCGGGGCCGGCGCTCGTCGGGCTGTCCGGCGGCGAACGCCAGCGCCTCGCCTTGATCCGGCTTCTGGTCGAGCGGCCCGCCTGGGCCTTCCTCGACGAGCCGACCAGCGCGCTCGACGCAAAAGCCGAACGCCACCTTCTGGAATGGCTGCGTCAGGAATTGCCGGAAACGACATTCGTGATCATTGCGCACCGCCCGCCGGTTGGCCTCGGCCCGGTGCGCGAGCTTGCGCTGTCGCCCGCCTCGGCGGAGACCGGGGAGAGCCACCCGCAGGTGAGGCCGGAATTTTCCGCCTCACCTGCGGCTTGACGTCGTCAGGCGGCAGCCTCAAGCGGCCTTGGCGAGGCCGCCGGCGGCGGCCAGCGCCTGATCGAGGTCGGCCAGTATATCGTCGATATGCTCGATGCCGATGGACAGGCGGACATAGCTGTCCGAGACGCCGGACGCCCGCTGCTCCTCAGCCGTCAATTGCGAATGGGTGGTGCTGGCCGGGTGAATGGCGAGGCTGCGTGAATCGCCGATATTGGCGACGTGATAGAACAATTGCAGGGCGTCGATGAAGCGTCGGCCGGCCTCCTTGCCGGCAGCCAACTCGAAGCCGACCAGGCCACCGTAACCACCCTTCAGGTAGGTGTCGGCACGCTCGCGCGCCGCGCCCGTCTGCTGCGAGGGGTGGATGACCCTGGCGACCTCCGGCCGCTTGGCGAGCCAGGCGGCGACGGCCGACGCGTTCTGGACATGGCGCTCGATGCGCAAGGCCAGTGTCTCGATGCCCTGCAGGGTCTGGAAGGCGTTGAACGGCGACAGGGCCGCGCCGAGATCGCGCAGCAATGTGGTGCGCGCCTTGATGATATAGGCGATCGGGCCGAGCGGCTTGACGGCTTCGGTCCAGACCGCGCCGTGATAGCTCGGGTCGGGCGTATTGAGCGCCGGCTGCCGCTCCGGGAATTTCTCCCAGTCGAAATTGCCGCCGTCGACGATCAGGCCGCCGATCGAGGTGCCGTGGCCACCGAGATATTTCGTGCTCGAATAGACCACGACCGCCGCGCCATGGTCGAACGGACGGGCGAGCAGGGGCGCGGCGGTATTGTCGACGATCAGGGGGATGCCGAGCGCGCGGCCGATGCCGGCGACTTCGGCGATCGGGAACACCGTCAGTTTCGGATTGGGCAGGGTCTCCGCGTAATAGGCGCGGGTGCGCGCATCGGTCGCTTGGGCGAAGGCCTGCGGATCGGCCGGATCGACGAAACGCACTTCGATGCCCTGGTCCCGCAGCGTGTTGGCAAACAGGTTCCAGGTGCCGCCATAAAGATCGGTCGAGGCGACGATATTGTCGCCGACGCGCGCCAGGTTCTGGATCGCGATGGCCGAGGCGGCCTGGCCCGACGCGAGCGCCAGCGCCGCGACGCCGCCTTCGAGCGCCGCGACGCGCTGCTCCAGCACATCGGTCGTCGGGTTGCCGATGCGGGTATAGATGTTGCCGAGCTCTTTCAGCGCGAACAGGTTGGCGGCATGTTCGGTGTCGCGGAACTGGTAGGAGGTCGTCTGATAGATCGGTACCGCGACCGCGCCGGTGGCGCTGTCGGCCCGCCACCCGGCATGCAGGGCGAGGGTTTCCGGTTTGTATCGGCTGGTCATTGTCGAGCTCCTGATGGGTTGACGAGAGGCTTGGGACTTGCCGCGATCTAGCGGGGAGTCCCGGCTGTCGCGGCGGTGACATGGGATGGCTTCGCCCCGGCTTCGGGCCCGGCGTTCATGTCCGGGCGGCCGACGACCACCGCGTAGAGCACGAGGGCGAAGGCAAGCCCGGTGAGGGCCAGATCCTTGAAGCGAAGAATGGCGTCGCGGGGCGGCATCAATGATCCCTGAAACGTGGAGGCGCTTGGCGGCAGGCCTTGCCGCGGGCGCCGGTCAGGCTTCAGAAGAACAGGTTTTACCTATTGATCAATAAGGATTTTTCAGAAAAGAGGGATGTTCCCGCCGAGCCCGTGAGGGCAGTGAAACTCATCCCCATGCGACGGCCCCGGGGAGAACGGCGCCACGCTCCTGTCACCCGCCGCGGTTCAGGCTCGGGTCCTCGCAGGGGGCGGAGCTGGCCTAGTCGGGACCACGGTCGATCACCAGGTCAGTTCGGCCACCGCGATACGGTTCTCCGACACGGGCCAGGCGCGCGCGGCGACACGCTCCTCGTTGAACAGCCCCACGATCGGCCGGCCGATATCGGCCACCGCGAGCCGGAGCGTCGCCGTCGCATCGGTCGGCACGCCGCGGGTGACGTCGGCAGGTTCCTTGCCATCGAGCAGCACGGTGTCGCGCGGAATGCCGAAATAGCCGCGCGGCCGCGTCAGCTGGACGACGGCGCCCGCCGCCTTGTCGGCTTCCGCGAACGGCCGCGCCGGCCGCAGGTGCACGACATCGGACGAGCGTGGAAACGGCGAGCGATAGATGTGGCTCACCGGGTGGTCCGGCGCCGCCAGGACGAATTCCAGGCAGTCGGTCGGCGCCACCTTGACCGGTCCCCAGCGGCCATCGGCGCCGGTCATCGTCTTCAGCAGAGGCTCGCCCTGGCGTTCGCCGGTGGTGGCGAGGACGCGATAGATTTCCAGGCTGGCGCCGCCGACCGGCCGGTTGGTCGGCACGCCGGCCGGATTGCCGGTGACGAGACCCTCGAGCGTCACCTGGGCTTCCGGCAGCACCCCAATGGTTTGCGGCTCGGTCCCTGCGATGAACCGGTAGATCTCGCGGAAGGCACGCGGATGGAACGCCACTTCGCGATGATCGAGCTGTCCGAGCACGATATTGGTGGCGCCGCGCAGCGACGGCCCTTCCGCGGTGATGCCGGTCGGCACGCCGGGGCGGCCGAGCAGGCGCCCGTCGGCCTGGGCGAATTTGTCGTTGCCGTCGCTGCGCAAGGTGAGGAAGGCGGTGCCAGGCACGACATCGCTGTCGCGGCCGTTCAGCCGCTTCAGGAACGGTCCGCGCGCGTTGAACTCGCTGCCCGGATTGGCATCCCAATCGAACACGCCGCGATTGGGGGTCCCGCACAGCACGGCATGGCTTACCTGAGCGCTGCCGCCGGCTTCGACCACGACATTGCGGATGGCATAGCCACCGCGCGAGCTGCCGACGAGAGCGACCCGGGGCGCGCCGGTTCGCGCCCTGACCTCGGCGATGACGGCGGTGAGTTCGCGCAACTGGTCCTCGGTACCGGAGCGGCCGGCCATCGCGACCGCGTCGTCGTTGCGTGACAGCGGGTCGGTGAAGTTGAAGGCGGTCAGCCGGTCGCGCGGCCAGCCATTGCTCTCGAACCGCCAGAGCGTGGTCTGCCAGAGCGCCGCATGATCGCCATTGCCATGGACGAAGATCACCGGCGGCCGCTGCGGGGCCTGCGCCCAGGCGGCTGGCGCCGCCGAAACGGCGGCCATGGCGCCGAGCGCCTGGCGTCTGGTCATTGTCATGGCATTTCTCCCCCTTCGAATGGTCGGGCCCGCGCCGTCTCCGGTCAAGACCGACCTGAGATGATCGACTCCCGACCCTATCCAGGTCACAATCCCGGCCCATCCCTCTTCGTCCAACGAGTCGCGGCCGTGCCGCAGCGTATTTCGCGCTGCCGCGATGCTTTTTCGACCGGATTTTTCATGTTCCGCTTTTTCGAAAGTCGTATCGACCCGACTGCCGCGCCGCCGCCTGGGGATCCGCCGGCGAGCCTTTTGGCCTTCTATTGGTATTTCACCAAGCAGGCGAAGGGCGTCTTCGCGGCCTTCTTCCTGGTCAGCCTGGTGCTGGCGCTGCTGGAAACGTCGGTGCCCTATTTCATCGGCCAGTTGGTCGGCCTGCTCGCGCATACGCCGCGCGACCAGCTGATCGCGACCGCCTGGCCGACGCTCGCCGTGATGGTCCTGGTGATGCTGGTGATCCGGCCCGGGGTCACCTTGCTGCACCGGCTGATTTCCAACCAGGCCATCGTGCCGCCGTTCAACACCTTGATCCGCTGGCAGAGCCACTTCCACGTGGCCCGGCAATCCCTCGGCTTTTTCCAGAACGATTTTGCCGGGCGCATCGCCAACCGGGTCATGCAGGCCGGCCCGTCGGTCCGCGAGACCCTGGTCGCGCTGATCCGCTCGGTCCTGCACATCATCTTCTACGGCCTTGGCGCGGTCGGCCTGATGCTGGTGCAGGACTGGCGCCTGGCCATGCCGATGATCGTCTGGTTCGCGCTCTATCTGGCGCTGCTCACCTTCACCATTCCGCGTCAGCGCGAATTGTCGCGCGAGGCTTCCGCCAAGCGTTCGGCGGTCACCGGCAAGGTGGTCGACAGCTATACCAATATCCTCACCGTCAAGCTGTTCGCCAAGTCGGACGACGAGGACCGCTATGTCCGCGACAGCATGCAGGAACTGACCGACGCCTTCTTCGCTCAGCAGCGGATGAATACGCTTTTCATCTTCCTGCTGACCGGGCTCAACGCGCTTCTGCTGACCGGCACCGGCGCGGTCGCGGTCTATCTCTGGCAGCTCGGCCGTGTCGATATCGCGACGCTGGCAATGGTTTTGCCGCTGACCTCGCAGATCATCGCCATGTCCGGCTGGGTGGCCTTCGAGATCCAGGGCATTTTCGAGAATGTCGGCATGGTCCAGGAAAGCATGCTGTCGATCTCCAAGCCCTTGACCATGCAGGACGAGCCGGATGCCAGGCCGCTCGAGATGAGCCGGGGCGAGATCCGCTTCGATCGGGTCAGCTTCGGTTATGGCCGTGAGGACATGCCCGTCATCGACGACCTGACGCTGGCCATTCGCCCGGGCGAAAAGGTCGGCCTGGTCGGCCGCTCGGGCGCTGGAAAGTCGACGCTTGTGAGCCTGCTGCTGCGCTTCCACGACGCCGAGCAGGGCACGATCACGATCGACGGCCAGGATGTGCGCGACGTTACTCAGGAGAGCCTGCGCGGCGCCATCTCGGTGGTGACGCAGGACACCTCGCTGCTGCATCGGTCGATCCGCGACAACATCCTCTATGGCCGGCGCAATGCCGGCCAGGACATGGTCGAGGCCGCCGCCGAGAAGGCCCAGGCGGCGCGCTTCATCGCCAAGCTCGAAGATGCCGCCGGCCGTACCGGTTATGACGCCTATGTCGGCGAACGCGGCGTCAAGCTGTCGGGAGGCCAGCGCCAGCGCATCGCCATTGCCCGGGTCATCCTCAAGGATGCGCCGATCCTGGTGCTGGACGAGGCGACGGCCGCCCTCGACAGCGAAGTCGAGGCGGCCATCCAGGACAATCTCGCCGACCTGATGGACGGCAAGACCGTCATTGCCATCGCGCACCGCCTGTCGACACTGCAGATCATGGACCGCCTGGTGGTGCTCGACGAGGGGCGCATCGTCGAGGAGGGCACGCATGAGGCATTGATCGCCAAGGGCGGGCTTTATGCCGACCTCTGGGCGCGCCAGTCCGGCGGCTTCATCGTCGAGCCGAAACTGATCGGCCAGCCGAAACAGGCGGCCGAATAAGTCACGCCGTGCTCGCGGCCTGGGCGAAGGCAATGAACTCGGTGGCGAGCCGCGTCTGGCGGCTCTCGTGCCAGGCGATGCTGATGTCGAAACCGGCGTGCTCGTCGCTGATCGGGACGGCGACGATGTCGGGTTGCAGCATGGGCGTGATGGCCGAGCCGTAGAGCGTCACGCCGCGGCCGAGCGAGACGAGCTGCAGCAGCAGCGGCACGTCGTCGGCCTCTTCGGCAATATCAGGCACGAAGCCGGCGCCGAGACAGACATTAGTGATCAGCCCACGGAAGCTCAGCCAGCGTTTCGGCGTGCCGATGACGAAAGGCGTGCCGGCAAGCTCGCGAAGGCTGACCGAGGCGTGTTTCGCCAGTGGGTTCTGCCGCGACACCAGCACGACGAAGCGCTGCCGCGCCACTACGACATGACGCAGCGGCGGCTTGCAGGCGGCCGACAGCAGGAAGCCGAGATCGATCGTGCCCGCCTCGATCGCCGGCAATTGTTCCTGGGAGGATAGCGAGTAGAGGCTGACCTGGGCATTCGGATAGGCGCTGCGGAAGCGGATGATGATCTCCGCCATCGGGCCGTGGGTGGCCTGGGCCGAATAGCCGATGACCAGTTCGCCGGCATCGCCCGCGGCGACCTGCGACGCGTCCCTGACGGCGCGCTGCAATTGCTGCAAGGCCGCGTTCGCCTCGCGGGCCAGCACCGCGCCGGCCGGCGTCAGCGTCACCCGACGGGTGGTGCGCTCGAACAGCTTGAAGCCGATTTCCGCTTCCAGCTGCTGCACGGCGCGGCTCACCGCCGGCTGCGCCACGTTGAGGCGACCGGCGGCCTCACGAAAGCTGAGCGCTTCGGCGACCGCGACGAAATAGCGAAGCCTGGAGAGGTCGGGAAGTCGGTTCATTGATGCCGTCAGATTATCAATTCGGCCATCATTGATCTTAGACTCGTCAGGAGTTCTGTTGTCAAAGGCTTGAGCGAGCCGAGGGCGCCATCGGCTGGCGATGACGGCTCGGCATGGGCGTGCTTGCCACTTCGCGGGGCCGCGCCGCCGCTCGCCCACGTGCATTCTTCCGGAGGCAGCCTGATGACCGATATGCTTTTGCCCGATGCCGCCGTGACCGTGGCGGCCGCCCAGTTTACCGGGGCCGCCGATGTCTCGGCCAATCTTGCCGGCATCGAACGGCTGGCGGCCGAGGCCGCCGCCGGTGGCGCGGCGATGGCCGTGTTTCCGGAAGCCTCGATGTATGATTTCACCGCTCCGGCATCGCGGATCGCTGAAGTCGCGCGCAGCGACGGGCATCGCTTCGAGGCGGAAATCCATGCCATCGCCCGGCGGCATGGCATCGCCATCGTCGCCGGCATGTATAGCGATGGCGGCGGCCCGCTGGCGCGCAACAGCCTGATCGTTGCAGGCGCTGGCGGCGAGAGCCTCGGGCGCTACGAGAAGCTTCACCTCTATGACGCGTTCCACTATCGCGAATCCGACAAGAACGAGCGCGCGCCGCTGCGCGCCGGTTTTGGCGAACTGACCACCTTCGACCTCGGCGGTCTGCGCTTCGGCCTGCTCAATTGCTACGACATCCGCTTCCCGGAAATGGCCCGGCTGCTGGTCGATCGCGGCGCCGACGTGCTGCTGGTCTCGTCCGGCTGGGTGGCGGGCCCCCTGAAGGAGCTGCATTGGGAGACGCTCCTGAAGGCGCGCGCCATCGAGAACACCTGCTATGTCGCGGCGTCCTGCCAGCCGGCGCCGCTTTCGGTCGGTTTGAGCATGATCGTCGACCCGAGCGGCATCGCCACCGCCACCGCCGCCGGCGGCGACGGGCTGGCGATCGCGACGCTGACATCGGCCCGGCTGAATGCCGTGCGCGAAGTCCTGCCGTGCCTGCAGCACCGCCGCTACGCCGTCGTGCAGAAGCAATAGGCGAGGGGCCGTCCCTGGCCCTTCCGTTTCTTTCAACATGTCAAGAAAGCCGGTTCTGAACCGGTCTGTCTCGGAGGACGTTTCATGAGCGCACAGCCAAGCGCAACGGCGGTAGCGGGCGCCGCCCCGCAGGTTCACGACACGAGCGCGCTGCGCCGGGTGCTGACGTCGGCCGCCATCGGCCAGTTCGTCGAGTGGTACGACTTCGTCGTCTATGCCTATTCGGCGGCGATCATCGCCAAGCTGTTCTTCCCGAATTCGGACCCGACCGCGGCGCTCCTGTCGACCTTCGCGATCTATGCGGTCGGCTTCGTCATGCGCCCGCTCGGCGGCTTCATCTTCGGCAGCCTCGGCGACCGCATCGGCCGCCGCCGCGTGCTGTCTTTTGTCATCCTGATGATGGGTGTCGCCACCCTCGCCATCGGGCTCCTGCCGACCTATGCCCAGGTGGGCATTCTCGCGCCGATCCTGCTGGTGGTCTGCCGGCTGGTGCAGGGTCTTTCGGCCGCCGGCGAAACAGTCGGTTCGAATGCCTTCGTCGCCGAACATGCGCCGGGCGAGCGCCGCGGTCTCTACGTTGCCTTCACCTACTCCTTCGCCAATCTGCCGCCGATCGCCGCGGCTCTCCTGGTGCTGCTTTTGACCAATGCGCTGAGCGGCGAGGCTTATGCCTCCTGGGGCTGGCGCATTCCCTTCCTGATCGGCGGGCCGCTCGCGCTGGTCGGCCTCTATATCCGCCAGCAGGTCGATGAATCGCCGGCCTTCAAGGCGACCCAGGCCGCCAAGCGCGTCGCCGCCACGCCGATCAGCGATGCCGTGCGCGACCAGAAAAAGGCCATGGCCTTCTCCTTCGCGCTCGCCGCTTTTTCCAGCCTCGGCTTCTATACGCTGGCCGGCTATTTCGTCAGCTATCTCATCGCCACCGTCGGCCTCAACAGCAATGCCGCGCTGATCTCCAACAGCGTCGCGCTGTTCATCGCCTTCATGGCGATGATCGCCGGCGGCGCCCTGTCGGATCGCTTCGGCCGCAAACCGGTCCTGCTGATCGGTCTTGCGATCAATGCCGCGGTCTGCATTCCCGCCTATCTGCTGGCGGCTCAAGGGAGCCTCGCCACGGCCATTGCCGGCCAGGGCCTGCTGGCTTTCGGCTGCGGCCTGTTCTGGGGCCCGGTCGGCATCGCCCTCCTGGAACTGTTCCCGACCCGCACCCGCTTCAGCGCCGCGGCGATCAGCTACAATCTCGCCTATACGATCTTCGGCGGCACGGCGCCTTTCCTCGCCACCTGGCTGATCCTGCAGTCGGGCAACAAGATCGCTCCGGCGATCTACATGGCGGTGGTTTCGGTCGCGGTGTTCCTGGTCGTGCTGATGATCCCGGAGACCTATCGCAAGTCGCTCGTCCATGCCGAGGATGTCGCCGGCTGAGGCCGGCGGTTTCCCCCAAGGCCTGTCGCATGAGAAAGGCCGCATCCGGTGTCCCGGATGCGGCCTTGTTTTTATGACGCCTGACGCGTTGAGATCAGTTCTTCACGACCGCGGCGAGCGAAGCCTCGAGAATGTCCATGCCTTTCTTGGCCTGTTCGATCGGCGTGGTCAGCGGCGCCAGCAGGCGAATGACATTGGCGTCGGGGCCGCAGGACAGGAGGATCAGGCCGTTCTCCTCGGCCTTGGCGACCAGCGCCGAGGTCAGCGCGGCGTCGGGTTCGCGGGTCTCGCGGTCCTTGACGAGCTCGAAGGCCACCATGGCGCCGAGGCCGCGGACGTCGCCGATGCAGGAGAAGGAGTTGCGCTTGGCCATTTCCTTCAGCCGGTCGATCATCATGTCGCCGAGTTCGGCGGCGCGGGCGCAGAGATCTTCCTTCTCGATCACGTCGAGTACGGCATGGGCCGCCGCGACGCCCACCGGGTTGCCGCCATAGGTGCCGCCGAGGCCGCCCGGCTGGGCCGCGTCCATGATCTCGGCGCGGCCGGTGAGGGCGGCGAGCGGGAAGCCGCCGCCGAGACCCTTGGCCATGGTCACGAGATCGGGCACGACGCCGGCATGGTCGACCGCGAACATCTTGCCGGTGCGCGCGATGCCGGTCTGGATCTCGTCGAGGATCAAGAGGATGCCGTGCTCGTCACAGACCTTGCGCAACTCCCTGAGGAATTCGGCCGGGGCGACGTAGAAGCCGCCTTCGCCCTGGACCGGCTCGATGATGATGGCGGCGACCCGGGCCGGATCGACATCGGCCAGGAACAGCTGCTTCAGGTTGGCGAGCGCCTGGGCGGTGTCGATGCCGTGATAGGTCTTCGGGAAGGCAACGTGGAACACTTCGGCCGGGAACGGACCGAAACCCTTCTTGTAGGGCGAGACCTTGCCGGTCAGCGCCATGCCCATCATCGTGCGGCCATGGAAGGCGCCGTTGAAAGCGACGACCGCCGAGCGGCCGGTGAAGTGGCGTGCCGCCTTGATGGCGTTCTCGACAGCTTCGGCGCCTGTCGTCACCAGCATGGTCTTCTTGGCATGCGTGCCGGGGGTGGCGGCGTTCAGGCGCTCGGCGAGCGCGATGTAGCTCTCATAAGGCGCGACGTGGAAGCAGGTATGGGTGAAGGCGTCGAGCTGGGTCTTCACCGCCTCGATGATCGCCGGGTGGCGGTGGCCGGTATTGACCACCGCGATGCCGGCGGCGAAATCGATATAGCTCTTGCCGTTGGCGTCCCAGAGCGTGGCGTTCTCGGCGCGGACGGCATAGACGCCCTTGGTCGCGACGCCGCGCGGCACGGCCTGGCTCTGGCGGGTTGCAAGGTCTGCAGTGCTCATGGTCATCTCCCTCACGCGTCAAAAGCGAGCGTCGTCGCTGTGATTAGCTGTTGCTCAAAATTTTGAGCAGACAGCAAAATGCACCGCAACTATGCTGCGGGTCAATGGGGCGCTGGTGGCGCTTGGGCTGCAGGGAAACGGTGATGGATTTCGACGTCGGTGCGCGACTGCGGGAGCTTCGAGCAGCAGCTGGCCTGTCGCAGCGCGAGCTGGCGACGCGGGCGGGCGTGCCGCATGGGCTGATCGCCACCGTCGAACAGAACAAGTCGAGCCCGTCGGTCGCCTCGTTGCGCAAGATTCTCGACGGCCTCGCGGTGAATTTTGTCGAATTCTTCAGTGCCGAGCCGCCCCAACAAGATAAGGTTTTCTTCGCGCAGGATGAGCTGATCGATCTGACATCGATCATTCCCGGTGCGATGAAGAGCAAGAAGGGGCGTATCACCTTCAAACAGGTGGGCGATGCCCGTGGTCATAATCTGCAGATATTGCATGAGATCTATGAGCCCGGCGCCGATACCGGCAAGACCATGCTGGCGCATGCCTCAAGGGAGGGCGGCGTGGTCATTTCCGGCCTGCTCGAAATCACGGTCGGGCAGTCCGTGCGCGTGCTGAAAGCGGGCGAGGCCTACTTGTTCGACAGCCAGACGCCTCATCGTTTCAGGAATGTCGGCAGTGAGCCTTGCGAGGTGGTCAGCGCCTGCACGCCGCCCTATCTGTAGGGCGCGGTCGTCGCACCGAATGAATTTGCAATCGCTTTGCCGCTGTATAAAATTTTGAGCAATTCGAACGTCCACGAGACTTGAGACCACCAGACCCCAAGCTTCCTCGATATCCCAAGGAAACGCACCATGTCGCAGCACAATCTCGAATTCTACATCAACGGCGCCTGGGTCGCCCCGATCAGCACCGTGACGCTCGATGTGTTTGATCCGGCCACCGAAGAGGCCTTCACCAAGATCGCGCTGGGCAGCGTCGAGGACGCCGACAAGGCGATCGCCGCGGCCAAGAAGGCCTTCGGCTCCTTCTCGCGCACCAGCCGCAAAGAGCGCATCGAACTGCTTGAGCAGGTCGTCGCTGTCTACAAGAAGCGCTCGGGCGACATGGCCGAAGCCATTTCCCGCGAAATGGGCGCTCCCATGTCGCTTGCCAAATCGGCCCATGTCGGCGCCGGCCTCGGTCATCTCGCCCAGGCGCTCGAAGTGCTGAAGACCTATGAATTCGACGAGATGATCAACAAGACCATGGTGACGCGCGAGCCGGTCGGCGTGGTCGGCCTGATCACGCCGTGGAACTGGCCGATGAACCAGATCGGCTGCAAGGTCGGGCCGGCCCTCGCCACCGGCTGCACCATGGTGCTGAAGCCCAGCGAGATCGCGCCGGTCTCCGGCCTGGTCTTCACCGAGATCATGCATGAGGCGGGCGTTCCTGCCGGCGTCTACAACATGGTCAATGGCGACGGCGCCAGTGTCGGCCATCGCTTGTCGAGCCATCCCGATATCGACATGGTGTCGTTCACCGGCTCGACCCGCGCCGGCATCCTGGTCGCCAAGGCGGCCGCCGACACGGTCAAGCGCGTGTCCCAGGAACTCGGCGGCAAGTCGCCGAACATCATCCTGGCCGATGCCGATTTCACCCGCGCCATCACCCACGGCGCCCGCTCCTGCTTCGGCAATAGTGGCCAGTCCTGCAACGCGCCGACCCGCATGCTGGTGCCGGCCGACCGGCAGGAAGAGGTGATCGCCATTGCCCGCGGCGTCGCCGAGCAGACGGTCGTCGGCGATCCCCGCGCCGAAGGCACCACCATCGGCCCGGTCGCCAGCGACGTGCAGTTCGCCAAGATCCAGAAGCTGATCGAACAGGGCATCGCCGAGGGCGCGCGGCTCGTCACCGGCGGCACCGGCCGTCCCGCCGGCCTCAACAAGGGCTATTACATCCGCCCGACCATCTTCGCCGACGTCACCAATTCGATGACCATCGCACGCGAGGAAATCTTCGGGCCGGTGCTGTCGATCCTGCCCTACAAGACCGAGGAAGAGGCGATCGAGATCGCCAACGACACGGTCTACGGCCTGTCGAGCTACGTCACCTCGGGCGACCTCGACCACGCCCGAAAGGTCGCCCGCCGCATCCGTGCCGGCATGGTCCACATCAACGGCGCCGGCGGTGACCTCGCCGCCCCCTTCGGCGGCTACAAGCAGTCCGGCAACGGTCGCGAGTGGGGCCGCTACGGCTTCGAGGATTTCCTCGAGGTCAAGTCGATGTTCGGCCACCAGTGATCTGACCGGACGGCTGAGACCGTCCCGATCGACCAGCGCGGCTCCCGTTTCGAACGAAGCGGGAGCCGTTCTTTTTTGAGGCTGGTGCCGTGGCTTCCTTCGCGCCTGCTTGGGCGGCCGATCAACCGAGCAATTTCATTGCAGTGGCAAGGGGCAGGAACAGGCTCATCGGTCGACTGGCGAAGGGCGCGAAGCCAAAATGTCGGTAGAAAGCCAAGGCGCCTTCATCCTTGGCATCGACCACCATCGTAAACACCGCAGCCTCGGCTCGCGCCGCGCGCTGGATCGCATCGAACAGTAGCGCCGCGCCGAGGTCGCGTCTGCGATATTGGCGATCGACAGCGAGCCGGCCGATCAGGGCCGCCGGGAGCACGGGGTAGCGCGGCAGGCGTTTGGCCTCGGCCGGCGGCAGGTCGAGCATCGGAATGCTTGTGGCAGCCAGCGTGTAGTATCCGGCAATGATGGCGCCCTCTGCCGGCGAGGCGACAAAGCAATTCGAGATGTGACGGCGCACATCCTGGCTGGCCTGGTTTTGCAGATAGCGGTCAAGCGCGTCGACATCGCAGGAGAAGGCCTGCCGATTGTGTTCGGGTGCGAGAGACCGGATGACGAATGGTGCCGTCACCGGGGTTCCCGCACCAGGCGGCGATGGGCATCGCGGGCGCGGCGCAAAGCAGTAACGGGATCGGGCGGATTGACCAGCGCTTCGGCAAGGGCGCGCTGGTCATCGACCGAGAGCCGGATGATCTGTGTTTCGGCAATCGTCCTCTGGGCTGCCTCGTGGGCCGCCGCGACGACGAAGTCACTCAAGGATCGCCCCTGGATTTCAGCGGCGCGCTTCAGGACGGCGAGGGCATCTGGCGAGACCCGTGCCTCGAGCCGGGCCGAACGGGCTGAACTCTGGGCCATGTTTTTGCTCCTTTGCAGAATGTACGGCAAATGACCGGACATTTCAAGAAGGCCGGCCGACGAAGGCAGGTGGCATGGTCCAGGTCGGGCGGTGAATACGGTCGCCAAGCCCCGCCGGTCGACCACCTCGAGCCGGGAAGTGGGAGGCCTCACTTTGGCCCGGCATCTTTCGCCTCCCGGACGATCCAGTCGCGGAACGCCTTGACCAGCGGCGCCTCGGCCTTGTGTTCGGGGCAGACGAAATAATAGGCCTTGGTCGAGACCAGCGTCTGCGGGAACAGCACCTCGAGCCGGCCGGCGGCGAGATCCGCCTCGACCAGGATATGCGGTACAAGGCCGACACCGATGCCGGCGACCGCGGCCTCGGCGACCATGGAGAACTGCTCGAAGCGATGGCCGCGCAGCGCCTGGGGCGCCTCGACGCCGGCCTGGTCGAACCATTCGGCCCAGGCGGTCGGCCGGGTCATCTGTTGCAGCAGGCTGGCGCGAATGAGGTCGGCGGGGGCTTCGATCGCCTGGGCCGCCCGGTAGCGCGGACTGCAGACCGGCACGCTTTCCTCGATCATCAGCGGTTCGCAGACCGCGCCTGCCCAATCGGGCCGGCCGACATGGATGGCCGCGTCGAACGGCTCCTGGGCGAAGTCGAAGGGCGCGACGCGCGCAGTGAAATTGACGATCACATCGGGGTTCTCGTCGAGAAAGCCCGGCAGCCGCGGCAGCAGCCAGCGCGCCGCAAACGTCGGCAGCACCGCGAGATCGAGCACGCCGCCGGCGCCGGCATAGGCCATCATCTTGTGGGTCGCGTCCGACACGCCGGTCAGCGCCTGGCGAAGATCGCCGGCATAGATCCGGCCGGCATCGGTCAGCACGATGCGCCGGCGCACCCGGTGAAACAGGGCTACCCCGAGGGTGGCTTCCAGGTGCAGGATCTGGCGCGACACCGCGCTCTGCGTCAGATGCAGTTCTTCGGCGGCCCGCGATATGCTGCCATGGCGGGCGGCGGCCTCGAAGGCCAGGAGATTGCCGACCCCGGGGAGAAAGCTGCGTCGGAGCATATCCATTCCTGTTTGGAATGATCTTTGTCGAACATGTCGCTTTTCGCCGGCGCCGTCCACCTGTAAGGGAGCGCCAACCGCATGGGAAGAACCGCTAACGTTCGCCGGCCGGCGCCGACAGGTGTCGCCGGCGAGTGCAAACCTCAAGGAGAATGTTTCATGGCCGCTCAGCTGAAAGCCAAGGACCGTCCGGATCTCGCCGAGTTCTCCTGGGACGATGCCTTCCTGCTCAACGATCAGTTGACCGAGGACGAGCGGCTGATCCGCGACGCGGCCCGCGCCTATGCGCAGGAAAAGCTGATGCCGCGGGTCTCCGACATGTATCTGGAGGAAAAGACCGACCGCTCGATCTTCAACGAGATGGGCGAGATGGGCTTCCTCGGACCGACAGTGCCGGAGGAATATGGCGGCGCCGGCGCCAATTATGTCAGCTACGGCCTGGTGGCGCGCGAGATCGAGCGGGTCGATTCCGGCTATCGCTCGATGATGAGCGTGCAGTCCTCGCTGGTCATGTATCCGATCTATGCCTATGGCTCGGAAGAGCAGCGCAAGAAGTATCTGCCGAAGCTCGCCTCGGGCGAATGGGTCGGCTGCTTCGGCCTGACCGAGCCCGATGCCGGTTCGGACCCGGCCGGCATGAAGACCCGCGCCGAGAAGGTCGCCGACGGCTATCGCCTGACCGGCTCGAAGATGTGGATCTCCAATTCGCCGATCGCCGATGTCTTCGTCATCTGGGCCAAGTCTGCGGCCCATGACAACAAGATCCGCGGCTTCGTGCTCGAGAAGGGCATGAAGGGCCTGACCGCGCCGAAGGTCGGCGGCAAGCTGTCGCTGCGCGCATCCATCACCGGCGAAGTGGTCATGGACGGCGTGATCGTGCCGGAAGAGAACCTGCTGCCCAATGTCTCGGGCTTGAAGGGCCCGTTCGGCTGTCTCAACCGCGCCCGCTACGGCATCTCCTGGGGCGCGCTGGGCGCTGCCGAGGATTGCTTCCACCGGGCCCGCCAATATGGCCTCGACCGCAAGCAGTTCAACAAGCCGCTGGCCCAGACCCAGCTGTTCCAGAAGAAGCTCGCGGACATGCAGACCGAGATCTCGCTCGGCCTGCAGGCGTCTCTGCGCGTCGGCCGGCTGTTCGACGAAGGCAAGGCGGCGCCCGAGATGATCTCGATCGTCAAGCGCAACAATTGCGGCAAGGCGCTCGACATCGCCCGCCAGGCCCGCGACATGCATGGCGGCAACGGCATCCAGATCGAATATCATGTGATGCGCCACGCGCAGAACCTGGAGACCGTCAACACCTACGAGGGCACGCATGACGTCCATGCGCTGATCCTCGGTCGTGCGATCACCGGTCTGCAGGCATTCTTCTGAGCCGGGCATTCTTCTGAGCCTGTGCCCAACCAACCCATCGCATCGGGAGCAAGCCGGCAATGACGACGAAACCTCTTGCCGGCTTGCGCGTGCTCGAATTGGCGCGCGTGCTGGCCGGTCCGTGGTGCGGGCAATTGCTCGCCGATCTCGGCGCCGACGTGGTCAAGGTGGAACGATCAGGCGTCGGCGACGACACCCGCGAATGGGGGCCGCCCTTCGTCGAGGACAAGGACGGCGGCTATCACGGCTCGGCCTATTACCACTCGACCAATCGCGGCAAGCGGTCGATCGCGCTCGACTTCAACAGTGCCGACGACCAGGCGACGATCCGCCGTTTCGCCAACCATGCCGACGTTGTGATCGAGAACTTCAAGGTCGGCGGCCTGGTCAAATACGGGCTCGACTATCCCAGCCTCAAGAAGATCAACCCGCGCATCGTCTATTGTTCGATCACCGGCTTCGGCCAGACCGGGCCTTACGCCCCGCGTCCGGGTTATGACTTCATCATCCAGGGCATGGGCGGCATCATGTCGCTGACCGGCGACCCGCAGGGCGAGCCGCAGAAGGTCGGCGTCGCCTATGCCGACATCTTCACCGGCGTCTATTCCACCGTCGGCATCCTGGCGGCGCTGCGCCATCGCGACGCCACCGGCGAGGGCGCCCATATCGATATGGCGCTGCTCGATACCCAGGTGGCGCTGCTGCAGAACCATTCGATGAACCACATGATCGCGGGCATCGATCCCAAGCGCATGGGCAATGCCCACGCCAATCTGGTGCCCTATCAGGTCGTGCCGGTCAGCGACGGTCACATCATCCTGGCGACCGGCAATGACGGCCAGTACCGCCGCACCTGCGAAGTGCTCGGCGTGCCGGAACTGGTGACCGATCCGCGCTTCGTCGACAACGAGCAGCGGGTCAACAACCGCGATCTGCTGATGCCGCTGATCATCGCCCGCACCGTGCTGTTCTCGAAGGCCGACCTGATCGAGAGGCTGGAGGCGGCCGGCGTGCCGGTCGGCCCGATCAACAAGGTGCCGGAAGTGTTCAAGGATCCGCAGGTCGTCGCGCGCGGCATGCGTGTCGACCTGCCGGCGCCCGAGACCAAGGCCGGCACCGTGCCGAGCGTGCGCCAGCCGATCATCATCAATGGCGAGCGGCTCTATGGCGCCCACGGATCGCCGGCTCTGGGCGAGAACCAGGACGACGTACTGAACGACCCGAACTGGGGCGCGGGGGCCTGAGGCCGCCCGCCGCCAGATCTCAGACTTCGGCCAGTTCGGCGGTTATCACCGCCTTTGTGAAGCTCTCCATCGCCTCGAGAAACCCCTCGGTCGCGGCGACCGCCGCGGCCTCGTCGCCACGGCCGATCGCCTCGATCGCCTCGGCATGCGACAGCGCGATCGGCACGTTGGTCGTCTCGAGATGGGTGAAATAGAAGCGGCGTGAATGGGCGTGGATCGGCGCCAGCGCGGCGGTCAGATATTTGTTGGCTGCGGCCTGCAGCGACAATTCCTTGAACTGACGGTCGACCGCCATCAAGGCCAGCTTGTCGCGGGTCTCGCCGGCGCGCCGCATGGCGGCGGCAAGCTGCAGGAACTTCTGCCGCTCGGCGTCGTTGGCGCGCCGCGCGGCCCTGCGGGCGACCAGCCTTTCGAGGTCATGGCGCACTTCCATCACCAGGAGCTGGCTGCGGAAGTCGACCCTGGTCACGAACACCCCGGAGCGCGGCAGGATGTCGACCAGGTGGTTTTCGCGAAGCTTCTGCAGGGCTTCGCGGATCGGCGTGCGGCCGAGGCCCAGCGCCTGGGACAGCATCTGCTCTGACAGCCGCGTATCCGGCGTCAGCTTGCCAAGGATGATCATTTCCTCCAGCCGGGCATAGGCCTCGGCCGCCATGGTCTTCGGACTGGCGGCCTTGAGGTTTTTGGCCAGCCCTTTGCGAATGGAGGGGGCGGTTGTCAGGCCTGCCATCGATATCCCCGGCGTCGCCGCGGCGACGGCCGCGCGAGCCGTGCGTCGTCGTTTCAAGCCGCATGACTAACATGTCAATCGATAGATTGAAAAGTGTGTCGATCGCAGCATGATCACGATATGTGGAAAAATCCCGAAATATATGGCGATTGACAAGGGTTTCGGCTTCGGCAATCAATTGCAGTCTGACATGTCAGATTGATTGAACGATCAAGAGAAGCGGCTGAGCCACGGCATGGGCATCGGCGCGAGCCAGGCAGAGGGAGGGGAGACCATGAGGCAGGCAGGCGATTATCTGAGCGATGCGTTGCAGATCGCGACCGAGCGGGCCGAGGCAGGCGCGATCGACCGGCGGCAGGTGCTCGGGCTGGGCGCCCTGTTCGCCGCGGCCGGCATCGGTGCCGGCATCGCGCCCGCCAAGGCGCAGGCGGCGGCCAAGGAAATCGTCTTCGCCATGTGGGGCGGTGATGCCGAGGCGGCCTATCAGAAAGTCTGGGGCGAGCCCTTCACCGCCAGGACCGGCATCAAGGTGGTGATGGACGGTACCGGCCCGTCGCCCGGCCGGGTCCGCGCCATGGTGCAGGCGCGCAACGTCACCTGGGACATCATCGACGGCGGTGTCGGCACCCAGGCCTCCCTCGGCGCGGCCGGCGTGGTCGAGGAGATCGACTATTCGGTGGTCGATCGCGCCAAGGCGCTGCCCGGCATGGATTATCGCTGGGGCGCGACGGTTTTCGTCTACGGTTCCGTCATGACCTTCGACAGCCGTGCCTTCGGCGGCAAGACGCCGCAGAGCTGGGCGGATTTCTGGGACGTGAAGGCGTTTCCGGGCAAGCGCGTGCTGTATAAATACATGGCCGGCGCCCTGGAGGCGGCCCTGCTCGCCGATGGCGTCGCCCTCGACCAGCTCTACCCGCTTGACGTCGACCGGGCCCTGAAGAAGATCGCCGAAATCAAGGATCACCTGGTGCTGTGGGACACCGGCGCCAGCAGCCAGCAGCTGTTCCGTGACGGCGAGGTGACCATGGGCCAGCTCTGGCACACCCGCGCCAACCTGCTGCAGGAGGAATCCGGCGGCCGGTTCCGCTACACCTTCAACCAGGGCATGTTGCAGCCCGGCGTGATGTCGGTGACCAAGAACAATCCGGCCGGCAAGGCCGCCATGCAATTCCTCGCCTCCATGCAGGATCCGCAGGCTCAGGTGAAACTCCTGGAACTGCTCGGCAACGGCCCGGCCAATCCGGCCGCCGACGGCACCTATAGCGAAGCACTCGGCAAGAAGAACCCGGGGCATCCGGACAATCGCAAGCTGATGGTCCTGCAAAACGCCGATTGGTACGGCGCCAACATCATCCCGGTCACCAAGCGCTTTCTCGACCTGATGGCGTCCTGAGCACGGCCTGACCGAACCGCCGCCGGCCCGCGCGGGCCGGCGGTACCCATCCCGTTTTCACGAAGCCATGCTGATGACCCGGCCCGCCGACACCATCGTCACCCACGCCAAGGTGGCGACCATCAATAGCGCCGTGCCGTTCTGCGAGGCGGTGGCGATCTCGGACGGCCGCATCGTCGCGGTCGGCAGCGCCGCCGATGTCGCCGCCTTCGCCGGCCCGGACACCGAGATCATCGATGCCGGTGGACGTACCGTCCTGCCGGGCTTCGTCGAAAGCCATTGCCACGCAGACGTCTATGGCGCGCGTGTCCATCGCTGGGCGGATTTTTCCTGGCCCAAGGTCGGCTCCAAGGACGAGGTGCTGGCGCAGATCGCTGCGGCCACACCGAACCTGCCTCCCGATGCCTGGTTCGTCGGCTTCCGTTACGACGACAACAAGCTCGGCGGCTTCCCGACCATCGACGAGCTCGATCGGGTCGGCAATGGCCGCCCGGTCTTCATCTACCGGACCGATCATCACAACGGTGTCGTCAACAATGCCGCGCTCGTCCGCGCGGGCCTCGCCGATGCCAAGGAAGACCCGCCTTTCGGCCGGATCGATCGGGATCCCGCGACGGGCCGGCCGACCGGTCTGCTGCGCGAGAACGCCGCCTATGTGGTGGTCGACGAGATCAGCCGGGACTATACCGTCGGCGATTTCACCAAGGGCCTGAAGCAGGTCTTCGCCGAGTTCCTGAGCTACGGCATCACCTCCATCCACAATTCGCTGACCCAGTCGAACGGCATTCGCGCATTCCAGGACATGCGGGCAGCCGGCGACCTGCCGCTGCGTGTCGGCATCATGGTCAGCGGTAAGGAGAACGGCCTGGTCGAATCCTATATTCGCGCGGGCGTCCGCTCGGGCCTCGGCGACGAATGGGTGCGCATCCTCGGCGTCGAATGGTGCCCGGACTGCTCGACCACCGGCCGGACCGCCGCCTATTACCAGCCCTATGTCGGCGCCAAGGTGCTGGGCGAGCCCGAGCACAATACCGGCATGCTGCTCTATGCGAGCGAGGACTTCGCCAAACGGGTGATGGACGCGACCGCCGCCGGCCTTGCCGTTTTTGCCGACGGCATTGGCGACCGCGGCATCGACTATGTGCTCGATGCCTTTGAGGCGGCGCTCGCGGCCCATCCGAATTCAGACAGCCGCATGCGGGTCGAACACACCTGCTACGCGACGCCGGCGATCCGCGAGCGGATGCGCCGGCTCAATGTCATCCCGTCATCGGCCGCCGCCTTTCTCTACGATCTCGGCGACGGCTATATCCGGGTGCGCGGCGAGGCGGCGATGCAGGACATGTGGCCGCACCGCTCCTGGAAGGAACTCGGCGTGGTGGCGCCGGCCCATTCCGACGCGCCCATCTGCCATCCCAATCCCTTGCGCGGCATCTATGCGCTGGTCGCCCGCAAGACCGATACCGGCCGGAGCCTCGGGGCAGGGGAGGCGATCGGCGTTTGGGATGCCGTCAAGGCCTATACGCTCGATGGCGCCTATGCCGGACGCGAGGAGGCGCTGAAGGGCAGTCTCGAAGTCGGCAAGCTCGGCGATCTCGTCATTCTCGACGAAGACATCTTCACCGTCGATGTCGAGCGCATCCCGCATATCAAGGTCATCAGGACCATCGTGCACGGCAAGACGGCTTACCGGGCATGATCTGGACCCTCGATCACCGCGCGCGCCTGGCGCTGATCATGATCGCGCCGGCCGTCTTGCTGATCGTGCTGCTCTACCTCGTGCCGCTGCTGCGCATCCTGGGCCTCAGCCTCACCGAGGAGCCGGGCGCGCTCGCCAATTACAGCCAGCTGTTCACCTCGCCCGTGCTCGGGCGGGTGATCTGGACGACGCTGCGCATCTGCGTCATCACCACCGCCATCACGCTTGTCGTGTCCTACGTCATGGCCGCGGCGTTGACGCTCGCCGGGCCGCGCATGCGGGCGATCATGTTCGTCCTGGTGCTGCTGCCGCTTTGGCTTTCGGTGCTGATCCGCGCCTTCGCCTGGGTCACCGTGCTGCGCGGCAATGGCGTGCTGAACACGACGCTGGTCGGGCTCGGCCTGATCGACATGCCGCTCAACCTGGTGCGCAACGAGACCGGCGTCATCATCGGCATGGTCCACTACATGCTGCCTTTCGGCATCCTGCCGCTCTATGCCGGCATGCGCACCATCGATCCGCGCGTTCTCAACGCCGCCCGCAGCCTCGGCGCCAACGGCCTCACCGTGTTCCGCCGGGTGTTCTTTCCGCTCACCGTGCCGGGCCTGTTCTCCTCCTTCATCCTCACTTTCGTGTTCTCGCTCGGCTTCTACGTGACGCCGGCGATCCTCGGCGGCGGCCGGGTGATGATGGTCGCCGAATATATCAGCGTGCAGGTGCACGAGACGCTGGAATGGGGCACCGCGACCATGCTCGCCTCGGTGTTGCTGGTCACGGTCTTCGCGGTGATCTTCGCCGTCGGTCGCTTTGCCGACTGGGACAGCATCGTCGGCAAGGGGGACGAGTGATGGATGTCGCCGACCGGCCAAGGCTCGGCCGCTGTCTCGTCCTGGCATGCGGCTGGCTCGGCCTGATCTTTCTGCTGGCGCCGCTCGCCGTGGTGTTTCCGGTGTCACTGACGCCGGAACGCTACCTGTCGATGCCGACCACCGGCATCTCGTTCCAGCATTATGCGAAGCTCGTCACCGACCTGCGCTGGTCGCACAGCATCCTGACCAGCCTGGCGATCGCCACGCTCACCACCATCTTCGCCACCCTGTTCGGCACGCTCTGCGCCATCGGTTTGTGGCGGCTGAATTCCCGTTTGACCCGCTATCTGCGCGTCATGATCCTGGCGCCGCTGATCGTGCCGCCGATCGTCCATGCGCTGGCCTTCTACCGCACCTGGATCGACCTCAACTGGCTCGACACGCTGATGGGTGTGGTGGTGGCCCACACCGTGGTCTGCATTCCCTTGGTCCTGATCACCGTCTCGACCTCGCTCAGCGGCTTCGACCGCCGGCTCGAGCAGGCGGCCCGCAGCCTCGGCGCATCGCCCTTCACCGTGCTCAGGCGCATCGTCGTGCCCAATATCGCGCCGGGTATCCTGTCGGGCGCGGCCTTTTCCTTCGTCACCTCATGGGACGAGGTGGTCGCGGTGCTGTTCCTCACCAGCCGCAAGGTCGTCACCTTGCCGATCGTCATCTGGAACAGCCTGACGGAGCGGGTCGACCCGGCGGTCGCCGCGGTCTCCGCCGTGATGATCCTCGCCACCCTCGTCGCCGTCGCCATCCGCCTGGTCCTTCGCAAGACCTGAGGCGAGGCGCCTGGATCCATGCCCGAAAGAACCATCGTGACCGACCAGACGCAGCCCTTCCTCGCCGTCGAACGCCTGTCGAAGCGCTATGGCGAGGTCGCGGCCATCGACGACATGTCGCTCGCCATTCCGCGCGGCGAATTCCTCACCCTGCTCGGGCCGTCCGGTTCCGGCAAGACCACGCTGCTGATGGCGATCGCCGGCTTCGTCATGCCAAGCGCCGGTGCGATCCGCCTCGACGGGCGCGAAATCTCCGCATTGCCGCCGGAGAAGCGCGACCTTGGCGTGGTGTTCCAGGGCTATGCCCTGTTCCCCCACATGACGGTCGCCGAGAACATCGCCTTCCCGCTGGAGGTTCGCAAGCTGCCGCGGCCCGAGATCGCGCGGCTTGTCGCGGGTGCGCTCGACACCGTCCAGCTCGGCCCGCTGGCGGCCCGCAAGCCGGCGCAGCTCTCCGGCGGCCAGCAGCAGCGCGTGGCGCTCGCCCGGGCGCTCGTCTTCTCGCCGCCGCTGATCCTGCTCGACGAGCCGCTGAGCGCGCTCGACAAGCAACTGCGCAGCCAGTTGCAGGAGGAGCTGAAGAGCCTGCACCGGCGGCTCGGCGCGACCTTCATCAACGTCACCCACGATCAGGACGAGGCTTTGTCGATGTCGACCCTGATCGCGGTGATCAATCACGGCCGCATCGTCCAGGTCGGCACGCCGTTCGAGGTCTATGAACGGCCGCGCACCATGTTCGTCGCCAATTTCGTCGGACGCAGCAATATCGTCGAGGCCGAGGTCGACAGCCACCAGGCGGACGGCCGTATCGTGCTCAGCGCGGCCGGCAGCACGCTGATCGCGCGTTCGGCGACCGCGGAAGCCGTCGGGGCCAAGGTCGCCGTCAGCCTCCGGCCGGAAAAGCTCAGCGTGGCTCTCGAAGGGGGCGAGGGGCCGAACCGCGTCCGCGGCACCATTTCCGACTATACCTATCACGGCAACAGCACCCAGTTGGTGGTCGCGACGCCGTTCGGTTCGCTGCGGGTCGAGGAGCAGACCTGGCGCATCGGCTTTCCCTTGGCGAACGGCCTGTCCGTCTCCTTGAGTTGGGCCGAGGATGCGCCGGTGGTCGTGGCGCGTGATCTGGTGTCGTGATCGAGGCCGTCATTGCGGTTCCATTGAACCTTGCAACCGCCGCGGCCGACTGAGTGTCGCGGCGCCCCTGACCCAGCGTGAAGTTGGGCGCCCGTCCGACGCGGCGGCTCTTGGGTCGTGCCGGATCGTCCCGTCACGCCCTGGAGGCTTCCATGCGCTTGGTCATCGCCGCTTGCGCGGCATTCATGTCGATTTCGGTCATGCCGGCGGCCGCGCAGAAGGCGCTCGGCGAGTGGCAGAGCGAGACCGGCGCCACCCGGATGCGGGTCGCGCCCTGTCGCGGCGGGCTGTGCGGCACCATCACCTGGCTTCAACAGCCGAGCCTCGACGCCAACAATGCGTCGGCGCGCTTGCGAGCCCGTCCTTTGGTGGGTGCGCGCCTGTTCTTCGACATGCGTCCGAACGGCACCAATCGCTGGACCGGCCGCGCCTATGTGCCGAGCGACGGGCAAACCTATGCCGGCCGCATGACCATGGACGGCAACAAGCTGCAGGCCGTGGCTTGCTCGCTCGGCGGCACGATGTGTTCGGGAAACCTCTGGACCCGCATCAAGTGACCGGCGAACGGCCGGCCATCGCGCGCTCTGTTGCGCCTCGCGTCATCAGGCCGGCGCGGCGCTTCCCGGAGCCCGCTCCGGCCGGATCACGCTCAATCGCTCCAACGCTTCGGCTGCATGGTCGAGAAAGGCGCGAACCTTCGGCGCCATGTGGCGGCTGCTCGGCACCACCAGGTGCACCGGCAGCGCCGGCGGCTCGAATTCCGGCAGCAGCCGGATCAGCGAGCCATCGGCGATCTCCTCGGCGACCTGATAGGACAGCACCCGCCCGATGCCGCGGCCGGCGCGGATCGCCATCAGGTTGGCGTCGATGTCATTGCCGGAGAACCGTGGCGCCAGCCGCACCACCGGCCCCCGATGGCTGGCCCCGAAGCGCCATTCCTGCGCCATGATCAGCCCGGTGATCGTCTCGTGGCCGCTGAGATCGGCGGGTTGCCGCGGCATGCCGCGCCCGGCCAGATAGCCCGGGCTCGCCACGAGGACGCGCCGGACTTCGCCGACGCGCCGGGCGACCAGACCGGAATCGGCGAGCGGGCCGATCCTGGCGGCGACATGCACATCCTCCTCGATCAGGTCGACATTGCGATCATTCAGCAGGAGTTCGGCCTGGACCAGTGGGTGCCGATCCAGAAAATCGGTGACGACGGGCGCGACATGCCGTCGGCCGAACACGCGCGGCGCGGTGACCCTGAGCAGGCCGCGCGCTTTGGTCGCCGCGGCGCCGCCGATCGAAGCGTCGTAGTCGCCGATCAGCCGGCGGGCGTGGTCCGCCAGGTTGCGGCCGGCATCGGTCGGCGTGAGGCGCCGGGTGGTCCGCTCGACCAGCCGGACGCCGGTTCGCTCCTCCAGGGCGTTGAGCGCCCGGGTGACCGCGGGAGCGGAGCGTCGGAGCCGGCGCGCGGCGGCGATCAGGCTACCCGTGTCGATGATGGTGACGAAGACGGTGAGCTCGTCGAGGCGATCCATCGATCATTCCGCAAGATGAAATTCTGACTTTCCGATTTTCGGAATTCTGTTCACGGAGCGCAACGGTCATTCTCCCGTTCGAAACCCAAAAAGGAGCGCGACCGATGCCGGAACCGTCAATCACCCTGTATGGTACGCCGCTGTCCGGCCATGCTCACCGCGTCGAACTGCTTCTGCTGATGCTCGGTCTGCCTTATCGCTATGTCGCGGCGAACGCGGACGTGCGCCGGTCGGCGGAATTCCTGGCGCTCAATCCGCTCGGCCAGATCCCCGTGCTCCAGGACGGCGACCTCGTGCTCGCCGACAGCAATGCCATCATGGTCTATCTGGTCAGGCGCCATGCGCCGGGTTCGGCTTGGCTGCCCGAGGAGCCGGTCGCGGCGGCGCAGGTTCAGCGCTGGCTGTCGATCGCAGCGGGCGAAGTGATGTACGGACCGGCGACCGCCCGTATGGCACTCCTCTGGGGCATGCCGGGCGACCCCGTGCGCGCCGCCGAGATCGCCGCGCGGCTGCTGACCTTCATGAATGGCCATCTGGCCGGCCGGCAACTTCTCGCCGCTGATCACCCGACGCTCGCCGATCTCGCTTGCTATTCCTATGTCGCCCATGCGCCCGAAGGCGGCATCCCGCTCGACGCCTATCCGACGGTGCGAGCCTGGCTCGCCCGTGTCGAGGCGCTGCCGCGTTTCAAGGCGATTCCGCCTTCGCCCTTGCCCAAGGTCGCATGAGGTCGGTCATGGACATCTCGCCGTTTCATGTCGGTGAAATCGAGGCCCAGGCGCTGGCCGGGATGGGTTCGCGTGGTGCCGGCATCCGCGATTTCATGCCCGACCAGCACCGCGTCTTCTTTGGTCATCTGCCCTATTTGTTCCTCGGCGTGCTCGACGCAGCGGGCTGGCCGATGGCTACCATACTGACCGGCGAACCCGGTTTCGTCACGAGCCCGGATCCCGGAACCCTGCGGATCGACGCGTCGCCCGACGCGGAGGATCCGGCGGCCGCCCTGATCGGCGCCGGGGCCGCGGTCGGCCTGCTCGGGCTCGACCTCGCCACCCGCCGGCGCAACCGGGCCAACGGGGTCGTCGCCGCGAGCGGTCCGGCCGGCATGATGGTCGACATCCGCCAGAGCTTCGGCAATTGCCCGCAATATATTCAACTGCGCGCGTTTCATCAGGTGGCCGCGACGCCGGGACCGGTGCAACGCCTCGCGGGCCTTGGCGACGCGGCGCGTGGCTTGATCGCCGGAGCCGACACCTTGTTCGTCGCCAGCAGCTCGGGTCCGGACATCGACACCGGCGGCGGTGTCGACATCTCTCATCGCGGCGGCCGCCCGGGTTTCGCTGATATCGACGGCGATCGGCTGACCATTCCCGACTTCAGCGGCAACCGCTATTTCAATACCCTCGGCAACCTGCTTGTCGAACCGCGCGCGGCGCTGCTTTTCGTCGATTTCGAGCGCGGCGACCTGCTGCAATTGCAGGGTCGGGCCGAGATCGTCTGGTCCGGCGCCGAGATCGCCAGGATCGCCGGGGCAGAACGCCTCTGGCATTTCCATGTCACCGACGGTTGGTTCCGGCCGGCGGCCCTGCCGCTGCGCTGGTCGTTCGGCGGCTTCGCGCCGACCACGGAGCGCACCGGCACCTGGACCTGATCGGCAAGCCGGCGGCCACGTTCCGGTTGTACGGCGTTGTCCGGCTCCACCGGGCGTTTTCACCTTGCCGGTACCGCCGTGCATAGGTGGAAATTCCCCTGACGGTCTTGTGCTCACTTTTTAATTGGCTCACTATTGGCCTCAATTGATCCGGCATTGGCCGCCATCTGGGCGGCGCGCCGGTGGAGGCGCGCATGGTGATCCAGGATATCTCTTTCGTTCCGATACAGGCGCAGCTTCCCGGCGGTGGCGCCTATGGCATGTCCAAGTCGCTGGCGACCGCGCGCGCCACCACCCTGGTGCGGCTGAAGCTCGAAGACGGCACCGAGGGCATCGGCGAAGCCTGGGGCATGCCGCAGGTCAATCTTGCCTATTTGCCGCTGCTCAAGAGCTATCTGGTCGGAACCAATGTGCTCGACATCGAGCATGCCTATTCGCTCATGCTCGCCCGGCATTATCATTTTGGCGTCCAGGGGCCGCTGACCTGGTGCATTTCCGGCATCGACATGGCCGCCAAGGATGCCGCCGGCAAGATGCTGGGCCAGCCGGCGCACCGGCTGATCGGCGGCAAGCAGGCCGCCAAGGTGCATATCTACGCCTCGGGCGGTTATCTCACCGAGAACAGCGACCGGGATTTCGAACCGCAGATCGAGGCCATGGCCAAGGGCGGTCACCGGGCGGTGAAGATCAAGATCGGTGTCTCGCCGGCCTCCGACGAGGCGCGGGTGGCAACGGCCCGGCACATCCTCGGACCAGATGTCGACATCATGGTCGACATCAACTCCAACTACACCTTGGATCTGGCGCGCGAAAGCATCACCCGGCTCGTCCCCTACAAGATCGGCTGGGTCGAGGAGCCGCTCAGCCCGCAGGACTTCTCCGGCTACGAGATCCTGCAGCGCTGGAGCCCGGTGCCGATCGCCACCGGCGAGGCGCTCTACACCGCCTTCGATTTCAAGCGGCTGATCGATCGCCGCGCCGTCGACGTGGTCCAGCCGGATCTTTCGCTTTGCGGCGGCTTCTGGCAGGGCAAGCAGATCGCCCAGCTCGCGATGATGGACCATTTGCGCCTGTCGCCGCATGTCTGGGGCAGCGGCGTGGGCCTGGCCTCCGCGGTGCATTTCGTCGCCTCGCTGCCGGTCTATCCCCACGCCAACAACGTGCCGCGGCGAACCCTGGTCGAATATGATCTGGGCACCAATCCCTTGCGCGACTCGATCCTGAAGAACCCGCTGAAGCCGGTTGACGGCGTCATCGTGGTGCCGGATGCGCCGGGCCTCGGCATCGAGGTGGATTGGGATGCGGTCGAGCGCCATGCTCTCCGCTGATCACGGCCGCGAGGCCACCTCCGATCGACGGCCGGTTCTCGAGATCGACGATCTCAAGACCTGGTTTCATACCGATGCCGGCATCGTCAAAGCCGTCAACGGCGTGACGCTGTCGGTCGCCTATGGCGAGACGCTGGCGATCGTCGGCGAGTCCGGTTCGGGCAAGTCGGTCACCGGCCTCACGGTCATGCGCCTGCTCGGCCGGACCGCGGGCCGGGTCGAAGGCGGCAGTATCCGCTTTCAGGCACGCAGCGGCGCCCCGGTCGATCTCGTCGCGGCGAGCGACGCCGAGATGGCGCGCATCCGCGGCCGCGACATCGCGATGATCTTTCAGGATCCGATGTCGAGCCTCAACCCGGTGTTTCCGATCGGCGACCAGATCGCCGAGCCGATCCGCATCCACCAGCGGGTCGATCGCCGCAAGGCGCGTGAGATGGCGATCGACCTGTTGCGCGACGTCGGCATCACCGATCCCGAGCGGCGCGTCGACGCCTTTCCGCATCAGCTCTCCGGCGGCATGCGCCAGCGTGTCATGATCGCCATCGCGCTCGCCTGCGATCCGGTCCTGCTGATCGCCGACGAGCCGACCACCGCTCTCGACGTCACCATTCAGGCGCAGATCATCGCGCTCCTGAAACGACTGCAGCGCGAGCGCGGTATGGCGCTGATCTTCGTCACCCATGATCTGAAACTGGTCGAGGAAATCGCCGACCAGGTCGCGGTGATGTATGCGAGCCAGATCGTCGAGCAGGGCCCGGCGAACACTGTGCTGGCCCATCCGCGCCATCCCTATACCAAGGCGCTGCTGGCCTGCACGCCCCATGGCGCCGGCCACGGCGCCCGGCTGGTGCCGATCCCCGGCGCCTTGCCGAGCCCGCTCAATCCGCCGGCGGGGTGCCGCTTCCATCCGCGCTGCGGCCTGGCGGTGGCGCAATGCGCCGCGACCCAGCCGGTGCTCGAGACCGTCGGCACCGACCATGTCGCGCGCTGTTTCCGCTGGCGCGAGCTTGCATCATGACCAGTGCTGCAACGGCCCAGGCAACGGACGAGAACCGCGACCAGCCTTTGCTGACCGTCGAGGGGCTGACCAAGCATTTCGGCGCGAGCCCTGCCGTGCGGGCCGTGCAGGATGTCTCGTTCACGCTCGATAAGGGCAAGGTCCTTGGCGTCGTCGGCGAATCCGGCTCGGGCAAATCGACCATCGGCCGCCTGGTCTTGCGCCTGCTGGAACCGACCGCCGGCACGGTGACCTATGCCGGCCAGGACCTCGGAGCGCTGGGCGCCCGTGAGCTCCGGCGCTTCCGCCGGCACATGCAGATGATCTTTCAGGATCCCTTCGCCAGCCTCAACCAGCGCATGACCGTTGGCGATGCGCTGGTCGAGCCGATCCGCCTGCATCGCGGCCTCGGCAAGGCCGAAGCGTCGGGCGAGGCCGGCAATCTGCTGGAGCGGGTCGGCCTCACCCGCGAGCATCTCGGGCGTTATCCGCGCGCCTTCTCGGGCGGCCAGCGCCAGCGCGTGGCGATCGCGCGTGCGCTGGCCTCCAATCCGAGCTTCATCGTCGCCGACGAGCCGGTCTCGGCGCTCGACGTGTCGATCCAGGCCGAGGTGCTCAACCTGCTGCAGGATCTGCAGCGCGATCTCTCGCTCACCCTGATGTTCATCAGCCATGACCTGTCGGTGGTCGAGGTCATCTCCGACCGGGTCATGGTGCTCTATCTCGGTCGTGTCATGGAGCTGGCGCCGAGCACCGAACTGTTCGCGCGGCCAGCCCATCCCTATACCGCGGCGCTGATGCATGCGGCGCCGGGCTCCGCGCGGGCCGCCGACCGCATCATGCTGTCAGGCGAAATCCCAAGCCCCAGCGCGCCGCCCTCGGGCTGCGTCTTCCGCACCCGTTGCCCCTTCGCCTTGCCTGATTGCGCCAAGACCGTACCGGATCTTCGCGAGATTTCTTCCGGCCACTGGAAAGCCTGCATCCGTGACGATATCGCGCTCTGACAGCAAGGGCGGGAGCCTGGGCAAGACCGTGCTGGTCGCAGGCGGCCGCGGCTTCGTCGGGTCCCACGTCGTCCGGGCGTTGGCCGGCGCCGGCTTCCATCCCGTGCTGTTCGGCCCTGCCATGGCCGAGGATCGGCTCGCCGACATCGCCGGGCGTTTTGGCGAAATCCATGGCTCGATCGAGGATCGCGCGGCACTCGCGGCAGCCTTCGCCGAAGCCCGCCCGTCCCTGGTGGTCTCCTGTGTCGCCCATGGTGTCGGCAAGCTTGGCCTCATGCGCTCGGGCGAAGCCGAGGCCGATGCCGCCTTCGCAGTCAATGTGTCAGGCCACGGCAAGCTGATCGACGCCGCCCACGCGGCGGGCGTCCGCCGCATCGTCTGGACCAGCTCGACCGTCGTCTACGGTCCGGCCTCGGACTATGGTCAAGCTCATGTCGACGAGGACGATCGCCCGGCGCCAACCACCACCTATGGCCTGACCAAGCAAATGGCCGAGGCGCTCTCGGCTTTTCACGCGCGTCGCCACGGCCTCGACATTGTCGGGCTCCGGCTGCCGCTGATCCTCGGGCCCGGCCTCTGGTACCAGGGCGCCGCGAGCGCCATCGCCGATGTTTTCACCGCAGCCCGCAGCGGCGAGGCGGCGCGCATCGCCTTTCACGACCAGCCGGTCGACCTGATGCATGTCGCCGATGTCGCCGATGCGGTCCTGGCCGTCTTGCGTCATCCCGGAGCGCTTGATCCGGTCTATAATCTGAAGGGTTTCGAGGCGAGCCTCACCGATCTGATCGCTGCGGTGGAACGCCTGGTCCCGGACGCCCGGATCGCGCTCGACCACATCGAGCCGGCCCTGTTGTTCCCGCTGATCGACGGCGGCCGGCTTGCCGCCGCCACCGGTTTTGTCGCCCGGCATGATCTCCACGGGCTCGTCCGCGCCCTCCTGTTTCCTGAGAGCTGAGCACATCAATGATTGATCAACGTCTCGCCGAACTTGGTATCACTTTGCCGGACGCAGCAGCGCCCTCCTTCAATTATGTCCCGGTAACCCTGCATCGCGGCGTCGCCTATCTGGCCGGCCAGATGCCCAAGGTCGACGGCGAGGTGAAGTTGCACGGCAAGGCCGGCGGCGCCGTTTCGCTCGACCAGGCCCGAGGCGAGGCACGCATCTGCATCCTGCAGGGCCTGGCTTGCCTGAAACAGGCGCTCGGATCGCTCGACCGGATCGAGCGCATCCTCAAGGTGACCGGTTTCGTCGCTTCGGCGCCCGGCTTCAACGACCAGCCGAAGGTGCTGGACGCCGCCTCCGACCTGCTCGGCGAGATCTTCGGCGAGGCCGGCCGGCATGCACGTTCCGCGGTCGGCGTCGCCGAACTGCCACGCAATGCCGCGGTCGAGATCGAGATGGTCGTGGCTTTTCGCGAATAGACCCATTCACCCGACAACGATCCCGGGCGCGGGCCGCCGAGCGATCGCCGAGACCGATATCAAGGCCCATCTGGAGGCGAGAACCATGTCCCTTTCCGAACTTCTTGGCGTTATGGACCGGCGCGCGGTGCTGGCGCTGGGCGGCATGGCTGCGGCGGCCGCACTCGTGGGTCCGGCGCAAGCGACCGATCTCTACGGCCCGAAGCCGACCGGCGCGAAGACCGGCGGCACGCTCAACATGGGCCTGCTGGTCGAGCCGCCCGGGCTCGATCCGTTCCACCAGGCGGCCGATGCGCGCATCCGCCTGACCGTGCTGATCTATCAGGGGCTCTTCTACGAAAGCCCGGATGGGCAGGCCATGCCGCTGCTCGCCGAGGATTTCGACCTGTCGGCCGACCGCCTCGTCTACACGGTGCGCCTGCGCAAGGGCGTGAAGTTCCATACCGGCCAAGCGATGACCGCTAGGGATGTCGCCTATAGCTACAATTACATCCGCGACCCGAAGAACGGTTCGCCCGGCGCCGGCGACTTCGCGGCGATCCAGTCGGTCGAGGCGGTCGACGATGCCACCGTCAAGATCACCATATCGGCGCCCAACGCGGCGCTGCCGATGACGCTCGGCAACAAATATGGCGGCGTGG
>BFBZ01000383.1_pt1 | contig 45924 bp, 37 predicted proteins | sample 1888401 | NCBI WGS metagenome assembly BFBZ01 (sample SAMD00112614, study PRJDB3348) | symbiont metagenome | host: Chara braunii | reverse complement strand
CCCCTGCCCCGCCCGCGGGCACCGCCGATGCGCCGCTCCTGGAGTTGAAGGGGCTGTCGCTGACCATCGGCTCGGACGCGGGTCCGCGGCTCATTCGCGATGTCAGCTTCGCCCTGCATGCCGGCGAGCGCGTCGGGGTCGTCGGCGAGAGCGGCTGCGGCAAGACCATGACCGGCCTGTCGATCCTGCGCCTGCACCAGTCGACGCAGATCAAGGCGTCGGGGGAGATCCGGTTTCAAGGCCGCGATCTGCTCTCCCTAGAGCCGGGCGAGATGCGCGACATCAGGGGGCGCGACATCGCCATGATCTTCCAGGAGCCGATGAGCGCCCTGGACCCGGTCTTCAGCGTCGGCGAGCAGATCGCGGAGGCCTATCGCACCCATGTCCCGGCCAGCCGGAAAGAGGCGCGCGAGCGCGCCATCGAGGCCCTCGCGCAAGTGGGAATTCCGGCGCCCGAGCGGCGCTGCGACGACTATCCGCATCATCTGTCGGGCGGCATGCGCCAGCGCGTCATGATCGCCATGGCGCTCATCTGCCGGCCCAAGCTTTTGATCGCCGACGAGCCGACCACAGCGCTTGATGTCACGGTGCAGGCGCAGATCACCGATCTCTTGCTCGACATGAGCGAGCGCCTCGGCACGGCGCTCCTGCTCATCACCCATGATCTCGGCGTGGTGGCGGAAACCTGCACGCGCATGGTGACCATGTATGCCGGCGAAGTCGTCGAGGATGCGCCGGTCGACGAGGTCCTGCTCGCGCCGCGCCATCCCTATACGTCAGGGCTGCTGCGCTCCTTGCCGGGCCTCAGCCCGCGCGGCAGCAAACTGCCGTCGATCCCGGGGCGCATCCCCGCGCCCGGCGCGATGCCGGCCGGCTGCCGCTTCGGCCCCCGCTGCGCCTTTGCCGCGCCCGCGTGCCGGGAATTGCAGCCGATGGCGTCGGCCGGCAGAGGCCATTTCGTGCGCTGCGGCCGCTCCGGCGAGCTCGCGCTGTCGGGGGCGGTTGCGTCATGACCGCGCCCGCCAGCAGCCTGCCGGCCACCGCCTCGCCGGTCATGTCGGTGCGTGGACTGCACGTTGCGTTTCCCGTCGGCGACACGCGCCAGACGGTGAAGGCGGTGGACGGCGTCGATTTTGACGTCTTCAGGGGCGAAACGCTCGGCATTATCGGCGAGTCCGGTTCGGGCAAGACGACGCTGGGTCGCGCGCTCGTCTCGCTGGTCAGGCCGACGGCCGGGCAGATTCTGCACGACGGCGCCGACATGGACGCGCTGTCAGGCGCTCGCTTCCGCAAGGCGCGGCGCGACTACCAGATCATCTTCCAGGACCCGAATGCCGCCCTCGACCCGCGCATGACCGTGCTCGACAGCATCGTCGAGCCCGCCGAAGTGGCAGGCCTCGGCGACGCCCGGTCACGGCGCGGCGATGCGCTCGGTATGCTGACGCGTGTCGGTCTTTCCGCCGAATTCGGGACCCGCTATCCGCATCAGCTGTCCGGCGGCCAGAAACAGCGCATCAACATCGCCCGCGCGCTGATGCTGCGGCCGAAGGTCATCGTCTGCGACGAGGTGGTGGCCGCCCTCGACATCTCGGTGCGCGGCAATGTGCTGAACCTGTTCGCCGAGCTGCAGCGCGACTTCGACCTGACCTACGTCTTCATCACCCACGACATCTCGGTGGTCTCACACGTGTCCGACCGGATCGCGGTGACCTATCTCGGCCGTTTCATGGAACTCGGCCCCGCCGAAGGCGTGATCGAGCGGCCGCTCCATCCCTACACGCTGGCGCTTCTCTCCGCCGAGCCGGTGCCCTTGCCATCGTCGATGCGGACGAGCCGGCGCGTCGCGCTGAAGGGCGAGATTCCAAGCCCGCTCGCCCCGCCGTCCGGCTGTCGCTTCCGCACCCGCTGCCCGGCGGCGGCCGAGCGTTGCGCGGCCGAGGCACCGGACTGGCGCGAGCTTCGGCCCGGCCATTGGACGGCCTGCCATTTCTCGACCGCCGAAGGGCCGCCGGCCTTTGGCGACGCCTGACACGACAGAACAATGACCAAAGGGAGGATCGCATGATGAACGATCGGAAGCTTCACGGCGCGACGCTGTCGCGGCGCGACATCCTGGCGCTCGCCGGCGTCGCCGCGCTCGCCGGCCCGGCGAGCTTGCCGGCCTTCGCCCAGGAGGCGGCGAAGAAGGGCGGCGTGCTGAAGGCGGCCGCCCCCGCCAATCCCTCCTCGCTCGATCCGGCGACCGGCGGATCGGGCTTCGACCACACCATATTGTGGACCATGTACGACACGCTGACCGAGTGGGACTATGACACGCTCCTGCCGAAGCCGGGCCTGGCGCGCTGGTCCTTCGCCGACCCGAAGCGGATGGTGCTCGATATCGAGCCGGGCGTGAAGTTCCATGACGGCACCGACCTGGACGCCGAGGCCGTGAAGTTCAACCTCGAGCGCAATCGCCAGAATGAGCGCTCGAACGTCAAGGCCGACCTCGCCAGCGTCGCCTCGGTTGACGTGACGGGTCCGCTGCAGGTCACGGTGCAGCTGAAGAACGCCGATGCCGCGCTGCCGGCGATCCTGTCCGACCGCGCCGGCATGATGGTCTCGCCGGCCAATATCAAGGCGCTCGGGCAGGACACCAACCGCAAGCCTGTTGGTACCGGCCCCTGGAAGTTCGTCAGCTGGACCGACAACGAAAAAGTGGTCGTTACGCGCAACGAGCGCTACTGGCGCGCCGGCCGGCCGCATCTCGACGGCATCGAGATCGCCATCATTCCCGAGGCGGCAACCGCGCTGCGGGCCGTCTCGGCCGGGCAGATGGACATGGCCTATTTCCTGCCGGCCCGACTGAAGCCGATCATCGAGCGCGCGCGCTCCTTGCAGACGGTAGCGGCGCCGACGCTCTATCTGAATCAGATCTACATCAATTACGCGCGCGGGCCGCTGAACAACCTCAAGGTCCGGCAGGCGCTCAACCATGCGATCAATCGCGACGCCTTCGTCCGCGCCGCGATGGGCGGGCTCGGCGAACCCGCCGCCATGGCCTTGCCGAAGGCGCACTGGGCCTATGACGCCGATGTCGCGAAGCTCTACCCCTTCGATCCGAACAAGGCGCGCGCTCTGCTTGCCGAAGCGGGTTTCGCCAACGGCGTCGACATCCATGTCGGCAGCTATTCCGATCAGGACTCGGTGCTGCGCAGCGAGGTCGTCCAATCCCAGCTCCAGGCCGCCGGCTTCCGCGTCCGCTACACGCGCGGGACCCTGCCGGAGATCACGGCGCAATATATGGGCGACGAGAAGCGCTTCGACGCGCTGTTGTCGGCCTGGACCGGCCGGCCCGATCCGAGCATGACCTATGCGGCGCTGTTCGCCGAGACCTCCTATTACAATGCCGGCCGGATCGCCGATCCGGCGCTCACCGCGCTCCTGCAACAGAGCCGGGAGACCGATGATCTCGCCGTGCGCAAGGCGGTGTTCGCCAAGATCCAGCGCCATGTGATGGAGAACGCCCTGCTGGTGCCGATCGCGTTCCAGTACGAGCTGGACGCCATCGCGCAGCGGGCCAAAGGCTACCAGGCCAACCTGCTGGGCAAGCCGAAGTTCGAGCACATGCATATCGCGTAGCCGCTGGCAGCGTCGCAAGGCGATGCCGGCGCCCGCCCGGCCGAGGCAACCATGGTTCATTTTCCCAAGCTGACGATGATTTTTCGGCGACTGGCACAGGCCGTGCCCGTCGTCGTGCTGGCGACGTTCATCGTCTTCTCGCTGCTCAAGCTGGTCCCCGGCGACATCTCGGTGACGCTCGCCGGGGACAATGCCTCCGAACAGCGCATTGCGGAAATCCGTGGGCTCTACGGTCTCGACCGGCCGTTCCTCGTCCAATATGCCGGCTGGATCTCCAAGGCGTTCCAGGGCGACCTGTCGCGCTCGCTGCTGTCAGGCGAGGCGGTGGTGGATTCGATCCTGCGTTGTTTCCCCCACACGCTGCTGATCGTGGTCCTGGCCATGTCGATCGCGCTGCTGGTGGGTATTCCGCTCGGCGTCTTTGCCGCGAGCCGTCAGGGCGGTCCGGTCGACACGCTCGTGATGGGCGTCGCGTCAGTTGGCGTGGCCGTGCCAAACTTCTGGCTCGGCATGCTCCTCGTCTCCTATTTCGCGCTCGAAAAGGGCTGGCTGCCGGCAACCGGCGCGGTCTCGCTCCATGACAGCCTCGGCGGCGCGCTCAGCCACGCGATCCTGCCGGCCTTGGCGCTTGCCGCGGGAAGCATTGCCGAGGTCACCCGGCAATTGCGTTCGTCACTGGTGGAAATCCTGTCCTCGCAGCATGTCCGCACGCTGCATGCCAAGGGGCTTTCACCGGGGCGCATCCTGTGGGTGCACGGGCTCAAGAACGTAAGCGTCAATTTGCTGACGGTGGTCAGCCTGCTGTTCAACCGCCTGCTGGCGGCGACCGTCGTGGTGGAGGCCGTCTTCGCCATTCCGGGCATGGGCGGGCTGGTGGTCAATGCCGCGATGAACCGGGACTTCCCGGTCGTCCAGGGCGTGGTCTTCGCGATGGTGCTGGTCGTCGTGGCGATCAATCTCGTCACCGACATTCTCTACAAGATCTTCGATCCGAGGGTGGCGTGATGACCGACGCCGCCTTGTCCTTCGACGAACCGACCAGGCTCAGCCTGCTGCTGCGCTGGCTGCGCGGCGATCTGCGTGGCGCGCTCAGCCTCGGCTTCCTGACGTTCCTGCTGCTGGTCTCGGCGCTGTCGCCCTGGCTTGCCCCCTATTCGCCGGTCGAGCAGAATGTCGAGGCGATGTTCGCGCCCATGTCGGCCGAGCACTGGCTCGGCACCGACGATCTCGGCCGCGATACGCTCAGCCGCCTGCTCCACGGCGGCATGGCCTCGCTTTATGCGAGTTTCCTGGCGGTCGGCGTCGCCATCGTCATTGGCGTTCCGACCGGCCTGATCGCCGGCTATCTGGGCGGCTGGACCGACGAGATCGTCAGCCGCGTCATCGACAGCTTCCTGTCCTTTCCCGCCATCATCCTGGCCATCGCGGTGACCGGCGCGCTCGGTATCGGCCTGACCAACGGCATGATCGCGGTCGGCATCGTTTCCGCGCCTCAGCTGGCTCGCCTGGTGCGGGCCCGCACGCTGGTCGTCCGCAATGAGCTCTATGTCGACAGCGCCCGCTGCTTCGGCGCCTCCACCGGCCACATCCTGTGGCGGCATGTGCTGCCGAATACGGTGCAGCCGGTCATCGTCCAGGTGACGCTGCTGCTGGCGGCCGCCCTCCTCGCCGAAGCCAGCCTCAGCTTTCTCGGGCTCGGCACCCAGGCGCCGGACGCGAGCTGGGGTGCAATGCTGGCCCGTGCCTATCAGAATATGGAGATTGCGCCGGCCCTGATGTATCCGCCCGGGATTGCCATCCTCGTCACCGCGCTAGCCTTCAACATGCTGGGCGAGTCGATGCGGGAGGCACTCGACCCGACCTTCAAGCGGAGCTGAACATGCCGTCGAACCGAAAGCAGGAGCCGGGAGCCGATCTGGGCACCGGCACGTCCGCGCCGCACCGATCGGGCGGACGTCGCGCTGGCGAGAAGGCCGCCAAGATCGGTCTTCGCGGCAGCGTCGTGCGCAATCCCGAGCAGCGCGAGGAACAGCGCCGCCAGATTCTCGCCGCGGCCGGCCGCGTCTTCGCCCGCAAGGGCTACGAGGGCGCGACGATGGATGACATCGCCACCGAAATGGGCGGCAGCAAGGGCATTCTCTACTATCAGTTCCAGAGCAAGCAGGACCTGATCGTCGAGACCCGGCGCGTGGCGTCGGGCGGAGCAGCCGAGCGGCTCGAAGCGATCGCGCTGCGCCCGGTGCCTTTTCTGGAGCGGATGGAAGCCGCGGTCCGCGACCTGATCGTCACGAATTTCGACGAGCTGTCGCGCCATGTCATCCTGACCTCCATCTCGCTCGGGCTCGACAAGGCCCATGTCGCGAAAGTGCGGGCCATCGAACGCCGCTACGAGACGGCGTTCATCGCGCTGCTCGAGGAAGGCATGGCGACGGGCCTCTTGGCGCCGGCCAATGTGAAGGCAACCCTCTTCACCGTCATCCAGACCTGCCTGTCGCCGGCGCGCTGGTTCCGCGAGGGCGAGGGCGCGTCGGCGGAGGAGGTCACCTCCGTGGTCACCGACATGGTGATGCGTGGCCTGCGGCCGCGCCCCCCCGGTTGAAACATCATTGCAGTTTGGCCGGCCGGCGGTTGCGCGCGGCGGCGGTGGAGGTTTGAGTGACGATGATCCTGATCGCCAACAGAGGCGAAATCGCCATCCGGGTCGCCCGGGCGGCGCGCGAGCTCGGCCTTGCGACGGTCGGCGTTCATGCCGCCGATGATGCGATGTCGCTGCACACGCGCCATGTCGATCAGGTCCATGGCCTGCCCGGGGAAGGCGCGGCGGCCTATCTCGACCCGGAGGCGATCATCGCGGTCGCCCGCGCGACCGGCGCCACCGCGGTTCATCCCGGCTACGGCTTCCTGAGCGAGAACGCGGATTTTGCGGCCCGCTGCGCGGCGGCCGGCCTCACCTTCATCGGGCCGTCGCCCGAGGTGCTTTCGCTTTTCGGCGACAAGATCGGTGCCCGCCGCCTGGCCGAGAGCCTGGCCGTTCCGGTGGTGCCCGGCACCAGCCGCGCGACGACGCTGGAAGAGGCGCGGGCCTTCGCCAGGGACCATGGCGCGGTCATGCTGAAGGCGATTTCCGGCGGCGGCGGGCGCGGCATGCGCGCCGTCCGCGGCCTCGACGAGATCGACGAAGCCTTCGCGCGCTGCAGCTCCGAAGCCCGCCAGGCCTTCGGCAATGGCGACCTCTATGTCGAGACCTTGCTGCCGGCCGCGCGCCACATCGAGGTGCAGGTCGTCGGCGACGGCAGCGGCGACGTCTGCCACCTCTGGGAGCGCGACTGCACGATACAGCGTCGCCACCAGAAGCTTGTCGAGATCGCTCCGGCCCCGGCTCTCGATCCGGCCTTGCGCGACGCCATTCTGGCGGTCGCCGTGAAGCTCTCCGCCCATGTCCGTTATGCCGGACTGGGCACGTTCGAGTTCCTCGTGCGCGACGACGCGTTCTGGTTCATGGAGGCCAATCCACGGCTTCAGGTCGAGCACACGATCACCGAGGAGGTGACCGGCGTCGATCTCGTCCAGGCCCAGATCCGCATCGCGCTCGGTGCTCGCCTGGCCGATGTCGGCCTCGCGTCGCCGCCGGTCGTGGAAGGCTTTGCCATCCAGGCGCGGGTCAACCTCGAATCGCTGCTGCCCGACGGCACGCCGGTGCCGCGCGCCGGCCGCCTCACCGCCTATGCGCCGCCGACCGGGCCGCATGTGCGGGTCGATGGTTATGGCTATTCCGGCTACACGACCAGCCTGCGCTACGATTCCCTGCTCGCCAAGGTCATCGCGCGGGGCCGCTCCTATGAGCGGGCGCTTGGTCATGTCGAGAATGCGCTGCGCGAGTTCCATGTCGGCGGCGTGTCGACCAACATTCCGCTGCTTTTGAGCATTCTGGACCTGCCGGCAACGAAAGCCGGCATGTTCGATACGTCGCTGGTGACCGACAATCTGCCTGCCCTGCTGGCGGCTTCCGAGAGGCAGGCCACCATCGTGCCGCCGGCACCCCCCGGCGAGAACGCGCCTGGGGCTGATCCCGCGCTGGATCTTGGCGAGGCGGAGGAGGGCGTCACGCTCGTCGCCGCGCCGATGCAAGGCATGGTCGTGTCCCTCGCGGTCAAGCCGGGTGACGTCGTGACTGCCGGCGACAGTCTCATGGTGCTCGAAGCCATGAAGATGGAGCACGTCGTTCGCGCCCCGGCTGCTGGCATCGTCCTGGCGATCGCGGCGGGCGTCGGCGAAACCGTGGCGGAGAGGGCAAAGCTGTTCCGAATCCGTCTCGGCGACAGTGCCGCCAGTGGCCAGTCGACCGTCGAGGCCGCGCCGAAGGCGCCCGTCTGGGCAAGCGAGGTCGACGAGATCGCGCGCCGGCGGAAGCTCGCGCGCGGCATGGGAGGGCCGGCCAAGCTTGCGCGGCAGAAGGCCGAAGGCAAGCAGAACGTCCGCGAGCGTATCGACGGGCTGCTCGACCCGGAAAGCTTCAGCGAGATCGGGCCGCTCACCGCCTTCGTCGACTATGACGGCGAGGGCGCGATGGTGTCCTACGCCCCGGCCAATTTCGTCGCGGGCACCGGCCGGGTGAATGGGCGCAAGATCGTGGTCGGCGCCGACGACTTCACGCTGCGCGCTGGCTCGGGCGACGCGGCGATCCACGAAAAGCAGGTCTTCTCCGAGCACTATGCCGGTCAGATGCGCTTGCCGATCGTCCGGCTGCTCGACGGCGCGAGCGGCGGCGGCAGCGTCAAGATGGCACTGGAGCAGGGCTTCCACTACCTGCCGGTCAATCCCGGCTGGGACGCGGTGACCGACAATCTGTCCCTGGTGCCGGTCGTCGCCGCCTGCCTGGGTCCGACCGTCGGCCTTGGTGCCGCGCGGTTCGTCATGGCGCATTTCGGCCTGATGGTCGAAGGCGTGGGACAGATCTTCACGGCCGGACCGCCGATCGTGCTCTCCGCGACGCGCGAGAACCTGACCAAGGAGGCACTCGGCGGCGCGGAGGTCCACCGCAACAACGGCATGGTGGAGCGCTTCGTCGCCAGCGAGGCGGAGGCGGCGGAGGTCATCCGGCGCTTCCTCTCCTACCTGCCGTCAAGCGTCTTCGAACTGCCGCCGGTTGCCGCCTCCACCGACCCCTGCAACCGCAGCGACGACGCGCTGCTCTCCATCATTCCGCGCAACGAGCGCCAGCCCTATGCGATCGCACCGATCCTGGACGCGGTATTCGATGCCGGCTCGGTGTTCTCCTATGCGGATTACGGCGGCTCGATCATCACCGCGCTCGCCCGTCTCGACGGCCACCCGGTCGGCGTCATCACCACCGATCCGATGAAGGGCGCCACCATGACGGCCGAGGGCGCCATGGCGGTGACGCGGCTCGTCGATCTCTGTGAAACCTTTCACCTGCCGATTATCAGCCTGACCGACCAGGCCGGCATGTCGATCGGTTCCGCCGCGGAGCGCAGCGGCACGATCCGCTATGGGGCGCGGGCCATCACCGCGATCTACCAGGCCAAGGTGCCGCAGGCGGAACTGGTGCTGCGGCGCGTCTTCGGGGTCGGCGGCGCCGGCGCCGTCAACCGCCACCGCGCCAACCGCAGCTGGTGCTGGCCATCGGGCACCTGGGGTTCGCTGCCCCAGCAGGGCGGCATCGAGGCCGCCTTCAGGGCCGAACTTGCCGCCGTGCCGGACCGCGAGGCGGCCATCGCGCGCATTGCCCGCCAGCTCGAACGCATCGGTTCGCCGTTCCACACGGTGGAGCGCTTCGGCGTGCAGGACCTTATCGATCCCCGCGAAAGCCGTGGGCTGCTCTGTGACTGGGTGAAGGATGCCTATCGCATCCTGCCTGAGCTGCTCGGCCGCCCGTCATTCGGCACGCGACCCTGAACCCCCGGCCGCCGGTCCGGATGGGTTCTGGCAAGACAACAATGACTTGGGAGGAGGCGACATGAACGAACGCGAGCTCACGGAGCTGCTGAAGGCCGACGGAGAGATCATCACCGAACGCCTCGACCATTGGGCGACGGTGGCCGGAGACCGCACCTTCTTCTACTACGGCGAGGACGACGAGACGCTGAGCTTCGCCGAATTCGTCCGGCGCGCCGATTCCATCGCCGGCAACCTGGCCCGGCTCGGCATCGCCAAAGGCGACCGGGTCAGCGTGTTCTGCAAGAACGCGCTCGTAAGCTCGCTGCTCATGTTCGGCATCTGGAAGGCCGGCGCGGTCTATTGCCCGGTCAATTTCGGCTATGCCGGGCGGCTTCTGACCTACCAGCTCAACGACACCGCGCCGCAGCTCGTCATCACCGACGGCGCGCTGCTGCCGGCGCTGAACGAGGTGCTCGATGCCGTGACGACCAAGCCGGCGATCATCGTCTACAGCCCCATGCCGGGGGCGCATGACCATATCGCGGAGCCGCCAACGGTCCGGCCGGGCTATGTCGCGCACGCCTGGGCCGAGCTGACCAGGTCCGCCATGGCGCCGGGCGTCAAGGTGACTTTCGACGATCCGGCCAACCTGATCTACACCTCGGGCACGACAGGCCCCTCCAAGGGCGTGGTCCAGCCCTACCGGTGGATGGCGCAATATACCTTCGCCTTGCGCGCGCTGAACGGTCCCGACGACGTCATCTACAACGACCTGCCCCTCTATCATGTCGGCGGCGCCATCGCGAATATCTGCCGGGCGGCCTGGGTCGGCTGCGAACTCGCGGTCTGGAACCGGTTCAGCCCCGAAGGCTTCTGGGATCGCGTCAAGGCGCGGGGCGTGACGACGGCGATCCTGCTGGATGTGATGATCCCCTGGCTGAACAAGGCACCGCCCTCGGAGAATGATCGGCGCAATACGCTGAACAAGGTGCATATGCAGCCGCTGCCCCTCCTCCACCATGACTTCGCCAGGCGCTTCGGCATCGACTTCGTGACGGCCGGTTTCGGGCAGACCGAATCGGGTGTCGGCATTGCCGTGGTGATCGAGGAGACGAAACAGGGCGAGGGGACGCCCGACGCGTTCTATCGCGGCTATTCCCATGAGCAGGCCGCCGAGGCCGCGCGTCGCTACGGCCTGCCGCTCTTGCCCGGCGCCGCCGCCACCCGCAAAGGCTTGATGGGCCTGCCGGCCATGTTTGCCGAGGTCTCCGTGCGCGATGAGCTCGACGAGGAGTGCGAGGATGAGGTGGCCGGCCACCTTTGCCTGCGCCCGCGGCTGCCGGGTGTCTTCTTCCACGCCTATCTCGGCAAGCCCGAGGCGACCGCCAAAGCCTTCCGGAACCTGTGGTTCCATACCGGCGATGCGGCGCTCCGCGGCCGGGATGGCATGTATTATTATGTCGACCGGCTCGGCGATCGCATCCGCGTGCGCGGCGAGAACCTGTCCTCGTTCCAGGTCGAGGACATGATCAACCAGCACCCCCTGGTGCAAATGAGCGGGGTGGTCGCCATTCCGAGCGACGAGGGCGACGAGGACCAGGTCGTTGCCTATGTCGTCGCGGTGCCGGGCGGCACGGTGAGCGAGCAGGATATCCACGCCTACGCCGCCGCGACGATGCCGAAACACATGCGGCCGCGGCATGTCCGGATCATCGACGACCTGCCGCGCACGCCGACCAACAAGGTGGAGAAGTACAAGCTGCGCAACAGCATCGTGGCGGAGCTCGGCATCAAACAAGAACGATGATCGGGAGCGATTCGTTTTCGCGGTCGAGCGGGCGGCGGAGCCCCGTCCCCTCGTGCCCGAGCGCCACGAAAAATGCCTGGCTTTTCGGCCGGGCATGCGCTGTCCATGACGATCGTGGCGTGCCTTGCCGCGGCAAGGCTCCGTATGCTTGCCCGTGCGCTTAGCCAAAGAGCCAAGTCATCAAGCCCGCGCGATTTGTTTCGGGGTCAAAATCCGCGGGCCCCTGAAGCATTTGAGTCCGTTTTCTATTTTAGGTCCGACAGACGGAGGCCCCCGATCGGAGGCCTGTCGCGTCGACGCGATGCCCTTCGCTATCGGGCCCGCCCGCCATCCGACCTTCGGGCGTACCGATCGCCGCGCCTGCCGGTTGGGCGGCGGGCTTCCGAGGATCTCGTCCTGATCGGCGCACAATCCGCGGCAGCTATTTGCGCACGAGCGGAATCTGCAGGTTGGTCGGCCGGTTCTGCTCCGTGTCGAAGCCGCGGCCATCGATATTGCGCGCTCCCCAGAACAGCAGGCCATGCGCCAGATAGACCAGGTCGTATTCCATGAAATGCTTGTCGGCGGTCAGGCCGAACGGTGCGAAAGCCTTGCCGAACACGCTTTGCGTCCGCCCGACCTGCCATGTCTCGTATCCCTGGCTCGCGACCTGGTTCAGCAGATCGGCAAAGCCTTGCAGCAATGGCGTGACCTCATAGGCTTCGTCGGCAATGAAATCGACCTTCTGCGCGCCGGCGGCGATCGGGTGGTCGCCACGCCAGTGCATGTGGCCTTTGATCGCGATGCGCGTCAGAGGAATCTTGGCCTGGGGGTCGGCCGCGTTCAGGATGACCAGCTCGAAGCGGTCACCCGGCAAGGCCTTGAAGTCACGGGTCAAATAGAAGGGCTTCAGCGTGCCGTCCGGGTTCTTGAGGGCACTGGGGCGAATTTCCGGCGCGATACTGGTCCAGTCGCCGACCAGGGATTGCTTGATTTGCTCGATGGTCATCGGAGGGGTTCCTTCGCGGATCTGTGCAAATGCGTCCGGGCCGGTGCCGGCGGCCGTAGCCAAGGCGACGGGCAAAGAGGCAATGATCTGTCGACGATTTGGCATAATGTAAGCCGCCGCGCGCTTGACTATGACAACCATCATAATGCCATCGACTATGACGGTTGTCATGGATTTTCTTGCGCGTCGGCGCAGAGAGACGGAATTCCATGGCAAGCACGGTTCGTGACCGCATGATCGACGGCGCCCTCGCGCTCCTGGCCGAACGCGGGCTGCAGGCGACGTCCTTCTCCGAGCTGCTGTCGGCAACGGGCGTGCCGCGCGGCTCACTCTATCACCACTTCCCTGGAGGCAAAGACCAGCTCATTGCCGAGGCCGTAGACCGGGCGGGCGCGGTGCTGCGTGATGCCTTGGCGCCGGTCGCCGGCGCGAAGGCCACCGATGTCGTCGAGCGCCTCCTGGCCATATGGCGCGTCGTCGTCACGCGGTCGGATTGCCGGTCCGGCTGCGCCGTCGTGGCGGTGACGATCGCGACGGATTCGGCCGAGCTGTCGGCCACGGCGGCCGCCGTGTTCCGCGACTGGCGCGTCCTCCTGGCCGGCCTGCTGCAACAGGGCGGACTTCGGGCGCCACAGGCGGACCAGTTCGCGGTGCTGTTGATTGCATCGATCGAAGGTGCCGTGGTGCTCAGCCGGGCCGAACGGAGCCTGGAGCCCTTCGAACTCGTCGCCGGGCAGCTCATGGAACAGGTCCGAAGCTTCGCAGCCATGCCTGCGAAAGGCTGAAGAGCCCGTCGGGCGATGGTTCTCCTGTTCTCGGCACCAGATCTGTCCAGGCGCGGAAGCGCCATGGGCCAGCGATCACCGGGTCCGCATCGAATCGCTCACATCGGCCTCCCTAGCGGGGCGCGAATCGGGGCTTCGCGGCCGCCCTGGTCTCCGGCGCCAGGGCGGCCGATCCCGGCGTCCAGCGCGTTGCCGTACCGGCCGCGATTCCAACGCTGCCGTTCGGCTGAACGGGCTTCCATGTCCGTCTGGATGAAGGCATCGCCAACACCAATCTGGCGCCCTCACGGGCGGTACCGTGCCGAGCGGCAACAGGGGCTTCGTCGGCGGCAACACGACACTCGATGGGCGGACGCGCCAGGACTGGACGGTCGCCGCGGCGGTATTCCGGACCGCCCAATCGGCGGCCCGTTTTCGTTGGAATGCCGAGGTGGCGTGGCGAAAGATCTTGCGACCTCCCCCCGAGATCACCCCACCGGCATCGGATGATGGATGCAGATATTCTTGGTCTGCTGATAGGCGCTGAGCGCCTCGATGCCCTTCTCGCGGCCGAAACCGGAGAGCTTGTAGCCGCCGAACGGGAATTCGACATCGAGGCCGACGCCGAAGGCGTTGATCCAGATCTGGCCGGCCCGCAGCTTCTCGCCGACGCTCAGCGCGGTGCTGACATTGGTCGTGTGAATGCCGGCGACCAGGCCGAAGGGGGAGTCATTGGCGATCTGCACGGCCTCCTCGGCCGTGTCGAAACGGATGACCGTCAGCACCGGGCCGAAGATCTCCTCGCGTGCGATCCGGGCCTGGTTGCTGGCGCCGACCACGAGGGCGGGGCGCACGAATGCGCCCTTGGCGAGCGCCGCGGCGGTCGGTGTCTCGGCCCCCAGCAGCAATTCGCCGTCCTGGCGCGCGACGTCGAAATAGCGTTCGACATCGCTCTGGTGGCCCTTGCTGATCAGCGGCCCCATGTCGGGATCGTCGATGCCGGCGCCCAGCGTCATCGCCTGGATCTTCGCATGCAGCCGCTCGACCACCGTGTCGTGGATCGAACGGTGCACCAGAAGCCGCGTGCCGGCGTTGCAGACCTGGCCGCAATGGGTCAGGAAGCCGCCGGCGATGATCGGCAGGGCGCGGTCGAGATCGGCGTCGGCGAACAGGATCTGCGGAGATTTGCCGCCGAGTTCCATATTGCAGGGAATGGCATGCGAGGCCGCCGCCACCAGCACGCGCTGGCCGGTCTCGACGGAGCCGGTAAAGGTGATCTGGTCGACGCCCGGGTGGCGTGCCAGGAGGTCGCCGGCGAGTGAGCCGCGGCCGTTGACCAGGTTGACCAGGCCGTCGGGCAGGCCGGCCTCCTGGCAGATCTTCATGAATTCATAAGCCGTGACCGGGGTTTCCGCCGACGGCTTGATGATGACGGCGCAACCGGCGGCGAGCGCGGGTGCGACGCCGCGGGCGATCAGCTGGAACGGGTAGTTCCAGGGAATGATGTGCAGGCTGACCCCGATGGCGTCCTTGACCGTCCAGTCCGACCAGTCGGGCCCGAGCGGGATCGAGCTGCCATGCAGCTTGTCGACCGCGCCGCCATAAAATTCGAAGAAGCGCGCCGAGCAATCGACCTCCCAATAGGCATCGCGCAGCGGCTTGCCGCTGTCGGTGCTCTCCAGCCGCGCGATCGCGTCGCGCTTGCTCAGGATCAGTTCGCCGATGCGCTGCAGCACCCGGCCGCGCTCGAAGGGCCGCATCTTGCGCCAGGGGCCGTTGTCGAAGGCATTGCGCGCGGCCGCCACCGCCAGGTCGACCTCGAGCGCGCCGGCACGGGCAAACTCGGCGATGACCGCCCCGGTCGCGGGATCCGTGCTCTGGCCGACGCCGTCCGATCCCTCGCTGAGAACCTGGCTGCCATAGATGCTGGGAATGAAGAGCGGGCGCTCGGTCATGACGGTCTCCTTGGACAAGACGATGGGCGCCGGGCTGCAGGTCTGCGCGTCTGATCCGGCACAATGACCGGCAGTGATGTATACAACCGCAAGATTATTGTCCACATCATTTGACATTGTGTGTGCCGACTGTTACCCGTCCTGTCACAGCTTGATTTGCATAGTGGGGCGTCCATGGACCTCGGTCTGAACGGGAAGAGAGCGCTGGTGACCGCCGCGTCGCGGGGCCTGGGGCGCGCCTCGGCGCTGGCCCTGGCGGCCGAGGGCGCGCGTGTCGCGGTCGCCGGCCGCAAGGTCGAGGCGATGAACGGGCTGCTCGACGAGCTGCGCGCGGCGGGTGCCGCCGAAGCCATCGCGGTGCCGATGGATCTGTCGCGTCCCGAGACGCTTCGCGCTTCGGTCGACGCGGTGGCCGCGACCTTCGGTGGCCTCGACATCTTTGTCGGCAATACCGGCGGACCGGCCTCCGGCCCGTTCCTGAGCGTCTCCCGCGAGGGCTGGGAAACCGCGCTCAACGAAACCCTGTTGCCGCTGGTCGAGCTGTCCCACGCCGTGCTGCCGAAAATGCAGGCCGGCGGCTGGGGCCGCATCATCTTCATCACCACGGTCGGGGTGAAGGTGGTTCAGCCCAACATGGTCCTGTCGGATTCGCTCCGCCTCGCCGTCGTCGGCCTGGCCAAGTCGCTGTCGATCGAGTTCGCCCATGAAGGCATCATGGTCAATTGCCTTTGCCCGGGGCCCTTCGCCACCGACCGCATGGAAGATCTCATCCGCGCCAGCATGGATCGCGACGGCCTGAGCCGTCCGGCGGCCGAGGCGCTGTGGCTGGAGGAGGTTCCGGTCGGCAAGTTCGGCGATCCCGGGGATTTCGGCGCCGTGGTGGCCACCCTGGCATCCGAGCGGGCCGGTTTCATCACCGGCACGGCGATCGCCCTCGATGGCGGCAAATCGCGCGCCTACTGACCTCGAAAGACAAGTGGATCCGGACATGGCACAGCAAATCGACGGCGGCGCCGCGATCATCGCCTGGCTCAAGGCGGCCGGCGTGGCGAATGTTTTTTCCGTCTCGGGCGGGCCGATCAATTCGATCTACCGGGCCTGCGCGCATCAGGACCTGCCGCTGATCCACGCGCGGCACGAGGCGGCCGCCTGCTTCATGGCCGAGTCCTTCTCGCGGGTCACCGGCAAGGCGGGCGCGGCGGTCGTGACCCTCGGGCCGGGCGTCACCAATGCCGTCACGCCGGCGCTGGTCTCGATGCTGGCGGGAACTCCGATGATCATCATCGGCGCGCAGTCCGGCACCAAGACGGCCGAGCGCGGCGCCGGCATGTCCTACGATGTGCTGCCGGTGCTGAAGGGCGTCACCAAATGGGCGGCACGCTGCACCGATGCCAATCGCCTGGCCGAATATCTCGATATTGCCTGGCGCAAGATGTGGGCCGGCCGTCCCGGCCCGGTCTTTCTCGAGGTTCCCACCGACATCCTGTCGAGCCCGGTGACCACGCCGCTGCGCGCGATGGCCGCTGGCGCGCCGCCCATGCCAGGGCGACCGGGTGTTTCCGCCGCCGCGGCCGAAGCCATCGGCGAGGCTTGCCGCGCGGCGGCCCGGCCGCTGCTGCTGCTCGGCGACGAAACCTTCTGGGACCGGTCCGACCGGATCCAGGCGGTGGTGGACAAGCACGGCCTGCCGTTCTCGACCCTGCGCCTGGCGCGCGGCGTGGTCGACGAGAACCATCCCCGTTTCGCCGGCCCCGGCTATACCGCCTGCAACGGCGCGCTGCGCCGGGCGCTCGCCGAAGCCGATTGCATCATGCTGGTCGGCCATCACTTCGAATTCGATCTCGAGTTCGGCGACAGCGTCGGCCCCGGCGCCAAGGTGATCCAGGTCTGTTCCGACCCGGAACTGCTGCACCGCAATCGGCGTGCCGATGTCGCGGTCGCCGCCTCGCCCGCCGCCTTCTTCGACCTCATGGCCGGCATGCCGGCCATGTCGGCCGACCAGGCCTGGGTCTCGTCGGTCATCGGCGACTGGAGCAAGGAGTGGCAGGCCCAGCGCGGCGAGGATGCCAATGACGGGCTGCACCCGGTGGCCGCCATCGACGCGGTGAGCGCGGCCGCGCCGGCCGACACGATCTTCGTGTCGTCGCACGGCAATATCGACTTCTGGGCTGACGCCCGGCTGCGCATATCGGCGCCCGGCCGCTATCTCAGGGCCGGCCAGTCCGGCACGCTCGGCGCGGAAGTGCCTTATGGCGCCGGCGCCAATTTCGCCGATCCGTCATCGCCGGTCATCGTTTTCGTCGGCGATGGCGGCGTCGGTTTCCACGTCACCGAGCTCGACACGGCCGAGCGTTACGGCCGGGCCTTCATCATCGTCGTGCTCGACGACGAGAAATGGGGGGCGATCTCGCTGCCGCAGCAGCAGAGCTTCGGCGAGACCTACGAAATGGACCTGCCGCGGCGCGACTGGGCCAAGGTCGCCCAGGGTCTCGGCTGCGGCGGCTATTTCTGCCGCGACACCGAGGCGGTCAAAGCTGCCATCACCGATGCCATCGCCAGCAGGAAGCCGGCGATCATCCAGGTACCGGTGCGCAGCGTCATCAGCCCCTACATGGCCTATATTTCCTGAACGCCGCCTCACCTCCAAAATCCAGCGGAAAAGACACCATGAACATCTGGAAAAACGGCGACGCGACCGGGGTGACGCCGCCCAATCATTTCGGCGGCCTGAACGTGCTCGACATCGTGCCCTTCGCCGGCAGCAATTTTTCGGTCCAGCTGTCCAAGGCGCCGAACGGCGCCGGCGGCGAGCTGCATCATCACGACGACTGGTCGCAGGTGTTTTATGTGGTGAAGGGCCAAATGACCTTCGACACCGGCAGCGAGAAGTTTACCCTGACCGCGGGGCAAGCCGTACTGTTTGAGCCGGGCGATCCGCACTATACGATCAACCAGGGCACGGAAGAGAGCGCCTGTCTGGTGATCACCGTGAAGCAGTGAATCGTCCCCGGTCGTACGGGGACCGCCGGCGAGACACGTGCAGTTTGAAACCTGCATGATTATGTCTCGCTGGTCTCGAATCGGAGTCTGCCGTGACTGCAGCGTTTGAAGCTGAGAATGAAGCGAAGCTGTCATCCGACAGCCTGATCAGGATTCTCGAAGACGATATCCTGAGCAGCACGCTCAAACCCGGCGATCGCCTCGACGAGCAGTCGCTGGCCCGGCGCTTCGAGGTGTCCCGTACGCCGGTGCGCGAGGCGTTGCGCCATCTCGCCTCGAGCGGCCTGGTCGAGATCCGCAAGAACCAGGGCGCGACGGTGCGGCGGCTGACCACCAGCGAATTGATCGAGATGTTCCAGGTCGTGGCCGAACTCGAAGGTCTTTCGGCCAGGCTCTGCGCCCGCCGCATGTCACCCGACGAGGTCGCCGAGATGCGCCGCTGGCACGACGAATGCGCGGCACTGGCCCAGAAGGTCGATCGCGACGGCTTCTTCGCCGCCAACAACACCTTTCACGAGGTGATTTCGAAAGGCGCGCATAACGAGTTCCTCAATTCGGAAACCCGCAAGCTGCGCAACCGGGTCAATGTCTACCGGCGCCACATCACCTTCCAGCCGCGGCGCATGCAGAAGTCGATCACCGAGCATGAGAAGATCGTCGAGGCCATCGAGGCCGGCGACGAAGAGGCGGCGCACCGGCTGATGCGCGAACATGTCGATCTGCTGGCGGGTTCGGCGGCCGACGTGGTCCTGGCGCTGGAAGCCGAGAACGGCGCGTAGCGCCGGATCGGGCCGACAAGCCTTCCACCGCCGCCGACCGCATTCAAGACCTGAAGACAACACCGACCGGCCTCGCCGCCGGACGGCGCGGCTTTGCCTGGCCGTGCCGGCAATCCCTCGAGAGGACGCAGCATGGCATTGGTCAAGAACGGCTCGGCGAAGCGCAATGCGGCGTTGAGCACGAGCGAGGCAGCGATCGTCGGCGTCGAAGCGCCGCGCGAGGTGCGCCGCTATCTGCCGGCCTTCCCGATCTACCGGGCGACGCCGCTGGTCGACCTGCCGGGGCTGGCCCGGACGCTCGATCTCGCCGGCATCGCCGTCAAGGACGAAGGCCAGCGTTATGGCCTCGGCAGCTTCAAGGCGCTCGGTGGCGCCTATGCGGTGGCGCGGCTCGTCCTGGCGCATGGCCGCGACAAGCTCGGCCGCGAGGTCGCGCCGGCTGAATTGCTCGGCGCCGAGATGAAGGCCATCGCTCGCGAACTGACCGTCTGCTGCGCGACCGACGGCAATCATGGCCGTTCGGTCGCCGCCGGCGCGGAAATGTTCGGCTGTCGTTGTGTGATCTTCCTGCACAGCGGCGTCTCCGCCGGCCGCGAGGCCGCGATCGCCGCCTTCGGCGCCGAGATCCGGCGCACGAGCGGCAATTACGACCAGTCGGTTGCGGAAGCCAGCGCCACCGGCCTGGCCCGGGGCTGGACCGTCGTCTCGGACTTTTCCGCGGAAGGCTATACCGAGATCCCTGGCCTGGTGATGCAGGGCTATACGCTTTTGCTCGACGAGATCATCGACCAGTCGACCGCGGCCTGGTCGCATGTCTTCGTCCAGGGCGGCGTCGGTGGCCTGGCCGCGGTGGTCGCCGGCTATTTGCTCGATCGTTTCGGCACGGCACGGCCGCGCCTCGTGGTGGTCGAGCCGGCCTTGGCCAACTGTCTGCAACTCAGCGCATTGAACGACGCACGCATGGCCATGGAGCCGGGCGAGCCGACGGTCATGGCCATGCTCGAATGTTACGAGCCCTCCCTCGTCGCCTGGGACATCCTGGAGAAGAGCGCCGATTTCTATCTCGACGTCGACGATGCCGGGGCCGTTGCCGCGCTCAAGCGCCTGGCGCGGCCGGAGCCTGGCGATCCGTCCCTGCGCATCGGTGAATCCGGCGCGGTCGGCCTCGCCGGGCTGATGGCTGCCATCGACGATCCCGCCATGCGCGAAACGCTGGCGCTGGACGGTCATTCGCGCGTGCTGCTGATCGGCACCGAGGGCGCCACCGATCCTGCGCTCTACGAGACATTGCTGCATTCCGACGGAGCGGCTGGTCCGGCCGTCCCGCATCAGGCGACCTGAAACCCAGAACGGACCGGGGGCGAGACCGTGAGCGATCTTTTCAGCACAGTCGTGACCAACCAGGACATTCACGCCCGCACGCTGGCGCGCTTCGGGCAGGCAGGCATCCGCTTGCCGAAACTTTCCGAACTCGCCGACCCCAGGCGCATCGACGGCGCCGTCCTGGCGGCGCTCGACGATGTCGATCCGGATGCGCCGGATCCGCTCAATCTCTATCGCGTCCACTGGTATAACGGCCCGGATCGCCGGCGGCAGGCGGCCGTGCCCGGGCACATCGTCCTGCCATCCGAACTGACCGGCGTTGCCGCCAAGATCATCGTGGCGCTCGGCGATCGCTTTCCGATGATCGCGGCCCACAAGGTGCTGGCGGCCTATGGCTGCCTGGTGCCGCGGCTGGTCACCGGCCAGTTCGACCTGGAAAGGCAGCGCGCCGTCTGGCCGTCCACCGGCAATTATTGTCGCGGCGGCGTCGCCATTTCACGCATCCTGCAATGCCGCAGCGTCGCCGTCCTGCCCGAGGGCATGAGCCGGGAACGGTTCAGCTGGCTGGAGAAATGGTCCACCGATCCCGCCGACATCGTGCGGACGCCGGGCAGCGAGAGCAATCTCAAGGAAATCTACGATACCTGCCACCTGCTCGCGCAGGATCCCGAGAACGTCATTCTCAACCAGTTCAGCGAGTTCGGCAATTACATCGTCCACCGGGCCGTCACCGGACCGGCGCTGGAAGCGGTGTTCCGGGCCGTGAAGGGCGAAGGCAGGCTCAAGGCGCGGGCCTTCGTCTGTGCCTCGGGCTCGGGAGGCACGCTGGCTGCGGGCGACCATTTGAAGGCGAGCCTCGGCCTCGACATCGCGGTGGTCGAGGCAACGGAATGCCCGACCTTGCTGCGCAACGGCTACGGCGAGCACAATATCCAGGGCATCGGCGACAAGCATGTGCCGCTGATCCACAATGTCTTCAACACCGATTACGTCATCGGCATTTCCGAGCGGACCCCGGACAGCCTGCTGGTGCTGTTCAACAGCGAGGCCGGCCGGGCTTTCCTCCGCGAGCGCAAGGGCATTGCGGCCGATCTGATCGCCGCGCTGGCCCATCTCGGCCTGTCGGCCATCGCCAATATCGCGGCGGCGATCAAGCTCGCCAGATATCAGGGCCTGGGCAGCGACGACGCGGTTCTGACGGTGGCGACCGATGGCGCCGCCATGTATGGCTCGCAGCTCGGACGGACCATCGACAGCGCTTTCGCCGGGCGTTTCGACGCGCTGGCGGCAGCAGAGGTGTTCGGCCAGCATCTGGCCGGCATCGCGCCCGATGCGCTGCTCGAACTGACCCGTCCCGAGCGCGAGCGCATCTTCAACCTCGGCTATTATACCTGGGTCGAGCAGCAGGGCGTTTCGCTGGAGGATTTCGATCGGCGCCGCCATCAGGCGTTCTGGGACGGACTGATGGACATGGTGCCGGTCTGGGACCGCCTGATCGAGGATTTCGGCGCCGCGCGGGCCTGAGGCCGTTTCGGTCTCGACAATAACGAAAACGGCGGCCGAAAGGCCGCCGTTTTTGCTTTGAGGGAGACCGCGAGGCAAGGTTCCGGCTTAGGCGCCGGCCTGGCCTCAGCTTTCGCCGCGCAGCCTGGCCGACAGTTTCCAGATGGCATTGGCGTTCAGTGGGGTCGAGGTGACGCTGACATCGAGCGCGTTCGACACGGCATTGGCGATCGCCGCGGCCGGACCGATGGCGCCGCCCTCCCCCAGGCCCTTGGCGCCCAAGGGCGTCAGCGGCGTCGGCGTCTCGATGTGGTGGACCTCGATATTGGGGATTTCGGGCGCCAGCGGCATCAGATAATCGGCGAAGCTGGTGGTCAGCGGCTGGCATTCGGAATCATAGACGAAATGCTCGAGCATGGCCGATCCGATGCCCTGCACCACGCCGCCGCGCACCTGGCCGTCGGCGATCATCGGATTGAGGATCGTGCCGCAATCCTCGACCACAACGAAACGGCGCAGCTTCATCTTGCCGGTCGGCACGTCGATCTCGACGACCGCGGCGTGCACCGCATTGGAATAGGTGCCGTCGGCCGGACCATCGAGGCTGCAGACGGCTTCCAGGCCGGGCGCCATGCCCTGCGGCATCTGGTCGACATTGCGAAGCGCGATGCGTGCCAGCTTGCGGATCTCGATGAAACGGCCCTCGTCGTCGCCGACATGAGCCTTGCCGTCGCGCAGCCTTATCGCGCCCGGCTCGGCCTGCAGCAGATGGGCGGCCATCGCCTTGAGCTTGTCGGCGAGCTCGGTCGCCGCCTTGTGGACGGCGCCGCCGCCGAGCGGCGCGCCGCGGCTGCCCCAGGTGCCGACCGAATAGGGCGTCGTCAGGGTATCGCCGTGGCGGACATAGACGTTCTCAGGGGCGATGCCGAGCGCATCGGCCGCGACCTGCGCCATGACGGTTTCATGGCCCTGGCCATGGCTCTGCAGGCCGAGATCGATGGTCACTTCGCCGTCCGGCGCCATCTCGACGCGGGCGGCGATGTAACCGGTCTCGATCGGCACGCGGCGGCGGATGAAATCCGGCGTGCCATGGGCGGTCTGCTCGATGAAACAGGCAATGCCGACGCCGATGCGTCTGGTGGTCGAGCTTTTCGATGCCTCGGCCTCGGCGCGGTCGGCGGCAATGAGATCCCTCATCTGCTCCAGCGACTGGGCATAGGAGCCCTCGTCATAGTGGAAGCCCAGCGCATTCTTGTAGGGGAAGGCGCGGATGATGTTGTTCAGCCGGAAGGCGATCGGATCGAGGCCGAGCTCGCCGGCGATATCGTCCATCAGCCGCTCCTGCGAAAATACCGCGGAGGGGCGGGCGACGCCGCGATAGGTGCCGATCGGGCACTTGTTGGTCGCCACCGCCCGGAAGGTCGCCTCATAGGCCTGGAAATCATAGGGGCCGGGCATCACCTTGCCGGCCATGCCGGGGTCGCCGGCGGCGGTGAAGGGAAAGGTCGAATAGGCGCCGTTGTCGACGGTGATATCGGCCTTCAGGCCGAGCAGCTTGCCCTCGGCCGAGACATAGGCCTCGAGGATATGGACGTGATCGCGGGCATGGATGCTGGCCATCAGATGCTCCCGCCGGTCCTCGATCCACTTGACCGGCCGGCCGGTCTTCAGCGCCAGCCACGGCACCAGGACTTCCTCGGTGAACACCTGGCCCTTGACGCCGAAACCACCGCCGACATCGGGGGCGATGACGCGCAGCCGCGATTCCGGCCAGTCGAGCACCTCGGACAGATAGGTGCGCAGGAGATGCGGGATCTGGGTCGACGACCACACCGTCAGCACGCGATCGGCTGGGTTATATTCGGCGACCACGCCGCGGCCTTCCATGGGCACGCCGGCCTGGCGCTGGTTGCTATAGGTCCGCCTGATGACATGGGCGGCGTCGGCGCGCGCCTTGTCGAGGTCGCCGCCCTTCATCTGCCGCTCGACGAAGACATTGTGCTTCCAGCCGTCGAACAGGGTTGGCAGCGACGGGTCGCGGGCCTGGTCCATGGTGCCGACCACAGGCAGGGCCTCGTAGTCGATCAGCACCTGCTCGACCGCGTCTTCGGCGAGATAGGGATCGTCGGCGAGCACCGCGACGACCGGTTCGCCGACGAAGCGCATCCGGCCTTCGGCCAGGATCGGCTGCTCGGAATATTGCATCTCCGGATAGTCCTGATGGGCCTTGATCGCCAGGCCCTGGGTATCCGCGCCGGTGAAGACATGGGTCGGAAAGCCGATATCGGCGAGCGCCGAGCTGTCGATGCCCAGGATCCGGGCGTGGGCGATCTGCGCGCGTGCGATGGCCAGATGCAGCATGTTCGGCCGGCGGATGTCGTCGATATAGCGTGCCTCGCCGGAGAGCAGCCGGATATCCTCGAAGCGCTGGACACGCGCGCCGATATATTTCGGGCGATCGGCCTGTTTCATGGTCATGACCCGGCGCCCTCGAGCTGGTCGGAAATCGCCTTGCGGACGGCGGAAACGATGCCCTGATAGCCGGTGCAACGGCAGATATTGCCGCTCATGGCCTCGCGGATCTCGTCGTCGTCGGGCATCCGGCGCTCGGCTGCCATGGCCGCGACGAAGGGGATGAGCGTCATGATGAAGCCGGGCGTGCAGTAACCGCACTGCAGGCCATGCTCGCTCTTGAAGGCCTGTTGCAGGGCATGTTCGGCGGTCGGCCCGCCGACGCTTTCGACGGTTGCGATCGACCGGCCCTCGCATTGCACGGCGAAGGTCAGGCAGGACAGGCGCGGCACGCCGTCGACATGCACGGTGCAGCAGCCGCAAGCGCCGTGGGCGCAGCCGATATGGACGCCGGCGAGGTTGAATTCCTGGCGCAGGACGTCGGCGAGCAGGCGGCGCGGCTCGACGGCAAGCGCCTTCCTGGTGCCGTTGACCTCGAGAGTGATGTCGTTCATCGGGTCCCCAATGCTCTGTGGCAGGCCGTCTCGATGGCGCGGCGCGTCAGCTCGCCGATCAGGCCCTTCTTGTAGGCGGCGCCGGCAATGTGATCACCCGACGGGTCGACCTCGGCGGCGAACAGCCGGCCGGCTTCGGCCGCCTCGGGCGCGTTCAGCGGCTGTCCCGGCAGGAAGGCTTCGATCGACCGCGCCCGCACCGGCAAGAGGTCGGCGCCGCAACAGACGATCGCCGCCTTGGTGATCGCGCCGTGCTTGAATTCGATGCTGACGCCGACCGAGGCGGTGGCGAAATCGCCGCGCCGTTCGCCGAGCTCGATGAAGCTGCCGGCCGAGGTCGCGGGCGGTATGCCGAATTCGACCGCCGTGACCATTTCGCCGGGTTCGAGCGCGGTGACATAGGCGCTCTGGAAGAAGTCGATCGCGGCGATCCGGCGCTCGCCGGCCTGTGAACTGGCGACGATGGTCGCGTCATAGAGGAGCGCCACGGCGGGCAGTTCGGCGGTCGGATCGGCATGGGAAATGCTGCCGCCGATCGAGCCGTGGCGCCGGATGGTCGGATGACCGATCCAATGCACCGCGTCCAGAAAGGCCGGGAAATGGGTCTTGATTCGAGGCTCGCCGAAATAGCGCTCATGCCGCACCAGGGCGCCGATGCGCATGACCAAACCATCGAATTCGATCCGGTCCAGCGGCAGCGCATTGATGTCGACGAGGTGGGCTGGACGCGCCAGCCGGAGGTTCATCATCGGCACGAGGCTCTGGCCACCGGCGACGGGACGGCCGTCCTCGCCGAAGCGGGCCAGCAGCTCCAGCGCGTGGCCGAGGCTCTCGGCCCGGTGATAGTCGAACGAAGACGGCCTCATGGCGGCTCCCTCAAAAGCGATGCCGGCAGGCGACGGCCGGCTGCCAGGCAAGCGTTCCGCTTGTGCACCATGGGTGGCCGCGGGACAGCGCGGATCGTACCGGCCGGCAAAACCTAGGCGATCTCAATCTTGCATGCAATCATAAAAAGATTGTAGACAAGAATGACGCTTTCGCATTATGACCGGTTCGTCTTCGGATCTGAAGCGAATTCCCGCGATGGGGATCTGGGTTGTTCGAATGATCGCGCCGGAGTGAGCCAAGGCGGTTGATGCCGCCGGGCCGCCGGCGCGGCTGCGCCGACATCCGGTTCCCGGCGGGAGGCTGCGCCTGTCCGATCTCGTCCCACCGGCCGAACAGGATGGGTTCGGTTGGCCAAGCCAAGGCCGGGCGCCGTTCCGGCCTCTCCCGCGATGGCCTCATCGCGCCGACGCAAGACTCTGGAGCCTCATCATGAGCCGTGGAAGCCGCCAGGCCGTTCTCGACACGATCGACAGGAACCGGGACAAGGCCATCGCCTTCCTGCAGAAAATGGTCGCAATCCCGAGCGTCACCGGTGACGAGGCGGCGATCCAGGCCTTTGTCGCGGACTACATGAAGGGCATCGGCCTGAGCGTCGACATGTGGGAGACCGACTGGGAGGAGCTGAAGAAGCATCCCGGCTATCGCCCGGTCGACCGCGGTTACGAGGGCCGGCCGAATATCGTCGGCACGGCCAAGGGCAGCGGCGGCGGCCGTTCGCTGCTGCTCAACGGCCATACCGACGTCATCCCGGTCGGCAATGGCGAAGGCTGGAGCGACAATCCCTGGTCGGCCTCGATCAAGGACGGCCGCATTTATGGCCGTGGCTCCTGCGACATGAAGAGCGGCGTCGCCAGCCATATCCTCGCCGTCGAATTCCTTAAGGAGGCCGGCGTCACGCTGAAGGGCGACGTCTATATCAACGTCGTCATCGACGAGGAGGTCAGCGGCCACGGCACGCTCGACACGGTGATCCGCGGCTACAAGGCCGATGCCGGCATTTCCGGCGAGACCAGCGACCTTGCCGTCCAGCCGGCCTGCATCGGCCGTATCTGGTTCGAGATCAGCGTCGAGGGCAAACCGGCCGGCATCCAGAAGCGCTACGAAGGCATCAGCGGCATCGCGCTCGGCAACAAGATCGTCCAGGCCGTGCAGGAGCTGGAGGACCATCGCGTCGCGACGGTGAAGCATCCGCTCTATCCCAATGCCCTGGATTCGCTGCCCTGCATGATCGGCAGCTTCCAGGCCGGCAATTATCCGAGCGCCTTCCCGGCGACCGCGCTGCTCAAGGGCAGCATCGGCACCGTGCCGGGCGAGGACCACGAAGGCGTCAAGAAGAGCCTGGTCGACAAGATCGCGGCGCTCGCCGCGGGCGATGAATGGATGAAGCATCATCCCCCGGTCGTCCGCTTCGTCGGTTACGACGCGCAGGCCTCCGAAATCCCGCGCGACCACCCGATCGTCGACCTGGTGTCGAAGACCTTCACCGAGCTGACCGGTCGCGTCCCGGAAATCAGCGGCCGTCAGGGCGCGGCCGACACCCGCTTCCTCAATGAATATGCCGCGACGCCGACGGTCATCTTCGGCCCGGGCTCGACCGCCGTCATGCACGCCAATGACGAATATGTCTCGATCGAGGACTATATGACCGCGATCAAGGTGATGGCGCTGTGCATCCACGACTGGTGCGGCGCCGAGGACTGACGAACCGATCAGCTCAGGCCCTGCCCGATGGCGGCGGGGCCGGAGCTCACCCGCCGGCCCGCGATCCGAGAGTGACCCATGCCGCAGATCAAACAGGTCTTTACCGTCCGCCATCCGCGCCCGGTCGTCTGGGCGCAGTTCCAGGACCTGCCGAAAGTCGTGCAATGCCTGCCCGGCGCTTCGCTGACCGAACTGACGTCGCCCCAGCAGGCCAAGGGCCGGATGACCGTCAAGCTCGGTCCGGTCAAGGCCGATTTCGACGGCGAGATGGATATCGCCGCGGATGAGGCGACCTATACCGGCACCATCGTCGGCACCGGAACCGCCAAGAGCCACGGCTCGCGCGCCAAGGGCGACGTCCGCTACGGGCTCGAGCTGACCGCCGACGGCGCCGGCACGACGGTGTCGGTGCTGGTCGACTACAGCCTGTCCGGCTCGCTCGCCCAATTTGCCCGCGGCGGCATTGTCGATGCCGTCGCCGATCAGATCTGCAAGGCCTTCGCGGCCAATCTGGAACAGCAGCTGAATGCCGCCGGCGCGCCGGTGGCGGCGGATGCGGCGACGGTGAACTCCGCCGGAGCCACGGCATCCGTCACAGCACCCACGCCGCAGGTGTCGCAGGCCGCGCCAAGCGAGCTGAACGTGATCGCGCTGCTGTTCGCGATCCTGCGCAAGAAGCTCAGCGGCCTGTTCAGCCGGGCCTGAAGCTGGCGTTGGACGGCAAGGTGGGTTTGGCACGCGACGTCGTCGCCGGCGCATGAGCGCTGTGGCCTGAGCAGTTGGCGAAGCACCCAGCGGTTCCGTTAGCGGGTGCTAGGGGTATCGTGGTCTTTGATGAGAGTGGCTGCCGCTCGCCCGCCAGCTTTGGGCGATACGGTACCTAGTGTGCCCCACGTCATCCCCGGCGAGCCAGAGCAGAAGCTCTTGCTTCTGCGGAGGCGAGGGAAGGGGATCCAGGGGCCGCTTCTCCGCGCTTTCCATGCATGAATTCAAAGAGTTATGCGTCGTTTAGCTGGACGCCCGACGCCCCCTGGACCCCCTTCCCCTCGCTTCGCTCGGCCGGGGGTGACGTAGAGCTTGTATCGGCTCGCGTGGGCTCGACTTAGCTTAGGCGAAGGCTCACGAGCTTCGACGTACGAGCTCTTGCGAGCCTCGAAGGACGACCGACCGAATTTGCGGCGCCATTCGGCCATTGCGGCCCGACTGCCCCGCGCCTCAATACCCGCGCTGCGGATCGACACGGTGCAACGGCTCGCCGCCGGCGCTGACGCGCCGGATGCTCTCGGCGACATCCAGCGCGGCCGCCTCCGGCACGGTGATGCTCGCCAGATGCGGCGTGATCAGCACGTTCTCCATGGTCCAGAACGGATGGTCGGCCGGCAGCGGCTCGACCCAGAAGACGTCGAGCGTGGCGCCGCCGATCTGGCCCGACCGCAAGGCCGCGACCAAGGCCGGTTCGTCGACCACCGGTCCGCGCGAGGCGTTGACGAACTTGGCGCCGCGCGGCAGGGCGTCGAAGACCGACCGGTCGATTAGTCCCTTGGTCTTCGCCGTCAACGGCATCATGTTGACCAGGATTTCGACCTCGGACAGGAATGCCGCCCGATCGGTCGTGGCGTCGTGGCAGGTGACGCCCGTGATCGATTTCGGCGCGTGATCATAACCCCTGACGTCGAAACCCGCTTCGGCCAGACCGGCGGCGACGGCGGCGCCGAGATGGCCGAGCCCGAGCACGCCGACCTTGATCTGGTTCAGCGGGCGGGGATGGATGTAGCGCCATTCGCCCCGGCGCTGCGCCTGCTCGAAGCTCGGAATGTCGCGGGCGTAGCGGATCACCGCGAACAGCACATAGCTGCGCATCAGGGCGACCATGCCGGGATCCGAGAGCCGGGAGATCGGCACGTCGGGCAGGTCGGTCCGGCCGACGAGCGAATCGATGCCGGCACCCAGATTGACCACCTGGGCCAGATTGCGGAACGGCGCGAAGAAATCCGGGAAGGGTTTCCACGCCAGGACGTGCCTGACGTCCTCGGGGTTTCCAACCTCCGGATAGACCCGAAAATCGAGCCCCGGAATATTGGCGCGCAGCGCGTCGCCCCAGGTCTTGGGATCGTCGAACTCGCTGTAGAACAGCACGGCGCCATGGTTTGACCGGGCGGGCTCGCCGGCGCTGTCAGCCTGGGCGCGATCGGCGGCGCCAGCACCTGTCTGTTCGGTCATGTCGGAACCTGTCGGCATGGCGTGAGGGGCCGGCCGGCTGCAAGGCGCCGGCCGGTGGCGTTACGCGGTGACGTCGCGCATCAGGTGGCCGAAGCCGGGCCTGGCGCCTTTCACCCCGGTGAGTTTCAGGCTGTGCCAGAACGACGCCTGGATCGCCGAGACGACAGGCTTGCCGAGCGCGGTCTCCAGAGCCTCGATCGCGCCGGCGGTGCGGAAATTCGTGCAGCTGACGAAGACCGCGCTGGCATCGGCATGGTCGACCGATTTCACCAGGTCGTAGACCTGTTCGAGCGAGACTTCGGCCAGCGCCGTATCCTTGTCGATGCCGAGATTGCGATGCCGCAGCACCTTGTGGCCGTTCTCTTCCAGGAAGCGGATGGCGCGCTGATGGATTTCGTCGACATAGGGCGTGGCGAGCACCACCGGGCCCGCCTTGATCTCGGCGAGCGCGGCGAGGCTGGCGGTCGACGCCGTATTGATCTTCTTGCCCGGCGCCCAGCTCTTCAATTTTGCGGTCAGCGCATGGTCATAGGCCGTGCCGTGCAGGAACGACGCGCTGGTGCCGCCAAAACACAGAAGGTCGATCGGCGCGGAGCCGAGCAGGCGCGCCGCCTCCTCGAGCTGCGGCGCGTTCATCATTTCCTCGATGCCCTCGACGGTGACCTTGGGCAGCTTGATCCGCGTCGTGTGGATCGACACGCCCTCGGCGGCCATCGCCCACATCTCGGATTCCATCACCACGCTGGAGGCCATGAAGATCAGCCCGATGCGGGCCAGCGATCCATCGCCGTCGTAGCGAAACCGCGGCCGTTCCTCACCCTGCGCCGCTGCCTGTCCATGGGTCGTCATCGCCGAGAATTCCCTGTCGCTTTCAGGTCGACGCAAGAGCTGCAGAGGCCTTCGCATACAACCGCAAATTTGTAATTCCGGACACGCATGCGCCGGGGCTCCAAAAGCCGATTTCAACCTCGATATTGATCCGGCCGCCTGCATCGGTAAAATAATTTTATCTGCGGAACTAAATAGGAAAAGCTGATGCAGATATCGCTGCGCATGCTCCACTATGTCGTGACCACTGCCGAGGCGGGCAGCATCAGCGGCGGCGCCAAACTGCTCAACATTTCCCAGCCATCGATTTCCCAGGCGATCGCCCAGGTCGAGGCCCGGCTCGGCGTTCCCCTGTTCGTCCGCCACCACGCCCGCGGCATGACGACGACGGCGGCGGGGCGGCATTTCGTCAACGAGGCCCGGCTCCTGCTCAGCCATGCGCGCGATTTCACCCGAAGCGCGGAATCGCTTGGCGCCGACCTGTCGGGCGATATCGCGATCGGCAGTTTCGTCACGCTGGCGGCACGCTTCATGCCCGGCCTGCTGGCCGAATTCGGGCGTCGGGTGCCCCGCGTCTCGGTCAGCCTCGAGGAGGGCAACCAGCAGGAGATCATGGACGGGCTGACCAGCGGGCGGCTCGAACTCGCGCTTGCCTATGCCTATGCGGTGCCTGACGAAATTCTCGGCGAACGGCTGGCCGAACTGCCGCCGCATATCCTGGTCTCGGCGGATCACCGGCTGGCCGACCGCAGCGAGATCAGCCTCAAGGAGTTGGCCGGCGAACCGTTCATCCTGCTCGATCTGCCGTTTTCGCGGGACTATTTCTTCAACCTGTTCCTGGCCTGCGGGGCCGAACCGCGAATTGCCTATCGCTCGCGTTCGCCCGAGCTGATCCGCGGCCTGGTTGCCCATGGCCAGGGCTATACCATTCACAACGCGCTGCCCGGCAGGGATCTGAGTTACGACGGCCGGCGCATTTCGGCGCTGGCCATTTCCGAGCGCCCGGCGCCGGTGCATGTGGTGGCGTTGCGATTGCGCCGGCAAAACATGCGGCCGGCCGTCCGGCTGTTCGCCGATTTCATGGCCGAGGCTTTCGCGCCGGGCGGTCTTTTCGGTCTGCCGTCCGGGATGCCCGCGCGGCCGGCCTAGGCGCTTTTGCCTTCCGCTTGTGCCGTGTTCGACCTCATGGAGCGGTCATCGCCGCTTGAATAGCCAACTCTCGTCACGCTCGCGGAAATTGTGTGCAATCGTAATTCTATTGTAGACACATAAAATCCAGTAGTATACGGTCCTGGCAAATGACGATGCCGCGACCTCGGTCAATCCCAGGTGAGACGGCGTCGCGGGGCCATAGGGGCCGTGCATCCCGGACCGGTTTCCGGCCGCAGGATGCCGCCAACTGACGATGTCGCATTGCAGGCCGACGAGGCCAGAAACAGCTGCTCGACGAGCGGCCTGGGATCAGTCGCGCGGTTTTTCGGACAGAGGGAGGGAGTGACATGATCCAGGGCGTTCGGGGTTTTCTGTGGGGGCTGACGGTTGTCACGCTCGTCGCCGGCGCGAGCTTTTCCGCCGCGGCGGAAAAGCTGGTGCTCGGCAATGAGGGCAGCTATCCGCCCTTCAGCATGGTCGACCCCAGCGGGCGATTGACCGGGCTCGAGCCGGAACTGGCGCGCGAAATGTGCCGCCGGATGAATGTCGAGTGCGAAATCGTGGTGATGGATTTCAAGGCGCTCATCCCGGCGCTGCTGCAAAGCAAGCTCGACGCCGTCGTCAGCCAGACCAAGCCCTTGCCCGAACGCCTCGCGAGGGTGCTGTTCGGCCGGCCGGTCCTGTTCAATCCGGATTCCTATGTGGTCCGGTCGGGCCGGACCTATTCCTTTACCAGGGAGGGCCTGAAGGGCGTGCGCATGGGCCTGCAGCGCGGCTCGGCACAGGCGAAATATGTCGCCGAGCAGTTCGGCAATGCGGTGGAGATCGTCTTTTACGACAATCCCGATCAGATCCGCCTCGACCTGCAGGCCGGGCGCCTCGACATGACGCTTGGCCCCAAGATCAGCTGGACCAACGAATTCCTGTCCAAGCCGGCCGGCCAGGGCTGGGAATTCGCCGGCGGCGATCTGTGGACCGGCGGCGGTGAGCAGGGTTCGAGCTGGCTCACCCGCAAGGAAAGCACCGCGCTGATGGAGCGGATGAACACGACGCTCGGCACGATCATCGCCGACTGCACCTTCACCCGTCTGCGCCGGCAATTCATGACCGTGGAACTGCTGCCGGAAGAAGTCGCCTGCCGTTAATGCGCCGGCGGTCGCGGCGTCCTTCGCCGCGGCCGCCAATGGGCCACGGCCGGCGCGCGGCATGTTTTCATTCATTTCGATACGGTGATCCCGATGCCTTTGATGGGCTTCGTGCAGCAGCTCGGCCTGGGCGCGCTGGTGACCATCCAGGTCGCCGTGCTGGCCTATCTGCTGGCCCTGCTGATCGGCACTCTGTTCGCCCTCGCCACGCTCAAGCGTCGGCTGGTGCTTGGAACCATCTGGCAGATCTACGCCTCGATCTTCACCGGGGTGCCGTCGCTGCTGGTCGCCTTCCTGTTCTATTACGCGGGTTCGGGCATGATCGGCAGCCTGTTCGGCTTCGCCGGCCTGCGGGTCAAGGTCGAGGTCAGCCCGTTCATGGCCGCGGTCGTCGCGCTCGGCCTGGTCTATGGCGCCTATCTCGCTGATCTCATCAGAAGCGCCATCCTGAATGTCCCGCCGGGGCAATTCGAGGCCGCCAAGGTGCTGCGCATCCCGCGCCTGTCGACCTGGATCCGGGTCATCCTGCCACAGGTCCTGCGCCTGGCCCTGCCGGGCATGACCAACATGTGGATCGTCGTGCTGAAGGATACCGCCTTGATCTCACTGATCGGCCTGAAGGAAATCATGGCCTATGCACGGCTCGCCTCGGGCGTCACCAAGGAGCCCTTCGTCTACTACATGCTGGCCTCGGCCTTTTTCCTTGGCATGACCGGGCTGACCTATTTTACCGCGCAGCGCATCGAAAAATGGGCGAACCGCGGCATCCGCCCCGCCGCAGCTTCGGGGGCAGCCCGTGCATTATGATGTTGCGCTTGCCTGGCAGAGCCTGCCGACGCTGCTCGCGGGAACCGCGACGACCTTCATCGTGCTGCTGCCGGTCCTGGTGCTCGGCCTCGCCCTGTCGATCCCGATCGCGCTGGCGCGACTGAAGCCCGGCGCCGGCGGCATCGCCGCGGCCGCCTATATCGGCTTCTTCCGCGGCGTTCCGAGCCTCGTCCTGCTCTATCTCATCTATAGCGGTCTGCCGCAGTTCGCGGTGATCCGCGAAACCGCGCTGTGGACCCTGTTCTCCAATGCCTATGTCTGCGCCTGGCTCGGCCTGACCCTGACCCATTCGGGCTACATGGCCGAAATCGTCCGGGGCGGGCTCGCGGCCGTGCCGGCGGGTACCGTCGAGGCGGCAGCGGCCCTCGGCCTCACGCCGCGCCAGGCGCTCTGGCGGCTGCGCCTGCCGATGGCCGCCCGCTATGTGTTGAGGGCCTATCAGAACGAGCTGCTCATCATGATCAAGAGCACCTCGGCGGTCAGCGCCATCACCATTGTCGACCTCACCGCGGCCGCCAACACGGTGTTCGACTACACCTACGATCCGTTCACGCCGCTGGTCACGGCCGCCGCCATCTACTGGTCGATCATCAATGTCATGCGGCTGGCCTTCAACATCGCCGACCGCCGGCTCAATCGTCATCTCGTCAGGTCATGACCGGCACCCGCGTTCGGGCCGGACAGGCTGCGGAAAGTCGTCTTCCCATGGATACAGGCATGTCGATGAAATCAGCCGCGACGGATCGGGATGCCGCCCCGATGGCCATTTCGGTTCGCGCCCTGAACAAGCACTACGGGCCGTTCCACGCCCTGCGCGACATCAGCTTCGAGGTCGCCAATGGCGAGATCCTGGTGCTGTGCGGCCCGTCGGGGTCCGGCAAGTCGAGCCTCATTCGCTGCCTCAATCACCTGGAGCGGCACAGCTCCGGCACCATCCATGTCAACGGCATCGAACTGGTCAACAAGCCGGCGAGCATCGCGCGGGTCCGGCGTGAGCTGGGCATGGTGTTTCAGAACTTCAACCTGTTTCCGCACATGACGGTGCTGGCCAATTGCACCCTCGCCCTCAAGCTGGCGCTGCGCATGGCCGGCGCGCAGGCCGACGAGGTCGCGCGCGACTATCTCCAGAAGGTCAATGTGCTCGACCAGGCCGAAAAATATCCCGGTGAGCTCTCCGGCGGGCAGCAGCAGCGGGTGGCCATCGCCCGCGCGCTCTGCCTCCAGCCGCGCATCATGCTGTTCGACGAGCCGACCTCGGCGCTCGACCCGGAATCGGTCGGCTCGGTCCTGCGCATCATGGAGGACCTGGCGTCGACCGGCATCACCATGGTCTGCGTCACCCATGAACTGGGTTTCGCGCGCCGCGTCGCGCATCGCTGCATCTTCATGGAGAGGGGCGAGATCGTCGAGGAAGCGCCGACCGGCCGGTTCTTCGCCAGCCCGGCCAGTTCCCGCCTGCAGGCCTTCCTGGCGCAGGTGCTGTAAGCGGCGGTTCCCCGGCGGCGACCCGATCCACGCCGCCGCGGCCGGTCCTGCCGGCGCGAGCGCCTTATCGCCGCCAAGTCTGCCCTGCCGAACTTCCGGGACGGGGCGGTGCCGTGCGCCGCAAAAGCCCGGTCGGATCCGGGTACCTGCCATTCATCCCTACTTGCTTGCTGGCCGCGCCGACATGGCGGGGGTTAGTCTCGCTTGCCCGCGATCGACCGGGCCGCGCGTCGCGAAGGCCGCCGGCTGCCGGCACCGTTCGGCCCTTTCGATGACCGCAAACCGGCGCCGGCGCTGGTCGCGAATGCGGCCCGCCGGCGCCGCCCAGGGCGCGGGCACTTGCCTTCGGGTATGCAACAAATTCGATCAAGAATACATCTTACGCCATGTTGCATACAACAGTGGCGCTATGCTACGGTTTCACCCGAAGGCGGAGCTGCCGCCGAAACGTCGCCGACGATCAATGCGCGGCGACGACCGAAACAATGATGCGGAGGCCGACGCAGGGAGGGGGAACCCGTGACCTTGCGCGGAACCAACACCAGGGGATGACAATGCCGACACGCAGACAATGCCTGATGGCCGCCGCCGCAGTGCTGGCCAGCCCGAATATTGCGACGGCTCAGGCGCGCCGGATCGTCGTCAGCATCTGGGGCGGCAATTGGCGCGACGGCGCCAAGGAAGCCATCGCCACCGAATTCACCAAGCGTACCGGCGTGCAGGTCGACTTCATCACCGGCGGCACCATGGACCGGTTGACCAAGGCCAAGGTCGCGGCCGGACGGCCCGAGGCCGACCTGACCCTGACCACCAGCCACGTCGCCCATCTCTATGTCGCCGACAAGCTGTTCCAGCCGCTCGACACCCAGAAACTGCCTAATCTCAAGGACGCCTATGGGTCGGCCTTGCGCAGCCCTTTCCATGTCGGGCTCTATTCCTATGTCTTCACGCCGGCCTTCCGCACCGACCTGATGCCCGCCGGCTTCTCGCTCGCCAGCTGGAGCGACCTCTGGGGCGAGCCGGTCAAAGGCAAGCTCGGCCTGCCCGATTTCGACCCGAGTCACATCATCATCGTGGCGGCCCTGCTGTCCGGCGGCGATGCCAGGAACTGGCAAAAGGGCGTACCGCTGCTGGAAAAGCTGAAGCCCAGCATCAAGGCCTTCTACCAATCCGATGCCACGTCTCAGGAATTGATGAAGACCGGCGAGACCCCGGTCCAGGTCATCCTGTCGATCAACGCCTATCACCAGATGAAGCTCGGCATTCCGATCAAGCTGGTGGTTCCCAAGGAAGGTGGCGTCGTCGGCATCGACGCGATCGGCATCAATGCCGGCACGCGCATGGCGGACGCGTCGCATGAATTCGTCAACACCGCGCTCGATCCGGACGTTCAGTCGAAGCTCTGCGACATCTACCGGTGCTCGCCGATGACCGGCAAGGCGCATATCAGCGCCGAGCTCGCGGCGCTGCCCGGCATCGTCACCACCGAGGAGCAGCTGAAGAAGCACATCCTGGTCGAAGACGAGATCCGCGCCAAGCTGCTGCCCGAGTGGAAGTCCTGGTTCACCGAGAACATGACCCGCTGACGGAATTCGCCGGCCAAACGCAGAACCGCTCCGCCCGGCCAAGGGCGGAGCGGCAGACAAGGCGTCGTTCGATGACAGATCGTCAAATCTGGTGGTTCTTCGTAACCCCCTGCATTCTCGTGGGCCTGGCGGTGGTCGCCTCGCTCGCCAGCGTGTTCCAGTACAGCTTCCGCGAATTCGTGCCCGGCTCGCTCAATACCGGCGGCTTCACCCTCGACAATTTCGCCCGGATCGGCCGGCCGCTCTATTTCTGGGTGATCGTCGACACCTTCCTGATCAGCTTTCTGACCGCGGTGTTCTGCCTGCTCCTGAGCTATCCGGTCGCCTATGCGCTGGTCCGCACCCAGCAGGAATGGCTGAGGACGCTTTTGGTCATCCTGGCGATCACGCCGCTGTTCACCGGCGAGATCGTCCGCACCTATGCCTGGATGCTGGTGCTCGGCACCGAAGGGTTCATCAATTCGGGCCTTCTGGCGCTCGGCCTCATCTCGAAACCGTTTCAGTTCATGTACACCAAGCTCGGCGTCGTCGTCGCGCTGGTGCATTTCTCCATGCCGGTGATGATCATCCTGCTGGCGACCGCCATCGGTCACGTCAACCGGGACTACGAGAAGGCCGCGGCCAATCTCGGCGCGGCACCGCTCACTGTCTTCTGGCGCGTCACCGTGCCGCTCACCATGCCCGGCATCATCGCCGGAACCGTGGTGATCTTCGCTTGGACGATGAGCGCCTTCGCCACCCCGCAGCTCATCGGCGGCGGCAAGGTCCTGATGATTTCGAATCTCGTCTACCTGCAGGGCCTGTCGTCATTCAATTTCCCGCTGGCCGCCGTGCTGAGCGTCGTCGCCTTCGTCGCGGCGGTCGGCAGCCTGGTCGTCATTCAGCCGTTCGTGTCGCGCCTCGAGCGCCGCGTGGCGCAGCAATAGGGAGGGGCGGCCTGTGCAAAAGACACTGTTCTGGATCCTCGTCACGGCCATTCTGGTGTTTCTGACCATGCCGGCCGTGGTCGTCGTCATGACCTCGGTCAATCCCACCGAGGTGCTGAAGTTTCCGCCGCAGGGCTTCTCCCTGCGCTGGTATGAGCGCGCTTTCGAATACGAGGATTTCCGTGCCTCGTTCTACAACGGCATCATCGTGACGGTGTTCGCCTCGACGCTGGCTTCGCTCATCGGCATCGCCGCGGCCTACGTGACCAACCGCTTCGCCTTCATCGGCCGGAACCTGCTGGATTTCATCCTGTCCTCGCCGCTGATCATTCCGCGCTTCACCACCGGCTTTGGTTTCCTGCTGCTCGGCTCGATGCTCGACCTGACCAATGGCTATGCCATCGTCATCCTGACCCATGCCGTGCTGGTGCTGCCTTTCGTGACCCGCAGCGTCTATGTCAGCCTCGCCAATATCGACACGTCGCTGGAACGTGCCGCCGCCAATCTGGGGGCCTCGCCCGTCAATGTCATGCTGAAGATCACTCTGCCGCTGCTGATCCCCGGCATCGTCGGCGGCTGGATCGTCGCGTCGATCCTGTCGTTCACCGAATTCACCGCATCGCTTTATGTCACCAGCTACGCCACCCAGACGCTGCCGGTGGCCATGTACACCTATGTACGCGAATATACGGACCCGACCATCGCGGCGATTTCGTCGATCCTGATCATTTCGACGACGCTCGGGATGTTCTTCGTCGACAGGATCCTGGGGTTGAAGCGCGTTCTTGCGATCGAGTCGCACTGAAGAAGACGGGAGAAACACAGTGACCGATCAGGCCAGCCTGGCGAAAAAGCAGCCCGAAAACGCCGTCGAAATCAACAATGTGGCCAAGCGCTACGGCTCGGTGACCGCCGTCAAGCAGGTTTCCCTGTCGATCCGGCGCGGCGAGTTCCTGACCCTGCTGGGACCGAGCGGTTGCGGCAAGACCACGCTGCTCAACATGATCGCCGGCTTCGAGGCGGCATCCTCCGGACAGATCAATATCGATGGTCGCGACGTCACCAACGTGCCGCCGCACCTGCGCGACACCGGAATGGTGTTTCAGAACTACGCGCTGTTTCCGCATATGAGCGTGTTCGACAACGTCGCCTTCGGCCTGCGCATGCGCAAGCTCGACCGGCAGACGATCACCCGTGATGTCGAACGGGCGCTCGAGATGGTCAAGCTCTCGGGCATGGGGGAGCGCCGGGTCAAGCAATTGTCGGGCGGCCAGCAGCAGCGCATCGCGCTGGCGCGCGCCATCGCCTTCGGCCCGCGCGTGCTGCTGCTCGACGAGCCCCTGTCGGCGCTCGACAAGAACCTGCGCACGCAAATGCAGTTCGAACTGAAGGAACTGCATGAAAAGACCGGCCTGACGACGATCTTCGTGACCCATGACCAGGGCGAGGCGCTCAGCATGTCGGATCGCATCGTGGTCATGAGCCGCGGCGAGATCCAGCAGATCTCGGCGCCGCTGGAGCTCTACAGCCGGCCGGCCAACGGCTTCGTCGCCTCGTTCATCGGCGAGATCAACCGCCTGCCGATCGCTCGCCTGCGCCGCCAGGGCACCTCGATGTCCTTTGGCTTCCCGGGTTCGCTGACGCTGACCGCCGAAGGCCTTGCCGGCGTGCTGCCCAGTGACGACGAGGATGTCCGGGTCTTCGTCCGCCCGGAAAACATCGCGATCGCCGATCCGTCGAAGCCCGAGGCCAATGTCGTCCCGGCCAAGGTGATCTCGCATATCTACCAGGGCACGCACACCATCACCCGGGTCGAGGCCGACGGCCTCGGGCCGATCGAAATGCGCGTTGCCGGCGGCGGGATCATCGACGAACGGCCGGCGGGATCGACGGTCAGGATCGCCCTGTCGCTCGATCACGCGGTGGTTCTCAGGGCCAACGAGGCCGGTCTCGAGGCCGCCGCCTGATCTGCTGCGAGGCCTGGCGGTCGCCGGTCAGCCGGCGGCGAAATAGTCGACGCCGCCGCGCCGGCCGTCGCGCACCAGCTCGCCCAGATTGAGCGTGTAGTTGACGTGCGCCAGGACTTCGCTGAAGGCGAAGCTCGTCTGGTGCGCGTCGAGCTTGCGCGGAAAGATGATCGGGATCAGGTCGGCGGCCGAGCGTGGCGCTTCGCGGCAGGCCTCCAGCAGCGCCGCGCAGCGCGATTCGTGGTGCGAAATGAGCTGCGTGCTGCGCACGTGAAGGCCCTGAAACGGCAGCTGATGGCCCGGCAGCACCAGCGTGTCCTCGGGGATTTCGGACCGCAGCCGCCGCAACGACCGGATGAAAAGGCCGAGCGGATCGCCATTCGGATCGACCGCCCAGACACTGACATTGGGCGAGATCTTGGCCAGCACCTGATCGGCGACGAACAGGATCTTGTCTTCGGCCGAATAGAGCATGATCTGTTCGGCGGCATGGCCGTCGCCGACCAGCACCGAGAACGTCCGGCCACCGATGCGGAGCGTGTCGCCGCCGACGATGCGCAGGAAGGTGCCGGGCAGATTGGCGACCATGTGGAGATATTCATTGCCCTGGGTGCTGACCAGTTCGGTCAGTTCGGCGCCGAGCCCGTGGCCGAGATAGAAATCCCGATAGAGCTTGGCATCGAGCGCATTGGGGCTGAGCGATATGTTGAGGCAGCTGAGATAGGAGGTCTGGCTGGTGATCAGCGGGATCCCGAAGCGCTCCGCCAGCCAGCCCGCCAGGCCAATATGGTCGGGATGGAAATGGGTGACGATCAAGCGGGTCAGGTGCCGGCCTTTCAGCGGACCGGCGACCAGCGCTTCCCAGGCCGCGCGCGTCACCGCGTCGTCGATGCCGGTGTCCAGCACCGCCCAGCCGTCGCCATCCTCGATCAGATAGATGTTCACGTGATCGAGCCGGAACGGCAGCGGCAACCGCGTCCAGAGGATGCCTGGCGCGACCTCGATGACCTCACCGGATTGGGGTGGGGTCAGGATCGGATAGATCATGTCGCTGTCGGTCGGCGCGGCGGACATTCGGAACGTTCTCACTCTGACGATGGGCTGAAGCAGCGGATCAATTGAAAATCGACGGTTTGGCGATCTTCCGTAAGCACCTGGGACGACGATGTCCACGCGACCGGAATTTCGCATTGCCGGCGCGCACCGTCCGGTTGCGTCGCGGCGCGGGCACGGTCAGGCCGCCACAGAATAGGCCATCGGGACACATCTGCCAGACCCCCATCCGACGGGCATCGGGCATGACCGGTCGATGGGCCATGGGTCGGAGGCGCCGGGGAGCGGAGCTCGACCGCGGCGAAGCTGGCGGTGGTCTCGGGTTGCGGCCGCTGGCCTTGCCCTGAAGCCGCCAAGGCCGCGCGGGCGGCCCCGGCCTTTCGCGTCGACGGCTCAGAAGCGCGCTTCGATGCCGGCCCTCACCGTGCGACCGGGCGACGGCACGGACGAGATCGTCAGGGGTTCCAGATAGTAGCGGTCGAAAATATTGGACGCGCTGACATTCAGCTTGAGGTTCTCGCTGATCTTGTAGCTGCCGAACAGGTCGACCACCGTGCTCGCCGGCCAGACGGTTGCCGGGATGAACGAGCCGGGCGCCGAACCCGCCCGTTCGCCGGCGAAGGTGATGCGGGTGCCCAGGATCAGCGCTTCGTCGAACAGGCGCGCGCCGAGCGTGACGCTGCCGCTATATTTCGGCGGAATATAATTGGCGCCATGGTCGGTGCCGACGCCCAGCGTCGTGCAGACCTGGCCCTTCTGGCAATATTTGACATTGGTATAGAGGTTGAAAGCGGCCTGGACGAAGACTAGGCCGGCATCGTAGCTGCCGGAGATCTCGTAGCCCTCGAACTTGGCCTTGGTGATATTGCCCCAGATATAGCTAAACCGGAGCTCCGGATCGCGCATGCGCACGACGTAATCGTCGTAATTGTTGTTGAAATAGGCGAGCTTCAGCCTGAGCTGGTCGTTGTCGCGCAAAAGCCCGTTGCGCGAGACATTCATGCCGAACTCGACATTGCGCGCCCGTTCCGGCTTCAGATCGGGATTGGGCCCGAGGATCGAGCCATAGCCGCCGAACAGAAACGTCGTCTCGCGCAGGCTCGGCGGCCGCCAGCCCTCGGCATATTGGCCGAAGAACTGCAGGCCGCGCAGCGGCTCCACCGTGATGCTGGCGTTGGGATGCAGGCTGCCGGCGTTTTGATGGGTGGTCGGCATGCCCGACAAGGGCCGATCCTTGCCGTCGAGGCTGTAATAGTCGTAGCGCAGACCGCCGGCCAGCGTCAGCCAGTCGGTCATCTTCAGGCTGGCCCGGCTGAACGGGCCGCCGGTGTAGCGGGTGCCGCCGGGCTCGGCGCCATTGTAGAGCCAGCCGACCCCGCCATAGTGCCTCATGCCGTAATCCTGGCCATAGGCAGCCTCGCGGGTGAGCTGGACGCCATAGTCCAGATCCAGGGCACCGGCCGGCGTCGCGAAGGACGAGCGGTTCCAGATTTCGCTGCCGAGCGTCTGGATCGGCAGGATCGAGGTCTGGTTGAACAGGTTGGTGCCGGCCGAATAGCGATCATGCTTGTAGTCGGTGAACCAGATATTGGCCCTGACGTTCAGATAGGGATTGTCGCTGGGGTTGTAGCCGTAGCGCAGCGTGACGGTATCGGTCGTCGTCTTGCTGAGGCGGTATTGGGTCGCGACGAACCAGTTGCTGTAGACGAGGTCGATATCGTTGATCTCGCCACCGCGGTTTTCGTAATGGGTGTAGCCGAATTCGAGCCAGTGGCCGTCGCCGAAGATCAGCTTGGCCTTGGTCAGGATCGACAGCGAATCCTCGGAGGTGTTGAACACCTCCTGTCCCGGCCGGATCGGCGACAGCGGCACCGGGCGCGGCGGGCGGTACTGATTGCTCGGATAGTCCGTGCGGCCGGTGGTGCCGGCGAAATAATTGCCGGATCGGCGACGCGAGATGGCGGCGACGAGCTCGTAGCCCTCGGTGACGACAGCCAGGGCGACATTGCCGTTGAACGAGGCGCCGTTGAAGAAGCCGTCGCGATCGCTGCGCATCTGGGTCGAGCCGATCGACGGCGCCACCGTATTGCTGCCGATGCCGGTGATCAGGCGCGCGCCGTAGTTCTGTCCGGGCCGGATGATGTCGCGGGCCTCGATGGTGCGCATATTGACCACGCCGCCCATGGCGCCGGAGCCATAGGGGCCGCTGCTCGGCCCCTTGGTGATGTCGATGCCGGCAATGAAATCCGGGTCGATCGCGACGCTGCTGGTCTGGCCGCGATAGCCGATATATTGCGAACCGGTCTGCTGGGTGCCGTCGACCAGCGTTGCGACCCGGTTCATGCCTTGCAGGCCGCGGATATTCAGATTGAGGCCGGTGCCGGTCCGGCCGCCGGCGGAAATCACCCCCGGCGTCTCGCGGAACATGTCGCTGAGCGACGTCGGCGGCACACGCTGGATCTGGTCGCGCGAGATATGGGCCGAGGATCCCGGCGTCTGAAACGGTTCGTCCGCAGCGGAAGGTCCACGTCCGCCCGAGACGTCGATCGTATCCAGGGCGATGGCGCCGTCCGGCGTGGCGCCGCCGCCGCTGACCGCCATGCCGACGATCGTCACCGCGTTGGCGCCGGTCTGCCGGGTCGACAGGCCGGTTCCGGCGAGCACGGCGGCCAGCGCCTGGGCCGGCGTCAGATGGCCCTGGACGCCGCGCGTCGCCTTGCCATTGGCCAGCCGCGCGTCGAACAGGATCTGCAGGCCGGTCTGCGCCGCCAGCCGGTTCAGCCCGGCGGTCAGCGGGCCGTCGGCTGGGTTGCCGCCGCGGTCTGCGCGACCGCCGGCGCGACCCCGGTCAGTCCCAGCACTGTGCTTGCCAGCAGGACCAGGCGCAGCGGCCCCGCACCATATCCCCGACCGCGTGTCGGTCCTTCACTCGTCACCATCAATGCCCCCAAGAGCGCGGCGTTCAAGGCGCCGCGTTGTCGTGCCTGACGCGGCCCTGGATGAACCGCTCACTGGGGTGACGAACAATGATCCGGCGTGAGGACTGCCGGTGTCGGAAAAATTTGGGGGCGCCGGTGGCGGTCAGCCGCGCAGCAGGATCAGCGGGCCAATGCGGAGTGTCGATAGCCCCAAGCTCTGCTCCAGAAAGGCCAGCGCGGCATCGGTATCGACGATCACGAAACTGCCGCTGACGCGCCGCTGCGCCAGCGCGGCGGTGGTGATCACGATGCGACCGCGGAAATGCCGGCCGATCTCGGTGACGACCTCCGCCAGGGTCGCGTTGTCGACGACCAGCTGGCCGCGGCGCCAGGCGAGTGTGGCGAGCATGTCGGCCGGCTGGATCTCGCCGATCATCCCATCGGGCCGATAGGCCGCGCGCTGGCCTTGCTCCAGCCGCACCGGCCATCCCGTGGATCCGGTCGCGGTGAACGACACGGCATGTTCGGTGACGGTGATATCGGTCGTATCGTCGCCGAGGCGGACGTCGAAGGCCGTGCCGAGCGCGGTGATGCGGCCGCCTTGCGCGGCGACGACGAACGGCCGCGTGGGATCCCGGGCGACCTGGAAGAAGGCCTGGCCGCGCAGCAAGGTCACGGTACGCGTGGCGGCGGTGAAGTCATAGGCCACCGCCGAGGACGCGTTGAGCTGCAAGGTCGACCCATCGGCCAATGTGATGACCGGCATCTCGCCGGTGCCCGACATGGCATCGGCGCGCAGGCGCATCGGGCCATCGGCGAGCAGGAACAGACTTCCGGCAAGCCCGATCGCCAGGACCGAAAGAATGACCGACCTGACGCCGGCTGCGCCGGTCTTGATCTCGAAGTCCCGGAGCCCAGGGTCGGTCAGGATGGCGCCGCGCGCCTCGCCCATCATGCGCTTGGCGGCCTCATAGGCGGCCTTGTTGGCGGGATCGCCGTCGCGCCAGGCCTGGAAGGCGGCGGTATCGGCGGCTTGGCCCGGTTCCTGATTGCGCAGGAACCAGTCGGCGGCTTGCCGGTGGCGTCGCTGCCGCGCCCGCGCTGTTTCTTTCGCCGTCATTGCGGTTCCCGACCGTCATGTCTCTTCAACAACGAGACGAATGAACGCCTCGCCGGAGGACTCCTAGTCCATCTGGAAGAGACGATCGAGGCAATGAGCCAGCGCCCGCCGCAAATGGCGGTCGACCATGTTGCGGGAAATGCCGAGCCGCCCGGCGATCTCGTCGGGCCCCATCCGGTGCAGGCGGTGAAGGATGAACACCGCCCGTCGGCGGGCAGGCAGTTCGCCGATCGCGTCCCGCAAGACCATCAGGCGCGCTTCCACCTGCAAGCCATGATCGGGCGCTGCCGCCTCGGTCGCGACCGTCAACGCCTCGGTTTCCGTGCCGGAAAACAGCCTTTGCTCGAAGCGGGTCCGGCGCAGCCGGTCGATCGCCAGATTGATCGCCGCGCGGCAGAGAAAGGCGCCGATCGATCGTTTGCCCTTCAGCACATGGGGCTGTTCGGCGAGCTTGACATAGAGATCGTGGACCACGTCCGAGGCGGTCGACCTGGAATGGCCTCGGCGGCGCACCGCCGCCTTGATCTCGGCATAATGCGCCGCGATCGCGCGGTTCAGCAGGTCGTCGTCGGCAAGGCTGACGGAATCGGCCACGGTCATGAGCTCAAAGCCAGGATGATCGAGGCATTTACACTTGAGGCGATTATGGATGCAACATCAATAGCTTAGAGTTCTTCTAGAGTGGCGGCGCGTGACCGGATCCGCGATCGGCCGCCGCCGGCCTCTCAGGAGATCCCCTGTCATCGGCTCAGGAATATTCTCACCCGGTTTCGGGTATCGCCTGATCGATGTGAACCGTTTTCGGAGCTTCATTGGTCGGGCCAGCCCCAAAGGAGGATCCCATGGCTCGTCTCGCTCTCAGGTCGTTTTCTTCGCTTGCGCTCGGATCCATCGGCGCCGTCATGCTGTTCGCCGGCGGCGCGAATGCGCAGTCGGCAACGGTGCCGAACCGGTCGAATGCGGTGATCCAGTCGAAATGCATGCACGACGTCGTCGATGCGGTTCCCGGTTCGCGCGAGGATACCGGCGTCGCCGAGAGCCGCACCATGCTGTACCAATCCTGCGTCGCCAATGGCGGCTCGATCCCCGGCCGGCGCTGACGCGGCCCTGCCGGAACCGTCGTCGCGCGCCGGCGGGCGTCGCGCCCTGGCCGGTCCTGCCATCGGATGCCTCCCAACTGGAGGCCGCCCCAAGGCGGCTTCCCCTTGTTCGCCCGAACCGGTGGCCTCGGACACAGGCCGACACCGGTCGCATTCATGCCGTGACCAGGGCGGCTGCGGCATGGTCGGTCATGGCCGGTCGTGGCCGACCGCGACGCTGCGGCGCCCCGGCCCGGCGCCTTCGGGCCCGATGCCATCAGCCGGCTGCTTCATCGATGAGGCCGCACGGTTCTCGCAGTCTGCCTGGATCGGTACGCGTCGCCTGCCCCTGACCCCGGTCGAGGCGGACACGGTTCGGCAAAGCACAGGCGGGGCGGCAGCGACGGGGCATTTGCGTCGGGGG